>Ga0315291_10007499_pt1 | contig 13473 bp, 13 predicted proteins | sample YL17G12_20_MG_FD_203070 | JGI IMG/M metagenome (GOLD analysis project Ga0315291, IMG submission 203070) | Sediment microbial communities from Yellowstone Lake, YNP, Wyoming, USA - YL17G12_20 | ecosystem: Environmental > Aquatic > Freshwater > Lake > Sediment | place: USA: Wyoming | collected...
CGCAGCGAAAAAAACTCTAACTGCCCAAATTGCGAACGAGGACTTCTGAAAGCAGTTACGAAGCAAATTACCGGGAACGAAACAACCCACGCGCAACTTCCCAGCGGCGTCACGCATGGTACTCGAAGCTATGTTTTCTCGCCTTTATCCCCCCTTTCTGTAAGGTTAACTGACGCAAACCGTCGCGAGCAACTGCGATAGTGCAAAACACCCCCTTCAAGTTCCCAAATCCGGCATGTTCAAAAACAGTAGGACAAAACACCGCGCACCGTTATTTCACGAAAAGTAGTATAACACACGAAAAGACATAGTGTCAACACTTTTTTTCCGATCCCGTTTTTCACAAGGAGCTAGCGCCACAACAGGTTCTGCGACGCCTTAAGACGCCTAAAGATGCATCATCACCTAGAGACTCGAACCTGGTCCGGCCACAATTTGATCGGGGACTGACTTTCATTCCTTGATTACCAGCCGGTTACGTGTAACTCCAAGAAAGACCACAATAAAGGCCACAAGAAAGACCACAATAAAGGCCACTGCCCAGATCATTGGACGATCAGAGCACCGGCCTCGATTTCATCATGAAAATAGCACATTACTTGGCTTTTGTCAAGAACTTAGCCCGCAAAAATGACTTTTACACAAAACACTTGACGCTACCGCCCGGCCTTTCCTTGTGAAAGAATAAGATAAACCTCATCCTTGCTGAGCCCATCGGCCTCCACCAGCCTCCCCTCGGCCAGGACAGCGATTCTGTCGCTGTGAGCAAAGGCATCTTCGACCTCGTGCGTCATCACAATCACGGAAACCCCGTTCTGCTTAAGCTCATTGAGAACCTCAAAGATGTGAACGCTTGCCTCCCAGTCAAGGGAAACCATGGGTTCATCCAATATGAGAAAACGTGGCCCGCATGCCAGGGCAGAAGCTATCGCAACTTTTCTCTTCTCCCCTTCGCTGAGACTCACGGGTGAACGATTCGAGAGTGCACAAAAGTCCAATTTCATTTTCTGCATGGCCATGGTTACTCTCTGTCGAACTTCGTCCCCTCTGAGACCCAACCTGGAGGGACCAAAAGCCACTTCGCCAAAAACGTCTTCTTCGAAGAACTGAGACTCAGGAAATTGAAAGACCATGGCCACGTCCACACCCTCTGTCCGAGGGTTTGCCCGTGGCGCAAGTTGAGACGTCTCTTCAAGCTTCACTCTTCCTCCGGTGGGATCCAGGAGCCCGGCCATGATGAGACCCAGCGTAGTCTTGCCCGAACCTGTGCGCCCAACGATAGAAAGAAGCTCTCCCTCCTCCACCTTGAGCGATACAGAATCGAAAACAACTCTCTCCGTAGATAAGCCCCTGTCGTAGCTGAAATGAATTCTTTCTAGCACAAGTTTCATAACAAACGCTCACAAAACAATACACGCTCACGAGACCGCAGGCGGCAAGACCGCGCCACGCCACACGGACTTCTCCAGGCTCTTTATGCCGAGCCTAGCCTGAACGTCGCGACGACGCGCGAACTCGGCAGGAGTCCCATCAAAGCAAACCGTACCTTGCTCCATGGCCAACATCCGTGGCGACGCAAGCGCCTCGTTGAGAAACTGTGTCACCCATACAACCGACGTGCCCAGGAGGCCGGAGATGCTTTTCAGTTCCTTCCAGACGCTGAGCCTTTCCAAAGGGTCGAGGTACGAAGTCGGCTCGTCAAGTATGAGGTGTTTTGGTCTCATCGCAAGAAGAGACGCCAGCAGGACCTTCTGCATCTGTCCGCCCGAAAGCGCGTGAGGAGGGTATCTTTTCAATTCGACAAGATTGAAGAAACCAAGAAGCTCTTCAACGATCTTTCTTGTCTCGGAAACGGAAAAGCCAAGATTCTCGGGGCCAGAAGCTATTTCCCGCTCCACGGTCACCGAGACAAATTGACTCTCGGGGTTTTGCTGAAGAAAGCCGACGCGCCTTCTTATTTCGAACCGCGTGCTCTCTTCTCCGGCGGAGAGCCCGTCCACGGTTACAGAACCGGTATCGGGTTTGAAAAGTCCCGCCGCGACTCTGCAGAGCGTGCTTTTGCCGCTGGCGTTTCTCCCTATGAGGCAAAGAGTCTCGCCTTCTCGAACAGTCAGGCTAACTTCGCGCAAGGCGGGAGAAACCTGGCCTGGGTAGCTGTAAGAGACCGAGGAAAGCTCTATCATCGGGTCAAATCGAAGACTTTTTGCTCCATGCTGCTCTTGCAGCTTCGTAAACTGCAATGAGCGTGACGCCGTGTGCCCTGGCAGCTTTGTGACAGTCATCGTACTCGGGGTAACCCCTTTCCGGAAATGCATGGGCGACTTTTATGCGGATTGGACCATAGACAGTGGATATCTCTTGGACTTCTCTTGCAAGCTCCATCCTCGTCTGGGTCGAGATGCGCAACCCAAGAGTCGTGGTCTGCGTAAGAATTTCCTCGCCCAGCTTTGTTGAAAGACCCGGCTCGCAAAGAACGGTGACGAGAACCCCGGGTCTACCCTTTTTCATCTGGATTGCCGTCAGAAAAACGTCGAGCGCTCCCATTTCGAAGAGCTTCTCCCTCAGAAACTCGTAAACCTGAGGGTTCATGTCGTCAATCGTGGTCTCGATGACTTGAACCAATCCTCTTTCAAACTCGAGACCCTCGCAGCTCCCAAGAAAAACCCTGAGCACGTTGGGCAGACTCTCAAACTCGCTTGAACCTGCCCCGTATCCAATACGTTCAAGTCTGAAGGGCACGGGGACGTCGTCTTGCTTTGCCAGAGAACTCACAATCGCGGCCCCGGTCGGTGTCACAAGCTCCGCCTCTACGCCAGTCATTCTCACTTCGTGACCGACAAGAAGAAATGACGTAGCGGGAGCGGGAAGAGGAATAAAACCATGCTGGGCCGTGGTTCCTCCCTTTCCAAGAGAGAGAGTCGACACATACAGCTCTTTGACTCCCGTAAGGTGAAGACACGAAGCGGCCCCAACTATGTCGATGATGGAATCGACTGCACCCACTTCGTGGAAATGGACTTCCTCGGGCCTGATTCCGTGCACTCTTGATTCGGCTTCAGCCAGTTTGAGAAATACCTTTGAACTGTTCTGCTTGACAAGAGGTGGAATGGAACTTTTCTCTATCAGCTCTAGAATCTCCGAGAGGCGTCTTTCCTTCCTGGTTTCCTCGACGCTGACTTTGAACCTTGTGGCGGCGAAAGAACCCCTCTTTGTCTTCTCCGCCGAGATTTTCCAACCGCCCATCGGCAGACATTCGAGGAGACCCTTGAGTTCCCCAAAGTCCACTCCTGCATCAAGGAACGCGGCCACGAACATGTCTCCGCTTATCCCGGAGAAGCAGTCGAGGTAAGCAAGTCTCATGTCTTTGCCCTCATCTCTTCGCCCCCACATCGTCGGCCACATCCCTTCTCTCTCATCACTTGTTCTTTCGGGCTACAAGAGCCGCAGCATAGCCTGCGCCGAAGCCATTATCGATGTTCACAACCGTCACACCCGCAGCGCAACTGTTGAGCATGCCCAGAAGTGCCGCAATGCCTCCGAAACTGGCACCGTAGCCTACGCTCGTGGGCACAGCCACAACGGGTCTATCGGTCATCCCCGCTATGACGCTCGCGAGCGCGCCTTCCATCCCCGCAGCGACAACGATTGCGTCCGCGCCCCAGAGCTTCTCTCTGTGCGAGATTATCCTGTGGATTCCTGCTACCCCCACGTCGAAAAGCCTCTCCACATTGCATCCCATTGCCTCAGCGGTTACGCACGCTTCCTCAGCAACGGGAATGTCCGAAGTACCGGCAGAGACAACCAAGACGAGCCCATCTTTTTTCTTTCGTTTTCTGCGGCCAGTAGATCTGCGGCAAATAAAGACGGTGCGAGCGACGACGTTGTGTTCCGCGTTACCAAATTTCTTGACAAGCCGACCGGCCACGTGTGGCTCGACCCTGGTGGCGAGCACGCGTTCGTCCTTTTCTACCATCTTCTCAACGATGGCCATGATTTGTTTCTCGCTCTTGCCACCGCAGAAGATCACCTCCGGGAACCCACACCTCAGACTTCTGTGATGGTCGATAGTGGCCTCCTCGAGCGACTCGAATGGAAGGTGCCTCAGTTGAGTCAGAGCAGTGTCTACAGTCAATTTGCCGCTCTGCACTTTTTTCATTATCTCTTTGAGTCTTTCAGCATCCATCGCTTGTCCGTCCGTCGCCTTAAGCACCCATCTCTTTCAGCGTCCATCGCTTGCAGTATCCATCACTCGCGTCAGTTGACCATGAGTAAGCGCGGCTATTGCCAGCTAGTCTTCGTGAAGGCTCATTCTCAGGCCTGTGGAAGATGCCCGCTCCGCGGCGAACTCAACCCGCTCTGATCTCCGCGCCGAGAGAGGAAGCGAACATGACAATAAGCCTGCGCATTCCCTCAAAAGAGGTCGCGCGGTTCGCCTCCTGCCTCAACCTGCTACTCTGGGGAAGACCCTTGGTGTACCAGCCGACGTGCTTTCTTATGGCAAACGCTGAGAGGCCGTCTGCGGGCCGGTTCTCCGAATGTCTGGCGGCGGCCTTGTCCTCTGCAAGTGCGATGTGCCGGAGAAGAAGTTCAAGCTTCTCTTTGTCAGAAGGAGGCGGAAGCAATTCGCCCGTCGCGAGAAAATGCCTCGTCCGGGAGAAAATCCATGGGTTCCCGAGCGCTCCCCTGCCAATCATGACGGCGTCGCACCCAGTTTCTTCGAGCATCCGTACGGCGTCCTGAGGAACCATCACGTCTCCGTTTCCGACGACCGGGATACTAACCGAGCTTTTCACGCGCGCTATCACTTCCCAATTTGCCTTTCCATCGAATTTGTCTGCCCTCGACCTCGCATGTACGGTGACCGCCTTCACGCCGCAGCCCTCGAGCATCTCAGAGACTCTATCAGCGTTTATGGATTTCTCGTCCCAGCCGCTTCTAATCTTGGCGGTCACTGGAACGTCCACCGCCGAAACCACGGCCGCCGCGATCTTTCTCAATAGGACGAGGTTGTTGAGAAGAGCGCAGCCAGCCTGTTTCCCCACGATTTTTCTTGCAGGACACCCGAAGTTGAGGTCAATCATGTCAGGGGAAAATTCCATTGCCTTCTCGGCTGCCCTCGCCATGACGTCGGGGTCTGAGCCGAACAACTGTATCGCAATGAGTCTTTCCTCGTCAGAAAAAGACAGAAGAGCCAGTGTTTGAGCATTCCCCCTGACAAGACCTTCTGCGCTGATCATTTCGGTGTAGACGAGAGATGCGCCTTTCTCCTTGCAGAGGAGCCGGAAAGTGCTATCGGTGATGCCGGCCAACGGAGCAAGGGCAAGACGAGAATCGAGTGTCAGGTTTCCTATTTTGGGGCCGGAAGAGCTCATTGACCGCAGCGCACCCGCCCGCCGCGAATCTACTCGCGGTGTGGAATCCGCCCGCTCAGAAACGTCGCGTGGCCCTGGATCATCCTGCCGCGCTGAGACATTCATCAGTGCATTGACCTCACGTCGAGTCCTCTTGCAAAAGCATCGACGACGGCCTTCACAGATTTGAAATCACCAACCTCGATGCAGGGCTCATCAAGCGATTCACAAAGCCGAGCCAGACCCTTCTTGGCAAGGACGAGATCGGCCTCTTCAAGTGCACACCTGTCCGAGTATCCGTCACCCACAAAGACGACCTTGCCAAATCGCTCCCTGTATCTGCGGACATGGTGGCCCTTGCAGTTGCCGCATCTGCCGCACCCCTGCTCGAAATAGGGAAACTCCGGCACGATGCCTCCGTCGGTAAATGTCAGGTGATTTGCGTAAACTGGCAAATTCGAGAGCCCGTACTTCTTCAACACGAGCTCTATGTAGAAATCCAAACCGTCGCTCACAACGGCGAGAGGTATCTCATTCTCCGTGCACCAGGCCGCAAACGCGGGGAAATGTTCGTCTATCTCAAAGGCGTGAGCGAAGGAGACAATTTGCTCACGAGTCACTCTTGCGAGGCTACATTCCTTTATGAGGCAGTCTCTGGAGCCTATTTCTCCTTTCTCCCAGGACTCTATGAGCTCTTCCCACTCGCTTCCACCCGCAAATTCTCTGAAAAGACTATTCCCGATGTCACCTTTTGAGATAGTGCCGTCGAAGTCACAAAGTGCGGCTAACTTGGTTTTGATGTATCGAGCCATCGTTAGTACGAGCCATCGTTAGTACTTTAGGTAATTGCCGTGGAGAGCCCACGCCAAGAGTTGTGGCGGAGAGCCACTCGCACAGCAGATTAACGCAGAAGCCACTCGCCCGAAGCCCTTTCAGTCAGTGGTGGACCCTGCGTGAGAAAGTGCCTCTGGGGATTTCTCTTTTGAAGAGGACATCGCTTCGGCGATCTTGAGAAGCTCCTGCCGCGAGTGGGCCTTACGAAGCAGTTCGAATCCCTTCTGCACCTGAGGGTCACCTTGAATGTGTATTTTGAACGCGGCCTCTTCACCTGCCAGCTGGTTGGCTACTTCTCTGGCTATTGCTCTTTCGACGTAGGCACGGTCGGCGTCGAAATCCTTCTCTTCATACTCGAAGTCCTTTTCCTTTAGGTACTTCTTGAAGTCGCTGACGAGGAGCGGAGTAACTTTGAAACTCTCGGGCTTGAGGCTTTTGTGCTTGTCCAGGTACTCTCCGGCGAATTTGTAGAACATCAGATTCCTTTCAAGTTTCTCCGAAATAGTTGAAAGCTGGGGCAATTTGACGACTACGTCAGGTGTGATCCCCCCTCCACCATAAACGGTCCTGCCCATTGCTGTCTTGAATTCAGGCTTCTTCTCTTCGGCCTGCTTTCCTATCTTGATGTCGCTGGTACTCCGGATCCGTGGGCGCTTGGGTTGTGCATCGATACATCGCCCGGTCGGAGTGAAATACTTGGCCGTCGTAAGCTTCAGGGCGGCCCCATCCCGCAACGGAAGCACGCTCTGGACAGACCCCTTGCCGAAGGTCTTCTCTCCGACGAGCACGCCCAGATCAAGGTCCTGCATGGCGCCCGCAACTATCTCAGATGCGCTCGCGCTTCCACCATCGACAAGGACGACGATAGGATAACCGTCGTGAACCTTTACGGCAGAAGAGTAGTAGTTTGCATTCTGGATTGAAACGCGTCCCCTCGTAGAAACGATCAAATCGCCCTTGCGAACAAAGCTCTCCGAAACCGAGATGGCTTCGATCAAGAGGCCGCCGGGATTGCGTCTCAAGTCGATGACCAGACCCCGTATGCGCTTAGATTCGATTTCTCTGAGTGCCTTCTCCAAGTTTACAGGAGTTGTCTCTGAAAAGCGCGATATTCTCACGAATCCAATGCTGTCAGGCGTGACAAAGGCGTAAGGGATACTCTTTACCTCGATTATTTCACGGGTCAGCGTGAAATCCAGAGGCTTATCCACGCCTTCCCTCATGATGCTTAATTTCACTTGCGTCCCTTGGGGGCCGCGCATTCTGGAAACTGCGTCATCAAGAGACAAACCGTCGGCGGTCTCGCCGTCAATCGCGACCACCCTGTCAAGGCTACGAATTCCCATTCTGCTAGCGGGGGTACCTTCCATGGGAGAGACAACGGTGAGGTAACCATCCCTCACACCGATCACAATACCGAGGCCACCGTAGCTCCCATGCGTCTCGATTTTGAGGCTGCTGTAATCAGAGGCTGTCAAATACTGAGAATGCGGGTCCAGAGCATAGAGCATTCCTCTTATGGCATCCTCAATAAGTGCATCCACCTCCACTTCTTCGACGTAGTTGTCCCGGACTCTGGCGACAATGTCCGTAAACTGGCTGAATGATCTGTAGGTGTTGTCGCCCTTGGCCTGCACTCTGCCTGCAAACCAGCTCGCGGCCAGGACGACGAGAACGACGAGAAATATGATCAGGGAAATTCTCTTGACCCTTGACATGAAGCTGCCTCACTTTCTACTTAGAATTTCCTTAACGCGGCTCAGTATTTCCTGAGCAAGTTCTTCTTTGCGTCGCGTCCCGTCAAAGACCTCTATTCTGTCCGATATTCTGTCCGAGGATTTCTGCGCGAGGGTAAGATACGCTTCCCTCACCCTCACGTGAAAGTCCATCTCTTCCAGTTCAATCCTATCCTGCTGCCCGCGTCCCCCTAATCTAGCCGACATCCTTTCCAATCCAAGTTTCACGGGCAGGTCAAGCAAGACGGTGTAGTCCGGCACAAGCCCGAACGTGGCAACCTCGTTGAGCGTGAGTACACGCGAGGTACCTATTCCTCTGCCGGCTCCCTGATAAGCCAGGCTTGCATCGGCGAATCTGTCGCATATGACTATAGCACCTTCTTTAAGTGCAGGTCGAATCAATTCTTGGACATGTTGTGCCCTCGAGGCAAGATAGAGGAAGAGCTCCGTAAGGGGTTCCATGCGTCTTATCCTATTGTCCAGAAGAACCTCCCTTATCCTTTCGCCCACCTCGGTACCCCCTGGCTCTCTTGTGAATACGACGTGACGACCCTCTTTCTCCAGACCCAGCCGGAGTAGCTCGGCCTGCGTGGTCTTACCGCAGCCCTCTATTCCCTCAAAGGTCACAAAGAGCCCTGCCATTCAATTCCTCCTTACGGCCTCAGGCGAAGGTAACTCTATGAGGAACAAAAAATTAGCGGGAAGTCTTGCCGGTGACCTTGCCCTTACGAGCTCCCCTCTTACCGTACTTCCGAATAAAATCCTCCACCATCTTTCGGGCTTCTTCGTCTGTGTACTGGACTGGCGGAGATTTCTTGAAGTATGCACAAGGCCCAATGAGGGCACCGGACAGCCCTGCATCCATGGCAAGCTTGCAGCAGCGCACTGAGTCGATGATGACGCCGGCGGAATTTGGAGAGTCCCAGACCTCCAGTTTGAGTTCCAGGTTAAGAGGAACGTTGCCGAACGTTGTGCCCTCGAGTCTAATATACGCCCATTTTCTGTCATCCAGCCACTCAACATAGTCGCTAGGACCGATGTGGACGTTCCTGGAACCCAGGTCGTAATCCAGCATCGAGGTTACCGCACAAGTCTTTGATATCTTCTTTGACTCAAGCCGTGAACGTTCGAGCATGTTGAGGAAATCCGTGTTGCCACCGACGTTCAGTTGCAAAGTCCTGTCCAGCCTTACCCCTCTGTCTCTGAAAAGTCTCGTTAGAACCCTATGCAGGATCGTCGCGCCGACCTGCGACTTGATGTCATCGCCTATCACCGGCAGACCCCTCTTCTCAAACCGCTTCTGCCAGTAGCGTTCTCTTGCAATGAAAACCGGTATCGCATTGACAAAGCCGCAGCCAGCTTCGAGAATCTGCTCCACGTACCATTTTGTGGCCTCTTCACTGCCCACCGGAAGATAGTTCACGACGACGTCGGTTTTTGTGTCTTTAAGAAGCGCCACGATGTCCACGGTCGAGCCGGGAGCCTTCTGTATTATCTTCGAAAGGTACTTGCCAAGCCCGTCGTGCGTCATGCCCCTCTGGACAGTGATGCCAAGCCTGGGCACTTCCTGGAATTTGTAAGTGTTGTTGGGCCACGTAAAGATAGCTTCGCTCAGATCCTTACCCACCTTGTTTCTGTCGATGTCTATCGCGGCGCTGAACTCAATGTCCCTTATGTGATAACCACCAAGATTGACGTGCATGAGACCAGGAATCAGTTGGCTCTCCTTGGCGTTCCGATAGTAGTGAACGCCCTGAACGAAAGAAGATGCGCAATTCCCGACACCTACTATGGCCACTCTAACTCTGGACATTTGTGCCTCCGTTGAGTCAGTGACTAGCTCTTAAGGTCTAGGTCATAATCACTAGTCGAATCATCCTCTTTGGAAGAGTGGGTAGCAAGAAGCTCCGAGTCTTTGAGAGACCTTGTGGCGTACCTCACTCTCTGAAGCGCCGTGTAATGAGAGAATACTGCCAGCACCCACAGTGCGATTTCAAGACCGATCGCACCCACGAGACCGCCGGCAGCGAGTACGATAACACGATCCTCTCTCTCAAGCAAACCTACCCGGCACTCTTTCCCGAGTCCCTCGAGCCTCGCTCTCATGTAACTCACCATGAAAGCGCCGCTCATGGCAACAAACGTAAGAAGCACCAGGGAAAAAGCACCGACGAGGAGGAAGTGTAGCGAGAGTCCAAAAAATATAACAGCCTCGCAGTATCTGTCAACTGCTGAGTCCGTGAACGCGCCTGCCCGCGTCACTTTACCCGAGAGTCGTGCGACGGTTCCGTCAGCGCTGTCGAGTATCCCCGAGACTAAAACCGCTAGTGCCGCAGATCGGATATGACCTAGACCGAAAAGCAGACCCGCGATTGCTGCGGCTGCAAAGCCCAGCACTGTGAGCGCCGTCGCGCTGAGGCCCAATTTGATCAGTGCCTTTGCGACAGGCGTTATCAGAAATCCACCTTTTTCCTTAAGAAGGCCCGTCATGCTCTATTTCTCGATCTCCTTGCTGGCCTTGAGGGCCGTTTTCCCTTCAACAACAAGCACAACCTCGCCCTTGATTGCTCTGTTTGAAAAGAGCCCTTCCACCTGTGAAAGTCTTATCCGCAAGACCTCCTCAAAGAGCTTGGTCAGTTCCCTGCAAATGGCAATCTTCCTATCGCCCAAGACCTCAAGCATTTCTGCGACAGTCGTACGCAGACGGTTGGGCGACTCGAAGAAAATCATGGTTCGCTCTTCGAGCTTGAGCGTCTCAAGCTTCGTCCGTCTCTTTCCCTTTTTTCTGGGCAAGAATCCTTCAAAGACGAAGTTGTGAGTTGCAAGTCCGGAAATTTGAAGCGCACAGATCACAGAAGAGGCGCCAGGTATCGACAGCACGTCAATACCCTCGGCTATTGCCAGTTTGACGAGCAGGAAACCGGGGTCAGAGATACCAGGACTACCCGCGTCAGACACGAGCGCCACGTCCTCGCCCGATGCGATTCTTCCTACGATCTCGGGGGCCACTTTGGTCTTATTGAAGTCGTGGTAACTCAGTAGGGGTCGTCTTATCTTGTAGCGCGTGAGAAGTTTGCGCGTGCGTCTTGTGTCCTCAGCCGCGATGAAGCTTGCCTTACGAAGCGTCCGCAAAGCCCTGATGGTTATGTCCTCCATGTTACCGATAGGAGTCGCCACCAAATACAGCTTTCCCTTGGCTTCCGTCATTAGAACAGCCTCTGTCACTCAAGGCACTTTTGTACCCACCACACCCCTTCAGCGCGTCAGGTTAAAACAGTGGGGAGTTTCTGTCAAGGAAGAGCAGCAAAATCAAAAAGATATCGAGCTAAACACCAGCAGACGTGCCCCACGCGAACTGGAGCATGCGGGCATTGTAGATCCCCATTATCTGGCTGGGGAAAAGAATGTACTGGACGCGGCGGCCCTTACCTACGTTGATGCCGCAATGGCGGCATCAGAACTGCTGAGATTGTTGGTACTGAAAAGTAGCAGGGACTGAGTCAAACAGTCAGAACGAAAGCTGTCAGTAAGGACGAAGGAAGGACGAAGGCGAGTTTCCCAAAAAAGCGAAGCCTAGTTTCCGAGGGCCAGTTCTCCTTGAATCGCAACATTCTGTTTTTTGTGACGAGCTAATCTCGCCCAAAGGGCCAGCCTCGCCTAAGGCCTAGCCCTGAGCGACCATGTCCTTTAGTTCCTTTGACACTTTGAATACCGGCACTTTCCTCGGAGGAACCGGCACCGAGTCGCCTGTCCTTGGATTCCTTGCGATCCGGGCCTTCCTATCCTTCACTTTGAAAGTCCCGAACCCGCGAATCTCAATGTGCTTACCAGCGGCGAGCGCTCGTGACACGGCATTGAGAAACTCGTCCACGGTATCGGCGACGTCTTTCTTTGTAAGTCCTGTCCTCTCGGCAATTTCATCAACGAGTTCCGCTTTTGTCATGTCGAAACCTCCTTCCAGAGAGAATGGCTTGCCCATCAGGAACTCCGTATACCTGCGTTAGGAGACCTCCGCGGAAACCGCTGCCAACGGCTAGGAGGTCCGAGCGAGGGTAACTTATCCATGTGGCAACTTGTTGTCAAGCTTTTTTTTGCAGGTTGTCGGTTGAGAGCAACGCCGCCGGCGAGTCTAAACAACCCGGCCCACCCACTGGCTTCGGCAACCCATGGTCTTTTCTCGTGCATCTCCTTCTTTCGCAATCCGGTATGTCTGGTATATCTGAACCCTACCCCACCCTACTCTACCCGCCCATCTCAGGCCCACCCCGGTCTGCATCTGTCGACGTCTGTTTTCTTCCATTCTGCAACCCGAGACTGTGCAAGTCGCCAGTTCGCGGGGGCGATTGCCTGCCTGAAATCGGCGCCGCACAATCGGCATGTACTAACACTGCTAGTACGAAGCGATTAGAGATTCATGGGAGTTGGCCTATTGGCTGCCCTTCTGGCACGCCCCTTGCGATTGCGTGTAACTGGAGGGTCGCGGACGGCTCTCCGGACAACAGAAGTTGGGAAGAGGGGAGTTGACTACAGCGCAGCGGATGACAAAGTGCCATCGTCCACACCCTAGGAACTCACTCCAGTCGTTGGGCCATCCCCTCTTCTCGCGGTAGGTTCGAGGCCCCGGTCAAAAAGCCGGGGCCTCCGCTTTTCTTTGCCTTGACAAACGTGCTGATGCAGAATAACATGCGCCCGATTGATAATGCGTGCTGTCTGGGCCTTTGTGGGCCGGCGTGGCGGCCCGCGCGGCAAGAACAGAAAAGGGTTGATGGCAATTGGAAGTGATCCAATGGTCCAACAGACAAAACTTCATCCTGCAGAAACAGGGGGTCATCGTGATGCTATCCTCAACGAAGCCATTGCAAGCCAGACAGATTCTCGTCAGGGGAAGCTTATTTTTCCTGGCGCTCACGTTCCTCTTCGCCTTTTCGGTTGACTCGTTCGCACAGGGCGGCGCAACCGGCGCCCCAACTTGGTACTTCACCGTACCAAAGCCTCGGACAATTGATCGCACCAGCTTCATTCTTGGTCTTCCATACATAGATTATTCCCCTGCCGAAAGACTCGAGGTGGGGCTTCATGGCTTAAAGTATGTGTTCGACAGCTCCGGTTCTTATCCAATGGCCATAGGAGTGGACCCTATCCTCAGCTTCGCATACGCGTACGCTGTCTGGGGCCTGCCCACCGGTAACAACAGCGACCTTTCCGTCGGAGTGAAAATATTTCCGCTGTTTCTCTTGCTTGGGTATGAGACCCAGATCGATGAAAGAGTGAGTTTTATACTAGAAGCCAACGACGGAGCAATGGCGGGTCTCAGGATAAGAATCAATCCGCAGTGGCACGTGGAGTTCGGGGCCGGTGTGGCGGCGTACGGGGTGTGGCGGGCTGACCCGTTCGAGCACAGGGGCCTCCACCATTATGACCTTAGCGACATAGAGTTTGAGCCGACCATCTGGGCAGGTTTCGGATATTCAGACTTTGTTGGGAAATACACGCGTTAGGAGAATACCCGGACCAAAAAAGGAAGACCCCCTGGCCTGCCCGTCCCTCAAATG
>Ga0315291_10007500_pt1 | contig 13473 bp, 12 predicted proteins | sample YL17G12_20_MG_FD_203070 | JGI IMG/M metagenome (GOLD analysis project Ga0315291, IMG submission 203070) | Sediment microbial communities from Yellowstone Lake, YNP, Wyoming, USA - YL17G12_20 | ecosystem: Environmental > Aquatic > Freshwater > Lake > Sediment | place: USA: Wyoming | collected...
AACTGCAAGGGCGAGGCATCCTCGTCGCTAACGATGTCGTGCCACCTCGCGCCCGCACCCTTGTGGAAAACTTGCAGCGATTCGGCGCGAAGAACATTCTCGTCCTTGCCGAGGAGCCCCAGAGGCTCGCTGAAAGGTTGCCCGGCTACTTTGATCGTGTGCTGGCAGATGCCCCTTGCTCCGAGGAAGGCATGTTCCGGCGCAGCGAGGCCGCCCGCCGCGCATGGTCACCAGGAGCAGTCGCAGGCTGCGCCCGCCGTCAGAGTCAGATTCTGGACAGCGCCGCCCAGATGGTTGACGCCGGAGGCACGCTTGCCTATTCCACCTGCACTTTCAGCCCAGAAGAGAACGAGGATGTCGTCGCCCGTTTCCTGCTAAGCCACCCCGACTTTGAACTGGTGGAACCAGGCATTTTGCTACAGGACAGGGGCAGAAGCGATTGGTGCTCAGTTGAAGGGGGCCGCGCGCTGCACCTGGAGCGAACCTTGCGCCTGTGGCCGCACAAGGCTCGCGGCGACGGGCACTTCATCGCCGTCATGCGCAAAACGGAAGGTCCCGCAAAGCCCTCTGCGCGAAAAACCTGGCCCGAAGACAAGGGAGCATTCAAAGCCTTTCGCAACTTCTGCGAAGAAGCCCTCACCAACTGTCCCTCCGACCGTGTGGTGAAAACCCACTCCCACGTTTACGTCCCCGATTCCGATGCGCCTTTGTTCAGTGACCTGCGCGTGGTCGCGCCGGGCTGGTGGATGGGCGAGCAGCGGGGAGAGCGATTCATCCCAAGCCACGCCCTGGCGCTCGGTCTCACACTCGCCCAAGCCAGACAGTCACTCAAACTGACCGCAGGCGACCCGCTCACGGCCCGCTACACCCACGGGGAGGCACTGCCGATCCCCGGAGCCGAGGGCTGGGTGATGGTCGGCGTGGACGGGTTCCCTCTTGGCTGGGGGCACAGGGTGGGGAGCACCCTCAAGAACTTCTATCCGAAGAAGCAACGTTTTATGTCAATGTAGAAAGGGGATTCCACATGTTGCCCATTCGCGATTACATACCAACCCGACGCACGCCGGTCATCACCTATCTGCTTATTGCCATCAACGCCGTAGTCTTTGTATATGAGATGTTGCTCCTGACGGCGGGCCAGCTGGATCCCTTCATCTACGACTGGGGCGCCGTGCCCGCGAGGGTACTCGGAAGTTTGGGCCTCGGCAGTGCGCTTACTCTCATCACCTCCATGTTTCTCCACGGCAGTTTCCAGCACATTCTCGGCAACATGCTCTATCTGTGGATTTTTGGCAACAACGTGGAAGATGCGATGGGGCGCACACGCTTTCTGATCTTCTACCTCCTGACTGGTATTGTCTCCGGCCTGGCCCAGGTATTCGCCAGCCCCGGCTCGGACGTGCCTGCTATTGGGGCCAGCGGGGCCATTGCTGGCGTGCTGGGCGGCTACCTGCTGCTATATCCCCAGGCCCGCGTCTCCACGCTCATCTTTCTGGGAATCTTCGTGCGATTGGCAGAAGTCCCGGCGATCATCGTGCTCGGCTTCTGGTTTGTCCTGCAGTTGTTCAATGGAGTCGCAGCCTTTGGCATCGCCGAGATGGGCGGGGTGGCCTGGTTTGCCCATATCGGCGGATTCCTGGCCGGGTTGATCCTCGTCAAGCTGTTCGCGCGCCGCCAACGAGACGCACTCCCAACACGACGCCTGCTGTAGGCGGGGATGAGATATGAGCGAAATCCGAACGCCAGAATGGGTCAAAGATGCGGTTTTCTACCAGATTTTTCCCGACCGTTTCACCAAGAGCGATGCTGTGCCCAAACCATCCAACCTAGAATCCTGGGATAGCCCGCCGACAGTGTACGGCTTCAAGGGAGGAGACCTCCTCGGCGTAGCGGACCATCTGGACTACCTTGTTGACCTCGGCATCAATGCCATCTACTTCAACCCCATCTTTCAGTCTGCTGCCAATCATCGTTACCACACCCACGACTACTATCAGGTGGATCCTATTCTGGGCGGCAATGCGGCGCTGCGCACACTGTTGGATGAGGCTCACCGGCGCGGCATCCGCATCGTCCTGGACGGGGTTTTCAACCATGCAAGCCGGGGATTCTTTCAATTCAACCACATCCTGGAAAACGAAGGAGCGTCCCCCTACCTGAACTGGTTTCACGTCAGCAGGTACCCTCTCCACTGCTACGAAGAGCAGCACAAGCCAGGCTATGAAGCCTGGGCCGGGCTGCGCGCCTTGCCCAAGTTCAACACCGATACCCCAGCCGTGCGCGAGTTCCTGTGGGGGGTAGGCGAGCACTGGATTCGCCAGGGCATTGATGGCTGGCGGCTGGATGTGCCCGCCGAAATCAAGGATGACGCCTTCTGGCAGGAATTCCGCCGACGAGTCAAGACCGCGAATCCCGAAGCCTACATCGTAGGCGAGATCTGGACAGAGTCGCAGCACTGGCTTCAGGGCGATCAGTTTGACGCAGTGATGAACTATCTGTTCACAAATGCCTGCCTCTCTTACTTCGCACGCGAAACCCTGGACATCGAACTGGCCCATCAGGTGTGGGGGTACAAGAGCCTCGCGCCACGCACTCTGAGCGATTTCGCCGCGGAAATCCAGCGCATCCTGGGGCTGTACCACCCGGAGATTAGCGCCGCCCAGATGAACTTGCTGGACAGCCACGACACTCCGCGCTTCCTCACACTGGCAAGGGGCGACGAATCAGCCTTCCGGCTGGCGACGTTGTTCCAGATGACGTATCCCGGCGCGCCCTGCGTTTACTACGGCGACGAGATCGGACTTGAAGGGCGGCACGACCCTGACTGCCGCCGGACGTTCTCCTGGGATCCGAGCCGTTGGAACCAGGCATTGCACAATTATGTCAAGAGGTGCATTTCTCTCCGCAGGACGCACCCGGCGCTCCGTCGCGGCTCCTTCACGCCGCTGCTTGCCCGCGATGACGTCTACGCCTTCGCCCGCCAGATGGGAAAAGAGACGTTCATCGTCATCCTCAACGCCAGCCGCTCCAGCAAAAAGGTGAGCATCCCCCTGCCGCAGGATATGCAAGGACCAGCAGCCTTCAAGGATGTTTGGAGCCGCGAGGATTTCCGCATTGAGGCCAACGTCCTGGGTACCATCCACTTGCCAGCGAGAGAAGGCAGAGTGCTGGCCGCCATCCGATAGATAGATGTAGGGGCGAGGCATTCCCACCAAAGCCTCCCAACAGCGAAGCGGCCTGCAATGGCAAGAGTCTTCACCAGCAGCCGCTTCGGTAGGAATGCCTCGCCCCCACATTGCGGCACACCGAGGCGCACGTTCGCGCTTTTGACAATACAGCGCGTCTTGCATAGAATACCAGTGAGGCTGCCGAGGTAGCTCAGTTGGAAGAGCACGTCACTGAAAATGACGGAGTCCCCAGTTCAAGTCTGGGCTTCGGCACCTGGGCGGAAGTGGCTCAGCGGTAGAGCATCTCCTTGCCAAGGAGAGGGTCGCGGGTTCAAATCCCGTCTTCCGCTCCTTCTGTTTCATGGGGCGACGTAGCCAAGTGGCAAGGCAAGGGTCTGCAAAACCCCGACCGCGGGTTCAAATCCCGCCGTCGCCTCCTACCAAGGTCTGTCCATTACCTGCCAGAGACTGTCAGCAACTAGTGGCACTCCCCTCATCTTGACAACCTGTGCTATGATCTGTTCGTACAGAAGGAAACCTGTTTGCCAGCCGCCGGTTTCCAGGGCTAAATACTCCTGAGGAGGCACAATATGAAACAATGGGAACAACCCAAACTCATCGTCCTCGTGAGGGCCCAGCCCGAGGAAATTGTGCTCAACATATGCAAGGCCGGAGGCGTCGGGAGCCTATCTTCCGGCTCGAGTCACGACGCGTGCTGGTTCTGGGCTACCCCGTGCGACCTTTGTTTGGGCATAAGTCCCAGCTAACCCACACTCCTGTTAAGGAACAACTGGCTTGCAGGCTTGATGGCACGGCCGGCGGCAGCATGCCAAAGCTTGGCGGTGCGCACCTGCACTTGACAATCTGTGGCATAATGTAAGTGCAGAAGTGCCCTTCATAGTGTTAGTGCGCAGCAAGCCCGAGGAAGCAGTGCTTCACACCTGCAAGAACTATTCGGTGACTGGGGCGGCGATGTACGCTACCGGTTGCTACGGTTCTGATGGCGTTCATTGCGTGGGCTCGTGCTCAATGACTGCAACCAGCTAAGGCTCTGACCTCGGCACGGAAGAGAGCGATCAATTCAGTACAGCGTCAGGAGGAGTGCAATGTCCGAGATGCCCAAACCTGGCGAACTCGGCCCCGATTTTGAACTGCCTTCCGACACAGGCAAGTCGGTCCGCCTGTCCGACTTCAGGGGAAAGAAGGTTGTCCTCTACTTCTACCCCAAGGACATGACGACAGGCTGCACCGCAGAAGCGTGCTCATTCCGCGATCACTACCCGCAGTACGAAGAGCAAGACGCAGTCATCCTCGGCGTCAGCCCGGATTCTCCCACGACCCATGTGAAGTTCAAGAGCAAGTACAACTTGCCGTTCTTGCTGCTATCCGATGAAGACCATGCGGTCTGCGAGCGGTACGGGGTCTGGGGCGAGAAGAAGATGTACGGCAAGACTTATTTCGGCGTGCTGAGGACGACCTTCGTCATTGATGAGGAAGGCAAGATCGCGCAGGTGTTCGCGAAGGTGAAACCCGCGGATCACGGCAAGGAAGTGCTGGACGGTCTGAGCGAATAAAAACCGTTGTGCTAGGGTTCCAGGTTCCAGGTACACGGCGTGATTACCTGAATCCAGTACGCCGCGCCCGGCTTCATGGCAGTCAGAGTATTGGCTCCAGCGGGGACGGTGAAATCAAACAGCAGCCACGGCGATGGCTCTAACAGCGTCTGGTAGGTGTAGACACGGACGTACTTGCCCTCGATGGACGACAGTGCCTCTGTGATTGGGCGCGTCTGCATGGACAGGTATCCGATCAAGTTCAGGCCGGTGTTGAGCGGTGTCACAGTGGTGGTGAGCAAACGCTGCCCTGAAACAGTGAGCGCGCACGGTTCGGTCGCTCGGAGCCAGATGCCATAGCGCGGGTCTATCGCCTCAAGCCCTCCGTACTGCGTCGGGGCCTTCGGATCAAAGACCTTCCAGCGCGCGTAGGAGGCGAAGGCATCCCACTGCATCACCATGTCGTACTTGCCGGCGATTGGCGCAAAGACCGAGGTCACTTTGGGGTCATCCAGCATCACGGGAAAAGAGAACAGATTCCAGCCGCTGGCGAGCGAGTAGGTCATCGCCGCCTGTGGGCTGGGCGTGGGGGTCGGAGTGAGGGTTGGCGTGGGGGTGGGGGTCGGCTGCAGCCCCGCAACACTGACGCCCGTGTAGTAGTGTCGCAGGATTTCGTCAAATGTCGCGCCCCGCTCCGCCATTTCCATGGCCCCCTCCTGGCACATTCCCACGCCATGCCCCCACATCCGGTCGAATCCGCACACGCATACTACGCTTCGGCAATAGGGCAGCGCCTGGATCCACACGTCCTCGCTGTTCCGCGTGTGACCGTCGCAATGGCCGAAGTAAAAGGCTCGGATAGTGCGTCCGCTATGCGTGGCAACCATGCCGGAGGTCGCAGTCACTGCCTGGTCCGTGCGCGAGAAGCGGATATTCTTCCACGCCTGGCAGTGGGTCGTCGTACACACGTTCGCGCCCTCGGCGGCGTGATTCCATGAGGTAATGGCATAACTCCGCGCGGCCACAGCCTGGGCTTTCAATGCCTCCATCGGGGCGTAGGGGGGCAGTTCGCTCGGCACGACACCTTTGAGGTACTCGTCCAGGTTCGTCTCCACCACGTGCCCATCTGGCATGAGGACGCGGATGGTTGAGGGGACAGCAGCGGCGGATATATCGGAGACCATTGGACCGTCCGCCCCTGCTTGCTCCGGCGGGGTGACCAGCGCATGGAACAAGAGGTCATGCTGCCACGGGTCAGGGTCTGAGAGCACGAGACCAAAATCCACAGTAAGCGCCTGTCCGGCGAGAATGCGCAGATGCGTCTGGTACATGGAGAGATAACCCGTTCCGTCTACCATCAGTTCCCACTCACCAGGCAGCGCAAAGAGACGGTAACGTCCATCGGCGGCAGTGTAAACTCCGATGGCCTTGCCCCTGAGATGCACAAATGCGCCAGGGACGGGCTGGCCTGTCAACACGTCCCGAACCTCTCCGACAAACCAACCTGTCAGGGATGGGCTGCCAATCTTGAGCGATGGCTCAGGCGGCGCCGCCAGACTGCTGACGAGCGGCAGGAAGCCAGACGCTACTATCACAAGCAGACAGACCCATACCGCAGAAAGGAATCTTTTCATCTAACCATCGCACCACGGCAGTCAAAGGGTTTGCATTGAGGAGTCAGCCCTCGCGCTCATTATCAAAAACGCGCCTGCTCTCCGGCAGGTACGGCTCCTATTTTCGCACGGTACGGACGATTTGGAAGCGGTTTGCCGCCAGAATGCCCAAGAAGACCACCACGAGGCCCACGACGGAAATCCAGTGAATCGTCTCGCTCAGGAGCAGCCAGCCCCAGAAGACCGCTCCAACGGGAATCACATACGTCGTCAACGAGGCCTGAACCGCGCCCCCGTGCTCCAGTATCCAGTAGTAGATCAGATAGGCCAGCGCAGTATTGACGATACCGAGAATCGCGAGAGATCCCCACGCGAGTGGTGAGGGCGACAGCGCCATAGGCTTCTCCACCAGAAACGCTAGGGGGGCCGACATGGCAACAGCCGTCACGAATTGGCCAACCGACAGAAAGAGCGGCTCTTGTCCCCGAAGGCTGCGCCGCGCGAAGACAGCGGCAACCGCGTAGCTGAGCGACGCGCCCACCACAGCCAAATCGCCCAGGAGGTTGTTCGCGATTCCCTCAGCAAGGTCCGGGCTGAGGAGCAGCACCACGCCCAGAAATCCGACAGAAATCCCCAGGACTTTGTACCGGTCCATGCGTTCGCCTTCAGAATAGAAGTGCGCAAGGAAGAGCGTGAACAGGGGCATGGTCGCGTTGAGAATCGCTGCCATCCCGCTGGAGATATACACCTCACCCCAGGTGATGAGAGCATATGGGACCAAGGTTCCAAAGAAGCCCATAAACGAGAGAGGGATCCATTGCCGCAATGTCGGGAACTTGCGCCCTCGGGCCCGCAGTGCAAGCACGAGGATAATTGCCGCGATCCCTGTCCGGATTGCCACGAAAGTCAGCGGGGTGATCTCCGCCACTCCGACTTTGATAAACAGGTAGGATATGCTCCAGATCGCTCCAAGAAGCAGTATCATGAAAGCATTCTGCAAGGGCATCCCTAGATTCCCCTTCCTAGAAGACTTGCGTCAACAGCAGCTGGCAAGCCATCCCCGCAAGAATTGTCAAGAGAACCGAGCGTGTCCGCCAGGCTACCAGCACGCCCACGAGGGCCGACAGCACTTGCGGCCCCAGCACCAGCTGTCTCTCCGAAACGAAAACTGCGGGCGCAATCAACGCCGACAGAAGCGCAACGGGCACAAAACGCAGCCACGCGAGCAAGGGCCTGGGGAGTTCTCTGCCCATCAGCGGCATCATGGCGAACCGCGTCAGGTAGGTGACTGCGGCCATGCCCAGAAACACGACCCATGGGTTCACCGGCGAAGCCTCCCTTCCGCGGCCAAGCCGAGTGACGCCCCCAGAACTCCAGCCGCCACAATGTACCAATTCCCGGGCAGAACCATCGCGCCCACAACCGCCAGCGCCGCCGACACGAGCGCCGCCACGCCCGAAGCCCTGCCCTTGAAAAAAGATGCGACGATTCCAATGAATGCCAGAGGGAACACCATGTTGAAGCCATACCGCGCCGGGTCGGGCACGGCGCTCCCAATCCAGGCCCCTGCAAGCCCTGCCGGCCACCACGTGATCCAGATGCAGAAGTTGGCGCCCAAGAAGTACTTCGCGTCTCCGTCGCCCCGTTCGTAGGCCGCAATCGCCATCGCGTACGATTCATCTGACATCCAGAGCGCCAGCAGCATCTTCCATGGCAAAGACACATTCCGAATGTACGGGGCAACAGAAGCCCCCATCAGAAGGTGACGCAGGTTGATCATCAGCGTCGTCAGGATGATCGCGCCCCCGCTTGATGCCGTCCACATCCCGACCGCCATGAATTGGGAACTTCCCGCGTGTACGATGGCCGACATGCCTGCCGTTTGGGCCGGAGACAGCCCCACCGCTCGGGCAGCCACCCCATAGACCAGGCCAAAGACGACCACTCCCGGCACCATCGGCGCCGCCGCTGCGAATCCCCTCATGAAGGACTTCATGTGCCCCCCCATGACAACAGCCTTGCAGTTCTTGGCCGCTTATGATACCATCTACTCGCAGCAGCGCAAAACCACGCGCCACCCAACGCGGGACCGGAGGCAGCCATGCAAAATTGGTTTCAGGCAGACAACGTCATCCTGTGGGGCACCCTCGCCACAATCGGGACGGGGTTTGCAACTGGTGTCGGCGCTCTCCCAGCCCTTTTCACCGTCCATGTCAGTGACAAATTGCTCGATGGGCTTCTGGGATTCGCCGCGGGCGTCATGCTGGCCGCCACGGCTTTCAGTTTGCTGGTACCCGCCATGGAATTGGGCAATGTGTGGGTTGCCGCCGCGGGAGTTCTTCTGGGTGCAGCCTTTGTCGCGCTGATGGACCGGGTCGTGCCACATATCCACTTCATCGGAGGTGCAGAAGGCCCAGCGGCATCCACCCTCAAGCGGATCACGCTCCTGATCCTGGCTATCACAATCCACAATTTCCCCGAAGGCATGGCAGTTGGCGTCGGGTTTGGCGGGGGCGACCTTCGCGCCGGGTTCGTGCTTGCGATTGCCATCGGACTCCAGAACATGCCGGAGGGCCTGGCCGTCGCGCTGCCGCTGATACGGGAATCCTACAACCGCTGGAAAGCCGTCGGCTTGGCGCTTCTTTCAGGCCTTGTAGAGCCTATCGGCGGATTCATAGGCGCTGCCGCCGTATCGGTTGCGGGGCCGCTTCTGCCGTGGGGGCTGGCCTTCGCAGCAGGAGCCATGCTCTACGTGATCAGCGAGGAAATCATCCCGGAAACCCACCGGAAGGGCTACGCCAAGGTCGGCACAGTGGGCCTACTCATTGGCTTCGTCGTCATGATGGCCCTGGACAACATCTTCGGATAAAGAAAGCACCGAAGAGACGCGGAGACCGCAGAGAAGTCAAGGATTCGCTTCTCTGCGGTCTCTGCGCCTCTGCCGTGAAAGCAAGTTGTCAACCTTTCAGCGTCCGGGCGAAGCGAGCGCCGAACTCGTGCGCCGCGCGCAAGTCCTCCGCCGTGGGGCCGCCTCGGAATTCAAACGTCTCCACCATCTCCCATTTCAGCGGCTGAATGATGGTCTCAATCTCGCGCTGCGCCCCTCCGCTCCAGCCGTAGCTTCCAAACCAGGCCGCCTTCTTGTTGAGGATTCGCTTGCGCGCGGCCATGTCCAGCACGTGAGCCACCGGCGGGAACAGCTCCACTTCGTAGGTCGGCGCGCCGATCATGACGCCCTTTTTCATCCACAACGAGGGCAGGATGTAACTCGCGTGCGCCCGAGCCGCGTCAAATACCTCTAGCGAGACGTCCTCACTGGAGATCCCCTGGGCCACCGAGTTCATCATCCGCTCGGTGTTGCCATACATAGAGCCATAGACCAACGTCACGCCCACCTCGGCAGGCTCCGCAGCGTAGCGCGCCCACTTGGCGTAGAGTTCCACAATCTGCTTCGGGTTCTTGCGCCAGACCAGGCCGTGTGACGGCGCTATCACCTCCACCGGCACGCCTTCCAGTTTCTTGATGGCTTTCAGGACTGGCCCGCTGAACTTGGCGACGATGTTGGCGTAGTAGCGCAATGCCTCCTGCTCGTAGTACCGCATATCCACGCACTCATCGTCAAAGATCGCCCCGCGCAGCGCGCCATATCCGCCGAAAGCATCACAGGAGAACAGGACTCTCTCTTTCGTCTCGTAAGTCATCATCGTCTCCGGCCAATGTACAAACGGCGCCGAAACGAATTGCAGGGTGTGATCACCCAGCGACAGGGTTTCGCCATCCTTCACCACCTGCACGTTCTCGGTGATCCCATAGTACGCAGCCAGCATCTCCACGGCCTTCTCTGTACCCAACAGCACAGCCCTGGGAGCCAGCCGCCGGAACAGCGAAAGGAGGCTGGAATGGTCCGGCTCCATGTGATTGATGACGATGTAGTCAATCGTCCCCAGGTCCGCAAGCTGAGCGATCTGGCTCAGAAACTCCTCCGCCTTGAAAGACTTTGCCAGGTCTATCAGGGCCGTCTTCTGGTCGCGGATGAGATAGGCATTGTAGGACACGCCCGTCTGATCAATAGGCCAGAGTCCCTCAAACAAGTCCGTCGTCCGGTCATTTACCCCGATCCAATAGATGTTTGGGCAGATAGAAATCGCCGTCATTGCATGAACCTCCTCTGCGCTATCGTGCAGCAAGATGTCAAGGGTTATCATACTCTGCGCCACGGGAATTTGCAAGAGCACGTCGCGCAGAACATGATTCCCCCCTTTTTGACAACGGGCCCACGCCAGCACATAATGCCCTCACTCACAAACTCGTACGGAGGTTCAGCATGAAATGGGTTACGCGCGAACGTGTCAAGGTTGACCGTGTGGCTTGCCCGTGGCTAATCAAAAAGTTCGTGGATCCTCACGCCGAGTTTCTCTTCGTGCCGGCGGACAAGGTGATGGAGATGGCCGACCGACTAGGGGCCATTCCTTTTGACGTAGAAGGTGTAGAACTAGGCCATCACGGACAGGAATGCTCGTTTGAGGCCATCCTGAAGAAGTGCGACCTGAACCGCGACCCAGCATTGGCCCTCCTAAGCAGAATTGTCAATGGCGCCGACACCGACAACACGCTGTATAACCAGCCGGAGGGGCCTGGCCTGGAGGCCATCGCCGAGGGGTTCCGCCATCTCGGCTACAAGGATGACCTCGAGATCATCGCGGCAGAGCAGATCGTTTACGATGCGCTCTATGCCTACTGTCAGGAAAAGGTGCGCCAGGGCAAATGACAACAGGCAAAGCCGGAAAACCCCTGAGGCGCAGGCTCGTAGACTTCCTCGGACTGCGGAGAAACATCGCCGCGCTGCTGATCATGGTCGTTTTGGTGGGCATGGGCGAAAAAATGGCCGAACGCTTCCTGCCCATCTACCTGCTCGCGCTGGGCGGCACTACGCTTTCCGTCGGTCTGCTCAATGGGATGGACAATCTCCTGAGCGCCCTCTACTCCTTTCCAGGCGGCTACCTGAGTGATCGGCTGGGCCACAAGCGCGCCCTCCTGCTATTCAACCTCGTCGCCATGCTGGGATACGTGATCGTGATCGCATTTCCGGTTTGGCAGGCAGTTATCATCGGGGCTGTCTTCTTCCTTTCCTGGACGGCCATTTCCCTGCCCGCGACCATGAGTCTGATCGCCTCGGCGTTGCCCACAAACAAGCGCACGATGGGCGTATCGCTCCACTCTCTGGTCCGGCGGATTCCCATGGCCCTGGGGCCGGTAGTCGGCGGGGTTCTCATTTCCGCTTTCGGAGAGAGAGAAGGCGTACGGCTGGCCTTCGTGGCCGCCTTTGTGTTGGGATTTGTCGCGCTCGTGCTCCAGCAGATCCTTGTTGAAGACAAGAAAGACCCTCATACAGCGCCGGTGGGGCTTCTCGCCATGCGCAAGCACATGCCGCCCGGCTTGCGGAACCTTCTTGTCTCCGACATCCTCGTGCGCTTCTGCGAGCAGATCCCCTACGCCTTCGTTGTGATCTGGTGCATCAAGAACGTGGGGATCACGCCCGTAGAGTTTGGCCTGCTGACCACGGTTGAGATGGTCACGGCGATGCTCGTCTACATCCCCGTCGCATATCTCGCGGACAAGAGCGCCAAGAAGCCCTTTGTGTTGGTCACATTCCTGAACTTCACGCTTTTCCCCATTGTGCTGTTCTTTTCCAGATCCCTCCCGCTGCTCATCGTGGCCTTCATCGTGCGAGGGTTGAAGGAGTTTGGAGAGCCTACCCGCAAGGCGCTGATCATGGATCTGGCCCCCGAAGGCCAGAAGGCGGGGATGTTTGGCTTCTACTACCTGATCCGCGACATCATCGTATCAGCAGCCGCTTTCGGCGGTGCGTTTCTATGGAACATCTCGCCAGCCACGAATCTCTTCGCAGCGGCGGGCTTTGGCTTGATCGGGGCACTCTACTTCGCGCTCATGGGGCGAGACCTCTCTGGCGCGACAGCAGAACCACAGCAGCGCTAGAGCGCCCTCTCGTGTCCGCATTTTGACAATAGCCCACCCGCGCGCTAGAATTCCCCAACGTCTATTATGCGCGATGGAGATGCTCTGTGAGTGTTGAACCCGGGATGGCACACGCCTTCTCTCTTTATCTGGAGGCCTGGCCCCAGGCCGACCTGCAACTCCAAGCCCAGCGTCCTCTGGCCCTTGCCCGGCAGGATGTCGCCCTTCGCCTGGCCCAGGTAGCCAGGGACGCGGGTGCACCCTGCTATTTCCTGACGGATGGCGCAAGGGCTCTTTCCCAGATCCGCCTGGCGGCCAAAGACCTGGTTCCTGTGACTGGGCTGCACCCCCAGGACTCGGCGGGTGGCGCGCTTCCCGGCAGCCGCACCATCTTCGTGCGTTGGGGAAGCGGCAGCTTGCTCACCCACCGAACCCTTTTGGACATGGCAGATGCAGCTCGCGATGGCCGCGCATGGGGCAACCGAGCGCACGGCGCGGACATTTGGGCCAGCAACGGAACTAGACCAGCCAACCTCCATTCGCCGACCCAGGGCGTGTTCCCGCCGACGGCAGCCACACTCTTCCGCCTGCTGACTGGCAGCGACCTGTCGCTTTTATCAACCCACGAACCTGCCGCTCTGTCCGCCGAATTCACAGGACTCTCCGCGCCGATCATCAAGCAAAACGTCCTGGCCGTCACGCGCCTGATGACCAAACGAACCGCCGAACTGGTCGTCATCGGCGACCCCGGCGCGGACGGGTGGAAGTACTTGGAGCGCGAAACGGCTTGCCGGGTGCGGCTGCTGGCCGATTCCGGAGGAGGGTTGCTGGCTGCATTGCTCCATTCTGCTGGGCCAAAACGATTCGCAAAATATCTAACGGAACTGGGGCAGGCAGCCCTGATCAATACGCGCATTCTGTTCTCGGACAGCGGCTATCCCTCCTCCGATGACTTCTTCTGGTCCGACCTGGGAGAGACGGAGCGCATTGCCCACCTCGGCTTGCGCGCGCTCACGGAAACCTTCCTCGCATCCGAACAGGCTGTCGTCTTGGGCGGAGCCTCGCTTGTGACCGGCGGCATGTATCTGATGGTAGAAAAGGCCTGGCAGGATCGCGAACTGCCGCAGCAGATGGATACCTTCAATGCCCAATCCGAGAACCAAT
>Ga0315291_10007502_pt1 | contig 13472 bp, 11 predicted proteins | sample YL17G12_20_MG_FD_203070 | JGI IMG/M metagenome (GOLD analysis project Ga0315291, IMG submission 203070) | Sediment microbial communities from Yellowstone Lake, YNP, Wyoming, USA - YL17G12_20 | ecosystem: Environmental > Aquatic > Freshwater > Lake > Sediment | place: USA: Wyoming | collected...
ATTTCTCCGTCGCCCAGGATGAAATCAATCTCTTGACCGGTTTTCGTCCGCCAATATCGGATGCCATAATGGAGTTCCCGGTAGGACGCATGGGCCGCGAGCTCCATGAGGATGAAATGCTCGAACGCACGGCCGAAGGCTTCCCCTCGTTCCTCCGTGATATGGCGCTTGGTGACGGCGCCGGCGACGCCGACATCACGGCCGATGTTCGAGAAATTGAGCAATTCCCCGATTTTATCCTTAAAGACATTGCCGAACGACAAAAGGAATGACTCTCAGACTTCCGCCAGCCCTGAGACTCTTAGGAGAACAGGGTCCTTCTCCAGCTCCCGTCTCGGCACGACCACCCTCAGCGCGCCAAAGGCACGGCTACGATGTACCTTCCTTGCCCCACTTTTCTGTCTAAAGAATGGGGGGAAGTTCACTGGTTCGGAGTTATGTATCTTCTTTCAGCGTCATCGTGTATCATTTCTCTGTGCCGATAAAGCCTTAATGCGTCTTAGCACGTCGGGCCCCCACTTCCTTTCCGCCACGGGAATTTTCCAGCACGCAGGGAATGACCTTAAATTTCTTGAGCCATCCGGCTAGGTTATGTTAAGCTCCCTCCTCGGGCGATGGGAAAATGAGCGAAGATCCTCGATGCGGCTGGAATTCAAAGTTCCCACGTTTCCGATCGACTCCCCCAAAGTTCATTCGTGAAAGCCTAAGCGCCTACGTAAAGGATGCCGGACCGAAGCAGGTCCGGGCATGGGACGATTCGATCCCGCCGCTCCAGAACGAAGTCGGCGAAATCCTCGAAACTGACAAGGCGTCTCCCGATTATTCGACCATTCTTGAATACACGTTGCCCATGGAATCCCGGCGGACGGATGTCATCTTCCTGGCCAAAGGTTCGGTTGTCGTCCTAGAGCTAAAGGGAAAACTGAGCCCTTCTCAGGCCGACATCGATCAAGCCGCCGCATACGTTAGGGATCTTCGTTGTTACCATCAAGAATGCGCGGCCCGCCCGGTCCTGGCCCTGTGTGTCCCCATGAAAGCCCGGGGCTACTTGAGCCGTCAGCATGATGTCCATATCTTGGGCCCGGATGCTGTGGATAGGTTTATCGAGGACCTCCCTCATGATCCCGACCTGCCACCTCTTGCCCCTAAAGATTTTCTGGCTGAATCAGCATATCGCCCGCTACCGACTCTTGTCCAAGCAGCCCGAGAGCTCTTTAATAACCATGAAATCAGGCCCATCCATCGCGCTCGCGCCGCCACTGACCCGGCCGTCTTTAAAATCAAAGATATCATCCATGAGGCCGCGGCTGAACGGTCTAAACGATTGATTCTTCTGACCGGGATCCCCGGCGCTGGAAAAACCCTCGTTGGACTCCGTACCGTTCATGCCCACTATTTAGATGATCTAGCTGTCCCACGGGCAAACGGCATACCCAGTGCGCCCGCCGTTTTCCTATCTGGTAACGGCCCTCTGGTCGAGGTCCTTCAGTATGAACTTCGGAGCCCGGGGGGCGGCGGCAAGACGTTCGTTCGAGGAGTCAAAGACTACGTCAAGAGATACTCCTCCCGCCCAGGTCTGGTTCCACCCGAACACGTTCTGATTTTCGACGAAGCACAAAGAGCCTTCGATGCCGAGCAGGTTTTGGACAAGCACGGAGATGTGCCGGGTTTTATCGGCGGCAAATCCGAGCCGGAGCATTTTATCGAATTCGCCGAGCGCATTCCTGAGTGGTGTGCAGTTATAGGGCTTATCGGCAGCGGCCAGGAAATCCACATAGGCGAAGAGGCCGGACTGGTTCAGTGGCGAGATGCGGTTGAGGGGGCGGCCGATCCTATGGCCTGGACTGTTTATGGACCTCCTCAACTCCACGATGTATTCAAAGGGAGCGAGATTCGGTTTGAAGAAACACCTGCACTTAGCCTAGACACTGAGATCCGTTTCCATTTAGCAGAAGAGCTACATCAATTTGTCAACCAATTATTGAACGGAGAACCGCCGCAAGCAAACGCCGCTTTAGCAGAAAAGCTTGAGAAGCAAGGATATCATCTAAGGATCACTGATGATCTAGCTGTTGCGGAAGAATATCTCAGGGAACGCTATGGTGAGAACCCCGAAGCACGCTACGGACTCGTCGCATCTTCCAAAGACCGAGACCTCGAAAAATTCGGCATCGCCAATGATTTCCAGTCCACAAAACGGGTCCGTTTCGGCCCCTGGTATTCGGACCCTGAAGATGCCCCGGGCAACTTCTCTTGCCGCCATCTCAACGATACCGTCACCGAATTCGGAGCCCAGGGCCTAGAACTCGATGCTGTCCTGCTTGCCTGGGGAACCGATTTCATGCGCGAAAACGGCCGCTGGACTAACAGGAAAGCTCGAGGATACATGCACAGCGCCCGAGTCAAGAATCCCTTTCAGCTCCGTTTGAACTCCTACCGGGTTTTGTTGACTCGTGGCCGCGATGGGACAGTCGTCTTCATTCCCCCGCTTCCCGAGCTCGACGAAACTTGCGAATATCTCCAGAATTCAGGTTTTCGCTGGATTGAATGACAGAGTTTGTCCAGCAGACTTTATATACAAGTAATCCGATTAGCAAATTGTCGGAAAACTGAATTTCCTTTCTTTAATTATATGGTAATCCGAATTCTTTTACAGGCCAGATAATTCGTAGTCTGACCCTACAGCCGTAATGTTTTTTTCATCGACGAGAGCTACACTAATATTAAGATCGTTGATAAACCTAACGTATTTGTCATCCTTTGGATACCGAGACGGAACGAGGATTCGGTGCTTATTCTGAAAACTCATATCTTGTTCATCTTCGAATTTCTTTATTTCAAAATAATCGTATTCTAACAATTGGATGACGCCCTTTCTGGCTTGACTCCTAAAATTCCTATTTTCAGTGCTCTTCACTTCGAACAGTAGAGAATTCTGCTCATTATGAGCAAATAAATCAACAAATCTGTTAGAGAGAGTGTCATACCCTTTTGATTTAAATATGTTAATCAGGTTCTGAATTATTGAACAATGAATCTTATCAGCCCGTGCAAGAAGCTCATTGTTCCTTGTATAAGTAGCACTATCTTCTTTCACTATTCTAGATTTAATATTATCGAAAGTTCTTAATGTAGCCGCAAAACGAAATGTCTCAGCAACATTATTTACCTTTGTAAGTTTTGTCGGCCTGGATGTAATCAGAATCTCTTCAGAATCAGATTCATAAACATAAAGCGGCCTTTCATCGAATAGAATTTGTCTGGCTACTTCTTTCGATACTGACGAAAAACTGCCCATTTGGGGAAAACCGATTATTGTTGAAAGAGGAATATAGCTTTTCAGCAATGCGTCTATTAGGTTCTTGGCTTGATTATCATTAATTAGGTTTGGAGGCTCCCAGCTCTGGATTGGCGGCAATTCACTAAATAAGTACATCTCAGAGAAAGGTACTAAAAGAGGCCATATATTACGTTGCTCAGACAATTCTCGTAGCCATCTGACATCGGTTTTTATTTGGAAATCTGAGCCAACGACTCCTAATCCGATAATTCCAGATTTTGCATTAGAAAAATATGAATTTGCGGTGCTGTGTATGAAAAAAATATCGCCGGGCTGAATTCTTTGCCAATTGAGTTTATATTTCTCCTCTAAACCCCAAGTCATGTATTTAACTGCAAAAAGCCAGTGTTCGGGAGGCCCCGTAAAACGGAAGAAGCCTTTCGTTTCTAATAGCGGCGTGAAATCCATTAGACTAGAGTCTATTGTATTTTGTATGCTTTCCTTTTGCCTTTGCTATTGGATATTTTTCGGCATTTTTCTTAAGCTTCTTGTCCATAGCCTCTAAAAGGTCTATGCTAAGATTGTCCGCAATTTCAAAGAGATACATAGCGATATCTGCAATCTCGCTTTGGATTTCCTCCCGGTTCTTTTGGACATATTGTTCAACTTCGTTTCCAGATTTCCACTGGAAGTGCTCGAGAAGTTCTGCCGCTTCAATAATGATAGAAATGGACATATTCTTAGGGTCATGGAACTGCATCCAATCTCTACCATCCCTGAATTCCCTAATACGCTTATTTATCTGAGGAATTGTCAACTTCTTCGGCATCTTACAATGAATTATATATCTCTTGAAAAACGATATACAAGAACAATATATTGCATATGCCTGGTCGTAATAAACCCCTTTTCTCGTCGTTCAGCAGAAGTCAAGCAAGATAGAATAGTAGCCATTCAAATCCCCATGGTTCTGGGTCAATAATTCCCTATTCCCGAGATCCCAGACAACTCTGCGGTAGACGGAAATAAGAATATTCGCCCACTTGGAACCTGGCGATATGCCTGGGGCTCTAGGAATTCTTTGCCTAGCAGATTTAATGGTTGTTCAGCGGACCGTAGAGCTTCGCCCTAAAGGGTTCCTCGCGCAGAAGCACAGCCTGCAGGAAACGGAAGCTGTCGGCCGAGGTAGCCCTCATAACCGCTTTGCCGGTGGTCATATTCGGTCAAAGAAGTAATTATGAATTGTGCGGTCAGTCCTAAACTAGGCTGGCAAGGAAGCGCGCGGCCGGCGAAAAGCTCTGGGCCGCGGCCGAGTTCGTTGTCCCAAGGTCGATGCCAATGGCACGGATTCTGCCTGATTTCATCGATATTACCCTTATTATTACCCTCTTTTAGGGGTATTACCTCTTTCCCTCATCCTGCTTTTCGGCCAAGGCGCCCAGAAGCCATTTCCAGACCGGCACGACCTCTAACGTTTCGCCTTCAAACGTCCTCGTCCCTTCCTGGTTGTAGGTCAGGATGGCGCCCTTTTTGATTCCGAGTTCCCGCTGCGCTTCGAGAAGTCCCTTCATTTCCCGCTTTTCGGCCGACCTGTTGAGTTCCCAGCACGCCTGCCAGGCTTCGGCCGGGCGCGTCCCTTCCTCGACGACGAAATCGCATTCGCCCTTGCCTTTGAAATACATCGCCCGGCGCCGGTTTCGGAAAAGCTCGATGGCGACCACATTTTCGAGCAGGCGGCCTCGATTCTCCGTGAACGCGCTGCCGAGCAGGGAAAAACCTGTATCGGTGAGATAAACCTTTTTCGGGTTCATCATCCGCTTCCGGGGGGAAAAAGCGAACTTCTCGAGCGCGATCAAAAAAAACGCTTCCTCGAGATATCTCAGGTAATCGGCGATGCTCCTCTTGCTTCCCGCAAGCCCATGGTCCTTCAACTGCTTCTCAAAGGCCGAGATGGAGAAGGCGGCGGCGTAGGATTCCAGCATGTTCTTCATGACGATATCGAGCAGCTGCCGGGCCCGGATCCCGTAGCGGTCCAGGACGTCTTTGTAGAAGATCGTGTCGCAATAGGACTGCAGGAGCCGACGCTTCGCGGCCTCCCCCGAGAGCCCGGCCTGTTCGGGGAATCCGCCGTAGCGGAGATATTCGTCAAAGGCCTTGTGGACAAGTCCGACCTCCGGCATCGCGAGGAGCATGGGGGTCCATTCGATCTTGCGGAAGCGGAGAAATTCGCGGAACGAGAAGGGCAGGATCAGGCAGTCTTCGTACCGGCCTCGGAGTTCGGTCTCGATTTCCGAGCTCAAGAGGGTGGCGTTGCTGCCCGTCACGACGATGGAATACTTCCTGGTGTTGTGGAGCGTCCTGACGATCCGGCTCCAGGAAGGCAGGCGCTGGATCTCATCGAAAAAGAGGTAGCGGGGCGGCTTGCCCGTCATCTGATGGAAAGCGGCCAGCAGCTTTCCCATGTCTTCTGGTCGGAAATCGCTGAGGCGATAGTCCTCGAAGTCGACGAAGAGAATATCGTCCCTCCGGGCCTTACCGGTGTTCAGGAGATCCTCGATCAGTTGATAGAGAAAATAGGTTTTGCCGGCCCGGCGTGGGCCGACGACGGCAAGGACCGGACGGGGGGCGGCGAGATCCGGGCGGGGCCGCTCGCGAGGAGTCAGGGTCGGGAGCTCGGCCCCGAGGACCCACTCGGCGATAACAATCGGGAGAATGTCCCCATTCATAATTGTTTACCCCGGTAAACAATTTACGCCATAATTGTTTACTAAGTCAAGAGAAAACAAACGTTTCCCCGTCAACCCCAGAATATACCTGTCGGGTCGGCTTCGACTTCGGCCCGCAGGACGGGCCTTTTTGAGACGTGCAGGAATGAAGTTTCCCATTTTCCCCCAGCCCCGCTGATTTGAGACCTCGATTGTAACGCCGAGTCAAGAGGACATCAAGAAATAATTAAAGCCCTTTCAGATGGTAAAGGCATGAGACAAAGGCCCTGGCTGAGGCGTCTTTTCATGTGTTTGGACTTAGGTGGTCTGACCAACGCTTAATCAGACAACGAGTGTCAAATTATGTTCGCTCGGTGATGCCTATTTCTTGACTTCCTTCGGCTTCAGCTCCATGACGAGTTCACATGAATATATAAGTTGGTTCTGTTACTCCTTTTCTGGCTTTTCTGGAAGTGGATCATTGTCATTCCACATTTCGTATATCCATTTCCAGGTGCCATCGGGCTGACGCTCAAGTACTGTCAACCATTTCAAATTATATTTGACTGGCTCTCCTCCACTTTTCGGAGCAGTCGTGCCCGTGTCTGTACCCCGCACTACTGCCAAGTCTCCAGACACGCGCACATCTTCAACTACACTGCTATCACAATGTTCGTCGTTCAACTCTCTGGTTTTTTGATACCCAAGCAGAACAGCTTCTTTTCCTTTGCGAACAGACTCGTTGGGTGGCATTTGTATTGAGGTTTCCGCGTAGTTGGACATAATCTTGTCAAAATCGGCAGCATTATAAAGTTGAACGAATTCATTAAATGACGCTTTTATGGCAGCAACATCAGCTTCAACATTTGCCTTGGGTGCCTCAGCCACCTCTTCACCCTTCTGGCAGCCAAAAGTAAAATAAAGCAGTGGGACCAAAGAAAGGACCAAAATTGGTTTTTTCATTTACCCCTCCTTGATTTTGATGAGATTATTAGACTTCGCTTGGCAGAGCTTGTCAAACCAAGTTTAGATCAGACCAACTTAGGGGACAGAAAAGCGGGCCGTGCGAAAGTCGATCAGCGAGGGGATATCGTTGAACCGGCTGGTCCGGAGGGCGCTCTGGCCCGTGATCTCTTTGTGGCCATCAAGCGCTTGTCTAAGGACTGTCAGATGGCTTCGATCAACGCCACGGTCCGGGAGCGTTCCAGATGCTGCGGAACGGCCGGATCTCGGCAAGAGAAGCTACGAGAGGTTCGAGGAACACCTTGACGGCTACGACAACATCCTCAAAGGCCTCCGGCGCGTTGGCAAGCTTGGCCTTCCTGATGAACCCCTGCCATTGAACCTTCTTGTCCCCGTCCTTCACAAACGAAGGATCGAAGACCGTGGGGGCGATGGTGATCGGCGTGTTTCGGTTTTCGAACGTTTTCTCAACCGCCTCGGCCAGCATCTCCCCCCTGAAGTCGAACGTGCGGGACAGCATCCAGATGTCGTAGAAGTCCTTCATCCGGCTGTTCAGGACGCCGAGCTTTACCATAGCCTGGAACTTCTCAGCGATGGTGCTCTCCATGGTGTAGCCGTTCAACTCGGGCGCTGGAAAGTCAAGAAGCGCAGGATACGCGACCTTGATGGGGCCCGGAACGATCACATCCCCGAATCCGATATCGATCTGCAGGGAGACTCGCGCGTTGCCAAGGCCGCCCCGGACACGGACACGCACGCCTTCGTATTCAGCATCTTCCGTGATTCTTACGGCCGTCACCGTCTCCGCATTGAAAGACATGCCGTCTGCCTCGACATCCATTCCGCAGGCATCTTTCATGGCGGCGACAATCACTTCGAGACTGTTGTCGATTCTCCCCAGAAGATCGATGTCCATGGTGGGACGTGACCCCGATCCGCTCCACACCGAAAACATAAGGGCCCCCTTGAGGATGAACCTGTCCGCGTGCGGACTCTTGGAGAGCCGGTAGATGAACCGCTCGATGGCGAAGTGCTGCAGGAGCTCATTGAAAGGACGGGAGGATTCCTTGGTCTTGTTGAGAAGGCGCCGATGCACCGACGCGGCCGTGTTTTTGATGTTTCTTGCCATTATAGAAGCGCCTCGAGGTAGGGGCGGATGATCTTATTCACCCGGCAAATCGCCGCATAATGCATGAGATCGTCCACCTTGACGCGCTTGCGTTCGCGGTAGAAGCGAACCGCCTCCACCGCCGTATCGAGGCCGACCTTGGTGCGGAACTTGAAGCAGTCGGCAAGCGTCTTCTCCGGGCTGAAGATACGCACGATTACGCCGTCGAGTTCATGGGTCTCCACGCCCTCCGTATACGCCTCGCCGGTGAACCGGTAGGTCTTGATCGGTGGGTGGTCCAGACGGGGTTCCTCCGCGCCGCGCGGCAGCGCCACGTGGACCTCGTGGGGTATCTGGGTGGTGAGCTCGTGAAACGCCAGTGCAGAGATCAGGCAGATCACACCGCCGGAGACACGGGTCGCGACGGTCACCAGGTCGGGGTTTCCCAGCGGTGAGCTGTCGGCAAGACGATACACGCCGCGGCTCACCACCTCCAGCGTCCCGGAGTCCCGCATGGCGTAGAGCGTGCCGGGATGGATACCCGCGCGAAGAGCCTGCGCGGTACGGAGTATTCCGCCGTGCTTCTTGAAGACGGCAACCGCCCTGTCGAACCGGGAACCATGACTATTCGTATCTTGGGACCTCATGATAGAATCACCTTTACTTATTCTTTTCTGTAGGTAATATTATCAATTTCGGCCGCCATGTCAAGAGGATGGAAAAGGCATGGGACAAAGGCCCTGGCTGAGGCATCGTTTCAAAGGTCCTACAAGGGTACTTTTAACGTAAGAGGTTCTCCCGACCTCCACAAGCGGGCCGTGCGAAAGTCGATCAGCGAGGGGATATCGTTGAACCGGCTGGTCCGGAGGGCGCTCGAAAAAGAAGTCGGCATGAATTAATCGCGCCGCAGAGAATCTATACGCCGGAAAGGATAGCAGGCAGGTCCCGCAAGGCCGTCTCCATGGGGACGCAATCGATCAGGCCTTCGCGCAGGCGACGCCGGCCTCCATAGAGGAAATAGGCCTTCGCCGTCGGATAGTCTTTTAGAAACGCCCGCAAGCCGCGCATATGGACTCCGCTCACACGGGCCGTCCTTTTGACCTCAAAGGCGAAAAGCCCACCGGCCCCATACAGGACGAAATCGACTTCCTGCTGGGCGGCCGACCTCCAGTAGAAAAGCTTATAACCGAGGTCGAGAACGTCGTTCGTGGCCAGAAGCTCCTGAAAGAGCAGGGTTTCGCAGGCTGCCCCATCGATTTCCTCCGGCCTATCGAGAGGCCCCTTCGGCCGTAACGCCCGAAACACGCCGGAATCGAACAAATAAAATTTCGGGTGCGCGACGAGCCGACGTTTGACCCGTTTGGAAAAAACCGGCAGGCGATAGCCGATGAGAAGATCCTCGAGGATCCCGAAATAGTTCTCGACGACCTTCCGTTCGACCGCGCAGTCCCGGGCGACTTCGGAAATGTTGAGGACAGCGCCCTGGGAGAAGCTGGCCGCCTCGAGAAAGCGGGCGAAGGCGCCAAGGCTCCTCGTCAATCCTTCCTGGCGGACCTCTTCTTCCAAATAGGTCTTAACATAGCCGGCCAGATACTTATCCGGATCGGGATGGGAATATGCGGCGGGGAGATGACCGGCGCGCAGGGACTGCTCCAGGTTGAAGTCCCCTCCCAGCTCGGACGAGGTGAGTGGGTGCATGGCCAAAGTTCTGGCCCTCCCTCCGAGCAGGTTGACCCCGCCGCGGCGGAGCTTCCTGGCGCTCGAACCGGTCAGGGCGAACTTGTACTGCCGCGTCTCGATGAGACGATGGACTTCGGAAAGCAGGTCCGGGATCCTCTGGATCTCGTCGATGACAACCCAGTCCCGGTGGCCGATGGGGATGAGGTTCTCAAGGCGCTGGGGATTCGTCGTCAGCTGGGTGAAAAGCTCCGACTCCAGGAGATCGATATATACGGCGCCGGGAAACGTCCGGCGCACCCAGGTGGTTTTGCCCGTGCCGCGCGGCCCGAAAAGAAAGAAGCTTTGGGCATCCGGAGACTTGAGTAATCTGGAATACATAACTCCATTTTACATATTTATTTGGAATTGTCAAGCTCGGAAAAGTTGTGCCAAAGCTCCTCGATCGTTTTCGTCTATAGGCTGTCATTTCCAGAGAGGGCCATCGTTTCTATGATGATTAAGCGAATTGTTGGAGAGGGATCCAATTATGAATAATAATGAAATTTCCCATTTTCCCCCCGCCCCTCTGATTTGAGACCTCGATTGTAACGCCGGGTCAAGAAGATATCAAGGAAAACCCAAAGCCTTTTCAGACGGTAAAGGATTGAGACAAAGGCCCTGGCTGAGGCGTCTTTTCATGTGTTTGGAAGTAGGGGACAGAAAAGCGGGCCGTGCGAAAGTCGATCAGCGAGGGGATATCGTTGAACCGGTTGGTCCGGAGGGCGCTCGAAAAAGAAGTCGGCATGAATTAATCGCTCTGCCGCGGCCGACAGAGAATTTTCAACATTTGATGTTGATTATTCAAGGTATATGTGTTAGGCTAAATCCGGAAACAGGAGAGGGAAATGATCGATCGGGCCATTGACAAGCGAGAAATTAAAAAGCTCCTAAGCCAGTTCCCGGTGACCGCCCTCGTCGGTCCGCGCCAATGCGGCAAAACGACCATGGCCCGGGGATTTGCCGCTGACCACTATTTCGATCTGGAAAACCCGCGCGATCTGGCCGCTTTGCAGAATCCGCAATTGGCGCTGGAAGACCTGGCCGGTTTGATCGTCATCGACGAGGTCCAGCGCTTGCCCGAAATATTTCCCCTGCTCCGTTATCTGGTCGACAACCGCCCCAAACAGAGATACCTGATCCTAGGAAGCGCCTCGGGCCGTCTGCTCAGGCAGAGCAGCGAATCGCTGGCCGGGCGCATCGCTTTTTATACGCTGGGGGGACTGCGCCTTCAGGACAGTGGTCCTGAGCATTTCAAGAAGCTGTGGCTTCGTGGCGGCTTTCCCCGTTCCTTTACAGCTAAAAACGAAGCCCAAAGCCGGTCCTGGCGTGACCACTACCTGACCGCCTTCCTGGAAAGAGATTTGCCGCAATTGGGAATCGCGATCCCCGCACCCACCCTGCGGAGATTTCTGACCATGCTCTCTCATTATCACGGGCAGGTGCTTAACTATCGCGAGCTGGCGAGTTCTTTCGGCATCAGCGACATGACCGCTAAGCGGCATGTAGAAATCCTTGAATCGACCTTCATGGTCCGCTTGCTCGAACCCTGGCACGTCAACATCGGCAAGCGGCTGGTCAAACGCCCCAAGATCTATCTGTCCGACTCGGGGCTTTTCCATTCCCTGCTCGGCGTGCGGGAACATGCAGAGCTTTTGGCCCATCCCAAAATCGGATCATCCTGGGAAGGGTTTGCCCAGGAGTGCGTGCTGCGGAGTATTGGCAAGGGGATCAGAGAGATTTTTTTCTGGGCTACCTATTCGGGCGCGGAGCTCGACATGTTCTGGCAGCAGGCCGGCAAAAATTGGGGCGTGGAATTCAAGTACAACGACGCGCCCGGGTTAAGCACATCCATGAAGATCGCTTGCCGCGATCTCGCTCTCGAACATCTATGGGTAATATATCCGGGAAGCAAATCCTATAGCCTGACCAAACAAATATCCGTTTTGCCTATACGAGAGATTGCTTTTCCCTGGAAATACTGATTCCCGATCGTTAATTACCGTCCACGTCCTAGTCGCCGCAAACCGGGATCTTCTGATCAGCGAATTATAATTCCCGTTCCCGCAAGGACCTGGGGCCGGGCGAGATCTGTGGAAACGAAGGATTGGGAGAGGCGCGCGGCGGAGCAGGGAAAATAAACATTCCCCCATCATCCCCAAAAGATTCCTGTCGGGTCGGATTCGACCTCGGCCAGGAGGACGGGCCTTTTTGAAGAATGGCCTTTAGTTCTCCTTCAGCTTAAGAGTAGAGAGACGCTTTCCGGCATCGGCGAGTTCGGGCAATCCGGGATCGGCGTCCTTCCAAAGGTCGAGTAACTTCTGGTAGTGCTCCCGGGCCACGGCTTTGTCTCCCTTTTGCTCGGCAATTTTCCCCAGCATGTAGAAGCTCTTAGCGTAGATATCGCCATAAGCCATCCTTCCTGTCGTCAGGCCGATGATCCTCTCATATTCTTCCCTGGCGAGGTCCAGATCTCCGGATTTAAAGTAGGCTAAAGCCAGCGGTTCGAAATAGAAAGCTTGCTCATCGCCCGGAAAAGAGATTTCATGCGGCAACCGGCTGATGGCCCTTTTCAAATGATCGATGGCCTTATCCTCATTTCCCTTCTGAAGCTCGATCCTGCCCAGCAGATGGTCGACCATCCTCATCTCTTTTTTATTCAGCGCGTTTTGAACAAGCTGGGACAGCTCATCGGCTGCTTTCTGGGCTTCAGCAAACGAATTCAGGCTGCAATACACCAGCCCTTTTCCTTGGAGGGCCCTCCTCTGCCAGGCAATATCGTTTATCTCCACAGCATTATCCCGGATTCTGTCGAATTCCTGGATGGCCTCTTTGAGATGTCCCGATCGCCAAAGGCCATAGGCCGAAATATTACGGAATATATTCGCGAGAAACTTCTCGTCCAACTTCTCCATGGCTGCGATCGCCTGCCGGACAAGGGCTTCGGCCTCGTTGAATTTCCCTTGAAGAATCGCCAGCAGAATCATCTCATAAACATAATATGCTTGGGCCTCGGGAGCGCTGAGCTTCAGGAGATTCCGGTATTCCTTGGCCGCTTGGGAAAGATCTCCAAGATAAACGAAAAGGTTGCCTTTGGAAAGGAAGTTCTGGGGATCCTCCGGATTGAGGGCGATGTTTTTTTCAACTTCCTCGAGGGCCTCTTTGTATTTTCCCTGATACTGATAGACATCGGCCAGATCGAAACGGAGAGGCACGCTATCGCCGATGGCGCTGAGATAGCCCATGATCACGTCTTTGGCTTTTTCGGGTTGTCCCAAGGCCAGGTAGCTTGAGGCAACATAACTGTAGGCATAATATGTCCGGTCTTTATCCCGGATCGGCACCCGGCAGCGCTCGATCGCTTCCTCGTACATCTCATAGAAGTTGTAGATATAGGCCAATTTAATATTAGCAAACGAGTCATCCGGGTAGATCTCCAGGAATTTTTTATAAGCCTCGATGGCTTTGGGCGTCGTCGCCTCGGAGAGGCTGTAATAATCGGCCTCCAGGAGGTACCGTTCCCTAGGCGAGACCCGGTCGCTTAATTCCACGGCCTTCTTCAAGCAGGCCTTCGCCTTGGCCATGTAATAGGAATTGGTATAGGACATGGCCATCGACCTGTAGGCCATGGCGAAGCCGGGGTCGATGGCAAGGGCCTTCTGCATCATCTCGATGCTCTTCGCAAAGTCGCGCTTGTTGT
>Ga0315291_10007504_pt1 | contig 13471 bp, 14 predicted proteins | sample YL17G12_20_MG_FD_203070 | JGI IMG/M metagenome (GOLD analysis project Ga0315291, IMG submission 203070) | Sediment microbial communities from Yellowstone Lake, YNP, Wyoming, USA - YL17G12_20 | ecosystem: Environmental > Aquatic > Freshwater > Lake > Sediment | place: USA: Wyoming | collected...
CTATTGGTTATAAGAGATGAAAATGCCCAGGTAGCAAGGTTAATCATCGTGACATTGCGGGAAAGGGAACCTTCCCAACTTGTATTACCAACGAGGGCATATGTCCCATCTGGACCAACAGCTAAGACATCAACTCCTATAAACGAACTCGTTCCAGTTGAAGGAAGGGATGCCACATTTGCCCCTCCCAATACCACATTTCCAGGACCATTCACCTGAAGCCAGGAGAGCCGGTCTGGAGGGACGTTCCCGCCACTAGAAATCGCATATGCCTTCTGGCCATCCGGCGAAAAGGCAATAGATTGAGTCCAGTCAGGTAGGCCACTGACTGTAATTCCTGCCTCTACTACACCCGGATCGGTGATTCTAAATACACTTATCTTCGTATCAATTCCTCCTACTAGGGCTGTTTGACCATCAGGAGAGATAGTGACATTTAAAGGAGCATTTATGGTAGGTAGTGTTGATTCTGAGGTAAGGCCTGTGGCTGGATCTATCGTTCCATAAATGATACGATCATTATCAAAATCACAGAGGATAACGGTCTGGTTGTCAGGGGCAATGTCTACAGCCTGAGCACCTGCTTTAGATGTGGTTAAGGTGTAGGTAGCATCAAGGGTAAAGGTGGTCAGGTTAATGATAGCCACCCGATTAGTACCACCCCCATCCGTAATCAGGGCAAATTGACCGTTTGGGGCAATGGAACTATCAGAAGCGTAGAAACCAATGTTTATCGATCCAGCTAATGTAGGATTGGTAAGGTTTGTGAGGTCAACTCGGTAAAGAGTACTCAATTCAAAATTGGTGATCAAGGCGTAGTGATTATCCGGGGTAACCGCAACATCACACAGGCTTCCCCAAATGCCTAATTGCCCCATAAGAAATGGCCCATGCACAGTAGGAGGGCTTGTACCCAGTTCAATGGTATGAATTGTCTGGTCACTATGGTTGGCTACCACAGCCCAAGGATTTGCATAGGAGAAGCTGCTCAATCCCGCGATGAGCATTACTACAATTGCCCCAGTTATCATGTTGTGTTTTCTCATAACCTTTCCCTCTTGTTTATATTATAATGGAAAATTAAAACCTAACCATCTCAAGAAGTTACTCTAGAGAAAACCATTGATGGTGTCAACAACAAAAATTCCCAGCATTGCTGTTGAGGTATTATTTAAGGGTAGAATCCAACATATTGGAGCCCGCATCAATAGATGAAAGCTTACCTTACTGCAACTATCGAAAGTAGTTTTCAGGCAGGGATTGACTGTAAGATGCATTTGCTAATGTTAAAAATTTCGGCCTTCCACTTATGACTGTCGATGGTAGTAGTAAAAAGTTTCCCCCTGAAATGGACACATACAATATGTTGATTTACCAATAGGAAAGCAGTGGGTTTCTAAAAACCACTTCTTTCTTCGAATTGTTACCAAATGAGCAATCTATCCTCTTTAATGATGCATGGAATGATGTTGTCGTGAGTATTTAATCATATCCTTCATTGATGTGAATTTTTATTGAAACTTCCTTCGGTTTCTGGTTCGTATGTGAAAGCAACAGGTAGTAGAATTTTTCTATATACCACTCTTCGCCAGTCCCATTTTTAAATCCAATGGGATGTCCATCAATGCCGAAGTGATCCCTTATTCTTCATGTCATAGGTCATACTTTTTCTAAACTTATACGTTAGTATTGTCATAGTTGATAGCTTCTTCATTTTTTAACCTTAGATTTGTATGGGGTTAGCCCCTCCTTCCCCCATATATACAAGGGGAGTGACACTCAAGAACAGATCACTCCCTTTTAATTTTACTTCCTTTATGTGCCATTCCTGAAAGATGTTTGTTTTTAACACAACATATGTCGAATTTGACACATTTATTAACCAGTCCTCGAAAAAAAGTGATTGAAAATCAATTAGCTAGTTATGGCAAGTTTTTTGCTTAAAAAAATATAAGTTGATAGCTTTTCCATTTTTTCACCTGGGGAGTGATATTTATTAACCACTCCCCTTGTCTGCAACTAACAAGCATCGGGAGGGGTATACCATGAGAAAAATATTTATTACGCTTGGATGTTTTTGTGCTCTTTGCTCAACAGTAATTTTTTATGCTAAGTTAAAACATCCTACTACATATCAAAAAATTACAACTCAACACCCTTACCAAATTCCAGGGGAAAACTTGAATTATGATCTAAGTTCCTTCTTCTCATGTTTTCATATGTAAATATTATTTCTGGAGAGTGGTGTTTGTCATCACTCGTCTTGATTTATTTATTAAAGAACTGACATAGGTCATACTTTTTCTCAAACTCATACGTTAGTATTAACGTAGTTGATAGCTTTTTCATTGTTTCACCTTAGGCTTTATATGGGGTTTGGCCCCTCCTCTCCCCATATAGCAGGGAATGATGTCTGAAAGGGCATATCATTCCCTCTTTTTTTATTCCTTCATTTTCTACCATCTCATTATCAAGCTCAGTTCTCATCTTCCCGTCTTACTAACGTTACCACTATTCCCTTGATGCACGCATACCACGTACTAGACCATTAACTTTTGTGATGCCGTTTTTTTCAGCACGTATGGAAATATGAAATGGGTATTATTGATGATTTAAACCAAATTTATTTTCACTAGAGAAAATAAATTTGTGAGGTGGGAACATGTTGGAAGATAAAATAGGACATCGAGGTGAAGGGATAGAAGACAGTGAGATTAGGGTTCGGCTTGACCCAATTGAGTATGATGTCGGGATTAAGGTGGGGGGATTTTCTGGGAGAGAAGGCTTACAAATGTACTATGAGCCTGATAATCTAATGTGAACTGCGATGCTGGATAATTTGGAGGGATCGTTATAGCAATATCTTATACTTTTTCATGAAATGGACATATACAAGACATAGGTATATAAAAGCGAAAGGCAGAAACCATTGCTGATCCCTGCCTTTAAGAATTTGCTCAAGAGAACCTTAGTATTAACCAACCAGAACGGTCAACACCTTTCCAAGACTTCTAATCATCATGATATTTGAAAGAAAGGTTAACACGTGCACGATAACTAGCTACTTTTCCGTTTTCAATGGCCATGTCAAGTCTCACAATCTCAGCAATTCTTAAATCCTTCAGTGTCTTTCCGGCAGTTTCAACTGCATTTCTGGCGGCATCTTCCCAGGAAGTTTTACTAGTCCCCACGACCTCAATAATTTTATATACACTATCAGTCATAATTGGCTTCTTCCTTTCGTTCAGTTAAGATTAATACATACACCACTCTCCGCTACACACAAGGGGCAGAAGCCATTGATGACCCCTGCCTTTATAATGTAATGAGATAATGTTAAAGGCTATTCTTTAACTAATAAGACATTCACTGCTTTTACTATAATTCTAACCTTATCACCCTTCTTAATACCCAAATCTTTTAATGATTCCATCGTCATCACCGATTCCATAAATTCACCTGATACAACTTTTAGTTTAACCTCACACATTACTGCACCTTCTTTTATATTCGTCACTTCTCCCACCAATTGATTTCTTGCACCGTACTTCATGGTATACCTCCTTTTGTTTTTTGATTGTGATGTTTCGGGATTTTTATTTTCTTCTCACTTAATCACTTCCAAAATCCCCTCAATCATCTCTTTCACTTCTTGCCTAAATTGTTCATCGTTCTCCATTGCTTTTACTATCACAGGACTCCACTCATAGTAGAGTCTTATTAATTCCTGCCCTTCTAGAGTTTTACTTAAGACGTTATCACGTAGATATCTCAACAATTCTGTTTCTTCTGAATCGTTTCCGTAGAGCTCTTCGACCGGACATCGCGGTGTGATGGTGGTGGTAGTTGTTGTTCCTAGTGCGGTAGTGGTAGTTGTGGGTAATGAAGAACTTAAAAAGGCATACCTAAGATTACCTAGGACTCCGGCGTAATAGCTGATATGGGGCCTACCGTCTGCGTCAAGCACGAGCGAGGTGCTAGATGACTTTACATCACTGCTATCCACTGTTTCGATCTTCCAGGTGCTTCCATCAAAGGAGGCATATCTTAAACCATAGCTGGTTGAGGGATTAACACTGATAATACCTATATAGCTAATATGGGGGTTTCCACTTGTGTCGAGCGCAATCGAGGTGTCCTCTGCTCCCCACTCGCTGCTCTCTACCGTCTCAATCGCCCAACTTCCATCAAAGGTAGCATATTTCAAAGCCCGGTTGGTAAAATCGCAGTAACTAATGTGGGGATTGCCCTTGCTATCGAGTGCGAGGGATGTCTCCCGTCCTGTGTCAGGTGAGGTGTCATCAACAGTCTCAACCTGCCAGCCGCTCCCGTTAAAGGAAGCATACTTTAACGCTCCGTGGGTAAAATCGTAGTAGCTGATATGGGGATTACCTTCTTTATCAAGCGCGAGCGAGGTGTTCCACCCCACGTCATCACTCAAAGACTCGCCATCCACCGTTTCAATCTGCCAGGCGCCCCCGTTAAAAAAGGCGTATTTTAAGTCGTAGCTCAATCCAGTCATATAGCTTATGTGGGGGCTGCCATTCTTATCGAGCTTCAATGAACTCTGCCACCCCACATCACCACTGGTGTCTACCTTTTGAATCTGCCAGTTACTCCCGTTAAAGCGGGCATATTTAAAATCAGCGCTACCATAGTTCTCATCAACGTAGCTGATATAGGGGTTACCGCTTGAGTCTAGGGCAAGCGAGGTCTGTTCCCCTACCATTCCTTCGCTATCCACCGTCTCAATCTGCCAGGCGCCCCCATTAAAAGAGGCATATTTTAAATCATAATCGGGATTGTTAAAATAGCTGATGTGAGGATTAGCATAGGAGTCCAAGGCAAGCGAAGAAAACTCCCCCACATCAACACTGCTATCTACTGTTTCAATAATCCACTCTGCTCTCACATTAGAAGAATTAAAAAGAATACAAAAAAAGCTTAAGGTAACAAGTAATGCGCTTCTAACGTTTACCCACTCCATCGTTTCCTCCTTCCCTAACCTCTCGTAAAAGGTTCAAGATAATAGGTATCCTCCACTGCTTTTCAAGTAGCTGCAGAACTCCATCCATCGTTTTCTTTACTTCTTCTCTGAATTGTTCATCCTCTTCCATTGCCTTAATAATCGCAGGACTCAATTCGTAGTACAACCTAATTATCTCCTGACCTTCAGGTGTCTTACTCAGCACATTGTCACGGAAATATCTGAGAAGTTCTGTTTGTTCTGAATACTCACCGTAGAGTGATTCTGATACACAAGGCTGTGGTATAGTACTGGTTGTGGTAGTAGTTAATGCCTCACACTGTCCACCACGAACCGCCCGAACATAGCCGCCGTAGGCGGACTTATCGCCGTGGCCCACGTGGCCACCGCTGAAACCGACGCACCAGGCGTAGTCCGGATAGTGGGCCCAACTAGTAGTAGACGACCAATAGCCGGACGACTCTGTGTTGGGAAAATAGTCTGTGTTGATTGAAGGGTCGTAGGTACTATAATCAACTATAGAATGAAGCTCATTTACATTTGGCAAACGCCAGTCATTATGTGAAGCCAGTGTAAGATTTTCACAATAAAATAGCGCCTCTTGCCAAGAATAGATACTCGGGGCAGTACCCTGTTGCCACATCAAACCCGTTTCCATGTCGGTGACGGTGCCATCGCCATTGGCGACGAAATTACCAAATTCCCCACACTGTCCTGACCGAACCGCCCGAACATAGTAGTCGTCCGACTTAACGTCGTAGAGCACGTAGCCACTGTAGAAACTGACGTCCCAGGCGCCGGACGGATCGCCGGCGTCAGTCGTAGACGACCAATAGTAGGACGACACCGTGTTGGGGAAATAGGTTGTATTAATAGAGGGATAATCTTTGTCCCTATCAACTAGAAAAGAGAGCTCCATAATTGTTGGCAGGCGCCAGTCACTATGTCCGCCAAAATTGTCATTGTTGAGCGTAGCTATAAAAACATCTTGAGCATCGTACCAGTTATAAGTATTATCCTTATCATGAATAGTCCCATCATCAGTCTTATTCTCCCAAATAAGGCCAGTCACATTGTCTTGCACCATAATCCCACTGGCAAGCATGTTATATGAATGGGGGTTACAGGTATAGTTTCCATCCTGCCCATAGAAAGGTTCTCCTGGATTAGGGCAGGTAATCTCTTGAGAATTATCATAGCATTTTGTCTGCCCTGTATCTGGGATTGGGCAATCTACAGCTAAGACAAGTGTTGATAACGAAAATAGTACAGAGAAAATAGTGAGTAAAAATAAATTGATCTTCTTACACATGAAAAACCTCCTTTTTGAAAATAGAAAACCCCACTTGGTGATAGAGTCACTTATTGATGGGATAAGTATAGGAAGTTTACAGTTGTGTGTCAATAATAATAATTTGAATCAACACAATATCTGGTAGTGTTTGCAATGAGAAAAGAGAAAAGTTTTTGTTTATACTACTTGCAATTGACGGAGGTAGTTTTCAGGTAGGCATTTACTGTAAGATACATCTGCAAATATTAAATTTGAAGCATTGGGCTAGGATCATCCTGTCCCTTTTTCTCCCCTCAAAAACAGCGTGACCCCCAGGGGGTGGGGGGTCGATATACCCAAGGGAGTCGGCTTAAATACGGATAGGGTTCTGGTGGGATTCAATTGTAGAAAAGGCAGAGACCATTACTGACCCCTGCCTTTCATTTTGCCTAATCGAATTTGCTATTGACTGCCTCGGACTGGTAAGAAAATACTAAAAAGTAAATGATTCACGGATGTCCCCTATACATACGAGACCTGCTGTTAGCAATTTTTATCGCAGCGGCTACAGAACATAATATCATCTTCCTCTCTGTCATCTTCAGTGTAGACATCAAGGATTTCTTCATAATATTTAAAGCTATAGCACTGTAAGAATCTATTTTAACTTTTCTTTTATATAAGAAGCTAAACGTTGTGAATCAGATACTCTTCCCCCATCCCCGCGATTTTTAATTGATGACGGAAAAGAGGGAATGTAATAAACTACAAGGTTATAGATGCAGAGAAGCAGAAATAACCCCGCTTTCATAACCTTGGAGGGTGTATGAATCAGAATAATGGGAGGAAGCAGAAGAGGAAGCTCAGCGCAGAGGAGAAGTGGCAGATTTATAGGGAGTGTGAACAGCCAGGGGCAAAGATTGGAGAGATACTACGTAAGTATGGGTTATATTCATCTGATCTGCACAATATACGAAAGATAGTAAAGGAAGCATCCCTGGAAGGATTGAAGCAGAGTAAGCCAGGCAGGAAGAAAGTGACGACCGTTTCCGTCAAAGATTATGAGCAGTTGGAAAGTGAATTGGCACGGAAGGAGGAGGCCCTAGGGGAAATGACGGTGATGTTCACCGCATTGAAAAAAAAAGTGAACTTGGAATAAGCGGGCCATTTCCCAGAGGGCGATTACCAATAGAAGTACGGGAAGAGATTGTGGCGGTCATTGCCTATGTAAAGGCAAAAGGGATAGCCCGCTACCAGGCATGCAAGCTATTGCAGATAAAAGTGAGGCGGATAGAGCGGTGGAAATCGAGAATAAAAAGAATAGGCAGCATGGCATATAAAAAGCCAGGGCCCAGGCAGGTGGTACACGCCATAATGCCGGTAGAACGGGAGGCGCTTGTGGCGTATGTGGGGCGAGAAGAGACGGTTGATTACTCGTTTCAGATGCTCGCCTTGAAGGGAGCAGAACAGGGGTTATTTTGCATGTCGGCATCGAGTGTGAGAACCATTCTGCATGAGGAATTACTGGCGGAGGACAGAACTGGCCGGATGAGAAGGGGTGTGAGGGTAAAGCCAGGGCGGCCGGAGGAGCTGACGGGGCCGAACCAGTGCTGGTGTTGGGATATCAGTTATTTAAGAACAGAGATGCTGCGGGTGTTTTGGTATTTGTATGTGATGCTGGATGAGTGGTCTCGGAAGGTGGTTGCTTGGCGGGTGAGCAGGAGTCTGTCAGGTGAGGAAGCATTGGCATTGATTGACACTGCCATCATAACAGAGAATCTTCTTGAGATTCCTGAGGAGCGGTTACCAGTGGTGGTCAATGATCGGGGTTCTCAGATGAAGGCCAAAGAGGTGAAACAGATGTTTAAGGATCTGGGGTTAACCCAGTTATTCACACGACCTCGTACCCCGGATGATAATCCATTTGTGGAAGCGCTGTTCGGTACGGTAAAGACCGCACCAACGTATCCGGGATGGTTTCCCAGTAATGATAAAACAGTGGTAACCGGCTATTTCAATCGATACTTCACCTGGTATGATCATGAACACTATCATTCACGGATAGGATACGTAACGCCCTTCCAGAAACATACAGGGCAGGCTGAAACAATTATTATGCAGAGGAAAAAGCAATTGACTGCTCAGCGAGAACGGCGTAAAGAATACTGGCTACTGTAACCATTACTGTGAAGAAGAAAAGAGATACGATCATAATGGTAGAGATTTGAGGGAATGGTATCCTATGGGTCGAACAGAAATTGTCGATTGTAGGGTAACTATGAAAGCCGTTTTTTCATGGACAGGGCTTTATATGCCAGAAAACCAAAATCGGTGCTATGCTTTGAATTATTCGGGCAGCACTGGTATAATCATTAACCGGAGGCGGGTTGTAGTTTTTTAAACCTCACTTTTCCGACATTATCTAAAAATTACGGCGAAGTTTCGACAAGCCTCCTTATAGGTTCTTGCGAAAAATAATTTTCATCCATCAAAGGCTGCTCAAAATATTCTTTCTCATCTATTGATATCTTTACTTTGTATCCAGAAGCATGTGACGCCCCAGCACCGTAAATGACAACTGTTTTATGATTCATATTTTACTCCAATAATAAACCCCACTCCGTCATCATTTTCATCTGATAAAAGTGGAATATGTGTTATGTTGGTTTCATAGGAATAACCGATATAAGTTTATTCCATTATCAATTCCAAAATCCCATCAATCATTCTCTTCACTTCTTTCTTATCACTCCACACCAACCATCAAAAAATAAAATTGCTATGATGAGTGATAGAGATTTTTTCATTTTGTTTCCATCCCTACTTTTTAAGATTGTGTTTAACATACTTACCCCTTTTCTTTATTATCCTTTTTGTTTTGGTTTAATATATGCTCGCTATAGAATTGAAGTATATAGTTTTTGAACTTACCTAAACCTTTATCTGTGGTTGCTATTTTGAACCTAGTATTTTTATCAGGACATGAAATGGTCAGCAATTTTCTTGGGTCAGCTTTCCCACATGGGTAAACACTAAGTGTAATATATAGAGTTTTTCCTTTTCCTCCACATGAAACCTTCGCCATATTGTCTCCCCTCCTTTCTCGTTAAGATTGAGCATTTAAATGATGATTGTAATCACGGTATAATAATACAATCATCATAAGATACTGGATTCCAACTATCAGAAACCTTTTTTAAAATCTCTGCCCCTGTTTGGTTTCCTTATGTTTCCTTTCTCCAATCTACAATAAGAAAACCCACCATTCCCTCAAATCACCTTTTGGGAAAAAGTGGGTTAATATGTGTTTTTTATATCCATAGTCCCCCTCCAAAATTGTCCTTATGGATACCACATTTTTATTATAGATTCTGAGAGTTGTCAAATTAAAAGGCAGAGACCATTGCTGACCCCTGCCCTTTTTTAATCAGATTTTAATTTAATCTAAGGAATGTTGGCTTTTGCTGCACAGCTTTGAATCGCACCTTTATCTTTCCCACTTATCAAATTCTGCTTTTTCCAATTGTTTGTGAGTTGTGACACACAGCTTACAAATTTACCATGATTCTTTGCTCCCTTTGCGCACTCAGCAATAAGATCACTCATGGTACAGCCATCTTCAAAAAGATGATTACCAACTCCACTATTACAACTATCTACAACAATGGAAGCATCAAGATTTGATTCAGGGCAATTGTCTTCATCATCAGATATGCCATCACCATCAGAATCAATCCATGAACAAATAGTGGTTATGTCAGCTAAGGTATCTTGAGGTGTAATATCAGTATCTGAAACAATTGCAGAAGTTGAATTAATTGTAGCACTACTGCTTTGACTAAAAGCAGAGGTATTGTGAACCGTTGCATTGCTTATCCCAATTATATCACAATCTGGAATATTTCCGTTTCCATCAGCTTTCAAAACAAAGAAATTACCCACCCCAAAATCACCGCTGGAGTGTTTCGCTAAATCCATTAACCCAGAAACAATGTACCCAGCATCAAAGGTCTCCTGTACGGAGTATGCCCAATCACCAAGATTCTTTCCATAAGTCTTCTGCCAAGAAATATCACCGATACTATCCAATTTTAGTACCCAACAATCGTCAATTCCTGCGCCAAAAGACAGAGTTCTACCCGCTACTATATATCCTCCATCTGAGGTCTGCTGGATTGAATTAGCCTCGTCAAAACTACCACCTCCATAGGTCTTCTGCCAGGAAATATTTCCATTACTGTCTAGTTTCAGTACCCAGATATCGCCACCAACAGAGGATAGGGTGGTAACACCTGCAATGATATACCCCCCATCTAAAGTCTGTTGGATGGAATAGGCCCAATCGTCATTAATCCCCCCATAGGTCTTTTGCCAAGATATATTTCCATCGCTGTCTAGCTTAAACACCCAGAAATCATCATAACCAGCCCCAAAGGAATTGGTAACACCTGCAACGATAAAACCTCCATCTAAAGTCTGTTGGATGGAATAGGCCCAATCGTCATTAATCCCCCCATAGGTCTTCTGCCAAGATATATTTCCATCGCTGTCTAACTTCAGTACCCAGATATCAAAATCATCAACACCAAAATTCTTAGTATGACCCGCTACAATATATCCCCCATCTGTGGTCTGCCGAATGCAATTGGTCCAATCAGTATCACTTTCCCCATAGGTCTTCTGCCAAGATATATTTCCATTACTGTCTAGCTTCAATACCCAGATATCTGCCCAACCAGCGCCAAAAGAACTTGTATAACCCGCTAAAATATACCCCCCATCAGTGGTCTGTTGCTGGATAGAAAGAGCCCAATCAGCCCAAATTCCCCCATAAGTCTTCTGCCAAGAGGCATTCCCGTAGTTGTCTAGCTTAAGCACCCAGAAATCATCAACACCAGCCCCAAAAGATAAGGTCTTACCTGCTACAATAAATCCTCCATCTAAAGTCTGTTGGATAGAATGAGACCGATCCTCTCTGCCTCCTCCATAGGTTTTAGCCCAATACTGAGCACCATAGCTTATATGGGTAGTGAGAAACGTAAACGATAATGCCAAAATCATCATCAATAGCTTTTTCATTTCCCTCTCCTTTCTTTAAGATTAGTATTGAATCACACTTATCACTTCATCAATCATCTCCTTCGCCTCTTGCTTAAACCCTTCATCCTCATTCATCATCTCAAGTATCACAGGACTCCATTCATAATACAACCTGATAATCTCTTGACCTTCCTTTTGGGCACAAAAAACCCTTCTTTATTCAAAAGTGGGGTCTGGAAGTTCAGCTAAATTGTTTAGTTTTTCCATGAGAGCCTCCTTCTTTTTTTTGATTGAATCATATTCATATACATATTTTCTTAATAATGATTTTTGAGATTCTGTCAAGTGAGGATTGTATTTATAAACATCGGAAAGCCATTTTTTCCTTATTTCATTTTTTTTATCCTCAGATGCTTCCTTCCAAAAGGAACTATTTTCAATATCTCTCCATAAAGATGGTTTATCGGAACGTCCAATCCACTCATCGAATATTGAGATATCGTACTTGATATTAAAGTATATGTTGGTACCTAAAATCCCCAATCCTATTCCTAAAAGTGAAAACAAAAGCATGGAAGCTAAAAGTTTTTTCTTGCCCATTTTATTAGGAACAGTTTCAAGTTCGGGGCGTCTTTTGAACAAGCCTTCTTTGAAACTAAGGAAGAACAAAGCACCAATAATAAGTGCTGGCAAAATACCATCTAGGCAGTCAACTATATAAAAATATCTACGTGGCCCATGGTTAAGATATCTACTGCTCCCATCAATAATTTGATATGAACACCACAAACCTACTATCCACAATGTAATTATTTGTTTCTTATTCATAATAACCGCACATTTTAATAAAAGCCCCCAGCATTGCAACTGAGGGGCTTATACAATCTATAGCTTCACCAATCAATTCCAACACCCCATCAATCATTTCCTTCACCTGTGATCTAAAATCCTCATCTTCATTCATCATCTCAACTATCACAGGACTCCACTCGTAGTATAGCTTGATGAGTTCCTGTCCCTCTGGGGTTTGGTTCAGGATGTTATCACGGAGATATCTTAATATCTCTGTTTCTTCTGAATGTTCTCCATAGATTTCTTCTGTGGGGCAGGATTGAACAGTAGTGGTAGTTGAACCTGATATAGTGGTGGTAGTTGAACCAGAAATGGTAGTGGTGGTCGAAGAATCATATGGCCCACACTGTCCCGACCGAACCGCCCGAGCAGAGCCGACGGCGGGAGACTTATCGTAGCCGTACACGTAGCCATGGAGGAAATCAACGAACCAGGCGTCGTAGGGATTGCCGGTAGTCGTAGACGACCAATAGCTGGACGAAACGGTGTTGTGGAAAAAGGTTGTATTGATGGAAGGGCCGTAGGTACTATAATCAACTATGGAATGAAGCTCATTTACATTTGGTAGGCGCCAGTCATCATATCCGGCAAGCGTGAGATTTTCACAGTATGAGAGAGCTTTCCCCCAGGTGTAAACACTATCCTCATCCCTATTGCCACCATCATCTGTCTTCAACTCCCACATCAAACCTGTATCAGTATTGGTAACAGTACCGTCCCCATTATCAACAAAATTATCAAATGACCCACACTGTCCCGACCGTACCGCCCGAACATAGTAGCTGTGGGACTTAAGGTCGCTGCTCACATAGCCAGAGAGGAAATCGATGGACCAGGCGTCATTCGGATAGCCGGCGCGAGTAGTAGACGACCAATAGCTGGACGACTGCGTGTTGGGGAAATAGGTTGTGTTAATTGATGGATTGTTGTAACTGTTCCTGTCTACAAGAAAAGCGAGCTCCATAATTGTTGGCAATCGCCAGTCAGAGTACCCACCGAACTGTGAAGAGTTAAGGGCAGCAATAAAATCTAGTGTATCTGTGCCATCTCCTGGTGTTCCGCTAGAACCATCATACCAAGTGTAGGTATTATCAGCATCGTGAGGATTTGTGTAATTTGATGTATCATCTTTGTCTTGCTTCACTTCCCAAATAAGGCCAGTCACATTGTCTTGCACCATGATCCCGCCGGCAAGGCTAGTCCCAAATCAAGCGAGTATAAAATCTTTGGTGTGAATTAGCGCTACGCGACTGATCGCATAGCCAGAAAATTAACAGTGAGAGGCCACCATAGGTGCTATATATGATGTTCACAGGCAT
>Ga0315291_10007505_pt1 | contig 13470 bp, 13 predicted proteins | sample YL17G12_20_MG_FD_203070 | JGI IMG/M metagenome (GOLD analysis project Ga0315291, IMG submission 203070) | Sediment microbial communities from Yellowstone Lake, YNP, Wyoming, USA - YL17G12_20 | ecosystem: Environmental > Aquatic > Freshwater > Lake > Sediment | place: USA: Wyoming | collected...
ACGGATGATTTGGGCGAGCCTGGACGTTGAGATACGAAAGGGGAATATCAGTCGGGACCATGTGCATGTGCTGGTGAGCGTGCCGCCGGTCCCGGTCGGCTTCAGTCTCAGTATTCTTCCTGCTCATCCCCTTCATTCACGTGATGCCGTCTCTGTCGCATCTGGCACCGCTTGAACAATCGCTTGATATAGTGATATAACTATATCGATATAACTACAAGGAGGCGAGGCATGGCGAGCCCGATCGAATCAGTACGGACGGCCGCGCATTTGGCCGACATCCTGAAGGCGCTGGGACATCCTTCGCGGCTGCGGATCGTCGCGACGCTGTGCGCGGGCGAGCAGACGGTGACCGGTCTGACAGAGAAGCTCGACATTCCGCAGGCCATTGTCTCGCAGCAGCTGCGCATCCTGCGGATGAGCGGCCTCGTGGAGGCGGCCCGAAAAGAAGGGTTCGCGCGATACAGGCTGGCCGAGCCGCGGCTGCGGCAGCTGGTGAAGTGCCTCGAGGGATGCCCCTCGAACAGGTCCAAAGGAGGAAGGACATGAACGGCAATTTCGAGAAGGAACTGACAGATCTCAAGACCCAGGTCGGGAGCCTGCCCGGAACGGGAAACAAGCTCACCATGGTCGTACTATCGGGCAGCCTCGACAAGCAGCTCGCGGCGATGATCATCGCCACGGGAGCTGCAGCCATGGGGCAGAAGGTGGTGCTGTTCTTCACCTTCTGGGGAACTGCAGCCCTGCGGGACCCCAACAAGAAGGTGGGCGGGAAGAACCTGATCAGCAGGATGTTCGGCATGATGCTGCCCAAGGGCAGGAACAGGCTCAAGCTTTCGCAGATGCACATGGCGGGAATGGGAACGGCGATGCTGAAGGGGCTCATGAAGAAGAAGAACGTTGCCAGCCTCGACCAGCTCTACGAGGTCGCCGGGCAGCTCGGCGTCGAAATCAAGATCTGCGAGATGACCATGGATCTCATGGGATTCAAGCGCGAAGAAATGATGAACTACCCCAACTTGGAGGTCTGCGGCGTGGCGACGATGCTCGCGCACGCGAGGGAATCGTCCATGCAGTTCTTCATTTGATCCAGGGAAGGAGAGTGCAATGGCGGACTATACTGTCACGAAAACACTCGACTGCAAGGGGCTCGCGTGCCCCATGCCCATCGTGAAGATCAGCCAGCAGATCGGCTCCGTGGCTGTCGGCGAGGTGATCGAGGTCCACACGACGGACCCGGGGTCCCTGGCAGACTTCCCCGCATAGGCGAAGACGATGGGGCACGCCATCCTCGAAGTGAAGCAGGAGCCGGGGGTCATCAGGATCTTCGTGAAGCGCCAGAAGTAGACGGAGGCGCATGATGGCTGCGGAAACTGTCGCTGATGCCGTGGCGGCCGCGACTGAGGCCGCAGTCGCATCGACGGCCGACGCGGTCGCCTCCGCGTCGCAGGCGGCTGCCGTGCCCGCGGAGTGGCCCTCAGTCCTGAACGCGGTGTACTGGTTCATCATGGTCCCCATGGTGTACCTCGCCGTCGTCGTCCTCGTCCTGGGGCTGGTGGGGCGCCTGGTCGCCATCCTGAGGGCGCCCCCGCAGCCGTATTCCCTGCGGCTGTACCCCGCTGCGAAGCGCCCGGCCATGGCGGCTCTGCGCGACACATTCACGATGCCGCAGGTGAGGAAGCACGCCCCGGCCTTCTGGGTGTTCCTCATGATCTACCACGCGGCATTTCTCCTTCTGATCCTCGGCCACCTCGACATCCTCCCGGGCTTGAACATCATGCCCTCCGACTCGAAGCACATGCTGGGCTGGGGAGCGGTCGGAGTCGCGGTCACACTTTCGACCTTCTACTTCATGCTCCGACGGTTCCGCGGCGAAAACCGACGCATATCGGTGCCGGCGGACTACCTCCTGCTGCTCCTGCTGCTGTTCACGTTCCTGTTCGGCGACTTCATGAGCTGGTCGAACTCGTGGGGCAGGCACGGTTTCGTTATGACGAAGCAGGACTTCGCCGCCTACTTCGGCAGCCTGGCCCGGTTCACCTTCACGGATCCTCGCGCCGTCCTGCCGTTCACGAAGGTCGTCCACACCTTCTTCGCGGTGCCGATCAACCTGCTGAGGAGGAGGTAGCCCATGGACGAGGCGACGAGCAGGAAGCTGAAGGAACTGTTCGAGACGAAGCTGAACGGCACCATGCGCCTGTACCTCGACACCTGCGCACGCTGCGGGGTGTGCGTCGAGGCCTGCCATGCCTACGCCTCCATGCCGCAGACCCGCTACACGGCCGTGGGCAGGGCGGAGGTCGTGCGGAAGGTCTTCAAGAAGTACTTCCGCATGGAGGGGAAGATCGCCCCTTGGCTCGGTGAGGTGCTCACGCTCGAGGACCTCATCGTCGATCAGCTCTACGACGCGGCATATTCGTGCACGGGCTGCAGGCGCTGCATGACCTTCTGCCCGTTCGGAATCGACACGCAGATGATCATGTCCATCGCGAAGCTGCTCCTGATCGGAGCCGACCGGGAGCCCAAGCTGCTCAGCATGCTCGCCGACATGTCCATCGCCAAGGCCGAGACGATGGAGGACACGAGGGCGAGCTTCGAGGAGGCAGTGCGAAACCTCGCCCCTGAGGTTCATGAGCGCTGGCCAGGAGTGCCGGGAACAGATGCTGTTCCCGTGGGCGTGGAGGGCGCGGACGTCCTGTACGTCGCCCTTGCCGGCAAGCATTCCATCATCCCCGCGGCCGCGATCATGAACGCTGCGGGAGAAAAGTGGACCCTCAGCTACTTCGAAGCGGTGAACTTCGCCGCGTTCGTGGGTGACCCGAAGAAGATGCAGGCAATCGCGCGCCGCATCCATGACGAGGCTGTGCGCCTGAAAGTGAAGGAGGTCGCTATCGTCGAGTGCGGGACGGCCTTCCGTGTGATGAAGTACATGACCGGCAGCCACCCCTTCAAGGTCGTGGCCTTCGTGGAGTTGATCGCGCGCTATCTGCGCGAGGGCCGTATCCGTCTCGACCGCACCAGGCTGGCCGGCAGGCTGACCTACCACGACCCCTGCCAGATCGCCCGAAACGGCGGGGTCATCGAAGAGCCGCGGTACGTGATCCGGCATCTCACCGACGACTTCGTGTAGCTCAAGCCCAACCGCGAGGAGAACTGGTGCTGCGGGGGCGGGGGCGGCCTGGTCGCCATGGGGGAGAAGGATTTCCGCATGAAATCCTCACGGGTGAAGGCCGACCAGGTGAAGGTGTCGGGGGCTGCGATCCTCTGTACGGCGTGCGAGAACTGCCACAGCCAGCTCTCCGACCTCAACGAGCACTACGGCCTGGGCATGAAGGTCGAGTTCCTCTCGAATCTCGTGGCAAAGGCCCTCGTGCCGACGCGAGCGACCTGACGAGGCTTGACAAGAATTCCCGCCAAAGGCTATATATTTCAGCGATACGTGTCTCCTTCGTCTAGGGGTTAGGACACTGGGTTTTCATCCCGGCAACAGGGGTTCGAATCCCCTAGGAGATAAAGGGCTGGGAACGGATTGTTTCCAGCCCCTTTCTTCCGAAAGGATGATCCCGATGCCTGCCCTGGCGTTCATCCATGGATAAGGCGGTCTCGCTTCCCGAGTCACTCGCGGGCTTCCGCGTCCATCTCGTCGGCATCAAGGGAACAGGCATGGCTGCCCTCGCCGAGATTCTCTTGGCCCGAGGCGCCAGCGTGACCGGTTCGGACACATCCGAGACTTTTTATACCGATGAGGTCCTGCGCAGGCTTTCGATTCCCTTCACAGAGGGCTTCTCGGAGAAAAACCTCCCGACAGACTCGCAGCTCGTCGTTCATTCCGCCGCATACCGCCCGGAGGAGAACCCCGAGCTGGCCGCTGCCGCGAGGAGGGGCATCCCGTCCGTGCTCTACCCCGAGGCCCTTGGTCTGCTCTCGGCCCGCTCGGATGCGAGCGGCGTGAGCGGTGTGCACGGAAAGTCGACCACCACCGCGCTGTGCGGCATCATCCTGAAGGCGTGGGGATTTCCCGCGACCGTCCTGGTCGGAGCTGAAGTGCCCGCCTTCGGCGGCAGGTCTACACTGGTTCAGGGCGACAGGTACCTCGTTGCCGAGACCTGCGAGTACCGCCGGCATTTCCTTCACTTTCACCCCGAGCGGATCGTGATCACCAGCATCGAGCCCGACCACCTCGACTATTTCAGGGATCTGGAGGATATCCTCTCTGCCTTCGAGACGTACGGCAGGTCGCTCCCGTTCGGCGGAACCGTCGTGTACTGCGCGGATGACCCGGGAGCGAGCGCGGCAGCTGCCCGGATCTTGAAACGCCGGGACGATCTCCTCATGGTGCCCTACGGCAAGAGCGCCGAGGGGGACTTCCGCCTCACCGCGGTGGAGGAGGGGGAGGGGAGGAGCAGGTTTTCGCTCGCGGGCACCCCAGGCGCCTTCGCGCTGCGGATCCCCGGCGAGCACTCGGTGCTGAACGCGGCTGCCGCGCTCGCTCTGGCGAGCCGGCTCTGGGAGCGCGAGCACGGCGGGATGCGGGGCGTGGACTACGCGGCAGCGGCAGGTGCGCTGGAAAGCTTCACGGGGAGCCGCCGGCGCTCCGAGATCGTGGGAGAGGCCGGGGGCATCCTGTTCATGGACGACTATGCCCACCATCCCACGGCGGTCGAGAAGACGCTCGCCGGCATCCGGCGCTTTCATCCCGGCAGGCGGCTGATCGTCGACTTCATGTCCCACACATACTCCCGCACCCGGGCGCTTCTCGCCGAGTTCGGAAGGTGCTTCAGCCCTGCCGACATGGTGATCCTGCACAGGATCTACGCCTCTGCCCGGGAGGCGGATCCGGGGACCGGTCTGGACGAGGCCCTATATCGAGAGGTCGCGCGCAATCACGCGCGCGTGCTGTACTTCGCGGAGCCGTCCGAGGCCATCCCGTTCCTGAAAACGGAGCTGCGCCCGGGCGACCTGTTCATTACCATGGGAGCGGGAGACAACTGGAAGATCGGCCGGCAGCTCTTCCATGCCCTGGGAGGCGGACAATGACCAGCATGACGGGGTTCGGGCACGGCGAGCACCGCGACAGCCGGATCCACATGACCATCGAGATACGGTCGTACAACAACCGGTACCTCGAGCTCGCCATCAACCTTCCCTACAGCCTGAAGCAGCTGGAGCCCAGGGTCCGTGAGTATCTCTCGGCCCGGATTCTCCGCGGAAAGGTGGAGTTCTATCTCGGTGTGACCGAGCTGGAGGAGGACTGTGCGGTCTACGTGGATCCCGCCAGGGTCCGCAGCTACGTCACCGCGCTGGAGGAGCTGAAGAGGCTCTCGGGAGTCCGCGAGAGAATCGGCCTGGCGCACCTTATCGGCCTCGAAGAGATCATGAAGACGGAGAGCAGGAAGGACCCCGAGGCCTTCTGGGAGCAGACTCTCCCGCTGCTCGAGAAGGTGTTCGCCGAGTTCAACGCCTCGCGCGCCGTCGAAGGCAGAAAGACGGAGCAGGACATCCGTCGGTGCGCCGAGGATATCCGCGCCCAGGTGGTGATGGTCGAGGCAAAGGTGCCCGCGATCGAGGCGAAGATCCGCGACAGCCTGCGTGAGCGGTTCCGAGAGCTTCTCGGCGAGGGTGTCGACGAATCCCGCGTTCTCTCCGAAACGGCCGTCCAGCTCATGCGCTCGGACGTGAACGAGGAGATTCAGCGCATGAAGGGGCACCTCGGAACCCTCTTCGATGCCCTGGGAAAGGACGGCTCCCACGGCAAGCGCCTGGACTTCATCTGCCAGGAGCTGGGCCGGGAGATCAACACGGTCGGCTCCAAGAGCGTGATGCTCGAGGTGGACCAGGCTGTGATTGCCGTGAAGGACAGCCTCGAGAAGGTCAGGGAGCAGCTTCGCAATGTCGAATAGTCCCGCGCGCGGGGGGGAGCCCGGCGACCTGCGCATCGCCATCTCGGGCAAGAGCGGGTGCGGCAACTCGACGGTTTCGCGCATCGTGGCAGGGCGTCTCGGCTTACGCCTCGTGAACTACACCTTCAAGGACCTCGCCCGGGAAAGGGGCCTGAGCTTCGAAGAGGTCTGTAGGCTAGCGGAAAGCGATCCTGAGTACGATCTCACCATCGATCGCATGCAGGTCTCTCTTGCCGAGGAGGGCCGCTGCGTCCTTGGCTCCCGGCTCGCGATCTGGCTGCTGGGTGATTCCGCCTTGACCGTCTACCTCGAGGCGGGGCTCGAAGCCCGCGCCGCCCGGATCTCCCGGCGGGAGGGCATGCCGCTCGCCGCCGCGCTTGCGGACACGGCCGAACGCGACCGCAGGGACCACGACAGGTACCTGCGTCTCTACGGCTACGACGTGGATTCCTATCGCTTCGCCGACCTCGTCATCGATGCCGAGGCGCTCGACCAAGAAGCTGTCGCGGACATCATTGTCCAGAGGGCGCGCGCCGGCGGGTGAGCCGGCGCGCCAAGCCTAAGGGATCAGTACAGGCGGATGATCCTCAAGCCGCTGCTGTCCGCGACAAAGGCGTACTGCCCGCTCAACGTCACATCCTGCGCGCCCGTGAGCGGCAGGGAGGACAGCAGAGAGCTGTTGGAAATCCCGGACGGCAGCGAGATATCCACGATGGAGAGCCCGCTCGCGCTGTCCGCGACGTATGCGTAACCGCCGAATGCGGCGATTCTCTCGCTTTTGCCGGCCGGCACTCCGGGAGTGGTGTCGCAGGGACCGTAGCTCGCCATCGCGGGAGCGATGGACGGGCTGCTGATGTCGACCGCGAACACGCCCTGGTCCGGGAAATTGTCCGTTACGAACGCATAGTCACTGAAGAGTGCGACCCCGTGGTTCTGCATGCCGCCGCTCAGCCCCTTGCCCACGACAACAGGGACCTCCGGGTTGGAAATATCGATGACTTTCAGGCTGTTGGGTTGGAAGTACGCCCCGTCGGTGACGTACGCGTGATGACCCCGGATGGCGACGTCCCACATGCCGCCGCCGTCCGAGTCAGAATAGCCAACGCCGACAGGATTGAGGGGATCGGAGATGTCGAAGATCTGCAGGCCCCACCTGCTCGCGAGGCAGGCGAAATCGCCTTTCACGGCAATCCGTACCGTGTCGCCGAAGATCGCGGGTGCGGATCCTGCGAGAGTCGGCGCCAGCGGGTTCGAGATGTCCACGATGCTGAAGCCGGCGGAACCGTTGGCGAGGAACGCGTAGTTGCCCGAGAGGCAGACTGCTACAGGGGTGGAGAGCGAGAGGCTGCCCCGTTCCTCGGGGGTCGCCGGGCTGCTGATGTCGATCACTTGCAGTCGGGGGCTGCCTGAGCTGACAGCCGCGTACGCGTAAGCTGCCCTGACTGCCGAGGCGGCGACGCTGGCGGCCGCGTACGTTCCCGTGATCTGGAGGGTCGTGGGGAGGTGGAGGTCGACGGCCTGGAAGCCCAGCGACCCCGAAGTGACGTAGCCATAGCTGCCATCCGACACCGCGCCTGTGGAGGATCCGGGGGTGTTCCAGAAATGCTTCATCACGGGAGCCGTGGGCGTCGATACGTCGTACAGCCGCAGGCCAAGCCCGTCTGCCGCGGAGATCAGCGTGCCGCCGACATTCAAATCGGCGATGAAGCCGTTCGATGATGCAGATTCCCCGACTTTCGTCGTGGAGGCAGCCGGGTATTTGCTGAGAACCTGCAGCACGAAGCCTGGCGGCGGTTCCATCATAGTTTTTGCCATGCCCAGAACGTACACGTTGTCTCCGCTGACGGTCGCCGGCTTGATTGCGACCCGCATGGGGAAATAGTTTGTTCCCGCATCGTTGTCGGTGTAGGAGCGATAAATATATGGTGGATTTGGTGCCCAAGTGGATGGGTACTGGACATAGACCTCCAGGAGCTTGTCCCCGGTGCCGGTTGCGATGTAGAGAAAGTGGTTGCCACTGGTGATCGTCGCAGCAACGTCAGCGAAGGTGTATGAGGCATCCGAATACGACCCCACCAGACTCATGCTCGCCGGATTGCTAATATTCATGCCCTTCACACTGGTGCCACCGTAATCGTCGAGAATATAGGCGAATCCAGAAACCACCGAAACCACGGCAGCGCTTGCGTTGGCCCAGGTCAGTGGGGAGCCCACGGGGGACGGTGCAAGGGGATTCGAGATGTCTATCGCGACAAGCCCTCCGCTTCCGTCCGCGACGTACGCATAGCTCCCCCCGAGGTCCACGTCACGCGCGTTCGTGGTGGGAACGCTGGCAACGATGCGCGGGGATTTGGGGGTCGAGATGTCGATGACGAGCAGCCCGGCCGTTCCTGCCGCGACGTACGCGTACGAACCCGAGATCTTTACCCTGTTGGCGGGGGCGGGCGTATCGACGGTGTTGATCGCCCCTTCAGTTGTCGGCGGGATCTGGAAGGTCTGCGCGCTGTTGAAGGTGCTGAGGATGTTCCCCTCTATGGCCGGTTTCACCTTGTAGTAATACCAGGTGTTGTCGGGGATGTTGGGGTCAGTGAAGGTGTTCCCCGTGATGACGCCAGTGTGATTGACATAGGGTCCGGCAGGATCCGCTGATCGGTAAACCTCGAACTTGTCGATTCCCTCGATCTCGCTCCATTCGAGATGGATTTCCCTGTACCCGCCGGTGACAAGCGGCGCGAGGGTGAAGGGAGACAGCGGGATCACCTGGGCGTATCCCGACCAGTAATCCGTGCTCGCGGTGTGTGCCTTGAGGAGGAACACATGGAGCACGCCGTTCTTGAGATTTGACAGCGTGTACGACGTCGCGGCCAGGTCGATTTTGCCGGCATAGTAGCTCTCTGTCGGCGGTTTCACGTTCGTCGTGTAGTAGAGCGTGTAGGTTGCGCCGGATATTCCTTCCCAGTTCAAGTCAACAGTCTTGTTGCCAGGTGTCGCGGTGAAGGACGAAATAGCAGTTCCGGGCGATGTGAGGGTGAGCACTGCCGTGCCGACGTTGTCGTTCCAGTCCTTTGCCGAGACGGTGACGGCGATCGGCCCGTTGAAGGTGATCGTTCCGAATTGGAAGGAATACGTGCCGCTAGCTCCGATTGACTCCAGCGGGACCTCTCCCGTTGTCAGCACCCCGAGGGTGCCGGTGACCGTATACGTGAGGGAGCGAAGCTGGCCGCTGTCGACCACCGTTCCCTGCACGGTCACCGTCTGCGTATAGGCGCTATTGCTGGCGGGAGATGAGATGTCGATGATCGGTGCTGCCTTATCCGTCATCTGGTTGAACGTCGTCTGCGTAACGGGGTTGGGACAGGCTGAGAGTAGGAGAATGCCTACCACGAGGACGGCGAGCACTGCCGACGTGAACTGCGTCCGAATGAGCGTCTTCATTCCTTCTGCTCCTCGTCGATGAAGTCCATCCTGTTCGCGAGCCCCGAGGAATCGGCTGCTCTGCTGGCGCCCTGGTCGGCTGCCGCCAGGTACGAGTACTGCTGCGCCTTTTCTTTGTCGATATTCGTGGCCTGGGCGAGATAGCTGCCCGCCTCGGCCGTGTTGCCGAGCGCGCTGTACGAGCGGGCCATGTTCACAAGGAGGATCACCGATACATTGGCGGCGAAGCTGCCCCTGTCGGGCTTCCCCATCAGTGGAATGGCGCTCTTGTAGGTGTCGATCGCCTTCTTGTAGTCCTTTCGTAGAAATGCGACGTTGCCAAGGTTGATCATCGCGCTCGTGTACTTCGGGTCGATCCTCAGCGCCTTGCCGAAAGCGTCCTCGGCCTCCCTGAACCTGCCGAACTGGGCCGAGAGCATGCCGAGCCTGTTGTAGTCGCCTTTCGTCTTGGAGCGCTCGGCGTCAGCCGTGATCGACTTGAGAACGCTGTCGCCAAGCCTGTCGCGGTCCTGGCGGAATGCCGCGGCGATCTTCTCGTCGTTGCCGTACTGGAGACCCAGGTCCTTCTCCTCGAGGACGACGGGGCCGTACACCTGCTGGGCATCCCGGGTGCGGTAGAACGCACGGGTCTTCTCGTTCGCCTTCCACAGATCCATGCCCCGTGTCCACGCATCGATGAAGCCGCTGTTCCCGTCCAGCATCGTGACCTCGACGGGGATCCACACCTTGTCATCCTGGACGAGGACCATGGTGCGGTCGGGGCTGAACTCCCGGATCGAGCTCGCCGGCGCGTTCGTGTTGAACGCGGCGTAGATGTGGCCGGGCACCGTGATGACGCCGGTCTCGACGTTGCGGGTCTCGAGGAGGCTGCAGAACAGGGCCGTGAGGTCGTCGCAGTCGCCGTACTTCCGTTTCAGCGTCAAGCGGGGCAGGGTCACCGAATCGACTGCCTCGGTCTTTCCCTGCACCCTGGTGAAGGGCGAGGAGGGGTCCTCCTGGTAGAAGATGCCCAGGACGCGCAGCGCGTCGTAGATCTGCATGGCGGTCTGGAGGGCCTCGTTGTAGTTGGGAAGCTCGTGGCCCTTCGACCGTATGATCTCGCTCACCCAGGCGGAGTAGTTCTTCAGCGCGCTGTCCTGCACGGTGATGAACGCGCCGATCTTTCGGTCGTCGGTCCACGTGATCGCGGTCTTGTCCAGCAGGTCGTAGGTCACCGGCTGGCGCTGCTCGGCGGCCCTCCCCGCCTGCTTGTAGGTGGCGATGATCTGCCCGGACAGGGGAATCCTTCCCTCCTTTTGGAAGACCTCGTTGTTGAACACGGCGAAAAGAGGGACCGCGGCGCTCTCGCCGGGGGCGAGCTTCGCGATCGTCGCGGAGGCGGTGGGAGAGTCCATGTAGCCGGGCTGGAAGAAGGAGACTTCGACGTCGGTCAAGGGCTGGCGTTCCGTGTTGACAAGCGTCACGTCGCCGACCTTGTTCTTCGCGTAGTAGCCCTGCATCGCGCTGAATACCGGGGGGATCGCGGCGTTGTCGAAACGGAGGCTTCGGATGATCGCCTGCGCCGAGTCGGGGTCTTCTCCGAAGCGGAAGCTCGCCGACACCCCGAGTGAGAGCAGGAAACCGTTGAAGGTGCTCAGAGGGCTCAGGGCGAGCTGGTAACGGAGCGTGGGATCGAAGCCGATGCTGAAGCTGTAGGAGGGGGTGAGGCTGATCCTGCCGCCCAGGCCCAGGAGCAGGTACGGCGACCCGACTGGTCCAGTGTCGACGGCCTTCGGGAAGACCGCCTCCGAGATGCCGACGCTCCCCTCCCCGCCGACCTCGAAGTTCTTCGCAAACCTGCTCACGTATGCGAGCCCCAGGGCTCCGTAGAGGTGGTAGTGATCCCACTTGTCCGGGGATGCCGAATCGATGCTGTCGAACCGAACCACCCCCCCGCGGGCGAATGGCTGAAGGACCGGTACGCTCGGTATCGGGATGGTGACGCTCCCTGCGATGTCGAAGATCGTGTAGGGGGTGTTGAACGCTGATAGGGCGGTCAGGTTCTGGTAGCCGACGCCGATCGAGACGGGGAAACGGTAGTACTGGTTCAGGTCGATCGACTGCGTCTGGGAGTGCCCGAAGGCGCCCAGCAAAAGGACAGCGGCTCCCGCGAGAAGAGACCGTTTGCGCATTTGTGTGGCCCTCCATGCTCAAATGTATCCCAAAGAGGGCCGCTCCTCAATTGGAAATCGAAAGAATCGCGCAAACCTCGCTTGATCATGAACGCCGATTCGGTGTATATTCATCTTAACTATGGTAATTCCTTTGGATCTCCTCACCAGCTTCCAGGGCAATGTGTACGAGATGACCTGTGCGGCCATGAAGCGCAGCATCCAGATCAACCTCGCGGGCGACGACGAGCTCGAGGCGAACCACGGGAAGATCGTCTCCACTGCGCTCAAGCAGATACTGACTCAGAAGGTTCGGTATCGCCACCCGGAAGCCTGAAAACCCTCCCCGCGTCATAGTCGTTTTCGGACCCACCGCAGTCGGCAAATCGGACATTCTCTTTTCCCTTTTCGACCAGGGCTGCGAGGTGATCAGCGCGGATTCCATGCAGGTGTACCGGCACATGGACATCGGAACCGCGAAGCCGACGCCGGCCGAACGGGCGCGGCTCACGCACCACCTCGTGGACATCGTCGAGCCCTCGAGTCAGTTCGACGCGGGGCAGTTCGTGAAAGCGGCCGAGGCCCTGGTTCCTGAGATCTCGGCGCGCGCCCGGATCCCCGTGGTCAGCGGGGGCACGGCCTTCTACATCCGCAGCTTCCTGTACGGCCTGCCCGAGGCTCCTCCCGGCAGCCCCGAGGCGCGCGAGAGGCTGCGGGAGAGGGAAAGGCGCGAAGGCCGCAGTGCGCTCTATGAGGAGCTGTGCCGCAGGGACCCCCTGGCAGCCAGCCGCATCCAGCCCAACGACGGCTACAGGATCCTCCGCGCCCTCGAGATCCTCGAGACGTCGGGCCGGTCGGTCTTCGCGTTCCGCTGGCCCGACACCCTGCGGCAGGACTTCCACTTCCTGCTCATAGGCCTGGACCGCGAGCGCGGGGAGCTGTACCGGCGGATCGACGAGCGCGTGCGGCAGATGTTCGATGCGGGGCTGGTGGGCGAGGTGAAGCGTCTGATCGCCATGGGGTACGGGCCGAGTGATCCCGGCATGAGGGGCATCGGCTACCGCGAGTTCCTCGAGATGCTGCGGGGATGCGCGACGCTCACCGAGGTCAGGGAGGCGATTGCGCGCGATTCGCGCAGGTATGCCAAGAGGCAGCTTACGTTTTTCCATGCAATCGCTGGGGTGCAGTGGGCGCACCCGGATGACAGAGAATCCCTGCGCGCGCGCATCAGGGCATTCATCGGCAGCGCCCCTTGACCTTCGGGGAGAAAAAAACGCATAGTGTATGTTCACGCGAGATAATACTGGAAAGGAGTAGGCACTGTGCCTTGCGGTAGGAAAAGAAAGCGACACAAGATTGCCACCCACAAGAGGAAGAAGAAGCTGCGCGCCAACCGGCACAAGAAGAAGCTGCGCTAGCTCGCCCCCGTGGCGTTCGAGGAGGATCGTCCGGTGAAAACCGCGCGGATCGCCATCGCCATTCTGCTCCTGGCCGGCCTTGCGTCGGCGGGAGCGGAAAGCCTCTGGTCCCCCGACTTCAAGGGGTACCTGAGCGGAGGCGCAAGCCTCGCAGCCGGCGACGTGCTCGTGGTGGACATCGACGCGTCCTCCTCACTCTCGTTCTCGGCGTCAAACACGGATTCAAAGAACCTCACTCTCGAGTTCTCCGGCGGGGAGTCGGGGAATCTCTTTTCGTTTCTGCCTCAGGTGCGGACCGGCGGCGCGCAAAGCGCAAAGGGCAAGGAAGAGCTGAGCCTGCGCACGCAGGTTCCCGTCGTGGTGGCGCAGGTCGGCGCGGACGGCCGCGCGCAGGTGCAGGGGTCCCGCTCGATTTCCGTCGAGGGGAAGGAAGAGTCGATCACCGTCTCGGGGCTGGTCGATCCGCGCCTGGTGGACTCGAAGCGTCGGATCGCGCTCTCGCAGCTCGCCGGCGCCCGGCTGGTCTATCGCACGTTCCTGCGCCCATCCCGCGAGACCCTTACTCAA
>Ga0315291_10007506_pt1 | contig 13470 bp, 10 predicted proteins | sample YL17G12_20_MG_FD_203070 | JGI IMG/M metagenome (GOLD analysis project Ga0315291, IMG submission 203070) | Sediment microbial communities from Yellowstone Lake, YNP, Wyoming, USA - YL17G12_20 | ecosystem: Environmental > Aquatic > Freshwater > Lake > Sediment | place: USA: Wyoming | collected...
CGAGGGCCTGCTGACGCAGCGGCGCCAGAATGTCGCCCAGCACCGGCAGCCAGTACACCGGCACTAAGGTGACCTGGAGCTTGCTCGCCTCAATTTTGGCCAGGTCGAGAACGTCGTCAACCAGTTTTGTTACGTAGTGAACGCTGCGCTGGATCTTGCCCAGGCTGATGACCTGGTCGTCCCGCAGGTTCGGGTCTTCGGCGAGTAACTCTGCATATCCTAGAATGGTGGTCAACGGCGTCCGGAGCTCATGGCTCATGTTCGCGAGGAAGTCACTCTTGGCACGGTTGGCGCGCAACGCCTCATCCCTCGCCAGACGAGCCGCTTCGCCAGCATCTTCCACGCGCCGCAGCTGCTGCCTACCCTCCTCAATATCGCTTAATACGATGACCGCTCCATCGACCTTCTTGTCGACATTCACGTACGGACGCAGGCGCAGCTCATACCAATGACCGCCACTATCTTGAACCGCAAGCTCACGCGATTCCAGAGTAGTGATGACATCACGAAGGATACTATCAAGGTGGCAATGGGAAAACCGCGCCATCAACCGCTCAATTGGCTGACCGGTTGCTTCAATGCCCACCAGTCCAAGGATTCGTTCGGCGGCAGACGTCAATCGGCGGCAGACGAGTTGGTCAGAAACCATGACAAGGGCGACTTGCGAACTGGCCAGGGTGTTGATCAAATCACTATGGGCCTGGTTCAAATCCTGATGCCGGCGTTTGAGCTCATCATTGACGGTCCGCAGTTCTTCATTGATCGCCTGAGTTTCCTCGCGCGCGGTCTGCAATTCCTGATTAGTGCTTTGGAGCTCCTCGTTGCTGGAAAGGAGCTCCTCACTGGCTGATTTGAGCTCCTCGTTCGCCGCCTGTTCACCCTCAACCAACATGTTCAAATAAGACTTGGTCTCGGCCAACTCCTGGGACAACAACGCAACGCAGCGATCTTGCTCCTGCAAGGGATGGTCTGGACCCTCACCGACGATGATTGGTACTAGCGGCTCTAGTTCAAAGATCACCAAGAAGTGCTGCTGCCCGGTGGCCGAGCTGTTAAACGGCATAACGTCAACTGCGACTGTGCTCGTATCCTGGACCGGCGGCCCAGCGCTCAGACCACTCCGTCGGACTGCCTTGCCCGTTGTCATTGCTTCATGGACCATCAGGCGCAGACTTACACGCAGATACGCAGGCGCCATGCTGAAGATGCTGAATGAGGCCATCTCGCCGCTGGGATGGGCTAAGTAGGGCGACGTGTCGCCCAGAAACTGCAAAATCTCCATGGCTTCATTAACTACAACGCCATTGACCTGCCAACCCTCACACAGTGCCCGGCCAATATCACCAGATAGCAATTGCATCGGAGTGGGAGCGGCCAAGGGTTTGAGTGGACGCTCCAAAGCCGTCCGCCCCGCCATAAACTCCTGTGTGAAGTCAGGGATCACCGCACTTACCGTACGACGTGTGAAGATCTTGCTCCCCGTGCCAGCAGGTGCGAACAGATCGCTCGATGTCCCTACCGTCTCGGCGTCGCCGAGCAGCAGGAAGCCATTGGGATCCAGGGCGAAATGGAACGTTGCCAGAACCCGGCGCTGCAAAGTCTGGTTAAAATAGATCAGGAGGTTGCGGCAGCTGACGAGATCTAGGCACGAAAATGGTGGATCCTTGGTCACATCATGGCGCGCGAAAACGCACTGATCGCGTAGGCCTCGATCAATTTGAAACCGACCGTCGACTTCGACAAAAAAGCGCTCCAGCCGCGCGCTACTGACGGATGCCTTGATATCCACATTGAACAGGCCCGCCCGCGCTTGAGCAATGGCGGTCCCACTGATGTCAGTAGCGAAGATCTGCACAGGGCGCGCAGGCGAGGTGCCTCGATTGGCCTCCATCGTTTCGGCCAGACAGATCGCCAGCGAATAGGCCTCTTCACCCGTCGCGCAACCCGGTACCCAAATGCGGATAGGCGCACCGGGCGCCTTTCGACTTAGGATTTGCGGGAAAATATCCCGCTGCAAGACCTCAAAGGCCTCCGGTTCCCGAAAGAAGCTCGTCACTTTGATGAGAATGTCCTCATAGAGCCGATCCACTTCAGCCGGATGTCCGGCGAGATAAGTCACATAGGTATCGGGACGCTCAATCTGCAGATAGCCCATGCGGCGCGCGATCCGCCGCGCGATGGTTGCCCGCTTGTACGACGAAAAATCGGCACCTCTTGCTCCGCGCAGCCAATCGATGACTGCCGTCAGCTGGTCTGGTGGCAACGCTGGAACAGCTGCTCCCTCGGTCGGCTGGGACTGCGAGGTCCAGACGTCGCGGCCCGGTTTGGCCTGAAGCACCAGTTCGTCCGCAATGGACTCAGGTGACAGGACAAAATCGGCACCAGCCTTGGCCGCGGCAACTGGCATGGAGTCATACTTGGCAGTCGTCGGGTCTTGAGCCATAGCAAGGCCACCGGCATTGCGAATCGCCGCGATTCCCGTGGCCCCATCCTCACCGGTCCCGGACAGCACGACACCAATCGATTTGTCGAACTGATCCGCCGCGAGGGCGGCAAAGAATTGATCGATAGGATAAAAAGGCACGGAGCGGACAACATCGCGTTTGTGCACGCGCATCTTTCCGCCGTCAAGCGTGACGATATGATGCCCGGGTACCACATACACATGGTTAGGTTGCAAGAAGTCGCCGTGCGTGACCTCATCGACCTTCATGGGGGTAAGCCGAGCGAGGATCTCCACGAGATGGCTCGGTTGATTCGGATCGAGGTGCTGCACGATCACAAAGGCGGCACCGGTATCGTTTGGGAGTCTTCTGAGCAGTTGGGTGATCGCCTCTAGGCCGCCGGCCGAAGCACCAATGCCGACGACCCGGATCGGCGCAACCGGAGGGAGCATCAAGCGTTCAACATCTGCCTGCCCTACTTGCGACATAAAGTCCTCGGCCTGCACCTATTGCGAAGTGAGTTCAGTACGCAATGTCACACCAAGTCGGCATTGCTCCTTGATTTCTAGCATACTGATGCCGCTGCCGAAAGCTACAGCTGCAAAAGCGTACAGGTCGCCCACCCGGATCTGGATCCGCCCGTTCATGGAGCTGGTGGTAGCCAGAGCGAGGGCGTCATGGTCTTGAAAGAGCGGATCCAGCTCAGGGTCTGCGGTGATCACTGCAGAGTTGGTGTCGATTGACGTGTCGTGCTTATCGTGATTTCGGGCACAGCAATCTGATGAGGCTGCCTAAACCATGCGAACGGAGAATTTCACTGGTTGCAGATGGAATGTGAGTCCATTCTACGCACCGCGTTGCACTTTGCCCTGCGCCTCAACCCACGACTTGATATGCCTTTCCAGGAAGTCCAAGGGGACTGAGCCGCTGGCTAAGATTTCGTCGTGGAAGGCACGCTCGTCAAAGCCCTCTCCCAGCTTGGTCTCAGCGTAGGTGCGCAGCTCACGGATCTTCAGTTGGCCTATCTTGTAGGCCAGCGCCTGACCAGGCCAGACGATGTAGCGATCCACCTCCACGACGATATCGTGGTCGCTCTTGGCGGTATTGGCGCGGAAATAATCGATGGCCTGCTGCCGGGTCCAGCCTAAAGCATGCATGCCAGTATCCACGACTAGGCGCACGGCGCGCCAGGTTTCGTAAGTCAGTTGGCCGTAGCGGGAGTATGGATCTGCGTACATACCGAGTTCAGAACCGAGCGATTCGGCATAGAGACCCCAGCCTTCGCTAAAGGCGTTGTAGCCGCCGTGTTTACGGAACTGAGGTAGATCCTCTTGCTCTTGTGCCAGGGCAATCTGCAGGTGATGGCCTGGTACGGCTTCGTGCAAGACGAGGGCTTCCATGTCCCATTTGGGGCGTGTCTTTAGATCATAGGTGTTGGCGAAGAAATGGCCTGCTCTGCCAGTGGTGATGGAGCCGCTATGGTAGTAACCAGATACCTGTGATTTCTCAGAGTCGAGCGGGACCGGAAGGATGCCGTAGGTGAGTCGCGGGAGCTTGCCAAAGATCCGTGGTAGCTGCGGATCGATACGCTTGGCGATATCGCGGTAGCCCGCAAGCAACTGGTCCTTTTTGGTGTAAAAGAACTGTGGGTCGCTGCGGAGGTACTTGCCAAAAGCGGCGAAGTCGCCCTTGAACTTTACCTCCTTAATCACAGCCTCCATCTCCTGGCGCAGGCGTGAGACCTCCTTAAGGCCGATGGCGTGGATGGCTTCGGGCGATAGCGTGGTGGTGGTGTTGACGCGGACATTGTAGGCATACCATTCCTTGCCGTTGGGAAGGTCAGCCGCGCTGATGGTGGTGCGCGTTTTGGGTAAATAGGTCGTCGTAAAAAATGTGTTTAACTTTGTGAATGCTGGTGCCACGCCTGAGCTATAAAGGGCGACTGCTTCGTCTTTTAAGGACTTTTGCTCGGCCGGCGGGATCGTGCTCGGGAAGTGTAGAAAGGGTTTCAACATGGTGCTTTGCAGAGGATCAGTAACCACCTGAGCTAGAATTTGGGCTGAGACATCGCGCAAGGTGATGCGCGGTGGTGTGACACCTTGGCGCAGACCCTCGGTCAGCAAGGCGATGGTTTGGTCGATCAGCTGGGGCAAGGCTTTGAGGCGTCCGAGAATATCGCGGTAGTCGGCGGCTTTGGTCGCCGGCTGTACGGACAGCAACTGGGCGATATCTTGCTGCACGCCGTCTAGTTGGGAGATCGCCAAATATTGGGCTGGAAACTTCCGGCCTTCGAGGGCTTCCTCGGTTTCGCGTAGCGCTAGATCGTAGCTGATCTGACTGGGCGGCGGCAGGGCGTCTCGGTCGATGGCTTTGAGTTGACCCAAATAGACCTTGAGATGTTCGAAACGAGCGTTGACTGCCGTCGGAGAATGATCGGTGAAGCGCATGTTCTGACCTGGGTAGCCTACCCTGGTCGCTGCCTCCGGGATTTCCCGCATGGTTAAGTCCCACTCTTGTGCAAAGAGGGACTCAAGTTGCTTTGCCGAGTCTTGGCCATGCGCCACAGGACCACCCAAGGCGAGCTGAAGTGCGAGCATAAGAACATGCATACGGGATACCTGCAAAGGGGGGAGGTTTGAGATCTCCCGACTATAAAGCGGCGCTGCGCCGACCGCGAGCTATTTGCGTCAATGCCTGGCGAAGCGTGACTTTTCTAGGCTAGATTATTATGTCAAACCAAACGGCTCCGACCCTCACTCGGCGATGAGCTGAGAGTTGTCCTGAACGCCCTCAGAATAGAACTTGCCCCCTCTGCACAGCGGTGGTATTTTCAATAAAATCCACCACTATTCGGATGATCATGTACTATACTAGATTCATTACGAAAAAAATCGAAAAAGCACTCGCGAGCAAGAGTGTCCTCCTACTTGGACCGCGGCAAACCGGCAAATCCTCGCTCGTACGCGAAGAGCTTGCCGTTGACAGAGTTTTTAACCTGCTCGATCAATCGACGTTTTTGCAACTAAGCCGCAGATTATCGAGTCTTCGTGAGTCCCTACGGCCAGAAGACAAACTCATAGTCATCGATGAGATTCAAAAGCTTCCTCAATTAATGGATGAAATCCATTTAATGATCGAAGAACAAAAAAAACGATTCCTTTTGACCGGTAGCAGCGCACGTAAACTGCGACGTTCCTATACTAAACTGATGGGAGGCCGCACTCGTTCGATCTACATGCACCCATTGATTCACAGGGAGCTAGGCAAAGAGTTTGACCTTGCGCGCGCCCTTAGTTATGGCTGTCTGCCGCATGTTTGGCTATCTCCAGATCCATTTGCGGAGTTAGTCGATTATGTCGGTGGTTACTTGCAGCAGGAGATATTGGCCGAGGCGGTGACTAGGGGCGTCGATCAGTATTCCCGATTTCTCACGCAGATTGCTACCACCACAACTCAAATTCTCAATATCGACGGCTTGTCTCGAGACTCTCAGCTCGCACCATCGACGACGCGACGCTATCTGGAGATCTTATCGGACACGATGGTAGCCACTCAAATAGAGCCTTGGCGAGCCGGTAAAAAGCGTAAGGCGATAACGTCTACCAAATTGCTTTTTTTTGATGTTGGTGTCGTCAACGCATTGCTCGAGATTGATGGCTATAACCCCAGAAGCAACGATGCAGGGTGGCAGCTCGAACAATTTATTGGTCAAGAGCTGCTGGCCTATTGTGACTATTCGGACAGGAATATTAAGCTTAAGTTTTGGCGTTCAACTGATAAATGCGAAGTAGACTATATCTTGGGCGATGCTGTAGCCATCGAAGTTAAACACACATCCTCGGTGACTGAAAAAGATCTAAAAGGTCTGACAGCCATTCATGCTGAAGGAAAATGGCGCCATAAGATCGTTGTGTCTCGCGATCCGATTCCACGACGTATTGGTGATATTGATATATTACCAGTCGAAGAGTTTCTTCAGCGCTTGTGGAACAACGATTTGAATCTGTGACTTGAGTTACCCCGACTATAGAGCGGCGCTGCGCCGACCGCGAGCTATTTGCGTCAATGCCTGGATGGTGTGCACGACGTCGGCGGGGTCGTTGAGTAGGCTGGGGGTGACGCGGGCATAGCTGACGGCGTAGGGCGTCGTGCTTGCGATGATACGGCGTTTGGCCAAGGCTTCGACGATGGCGGTTGGTTGTAGTCCGTCGATCTCGAAGCAAACCAGGCCTGCGGACAGCTCGGGGGCTTTGGGAGTATGTAGGACTAGGCCCTTGATGTTGGCAAGGCCTTCCTTCATCTGCGATGCCAGGGCGTGGATGCGTTGTTGCACGCGCTGCTTGCCGATGGTTTGGTGGAAGCGACTGGCGGCACCCACCGACCAGCGGTACTCATAGGTATGAAAGCCTCCTGGTGTCATGTGACGCCCCCAGGTGCTGGACTGACGCAGGGCGGAAAAACTCGGAATGATCGCGACCACGCGGGATTGGGCCGAGGGGCGACCCCACAGGATGCCAGTACCGCGCGGGCCAAACAGCCATTTATGCGTCCCAGCGACGAAGAAGTCGCAGCCGAGGTCGGGTATATGCACATCTTCCACGCCGGTCCCGTGGACACCATCGACACAAAAGAGGATGCGCTGATTGGCGTCTCGGCCCGCGTTGGCCTTGGCAATCACCGCGGCGAAGGCAGGCAGAGGCAAGCGCACACCGGTTGATGAATGCACCCAGGTCAAGGCGACGGCGCGGGTGTTTGGGGTGATGGCTGCTGCCAAGGCGGTGGTGGCGGCTTCGGTGTTGAAGTCTTGACCACGCTCGTACAAACGGACTTTAGTTAGTTTGGCCCCGCTACGGGCGCAGGCGCCTTCTAGAGAACTGTGCGTCGAATAGTGATCGTGCTCGGAGGTCAACACCTCATCGCCGGGGTTAAGTTTTAAGCCGCCGTAGAGTATACCGAGGCCCATGGTCGTGCTGTCTGTCAAAGCCAGATCTGCGGCATCGACGCCGAAATAGTCGGCTAAGGCACTTCGCGTCGCCTCCTCCGCCTGCGGCATCTCCTCGTGCACTGTCGCTGTCGGATTGGCGTCAAAGCGCCGGCGCAGAGCCTCGATGGAGGCACGCACTGGCGCTGGGTGCGACGCAAACAGCAGTCCGCTCATGTGGACCCACGAGCGATCGATCAAAAATTGGGCGCGCACGCTGTTCCAGTCGCTAGGGTGGAAAGGAGCGGCAGCAGCATCGTTTGCTGGTGCGTGCGGCAGTTCGGAGCCCGAGGCTAGAGCCGTACCAAAGGCGGAGACCAGGCTCGCTGCGCCGAGCCCTTGCAGTGCGTGACGCCGTGAGATTGAGGCATTGGGCTGGTGCGACGGCATAGTTGCTCCTTTAGTGTGTGCCTAGGTGATTCGTCCGCAGAGTACGATGCATTGCGGCGGTTGCCTATGCAATTGGTTCTAGGTTTCGCCGTAAGGGGGGATTTTTTTCGCGCCTTAAGAGCCGGCGTGCCGCAACCAGAGATGTGCCGCCTTTGGCTGCCTTTACGCTAGGTCGTCCATTGACTGAAGACGAAGTTAGACCGACTCGTCCTCTTCAAAGACGATGCGTGGTCTTTTGCCCATGAGCGCAGCCAACTCGGCGATACTTGCCAGGGTTAGATTAGCTTCAGCTCTGATGATCTTCGAACTCTGCCTGGTGCTTGTTTTGAGGCGCTTAGTCAGTTCATTAAACCCTATATTGTGCACTGACATAAATCCAGTAACAGCGGTTGAGATGCTTTCTTGCATAGCACGTAGCGCGGCAACTTCGCGCGCCACACTAGCGTCCTGAGCGGCAATTTCTTCGGTAGTTAGGAGTTCGCTTCTCACATCGTCGTAAGACTCAAAGCTTTGAGCGCGCTTTTTGGTGATAGTCATGTTTACTCCTGACAAATGCTATTTCGTATCGGTTCGGTCTGCTAGGCGGCGACGGGCGAGGTCAATATCTCGGTCTTGGCTACCTTTGTCTCCAGCGGCAAGCAGAATGATGATCACCTCATCAACCCAGGTGTAGTAAATGCGATATCCAGCACCGCGACCCAGATCGCGCAATTCGAAAAGTCCTCCGCCGAGATATCGCGCACCGGGAAGGCCCATCTCACGGCCGAGGGTGCGGAGTAGGACCAATAGCCTATCGACTTTGCGAAATGCGACTTCATCGACTCCTTTAAGCTGGGAAAGCCATTCTTTAACTGGCTTGCGTCCATTGCGATTCTCCCAACACCGAATCTCGACCATCTTATCGGCTCCGGCGACACTTTACTTTAGTAAAGTAAGCGATGCTTTGTTGTGGCTACCCTGTGTGTTTTTCACGATTTCGTTTCTATCGCTCTGTTCTCATTGATATTTATAGGGGATGCCGCGGCAGTTGGCCTGAATGTTTGGGACCCGTTGCCACCCCGTTCTCTGTCGATGTTCATCAGATTGCTGGCAGGAGCGGGGCCGGGCGGCTATGAACTCGTTTGAACACAGATAAAGGGAGCGTGGCAGTGACATCGCCGGACCTGTCGATGGACTCAGATCAATGCTTGCAGTTGACTTAACTGGCACCATTGACTAAACATCTGCCAATTAGTCTCCGGCAATCGGGCTCAGGCTATCCCCATAGGCGCCCGGCTCCCATCTTGAGGTCGTTTATGCAGTGGCTGTTCCCGTCTATCTATGGTGCCCAAGTCCGCCATCTTGGGTTTTGGCGAGCGACGATTGGCGGGCTGTTGATGTATGCATCGATTCCGTTTTTCGTACTGCTCCACTTCATCCTGGCCTTGGTTGTGATGCCGACCTTGATGGCGAGCTCAGAGGATGCGCCAGTGTTGGGCGATTTCATCCATTATAAGAGAAATATCATGGACGAACTCAACTGGTTTGACCGGTTTAATTGCGCATTCTGCTCTTGGGCCAATGGCGTAGTGACGTATCTGAATGCAGCATGCGACCATGTGGTCAATCAGAAGAATGATAGCTGGTCGATGCAGCAGCGTGCTGCTCTCATCCTAAGCAATGCCATTTTGACCCTGTGCGGCTTGTATATTACGATCATCGACCGCAGCATTGCCTTGTTTCATCGCTGGAGTAGTTCGTCCCCAGTGCAGAACTGGCTAGATCTGCGGGCGATCAAATACGCTGCCGGCGTCTCCAGTCCCTTCGTGAGAGAAACCATGTTTATGACCAAGGTCAGCATGGTGACGGCATCGCATTCTTTGCGGCAGATCGAGTCGCGGTGGTGTCCCATCAAATACGTGGAAGCCAGAATGGTGCCAGCGCATCATGACCAGTTTCCTGCCCAGATGGATGTGATGAATCTTGCGGCGCACTTAGCGGAGCATGGTAAATTCGGTTAGGAATACGAACTTATCAGCATCGTAGCTGCGACCCCCAAATCAAGGCCGCAGCTCTCTCAGCCAAATCCTAGTACTGCGCCACCAGAATCTTCTCCCCCTCAGCCCAATTCAAAACACCGTACAGCGTATGACTCGGTCGGTCCGAGCTAAACAACTGCCATACCGAGCTAAGCGTGAACTGGTCATCCAAGATAAAATCCCGACTCTTCAGTTTCAGCGGTTGACCGCGAAAGTGCGCGCTCGTATAAAGCGCGCGCCCAAAGGCCACGGCATTGCCGAACAGATCCGGCCCGTGGAAGTCGTGACGCAGCTCTTCGCGAGCCCGCGTATAGGTCGCTTGAAGATTCACGACCCCTTCCATGCTCAGCTTGACCTCTGCTCGCCGCAGGTCGATCGGTGTGTACTGCATGCGCACGAAGTTAGCGCCAATGAGCTGCTGGTCGGCGTCATAGACCTGGAACTCACCAGACCAGGTACCGGCTTCTTTCATCGGCAAGACGTGCGGCGTATTGCCGCGGGTTTTTTCTTGGCTGATAAACTGGTCGATGCGGCTTTTGGTCTCAGGATTGGTGTCGTAGTCCGTGGCCATCAGATAAAGGCCATTGAATACCGAGACCAGCTTTGGGCCTTCGTAGAGTAGCGAGGAATAGGCCTGAGTTTGTCCGTCAGGCAGGATATGCACCATGGTCTTGAGATCTGCCGACCAGCCCGGTGAGTAGTAGTGGGCATCGACCATCGAACCGTAAGGTTTACCTGCGCCGAAGAAGTCGGGACCCATGTACACACGGTCGTTACCGCTATCGCGCACGCCAAAGGCAAAGCCTGGTGCTTCAAAACGTGCACGTAACGGACCGGTGACATCCAGCTCGGTCTTCATGTAGTAGGTGGTTTGACCGTGATCAAAGACGCTTGAACGGGTGACTTTGTTAAAGCCGATGTGTTTACCATCGGCGTCAAAGACCGATGGGCAGCCGTACCACTCGCCGGTGATCTTTTCTTGCCATTGCGATTCTTTGGACCTGCTCATTGTTGCCATGCTCCTGGGCGTTTGGACGCGCGGTTATGGCCCCACAGGGTACCTACCAGGCGGTCGGTTAGGTCTTTGCCGAAGATTTTCTCGCCCATGATATTCGCTGGGTCGCGCTCGGAAATGGTGCGGCGAACGAGGAGATCGCGCTGGGCTAGCGCAGCTTGCTGCTCCACTGGCACTGGCTTGGCCGCGGCCACCAGCTGTAGCCACTCGTCGACTTTGGCGTGAGCCGCTTTGCGCACCAGGTCGATATTGGCGGCACTTGGAGCTGCTTTGTAACACAAGCTCGTACGCGACTGCGCTTGGCGCATGTACAGACAGCGACTGACAAAGGGGCTAAATGCGGGGTTCGCTTCGAACTCAAGAAAGGTTGCATTGCTCGGTTCATAGTAGCGGTCGAGATAGTCAAGATCGGTCGTCAGGTCCACGCGTGGGATGAGGTCTAGGTAGACGAACATGTCGGGAATGGTCCCCAGGGCCATGCCGAAATGCGGGACATCGATTTGCGGTCCAAGCCAGACGGTGAGGTGCATATTGCTGAAGCTACGTGCCGGAGTACCCATGTACGAGTGAATCAACCAGTCGACCTCGTCACCAGACCAGGCCGTCAAGTGCCCCTTCGTGCTCCCATCGGCCGTGCCGTAGTCGGCCAGGTCTTTGACCGAGGCGTCCAGGGTCAAGGCAAAATGCGCGTCGATCTTGCCGCGAACCTCGCACAGAATCTGCCACATCTCCTGGAACTGGGCCTGGTTATTGCGGTCCGGCGACTGCTGGATCAACTCGTCCACGGATTGAGTCGTGCTGCTCATGGTGCTGCTCCCTTAGATGGTGAATCGGAGGCCTTCGAGACTCTCAAGCCTGCCGTTTTGAACGTGTTGACGCAGGGAAAACCACTGAAGTTCGCCTGGGCCCATGACCTCGATGCCTCTGGTTACGTCGCCGTGGTGGCCGTGGGCTTCCCAATAAAGCAGCGGTCCATAGACTTTGGCCATGCCGACGGCGCGCTGGTTTTTGTGCAAGACAAAGTCGGTACCATGCGCTTCTAGATGAAAGACATCCTCGCGACCGAGGCCATACTCAACCCAATCACTTGTGTCGAGGACCTCTCTGGTGATCTCGCTGCTTTGTTCCTCGTCGCGACTCAGGTCTAAGATGGTCGATTGTCCCTGTGCGGACTGTAGCGCAAAGATATTCGTAGAAGCTTGGGGCCAGTGATCATCGCTCACCTCGGCGCCGACTCCAATCATCACCGCGACAGGCGACTGACCGCGGTAAAAGCAGCCTCCTGTCAATTGGGCGCTGCCGCTCAAGCTGATGGACCATGAGCTAAAGTTATAGCCAAAGCGAGGCCAGACGCCATGACCGCAGACAAATCCGTCGGCAAAGGTGGTGCCGAGTCCGTGCACGTCTGGACCCAAATAGTGGCGCTGTCGACCCTGGCGTTTCAGACTAAACTGAAAGTCACCGCTAAATGCAGCCATGGCATGGTCCTGCAACTGCCGATCTGGTTCGCAATGCTGATCGACGAGGATGATCCCAGTGCTGGCCTGAGTCCGCAGCGTTCGTTGCTGGTGCACCGTGCCGAGCAATGACCCATCGGGGCCAAAGACCGATTCGGTGACCTTCCACGCGCCAAGAAGGGACTGGGAGCCTGGAGTCTTCATGCAGTGATCGCCCGGTATTTTAGTAGGCCCCATTCCGCGCCAAGGCGCTCCTCGCCGCGGTACCAGAGATTGACCAAGGCCTTGTAGGCACCATCGGCGCTGACGACTTCGCGACGCCAAACCCGAAGGTCGTCCGTCAGGTGGTGGAAGGTACCGGCTAGCGCCCTGCCGCCGTACAAGCTATAACTGCCGACAAATTCGCCCTCTGCCGACCAGGCTTGCCACTGATTCGTGCTCAGCGTCGTGCTGACCTCGTTCTTGAGAAATGTGCTCCCGTCCCAGGCAAAGCGGATGTTTTGACCGAGGGGCTGGATACTCTGGCGCATACCGTTGCAAGTGGCCAGGTTGCTACCCGCTTTTTGACTGCGAATCTCGCCTTCCCAGTAACCGGCTTGGTGCAGCAACAGGTTCTCGCGTCCGGCTTTTGGGTCCTCCTTGAGGTCGTAGGTTCCGCCGTGGACTAGGGGAATGTCGACCAAGGCTTTTTCGCCGACGACCTTCGCATTCTCACCGACGACCACATAAAGCAACTGTTCGCCCCGTGACATCAAGGCGAGCGACATTTGTCTGAGGCCATCGGGAGATGCCATGAGGAAGAACTTTTGACTAAGTCCCGTGACCGGCCAGTAAGCGTGAGCGCTCACGCCGTCGCTGCCTAGGGCTTCTGCATGGCCGCAGTTAGCTGGGCCTTGATACAGGCGATGATCGCCCTTGTTGGTAATATAGTAGTGCCCAGAGAATTTTAACGGCCCAACAAAAGCGAGGTCGATCCGCGTGCGGCCGTCCTCCTCCTGGGTGCGCACATGGCGCTGATCGGCACCGTTGCCGAGAAATTGGCCTTGGCCATCGTAAACTTCGGCGACGCCTCGCCAGTGTCCGATGCCGCAAAAACCTTCTGTACAATCCTGTGTTTCCATTATGCCACCAAGGTGATTGTTTCGGTCTGCAAGCCACTATTGGC
>Ga0315291_10007509_pt1 | contig 13467 bp, 10 predicted proteins | sample YL17G12_20_MG_FD_203070 | JGI IMG/M metagenome (GOLD analysis project Ga0315291, IMG submission 203070) | Sediment microbial communities from Yellowstone Lake, YNP, Wyoming, USA - YL17G12_20 | ecosystem: Environmental > Aquatic > Freshwater > Lake > Sediment | place: USA: Wyoming | collected...
TTCCCAACCTTAGACTGCGACGGAGATACAAGGATCGATCCATCGAGGCTGTGCTCTTTCTATCGGCCATCGCCTCCCTGATCTTCATGTTGATGATCTTCTACTTCCTGATACATGAGAGCATGGGGGCTTTCGCAGAAATCGGAGTTCTCAACCTGATTCTCGGCACCAAATGGCATCCTGCAGGGGAGATCTTCGGGATGATGCCCTTGATTGTAAGCTCCCTTCTCATAGCTGTGCTGGCCCTTTTCATAAACATCCTCATAGGCATCCCTCTTGCCATTTACCTGGCGGAGCTTTCCAGCAACCGAAGCAGGGCCATTTTAAAGCCGGCCATAGAGCTCTTGGCAGGCGTCCCCTCCATTGTCTATGGATTTCTGGGAGTCCTAATACTGGTATCTTACCTGCAGAACGCCTTCGACATGTTGACCGGGCGATCCCTTCTGGCCTGCGCCGTTCTGCTGGGCGTCATGTTCATACCCTCAATTACTACCATTTGCGAGGATGCTCTGCGGGCGGTCCCCAAGGAGTTCAAGGAGGGATCCCTGGCTCTGGGCGCCAACAGGTGGCAAACCATACGGCATGTGGTCATTCCTGCCGCATCCTCAGGCATAACCGTGGCCGTAATTCTAAACGTAGGCCGCATCATCGGCGAGACCATGGCTGCACTGCTGGTCGTGGGAAATGTGCCCAAAATTCCTTCGCCCTTGTTTGATTTCTTCGACCAGGGAGCCACCTTCACCTCAGTTATAGCAGGTGAGATGGGCGAGGTGGCACGTCAGTCGCTGCACTACCATGCTCTCTTCGCCGTGGGATTCCTATTGCTGGTTTTGGTTTCGGTGCTCAGCATCTTGGCCGACCTGATCAGGGAGAGAATACAGAGAAAGTTCGGAGGATACTAGATGAGGACCATCCTGGCAATTTCTATGCTGCTCTCGGCCTTTATGTTCATCTCCTCAGCGGCATGCCTCATCATCCAGCCGGATCTGGAGAGGATATCTATCTTATGGCAGGGGGCTCTCTTGGCCTCGGCCCTTTTGGTTTCTCTTTATGCTTCATCCTGGAGAGATAAGGCCCGGGAACATATATTCGTCCTTGCCGTTGATATGTTGTTCTTGCTATTGGTAGCCTTTTTGACCTATTCCGGATGGCTTGGACCGGGCTATTTGATCAAGCCGGAAGGGCTGGGCGCCTCCTTCAGCTATCGGCTGATATTTCCTCTCCTGGTCATGCTGGCAAGCATAATGGTGGCAAAGGACTCCATCAACATTCATTACGGTTTCAGCCCAAAAGGGCATGAGGTTCTGGTCTTTATGGCCATAAGGCTCTCTGCCGTCCTGGCCCTCTTGATCTTAGGCGGCATACTGTTCTTGATAATCTCCAAGGGGATTGGCATTATAAGCTGGAGTTTTCTCAGCGAGCCCCATAGAAGTCTGGGAGAGGCGGGAGGCATAAGCACCTGCATTGAGGGAACCTTCTGGCTGATCCTTGGAGCCATGCTGGTCTCGGCGCCTCTGGGGATAGGGGCGGCCATCTACATGATCGAGTATTCCAAGCATGCCGGGCTGAAGCGGGCCATCACCATCGCCATCAGTGTCCTAAATGGAGTCCCCTCTGTGGTCTACGGACTCTTCGGCCTCGCCTTTCTGGTGACCACCTTCGGCGTTTCTCTTCTCTCCGGATCTCTGATTCTGGGACTGATGAACCTTCCCACAATAATTCTGACCAGCCAGGAGGCCCTAAAGAGCGTGCCTAACTCGTTGCGGGAGGGAAGCTTTGCCCTAGGGGCCAGCAAATGGCAGACCATAAGGAGAGTCGTGCTTCCTGCATCGGTTCCCGGAATTCTGACCGGCCTGATCTTAGGCCTGGCCCGGGTGGCTGGGGAGACGGCGCCCATCATGTGGACGGCAGTCACATTCTCAGCCACGCCCGTAAATAGGATATACGGCATAATTCCTGATGTATTCCAGCCCGTCAATAATTTAGGGTATCATCTTCTCAATCTGATTTATTTCTTGGGGGCATGGGATGTTGAGGCCAGGGCCTGGGGCACGGCGCTGGTGCTTCTAGCCCTGGTCCTGAGCATCAACATGCTGGCAATTCTAGTTAGAAACCACTATCGAAAGAAGATAACCTGGTAGATGGGCAGTAGCCCCTTCTTGCCTACAGCCCCACGGGGTTGTGAACCTCTAATCAGTTTGAATTTTGGAATTTAATAATACGGAAGGTATGGCATGCATCACGACGGCTAAATGGTTTGTTTTCCGCCCCGCTCCAAGTCTGGCTGTCCTGGGGGCGCTGGAAGCTTACGATTTCTTATGAAAAACTATTCAGTGCTATCGAAATTAGAGGGGTGGCGTTCAGCCACATGCCCCTCGTTTGAGATTTCTTTCGCTATTCCGCCTCCGCTTCAAACCGGCCCCCCCAGAAGTATCCACCTTTTGAACTTCATAGCCGCTCTGCCTAATTACATCTATCATCTCCTGAATATCCATGACTCTCGGAGAGGAAGTCCGATAGTTCTTTTTGGATTTCGACTTCTTGCTTCCATCATCTTCCACATACTTTTCCCTGTTCATCAGGAGGTGATGAAGGAGGCAGAGGATCTTTCTGGCCAAGGCAACTATTGCCACGTTATGGCCACTTTTGGCTTTGATTCGAAGATAGAATCGCCTGAGTTTCGAGCCTATTTTCTTAGATGCTGCATTGGCAATCTGGACAAGAATCCACCTCATGTGCTTTGATCCGTGCTTGGTGATGCGTCCAGTATGTAACGTACCTGCGGATTGGCTCACTGACGGAACGATACCGAAATAAGCTGCCATCTTCTCTGGAGAGCTGAAATCCCGATAGTTTCCGATCTCCGCTAGCACCGTTGCCCCAGATATGAAATCGATTCCCGGAATGGACCTAGCTATTTCCAGATCTTCTTGTCTCGACACGATTCGGCTCGCGACCTCCGACTCGATCATGTCGATCTGTTGCTCGACTGAGCGAATTAGGCTCAACGAAGATTCAATCAAGATAACCTGAGTCAGCTCGAGATTGTTATGTACCGCCTCTTTGATCTGGTCTGCCTTCTTCCTAACTCGTCCTGAAGGAATCCCTTCTATGATAGCGCCGAGGCTCTGCCCATCCAGCAACCCTCTTAAGATGTGCATGCCCGATTTGCCGAAGATATCTGAGATCACAGATGAGAGCTTGATATGGGACGAATCAAGGTCCTTATGAATGCTGTTCTTGAATTGAGTCCTTATCTTGCCAAGGCTCTCGCGGGCTCTTGTCAGCCTCCGCAGTTCCCTATTTGCCTTTGGGAATATCCTGGATGGTTCAATCATGCCTTTGAGGCACAGTTGGGCAATCCAATTTGAATCAACCTTGTCCGTCTTCCTCCCGGGCATATGCTTGATCATGTATGGATTGGCTACTATGACCTCAACGCTGCCTTCAAGAACTGAGTAGATGGGCTGCCAAAATGTTCCCGTAGATTCGACAGCCACCGAGTTGCAGTCGTTCTCCTTGAGCCATTCTTTGAACCTGATAAGCTCAGGAACTGTGGTTCCGAACTCTCCTTCAACCTTAGTTCCGTCGGCAGAGAGGATCGTGGCCACAACGGTCTTCTTGTGGATATCAGCTCCACAAGCTTTATCCTTTGGTCTCAGCATAGTTGTATCCGTCCGGCTGATATGGGCAGATATCAAGATCCTCAAAGGGACAATTTCTTATTCGCGTTCAAGGACGCATTCATGTCTCCGAGAGGTTCATATGGCTAGTTTGGCAAACACGGGATCTAAGTCCCACAATGCGGACAGCCTTCACTGCCCATATCATCCGTGATAACAGTTCCAAGAGCATAAAGCGGTTTTTCATCCTCCATGTCTGAAGCCGCGGGCATCATGTCGGTGTGGTACGAAAATGGCCCCGATCCTGGGACCATTTTCATCCTCATGGGTGATATCAAGTCATGTGCGTTTCTTACCATTGTGCTTCTTCCTGTGTCGCACCGAAGCCCTTAGCTCCCGCGTGAGAACGCGGGCGGTAACCCTCCAGCGGTCGCGAGGAACACCACACGCCAGGGCATTGAAAACAGTTGATAGATATAGATCGATTTGCTCTTCCCTCCCGGTGCCCGCGGGCCCGCGGAGAAGGGAAGCGCCCCTCTATAGCCACCCCCGATAAAGCCTAAGAATAGGATGGGGAGAGGGCCTTGTCAGGTTAGTGAGGATGTATACGGATGGCCGCGGAAATGATGCAAGTTCGAATGAACGCAGAAATGCTGCGGCTGGTTGCTATCGCAGAACATCATGCCGCAGCTATTGAACAAATATACTTCCTAATCCTTCCAGAAGATGTCTCATGCATTTCTGGTGATATTGCCTTTTCCAAAGAGGGCCCGAATAAGCTGTCATTGATGATTATGACACGCCACATCAGAAAATTGAGGCTTTCGACCCTTTTTCCCATATTGCCACATCCCCAAGCAAGACAACCTATTGTCGGCTCACGACCGACACCAGCCTCATTGACCAAAAATCCATCCCAATTTCATTATAAAATTTAAGAGTACTGATAACCAAGAGTGCGGCGCCTTGAGTAACCTTGCTAGAAGGCTGCTCCATGAGCCGCACTTTCATCCTTTCAACAATATGATGTAGATTTACAGCTAGACATTGCCGAGAAGATCACCTGAATCCCCGGAATCGCCACCTCCCACCCCCATGCCTCCTACTCCCATGCAGTAGCACCTGCCGCCTGCATAATGGCAGCTGGGATTCTCCAGGCAGGTCGCTTGTTCAGGATCCGGCTCCGGCATGGGTTCTGGTGGATTCAAGCCCCGGCAGAGGCACTGGCCGTTTACATAGCTGCATTCGGGGTTCTGCTCACAGCTTACCTTCTCATGATCAACAGGAGGTATGCCTCGACAGTAGCAGTGGTCGTTCACCCAATCGCAGCTGGGATTCTCCTCGCACTGCTCCTTTTCGGGATTGGGCATGGTGCAGAGGCACTGGCCATTCACCCAATTGCAGTAGGGTTTCTGCAGGCATTTTTCTTTCTCTGGATTGGGAGGCATGGTGCAGAGGCACTGGCCGTTCACCCAATGGCAGTAGGGGTTCTGCTCGCATTTCTCTTTGGGACTGGGCGGTATCGGCCGGGGTGAGGGCTCAAACACATCGATGATGACAGTATTGCTATACCCGAAGCTGGAGGCAAACACGGTGCGATGTCGACCAGGGCTATCGGCATAATACCAGATGACGTAGTAGCCCGGCCGGACAAAGCCCAAATCGTATCCCATCACGAATCCGCCGGGGTAGAGTTCGTATAGAGTCAAAGACGAGTTCGTCGGCACGTAGAGGAGCTCTCTTGTCCATGAGCCCAGAGGCATGGTGGCATATGAGGACCAGCCTGCAGCCCTTTCTATCCATAGGCCAGGCCGGCCGACGGGGAATACGGCATTGAAGTCCTTCCAGCCCAGATGCTTCCCCTGGTAGTAGATATACATGGGCGGATTATCCATAACGCTAGAGGGCAGCAGCTCCTCCTGATCTGCCTCAGGCGGAGCCTGATCAGCATAAACCGCCAGCTCAGTTCCAGCCTCTGCTGCCGCAGCCTGCGGGGCGCCAGTCTCTAGGACGGCCGTGTCAGTGTTGCTCTCCGCGCCGAGGGCGCTGAAATCGGCCATGCTCAGATTCTCGGCTCCTGTTCCTCCGGATCGGTCATACCCTCCCAGAGCAGTACCGGCGATAAGGGCAGAAGCCATCAACATCCAGACAAAAAATTTATTTTTCATAAATTCACCTGCAGACCTTTTCTGGCTCTTTGCACTTTCCTAAATATTCATGACCGCAGCCTAATAAAACTTCCTTTGCCATTTAACAAAAAATCAATGAGATAGGGATTTTTGGCAGGATGCTTCTTCCACCATCAACCAGGAGCGAGATAGTGAACTTCCTTGGCGGGCTCACAGAGATTCCGACGAATCCTTCCTGGCTTATTCCCTACGACCGCCTCGCTTTCGCCGGCCGTCAATGAACGCGGGATTTGGCAAGCCCATGCTGCTATGATTTCATCTCTTGCCCCCATCTACGACCTCAATAGTCTTTAGAGAAATCTCCAGGCTAGCCCTTTCTTCGAGGATTGTATCTCGGCCAGGAACGATACCGATCCTGCCCCTTCTGCCGGAAGCTCCGGGCCACGCTCTCAGCGGCGGCGCGCTCTATCCGCTCATCGCGTTCCCTTCTCTGCCTGGCCATTTTCTTTACTATGATGTAATTGGCCAGCAGAAAGACTGGGACCATGAGCAGGCAGATGGCCACGATCTGCCAGATCTCCATGAGGCATAAATGAGCTTGCTCGGATAAAAAACTCTTACCTGAACTTGGCCAGGAGCTTGGCATAGAACTCCCGTTCCCTACCGTGCTTGGCCGTCCTGACCAGCCTGTCCAGGATCAGCTCCGGGGTGCTGCGGGCCAGGTAGTTGTACCTGGGAGTTCTCCTGACGATGAGGTTGCTGTCTTCATCAAGGCCTGAGGCCTCTATTCCGTCCACTCTAACTGCCGTCTCACAGAATCTCTTCACATCCTCGGCCAGGTGGCTGACGAAGACGGCTGCCGATCCGAGAGTGTTGAGCTCGTCGAGCATGCAGGCGATGATCCTGGCCGAGGCCCCGGGCTCAGTAATGGCCTCCAGCTCATCGGCCAGGACCAGCTTGCGTTCAGGGCTTTCCAGCACAGCGAACTTGCGCATGGCAGCCTCGAAGGCGCCGGCGGAGAGAGTGCCCCTGCTCTTGCTGAAGTAGTATATCTCCTGGAATATGCCCATTCGGCATCGCCTGGCGGGCACGGGCAGCCCCATATGTCCCAGGATACAGATCTGAGCCGCTAGAGCGAGGAGACAGGTTTTGCCCCCCGAGTTCACGCCGCTCAGCAGAGCAACTCGCTCTGATGGCTCCGCCATCCCGGTCTTTCCGAGGGAATAGCTCACCGGCTCTGGATCTTCCAGGAAGAGGTTCTTGCCCTCATGGAATCCCAGGCAGGGTTCGGAAGATAGTTCAGGAAGCATGAGATTCTCCTGTAATGCAAACCTCCCCAGCGCATGCAGGAAATCGAACTCCATCATGGCCAGGACCAGGTTCTCGGCAGCCTCTCTCTTGTCTGCCAGCCCTTTGGCCAGCTCCCTCTTGACCTTCAGCTCCCGCGCCTCTATCCTGCGCCGCAGATCCTGCAGAGCGGCATGCAGCGCTTGGCGGTCAATATCCAGGGGATAGCAGATCTCGCTGGATATGATCTCCTCCAGCCACAACCTCTCCCGGTCGGCCAGCTGCAGCTCTGAGGAAGCGCGAGACTTGGCCTCCTTTTGAACGTCCTGGAAGAGGCCTCTCATCTGCATCTGCAGTAGCTCTCTCGCCCCCTCTCCCCGGCTCACTACAGAGAGCAGATCGGCACCTTCCAGGGTCAACGAGCTTGCCTCTATCCTTTTCTTCAGCTCGGCGTTGGCCCAGCTGGCAGCCTCGTTCACAGAACGGCCCAGGCTGGATAGTAGCATCTTTAGCCTTTCCTGCTCGAGGTCGCCATCCTTTCCCAGCCGATGAACTAGCTCTTGCAGATCCTCCGAGACCGAGAACTGATGAATGCCGGCCTTTTGCAGGAGATCCGCCAGCGTCAGAGCGGAGACGATGGTCTCCAGGTTCTCCTGATAGAAGCCCAGGATCGCCTCCGGCACCAGGTACCAGTCCTCCAGCGACTCGGCCTCCTCTACGCCCGGCAGATCATCCCCCTCGCCCACGAGCGTAACCTGACCGTAGCTCTCCGCCAGCTCCAGAAGCGCCCGAGAGGACTCCGCCATGCTCAGATCTATCAGCTTATCCAACCCTCTTGACTTGAGCTCTTGAAAGGTCTCCGGAGCGGTCACAGCAATGGCTCTGCCCCTTATGCGCACTTTTGGTCTTTCCTTAAGGGGCCTGATCCTGCCAAGGAGGAGGCCCGGGTCTTCGCCATCCAGGCGCAGCACATAGTCCATGGCCACCAACGACTGTCTGCGGTTCTCCTCGATTAGCTCCTGGCAAGAGGCGGGAAAGAGAGTGCCCACTTTGAGGCGAGCGTACTCTGTATGGGCATAGCTGGCCAGCTTTCTCTTCAAATCCTCGCATATGCGCAAGGCCTCCTCTGTGGCCAGGAACCTGTCCGGCACTGCTCCATACTTAGCTGCTCGGGCCCACTGCACCAGGGCCAATGCCTGACGCTCGCTTGTCGCCCTGGCAAGACCGGCGGCATCTCCCCTCGATATGGCCTCAATAGCCTGCTCTTCGCTCCCAAAATGCGCAAGAAGGCGATCTCTGGTTCGGGAGCCCACTCCGGGTATCTCCTCCAGCTTCAATCACTTGCCATTTTGCCCCGAATATAATATAGAGGTTCCGGAGGGAAGAAGGTTGATATTTTAGGGGGTTCCTGGAAGGAGATGTGCTGCTACATAGACTGCTGGGACTGCCGGAGGAGGAGAGCATCTTCCTGGCCGAGGAGAGTCTCGCGGATCTGCTGACCCTGCCTGTGACTAGAGACATTCTGGACTCTGGAATAGAAGCCGATGCTCGCATAGAGCTGCCGGAAGGATTGGGCACTGCCTTCCATCTAACAGAGCCAGCACCGTTCTGGCTGCTCCTCACCGACAGATACTCCGAGGACAAAGTTCTCCAGAGGGCGGAAAACCTGAGCTGCCGACAGCATAGTAGAAGGGATGCAACCGGTGAGGATCTCTTCCCCGCCCTGGCCGAGTACTTCGCCCAATCCCTGGCCGGGGAGCTCTTCTGCCAGAGCTGCCACTACGGTGGAGCCCTCTTATATATCGAGGAGAGGATAGAGAGGCTAAAGACCTTTCTGCAGACCCTCCCCCCGGGCAGGAGCATCCTTGAGATTTGCTGCGGGAGCGCCATGGCCACCCAGGCGTTGCTCCGGTTGGGGCACCGGCCATGGTCCATGGATTCTGATCGCTGCGACCTCTGTCAGGCCTTAAAAAAGGGCTGCTTGGATCCTCAGAGATCCTTTGTCCTGGATGCCCGGCTTCTTCTGCGTTTCTTTCCTCCCAGGTCCTTTGACGTCGTCTTGGGCTTTATGGTGGGCCTCATAGATCCGTCCAACTGGCAGCTATGGAAGGAGATCCTTCTCCAGGCCGCCCTCCTGGCAAGGGAACAGGTGCTCTTTACAACCTATACACAGAGAGAGAGCGAGCTCATCGCGACGGCCTTGAGGAAGTCGGGATGGAAAGCGGAGATCATCGATAACTGCGACCCCAAAGGGATCTACGACCAGTGGGCATGCTCGGCCGTTTATGAGGGGGGAGGAAAAGATTAATAATCCCCTCCATTGGGGGATTGCTCGGTGAGACAATGGCCGATTTCAAGAAACGAAATGCAGAGAGGAAGGGCGACAAGAAGCAGGAGAGCCTCAGCAAGAAGCTGATTGAAGAGAACCTGGAAGATCTGCGGGGAAAGACAGAAGAGGAATGATTGTAGAGATACTGGCCGGCAGAGGGGTGGAGAGGGTTATGATTGATTCATGCGGCAGAACCTACGAGGATCTGCTGCTGGCCCTCAAGATTAACCCGGAGACAGTTGTAGTGCTAGCCGAAGGCGGCCCAGTTCCCCTGGACGGAGAGATCTGCGGGGAGAAGGTCACCATAATAAGGGTGGTCTCCTCAGGATGATGAGGGGACCTCTACGCTCAGGCTCCTGCTCAGCTCCTTGAGCTTCTCAATGCTCTCCATGGTCTTGGCCGACTCCCGCCTCTTCTCATCCTCAAAGTGTTTTATGATATCCGGCAGCGAGATGGTTAGCCGGTATACCTTCATCGGCCGGCCTTTGCCGTCTTTCTTTATCTCTCTCTCCTCTACCCAGCTGTTATTGCGGAGAGTGCGCATGGCTATGCTAACCTCTGGCTGCCTCAAATTCGAGCCTATCTCTATCTCCCTGGAGGTCGCTTCTTCCACATTTGCCAAGTAAGTGATCATGCTTGCTACATTTCTGGGATTTCCCAGCTCCTTCAAAACCTCAACAAACTCCCTGTCGGCGTCATCCAAGACTTTCACAGAGAACTGTCTCATAATGCCCTCAAACTAATTTTGTATATAACAAATACTTTATGATATAAATAGTTTATTTCGATGGGACATATTTTTGTGAGATTTATGATTTTCCGCAAGCTATAGCTTTTTTATAAAGATTGCCTCTCTTCTTCAGCCCCCCCATCTCCACTAAGTCGGTTAGCACTTCGCGGAGGGTTTCGTCGTCTAGCATCAAGGCATAGCGTTCTCTCAGCTGATCGCTTATCTGGCCCAGCGAGAGGAGCTGGTCGGAGAGACCCTTCTCCGTGAAGCCCACCAGATCTTCGTGGGCCGCCCAGGGATAGATTATCCACCTCCACTCTCTCACTATTTCAGCAAAGTAGTCCGGCTGGAAGGAAGAGGTTGTCTTATGCTGTAAAACGCCGGTTCGAACCTCTGCTGGCTGCAGGCCTTGCACATAGCCCACAACGGTTTTCAGCGTATCGCCGGTATCTGTGACGTCATCGACGATCAGAAGTTTTTGCCCTTTGACATTGACTGCCAGAGGATACCTTATAACTACCTCATCCTTCCTTTGGGCAGCTAAGCCGTAGTGCTCGACCTTCATGCTAGTGAGATTTTCGTTGAGTAGGAGGTCGCAGACCGTCCTGGCAGGCACAAAGCCGCCCCTTCCTATGGCCACCACCAGATCAGGATAGAATCCGGAGGCTTTCACTGACCTTGCCAGGCTCTTGGCTAAGAGATAAGCCTCCCTCCAGCTCACCAGCTGGCAGGGAAACGATTCAAGGCTCATAATAATGAAAGGCAACCGCCATAATCTAAAGTCTGTCGGGCCGCCAAGAGTCGCGGCCGGAGGGGGATCGGCAGGACGAGAAGATAGATATAATAGCGCTTCATTGCCCTGGGCCATGAAGCTTGATCCCTGGGGCGCAGTCCATGTAGAGGATTACTCCAGGCTCTTCGAAGAGTTTGGGATATCGAGCTTCGACGAGATTCTGCCTCAGCTAGGCAGGCCCCACCCTTACATGAGACGCAAGATCATCTTCGGCCACAGGAACTACGAGTCAGTGCTCAAGGCCATGCTGCAGCACAGGCCCTTTGCAGTGATGAGCGGCTTCATGCCCTCCGGGAAGGCCCACTTCGGCCATATGATGGTGATGAACGAGATCATATGGCATCAGAAGCAGGGAGGGGATGCCTTTGCTGCCATCGCCGACATGGAGGCTCATGCCGTCAGGGGGATCAGCTGGAACAAGTGCCAGGAGCTGGGCATAGAAGAGTACATCCTGAGCCTCATTGCTCTCGGATTCGAGCCCAGCGGCCATATCTACTTCCAGTCAAAGAACTGGCAGATGAGAGACCTGGCCTTTGAGCTGGCGGCATCGGCCAACTTCTCCGAGGTCTCTGCCATCTACGGCTTCTCAGGGGAGACCAGCATCGCCCATATGGACAGCGTCATGGCCCAGAGCGCCGACATTCTTGCTCCTCAGCTGCGGATGTACGGAGGCCCCAAGCCGGTAGTCATTCCAGTAGGTGCAGATCAGGATCCCCACATAAAGCTCACCCGCGACCTGGCCTATCGCATGAGAAAGTTTCTCGTCGAGCGTCGTGGGGACTACCTGAGCATCCGGGGCAAGGCTGCGGGAGATGAGCTGATGCGAGGAGCGGAGAGGGCGCTAAAGGAGGCGGGCTGCGGCAAGGTGATGAGGTACGAGGAGCACATCGACCTCCTGGATATTAGAGATCAGGAGGGCTACAGCTCCGGCCGCCTGCTTGAAGAGGTGGAAGCCCTGATGATAAAAGTGGAGACGGAGCACGGAGAGTACGGGTTTCTTCCCCCGGCCTCGATCTACCACCGGTTCATGACGGGGCTCATGGGCGGAAAGATGTCCTCCTCCAAGCCGGATAGCCATATAGGCCTCACTGAGGATCCCAAGGTTGCAGCAGGCAAGATCATGAAGGCTATAACCGGCGGGAGGCAGAGCCTGGCAGAGCAGAGAAAGCTGGGAGGAGAGCCGGAGAAGTGCTCTATCTATGAGTTCCTCCTCTTTCACCTCTCCGAAGACGATGGCGAGCTGCTGCAGCTGGACGAGGAGTGCAGGAGCGGAAGGCGCATGTGCGGCACCTGCAAGAAGGATGCGGCTGTTCGCATACAGAGGTTCCTAACAGAGCACCAGAGGGCGAGAGAGGCTGCCCGGGAGAGGCTGCCGGAGTTCGGCATAAGATATTGAGGTCTCTCGGAGGTCGTAAACATCTAATTTGTCTGAATTATATTTTGTAATCTGTTTTCCCGCTCACTGCCGCGAAGTTTGATGGGCTCAAGTGTGGTATGGCATGGCGAGGAGCATGCTGGTTTGGCCTCGGCTCTCCTCTCCAGGGTCTGGCTGTCCCAGGTGCTTCTCCATTAAACTACGACTTATAGGAGTTATCGCCTTCATAGGTGAAAGCTGGGATGGAGACTGCCCTATCCTCCTCGTCGTCCAGCCAGAGCTTCGGACTACGATGCCAAGGCTGAAGAAGAAATAATCAAGAAATAAATGTGAATAGGATGAAAGAAGGCCTGTGAGTTGGATTTTGCGGTTCTAACATCCCATCAGGCCTTTCTTCCTAATCCGTCTAAAGTGCTATGCTCGTTTCGACCTCGTTATTGGATTCAATGCTCTCCTCTACTCGGCAGTAGCCTGGCATGAACTCGTCGCCAGAGCAGCTGTCCACTTTTGCCACGAGCTTGAAGGCTTGTCCGTGGAGGTCAGGGCCAGAGGGCTGGCCTAAAGTCACCTCTCCTTCGATCTCAGTCTGAACGAGACCTGCCAGATCGTCGAATGTCGGGTACCAGATGTTCTCTTGATCCTGGACAGTAAAAGGAACTGCGTATCTCTTGCCGCTGCTGTCGATGGCATCGATGCTCAACTTGAAAGCCCCTGACGAAGCCAATCCCGCATTCTCGATCATAAACCGAACCGGAATCCGGGCCACGCTTCCTCCTGATTCGAAGCTTGTCTCGCCGGCCACAAGTCTGATCGCCTTAAGGTCAGCCGTGTTTCCAGGGCCAATTATCTCTGCGGAGGGCTCCATTATGGCTGGCTCTATGATAGCAGACCTTGTCCCTTTAGCCGAAGAAGGTCCTACCTTATCAGGACAGTCCGGATCTGCAGCGCCTTGACAGTCAGGATCGCATTTGCCGTCTCTCATCCCGTCGCAAGCGCCATCTAAGCCTCCCGTCGGGCAATCTGCGGGGCAGCTTCGATAATCTTCAGGAAATCCGCAGCGTCCGTCGTTGCAGACAGCTTCATTGAAGCTCAGGTTCATGAGCCTGGTTACCTCCACCTCGCTACCATCCCCAAGGATGCAGGCAGCGCAAGAGGGGGTGGCAAAGAGGAGGCAGGTCCTGTAGCCCTCGACTACCTTTTG
>Ga0315291_10007510_pt1 | contig 13466 bp, 13 predicted proteins | sample YL17G12_20_MG_FD_203070 | JGI IMG/M metagenome (GOLD analysis project Ga0315291, IMG submission 203070) | Sediment microbial communities from Yellowstone Lake, YNP, Wyoming, USA - YL17G12_20 | ecosystem: Environmental > Aquatic > Freshwater > Lake > Sediment | place: USA: Wyoming | collected...
CCGCTTAGAAGGCGGATGCCTCATGTACTCGGCCACGGGAGCAGGGTAGTTAAAGCGTGAGCATCATCATTTCAATTTTTGCCGGATTGGCGCTGACGATACAAGTTGCCGCCCTCGCCGTTTGGTGCCGGTGCTGGCGCAAAATCAACATGAAGGCGTGGACCGCAGTCTTTCTGGGCTTCACCATCATGTTCCTGCACCGCATCATTGAAATTCTTCGGCTCTCTGAAACCTTCAGCGTCATTACGGCCAACGGCATTGCTCTTGTTGCCTTGATTGCCACGCTGAATGTACACAGATTTGTCCGGCACGCTGAAGCCGTCCGCAAAGCCCTCTATTTGGACGGGAGCGCCAGCGATTGTGTCGCAGAAAAGCTCGCTGAACATCTAGGCAAACTCCGTGATGAAATACGCTGGTACGAGGACCAAGCCAAGGCCAACGGCTTCCCGAAATTTCCGAAGTAAATGGCTGCTGGGGTCCGACTCGCACGGACATCTTCCTGATTAACAGTCAGGCGCACGACTAATTGTGCTACCCAGCAATGAAATTTAAGGGGCAACCCTTTCAGGTCACCCCATCACCTTTCGGTGAGAAGTAAATGGTCGGGGTGGTGAGATTCGCACTCACGGTCTCCTGCTCCCAAGCAGGCGCGTTTGGCTACTTCGCTACACCCCGTAGATTGGCGGGTCCGCCCGCGCTGGTTAGCGGGCTTGCCAGCCGTGCCTCATCGCTCTCAGCTTCTCTGTCGAACGAATTTACCGGCGACGGCCAGCCTTGAAGCGGACCCGTAAAAATGGTCAGCGCGGTGGGCTTTGCTCCCACGGCCTCACGGACCCGAACCGTGCGCTCTGCTTGGCTGAGCTACGCGCTGAAGGTAGTTAGGTGATGACAGCACTGGACAAAGTTCAATTGGCAATCGCCGTAGTCGCTCTCGCGCTGCAATTGCTGGCCACTTTTATGGCCCGGCCACTGCGCGAAATAACGCCCCGGAGACTCTGGCTGTGCCTGATGACCTTGAACTTTTTCGTGCTACTGCGCCGCTCCTTGAGCTTAGCGCAAGTCGGATTTGGATGGTCTGGACAGCATTATGAAAACGTCGCGGTCCTAGATGGGTTGGCCGTGTCCGTTTTCATGGTCTTGTCCATTCATGGCCTTCGCAAGCACCTGCTGAAATCAAAGCAGGACGCCACTGAACTGGCCGCTGCAACGCTGGAACTCGCTCAAGAGGTCAAAGCCGAAAGCTCCGCTGCGTATCGACTGGCGCTCTATTTCATCCAGCGCAAAGAGAATGTGAAGGGCGAACACAGCGAACGAGGCGAGAAGGGGCCACCCGGACCTGTGGGGCCGCGAGGTCCACGCGGGGCTGTGGCGTAAATGGTCGGGATGGCGAGATTCGCACTCGCGGCCTCCGCACCCCCAGTGCGGCGCTCTAACTAAGCTGAGCCACATCCCGGAAAGCTTTACCCAAGGGGACACGCGACGTTCCCATCATTACTTCCACTGTCCCTGTGTAGACAGGTTCAGCCGCGCTCTTGGGCTGCATTGGTTCCATTGGCCTCAATGTTGTGAAGCAAGAAACCATGCACCGGGCACCCGGTAGGGTGCTCGCAAATTGGTAAAACAAAGCCGATGAATCCTCCGTTCATCAGGCGTATCAGGCTGATAAAAGCTGCGACCTCACGCGCATCAGCAGCCTTAAACTTCAAATAAAGTCTGGCTGCATCCTGCTTGGCTTTGATGGCCGCGTCCCAGTCCTTCTTGCTGCCCTTGGAGAACTTCAGCCAGCGAGCGCCCAGAAGTTCATCGCTCTCGGCAGCCAGCAGCTTCTCCATCGGCTCATTCACCCGGCACCACTTGCCGTCTTTGTCCGCATAGAAAACCGGCACCGGACAGTTCTTGACGATGGCTTCATCTACAACCTCCCGCGCCTCCGCGAGCTTCTGTGCTAGTTCTAACGTATTCATGCCTTAGCCGCTTTCTGCAACGCGAAGGCGAACACCCGGCATTCATCCGGGGTAAGGTGATGTTTCACCGTCGTCGTTCGGTCGCCATCAACCAATTCTACTTGGACGTAATCGGGGCGCTTCTTTTTCGATTTAACGGTGACGCTGAACTTCTTTCCTTTAAGGATGGTCAAGGCCATGAACTAAATAGTGGCGGGACGTACGGGCTTTGCTCCCGTGGTCTCCTGCGTGACAGGCAGGCGCTTTAGCTGGGCTAAGCTAACGTCCCAAATGGTGGTAGTGGCTGGAATTGCACCAGCGTTGTTTTCCCGGAGGGTGGCGGTTTTACAGACCGCTGCCTTCGCTACTCGGCGCACACTACCGATTAAACGGTCGATACCCGGCTTGCTTGAGCCGGTGAGTCAGCGAGGCCAGATGCCCGCGACAGGGCTGCTGGACGCTCTCTATGGCTGCTTTAGCGGCTGCAACGGCATCTGGCACCCACTCCATCGCGCTCGCGGTCTTGGAGTCGAGCCGGACAATCTTGGCCATTTGCAGGCTGGTAAAAAATGAATCCTCATGGCCGGGGCTGACGAGCACGCGCCAGAAGGGCGTAGCCGCTACGGCGTCGAAACGGACATGGATGTTCGCCCACGTGATGTCGTCTACAGTGTCATCCTCGGCATAAAAACGCAGCGGCTTTTCCAGCGGCACGTGGCGCATGGTGTATACACTTACGCCGTCGCGCACATTGCTGCGCTTGGAAAAACCCATCGGTTCGAGGTACTGGCCGAGGTCGAGACCGCTGTTCAGATATTCACGCGGGTCAAAGCCTTCCTCCGGCTCCTGTTCCTCCGGCGGAAGTGGAGCTTGACCGAGTTTGGCAATCGGCGACTCCGGCGGTTCTTCTTGGCCGAGGTCGCCAATCGCTTCAATGACACGTTTCATCGGCATAACTACCAAATGGCACGGAGAGCGGGTGCTGCCCCCGCCAAGGCTGGTTTTGGAGACCGGCCTGCACTGCTGGTGCCCTCCGTATGAAAGTGGCTGCCGGGGAAGGTTACGCTCCCTCACGAACTGGGTCAGAGCCAGTCATGCTACTACTACATCACCCGGCAGAAAATCGACGCCCCTTTTACGCTGACGGACAGAGTTCACAAATTACAGGCTATCGTGTGACCGGCCTGCTGCCGTCCTACGGACAAGCCAAGCGTCGAAAAGTTTACAGGTAAGGATTGGCGTGGAATACAGGGATTTAGGCTCACCTGCGGCCTTGGCGGTTTCCCGCCGTTCATCACCAATGTATGAGGATAACCCACTGTCCGTTCGACCCGTAAAATGGCGGCCCCGGTTGGATTTGCACCAACGGCTGTACCGCTTCAAAGGCGGCTGGATTTGACTACTCTCCCACGGGGCTAAAAACGAGCGCCGCAGCAGCCATTAAGCTGCTGGGCGTGTGCGCGGCGCTCAAAGCACGGTGATGGTGGCGTTGCCGGTCAGCGTGGTGTAAAAAGCTGACGGAGGACTATTCGACATGCCTGAATAGGTGGCAAAACCTATCGTAATGTCATTCCAACCGTAGTAAACAGTGCCAAAAGCTTCAATAACGCCGCCGAAGCTGCCGTTTGAGTTCGATACAAATTGTGCCATCGGCTGGTTGAAAAAGTACGCTTCAACTTGGCTCGTATTGGCCACACCGCCGCCTGTGATAACGGCAAACTGGCTGCCCGTGTAGTCGAAGCGAACCTTAGCCTCGTACGGAGCGCCCGTGTTCGTCAGCAAGCCATCCCACCAAACCATGTAGCGCCCGTTTGCATCGGTGGTTGTGCCAGTGAACTCGAAGAATGTACCATTCGTAACCGTTGTGCCTGTGCTGGGAGCAATCTGGTTGAGGGCAGGTATCCAAACGGCGTTCTGAATCGTGGTGCCAATTTGAACCGCTTGAACTGATTTCACCGCAATCGGAACAGCACTCCAGTCCTCCCAGTAGATTAGGTTCGTTGCCCGCGAATGTGCCAGACCCGTCGGGCTGAGACCATTGAACAGGTTGCTGTTCTCACGAAGTTGGGTGTAGGTGCCGTCCAGCGTGTACTCCGAAATGTTGTAATTTCCGTCGCTGACAAACAGCGTGTTCGAGCAGGTGTCCTCCGTCGCGTCGCTGATACGGCGCATGTAGTTCGGTAACTGGCCAAGGATGGTTGCGTTCGTGCCCTGCGCGATGTCGATGATGTCCGCGTTGCTCGCGCCTGCGCGGCTCATCAGCACGTGGCCGGTTGCCCGCACATAGTAGTTCTCGTAATTGAACGACCACGCCCCGGACGTGAGCACACTTGCCGCGAACGCTCCGGTCGCCGGATTGAATAGGAAGAAGCGCGTCCCAAACGGCCCGCTGTGATTAACCACCAGTTGGCCGATGTTCTCGGCAAAGCAGATGGAATCCGTGAAAATAGAATCAGGCGTCAACGAGTGCTGGCCGATAAGCTGTTCGGTAGCGCAGTCCACCGCGTAGAGCCAAGTGTTGTGCCGGTTGTCCGCCACGAACGCCGTGCCTGCGTCGGAGATGGCCAACATGTGGAAACCGGGCCATTGCTGGACAAAATTGGAATACGTGACCGCCTTGCTGACCGGGTTGATGAAGGCCAGACTGCCGTCGTAAGTGCTGACCACGACCTTTCGGTTGGCCGAGTCGTAAGCAATGCAGGGATTGCCAAAAGCTGAATTGGTAACGACGCTGCCTGCGTACGTTCCGGCCAGCACGTCCACGTAGTAAACGTTCGGGCCACTCTCGTCGAGAACCCAAAGCAAGTTGTTTACCGGGTCGATGACGTTCCGGCTGGCGTTGTTTCCTCCGGGCAGTGGGATGTCTACATTCGCACCGGGGATGGGGCAATCGGTCGGAACTGGCGGAGCCGGGTAAGCGTAAAAAGCAAAATTGTCGTTCAGGTGGTCCACGCCAACCGGGCCGTAAACATAGCTGGCCGGTGAGAAGGTGCCGCTCCCAGACAGCGGAATAGTGTCACCGCTCCAGCCGTAAGGCACGTAGTAGCCGTACGACCCACTGGCAGCCGTAGCGAATGTGCCAAAGCCGTTGGCATACGACACCGGAATGCCTGTTCCGCTCTCGGTTACCGTGCCGGAGATAACGAGGAAATTGATGTCGATGTCGAAATCCTGACCCGCTTGATTAGTCGTCAGGCCGCTATAATTGCGACTCGAAGGCGTCACTGTATACACTGGCGGATTAAAGCCAGAAAGCGCCGTTGAACCGCTGTAGCCGTAGCTGACGGTGCCGATGTAAGTTCCGAAAGAATCCGTAATCACGGAACCGGAGCCGCTGAAATCAACCGTCGCAGAATCATACGGAATGCCTTCAAGACGCACTTCACCGGTAAGGATGACGGGCGGTGTCGGGGGCGCTGGAGTCGTGCCTGTGAAAACGAAGTCCTGATTGGGCTGGTCAGCGACCACGGAAATGTAGCTTCGGCCAAGCGGGCTGAAGGTGCCGCCAAACCAAATCGGAATGACCAGACCACTGTAACCAGAGGGCACCGCAAAACCGTAACTGCCTGAAGTCGCACTGGCGAATGTGCCAACGCTCGACACGCCCAACAGCGCACTGAAGCCAGTCCCGTTCTCCGAGACCGTGCCTGAAATGATGTACGATGGCGTGGGTGGCGTGGGTGGCGTCGGCGGTGCGGGTGTCGCAGGCAACGGCGGATACGGCGGAATGTAAGGCTCACGATTCTCCGGGCCGTGCAAAAAGTAGCTCCCCGGCGCATTCCGAACGCTGTTGCTTGTCCGCCTGCCGAGGTATCGAATGTTTATCGACATGCCCTAACTACAAACGAAATGGTGGAGATGAGGGGTAACGCTCCCCTATGAGACTGCTTGCAAAGCAGGTGCCTTTCTTGTCGAGCCACATCCCCGTGAAATTGACCGGTCGAGTTTGCCCGGAGATGTACGTCTCCTAGCCTTATCGTGTGGCCTTTGCATCCACCCCGCGCCGCGTCCGGCGCGGTACTCCCGGTTTGTCGTACGTCCTAAAATTGGAGCGGGTGAACGGTATCGCGCCGTCGTCTGATGCTTGGCAAGCACCTGTTCTGCTATTGAACCACACCCGCTTCTCGTGAAATCTCGTGAGCCTCATCAGTGTTTACAAACTGGCCGTCGTCAGTGACGTATCCGGCCTCGCCCGCCAGCAGCATCTCAATCTTTTCCTCGGCGCTGACGTGGGGCGTCCTGATGAGCTTGCCGACCGCCTCGAACTGGGTCTCCCCAGCGTAGATTCGTTCGCCTACACGAATGGCCGCGCCTGCGATGCTCGGTTTCATCAAGGCTGTTGAATATCCGTCGCGCCAACCGCGCCGGGGCCGGGGTCTGAATCCGGTGCTTCAGCACGGGTAGTGCCGTCTTTCCGTTCATTGGCCGTATGGTCCAGCCAGTCGGGAATCAAATCTTTGGGAGCGCCTGCCGCGTTCGGGCCTGTGTAGTTGTTTCGATTGTTCACGCTATAAATACGGCCCCTGCGCCGTCCACCTGAGATTGTGGAGCGCGGCGCAAGGACCGATAACTTAACAAAGAACAAACACCCTCATCGCTCCTTCGAGCGCCCACAGGTTTACTGGAGTCTTGAACTTCCCTCGTCCAAGCCCCCTTCGCGGTGGTCTTTGTCGGATTATCGGCCCGACTCTCGTCGCCTTGCGGCGCATAAACTAAAAACGAAAAACCCGCCTACTCTTTCGGGTGGCGGGTTTTGAAAAATCTCTTTTTCCTGTGTCCTTACCCGCCTACCTCCACTGGTTCCTCCGTACGGACACACAACGATGACGGAGCAAACCCCTGCCAATTATGGAGGGTATACCCCTTCATACTGGCTTGGTCTTTAATGCTCGCTGTTAAGTTCACTTTGATTGTCGTCGTTGGGTCGAAGCGTCAGTGCTCCGACCGTTCCTAGAGACTACTGTATACAACCACAAGAAGGCAAGGACTTTTTTCAAGTTTTTTCTTTAGAGGCGTCCAACCCCCTGCCGGGCGAACGGAATGAACTTCGGAGCAATCTGACGCTCGACCACGCGAAGCCCAATGTTTTCAGTGGCCCGCATCATCTTTTTGACAACGTGGCCCGTGCCATTCCGATAGTCCGAACGGAAGTACGTGCCCATTGCTTTTTGTGCTTTGGTGACGCGGTACTGCGCCTCAGACTCGGTGATTTTCAACTCGTGCGCGATGGCTTTAGTGCTCCGTCCCTGCATCGCCCGCACGGCCACGAGCTTTTCAGTCGGGTCGGTAAAAACGATGGTGTGCGTGCAGAGCTTCCGCGCTTCTTTCTCCAGCTTGTCAGTAGTCGCCATAAATTTCAGAGCTTGGCCATCGCCATGCCCGTGGCGACAGCGTGGATGTTGCAACCGCAGTTCGGACAGAAGTTCACGTGAACCTCGTGCGCGACCGGCTGAGGCTGGCGGCGAACGTATTTGCGCTTGGCCGGGGATTCAGCAGTGCTTTCGCCTGTTTGCTCTGCCTTCTGGAAGTAGCGCGTGGCTGCGCCGGAACTGATAAGCATCCGCTTCTCAGCGCCGACAGATTTCAGAGCCTCCCGGAAGCAAGCGAGCTTGGTGGGGAAGTCGCCCTGACGTTGACGGATGAACTCAATTACCTGAGACACTTCCGCATTGGTCAGCAGGCTGCGGTAGTTCTTCTTGGCATCGGGGTCGATAATCAGGGCGCGACCGTCGCCGTTCTTTTGGCCATTCATGGTATTTGGAGGACTGATGTTTCGTTCGTGTGTTCGCCCAACGTGCATTCGCAGAGCTTGCTGAGCACGGGTCTTGGACGGTTTGGTGAAGGCTGCATTACAGCCACGGTGGGTACAGGTAGCAGTCGGCATGTTTCCTTTCTTAATACTCGCGTTCGGGGTCTATCGCCGCAGCAGTCGGCATCGCTTCGCCCATCAACTCGTAAAGCTGTTCCTCCGAGATGACCGGCACTCCCAGCTTCTCCGCCTTGCCCGGCTTGATTGAGCCAGCCTCCGCGCCCAACACAAGGTAGTGGCACTTCTTGCTGACGTTTGCTTTCACCATCCCTCCCGCAACTTCAATGCGCCGCATTACTTGGTCGCGGCTCCCGGACATCAAAGCTCCGGTGATGGCAAATACTTTTCCGGTGAGCTTTCCAATGCTGGCCTGCGCGGTCTCAAAGGTCAGGCCCGCACTCTCTAGCGCGTTAAGCTCATCTGTTTCGGTTTCCATGTACTCAAGGAAGCTCTTACCGCCAACCTCCTTGAACACTTCCTTGAATTTGGGCGTATCCTTCTCGTCGATAATCGAAATCAACGAAGTCCAGTTGGCCGCAATTTCTTGGCAGGTCGTCTGACCGATGCCTTCGATGCCCAGCGCGTGTAACTGCCGCCAGAAGGGCTGTTGCTTAGCCGCTTCACGTCCTTCCAAGAATTTTTTGCGGGCTGCTTGTTTAAGGAAGTCAAAGTTCTCGATTGTAAACAAATCGGAAAGCTTGCGGACTCCGTGCAGCATCAGTTCCCGTATCATCGCCTCGCCACAGCCGTCAATGTCCAGAGCGCCCTTGCCCGTGGCATGGCGCAGCCGGGCGTATACTTGGTCGCCGCAGTCCCGGTTGGGGCAGAACGAATCCACCTTGCCTTTGGGTTTTACCAGCTTTGACTTGCAACAGGGACAGGTGCCAGCAAGTTTGTAAACACCGCTGGTGACCTTCTCAGCCACCCCCATGACCTTCGGAATAATCTCGGCGCTTTTCTCGGTGTAAACTTCATCACCGATATTGACGCCAAGACGGTTAATCTCGTCCTGATTGCAGAGGCTCGCCCGCTTCACCAGCGTCCCGCTCAGGAGCACCGGCTTCAATTCGGCAACCGGAGTAATCTTGCCGGACTTGCCGACCTGAAGGGTCACGTCCAAGAGCGTTGTAGACTTTCGCTCCGGCGGATACTTGAAGGCGCAGGCCCAGTTGGGGTACTTGGTGCCCTCGCCCAGTTCGCGCTGCTTGGCGAGGTCGTTCAACTTGAACACCAATCCATCGGTCGCCAGATTCAGGAACTTCCGATGCGTGTCCGCCTCAGCGATGGCCTTCTTGACCTCTTTCTCGCCCTCCAGCATCAGTTTGTCCGCCACTGTTTTGCAAGACTGAAGCACCGGCAGCATGAAGGTCGTCTGAAAACCTTGGCCCTCCAGCATCTCAATCAAGTCCATCTGGGTGAGCACGTCTGGGAACTCCGTGACGCAGCCGTGGGCCACAAACGAAAGCGTCCGCTTGGAGACCTCTGCCGGATTCTTTAGCTTCAAGGTTCCAGCCGCCGCGTTGCGTGCGTTGGCGAACTGCTCTGACCCTTCGACTTCCAGTTCCTCGTTGAGCTTGTTGAAGGTCGAGTAGGTCATGTAGACCTCGCCCGTTACCTCGATGTCGATTGGGCTGAACAGAACCAGAGGAATGCTGACGATGGTCCGGGCATTCTCGGTCACGTCGTCACCAAATTCACCGTTGCCCCGCGTGATGGCCTTGGAAAGCTGGCCCTCCACGTAAATCAGTTTCAGCGAAAGACCGTCGATTTTGGGTTCCAAGACCACTTCCTCGCCTGCCCCGAAGAACTCCAGAACCTCCTTTGGATTGTAGGTGTTCTGGAGCGAGAGCATCTTTCGCTCGTGCTTGGTCTTAACGAACCCGCTAGAGCCGATGCCGCCGATGCGTTTGGTGGGTGAGTTGGGGTCGTAAAGCTCCGGGTGCTTGGCCTCCAAGTTCACCAGTTCCTTGTAGAGCTTGTCATAAACGTGGTCCTCAATTTGTGGCGCGTCGAGGACGTAGTAGTAGTGGTCGTATTGTCGAATGAGATTGCGGAGTTCCACAATCCGGGTGTTTACAGCCAGCATATAGGGTATCGTTCGGATGGAGAAGCTGTCAAAGCGCATGACCGTGTAGGTCGGTAGCCCCGTTCCCGACCCGTTCGTTGGTTTCTCGCATAAATCTGGTTCTTTATTATGGCGGCCCCATTGTACACATTAGCTGGGGCTTGTAAACTAGAAAATTTATGCTTGAGAACACCGTAACCGCAGGGGTCTGGCTCACGTTGGCCAGTTTGGTCGTGTCGCTCTTTACGCTTACAATCTTGGTGCTGATTTTCCTCCTGCTGCACCGCGTCCTGACGGCCCCGCCGCCTCCTGCTGTTGCTGCGCCGGTCATGCCCGCGCCTGTGGCCAGCAGCGCAGCCGCATTGGTCGCCGCCAAGAAAGCAGAAGCCGCTTTGAAGCCCGGTCGAAGCTGCGGCCATTGCGGTGTACGCATTAAAGGCGACCCCGTTCGCGGAATCGCCCTCGATGAAAAAAGCTTTCTGGTCTACGCCTGTCCAGATTGCAAAAAAGAAACGCTACTCCCCCAGTAAATCTTTGACGATTTTCTGGGCCTTGGACTCTTTCTTCCACCAGTCCGCGTTGTCCTCACCCTCCGGCTCTGCGCCGGATTCACCGCCTTGACCGGGCGCGGGAGGCTCACCGCCGCCAAACTCCGGGGGCGGCTCCTGTTCTCCACCGCCTTCGTGCTCAGCCTTAATCTGGGCCACCAAGTCGGCGATGAACTGGCGGCCTTCTGGCTCGCCCTTCAAAAATTGCTGCATCCGGGCGTTGAACTCATTGGTTGGCAGTTCGAGCAGGTGCCGGTAAATGAACGGCATGTACTCCTGATTCTCGTTGCCAATCATGCGGAGAATCTGACGCCAGACTGCCGGGCCGAACTTGATGTCCCAAAGCTCGCCGCCAAGAGTGTCCGCCTGACCGTGGACGTACTTCTGGGTGCTGGGGTCCGCGTTGTCGTCGTAGGAGTAAAACTCCATCAACCCCTTCACCAACTCCTGAATCAAGACCGGAAACACGATGGCCTGCGCGGTGATGACCGGTGTGCCATCTTCATCAAAGGTCAGCTTCTCCACACCGGCTGCTCCGCCGCCTCCACCCCCGCCTCCACCCATCATCATCTTCTGCTGTTCCTCCGGTAGCACCCAATAGGCAAGCTCACCGCCGGACATCAACAGGGCGTAAGTGTTCACAAGCTGCGGGTTCATGCGCCGAAGCTCTTGCTCGATTTGAAGGTAGGCGTGGTCTTTGTTTACAGCCGCGCCTTGAATCATCATGTTCACCATGCGGCGCTTCTCTTTTTCGAGGTCAAGTTCCTGCGCGATTTGCGCGACCTCAAGCTCCGCTTCCTGTTCCTCACTGGGTTCCTCTGGCTCAACATTGGTGCCAGTAAGGTCAATCTCTGGGCGCAACTGCGCGATGATTTTAAGCTGGCCATCCGCGTAGGCTGATTTGGCATCTGCAAACTCAGGCAGGTCAAGCACGACGCGAATAGCTGCCTGTTCCAATTCCTGCTCATGGCCCTGCTCAAACTGAATGGCCCGCTGGAGCGCCCCTTGGAGCATTTGAAGAATCTGCATCGGTCCCCCGCGAGGCAACTGGCCGCCGAGGGCGGCTTGAAGCTTGCGGACAATCTTCGGATAGACATCCGAGGCGACCAACTCTGCGTAACTGCGAATTTGACCGGGGCGCGGCTCGCCCTCGCCTTGTGGATACGAACCCGGACCCGGCTCACGAGGAAAAGCAGGGTTCTGAGCGTAAGGATGCTGATGCCCGGCAATCTTCTGCTTCTTTTCCCGGTCAATCCAGTCCGGCGCTCCGCCAAGGTCGAGCGCCATTTCCACCAGACGTTGGACTTTCTTATTCATGCCAATAGGCGTTTAACGATGAGGGACGCACGGCTTTCGTAGTGCGGTTTATGCTCAGGCGGCAGTTCCACTTTCGGATAAGCCGGTTCCCCGCTGTCGAGTTCAACAGTGCCGCCGGGACCGTAGTGATACGGCTTGCCCCACGCTGCACCGATGCGCGGTTTCGCATTCTCGACATCACGCCGAGTCTGCTCGCACTTGGAACACTGACATTGACTACCGTGGTACGTGGATTTTATCCCCGCCGGTTTTTGAGCGTAAGGCCGGGGAGCGTAGTTGCCGCCGGTAGGATGCTTGGCTTGCGCCAGCATATCGACAGTTTCCGCGCAAGCTTTGGGCTTGGGCAGTTCTTCCTCGCGCTTGCCGGGAAACTTGCGCCGTGACGGGCTGGGAAACTTGCCCGGACGGGGTGAGGGGGTGCTGGGACGAATCCCCGGCTTAATCCCCGGTTTCGGTGGAGCAACGGGGGCTGCACCCATCTCAAAAAGTTCTCGTGCTTTCATTCGCTAATAACTACTCGCTGCTGGGATGCAAAAGCTTGTCCCAGTCGATGTTCTCTTTTGGAATCGACTTGGCACTCAAGTAGTCCAAGCCCACTTCACAGTCCCCGGTGAATGGCACCAGCATCCAACTGGTGTCAAAATCCTCTCCCAGCAGAGCCGGAAGTACGACCGGGAAATTGTTTAGAACCGTGGTCACGATTTCGTGAACCTGCGGCAACTCCGACTGTATACAATCTATCAGAAGGGAGTCGTGGACTGTCGAGACCAAAAGCGATTCGAGGTCCGCTTCCTTCATCATGTTTTCGATGGCGATGAGCGCCAAGAGCATCATGTCCGAAGCGGTGGACTGAATCAGGTGGTTACACCCGGCCCGGAGCGCCTTGGCCTTGGCCTCTTGGTCATCCCCCTGAACTTCCTCGAACACCCGGACACGCCCAAAGATGGACACGGCCACGTGCTTCTCCAAGATGAAATGCTTGTAGTGCATCAGGAGCCGCTGAAGCGCCGGGTAGGACGCAAAGAAGGATTCGATGATGGCCTCGCATTCCTCGATTTTCAGGTAAATGGACTTGGCCGCGAGCACGTTCTGGAGACCGAAGGCTCCACCGCCATAACCGGTCAGGAAGTTTACTGTCTTGCCGATGTTACGCTTCTGGCTGAGTTCCTTGGCCTCCTTGTCCCGGCTATGCTCCTGAAGCCACTTCATGTGGTCCTTGCTGAAATGGTCGTAAGGCGTATTGAAGATTCGGCTGGTCGTCAGTGTGTGCAGGTCGGTCTCGTCAAAGTACGCCTTAATCATCGTCGGGTCGCCGCAGGCGGACGCCATCAAGCGCAACTCAATCTGGGACAAGTCGCCCTGATACATGCAGCCACGCTTCCCAAACCGGGAAATGTAAAGACTTTTGACCTCACCATCGCGGGGCAATTGCTGAAGATTTGGGTCGCGGCAGGACAGGCGGCCTCCGCGTGTCCCGGTCATCAGGAAGCTGGCGTGGATGCAGGAATCGAAGCACAGGTGCGGCTCCTTCACGCGGGCTTTCTTGTCGATGCCGGTCACGGTGATGTTCCGCAGCGGACGCACGTAGGTCGAGTAGAGCTTGTGAACCTTCCGGTACTCCTGCAAAGGCCGGACGCTTTCGTGGTCCACTGCCATTTTGTTCAGGGTGAACTTGTCCGTCGCCGCGTATTCCAGCCATTCCTCCCGGACCTGCTTCTCCAGTTCCGTGCCGGTCAGTTCACGGAAACGCTTGGTCACTGACTTGCGGATAGCTACGTCCCATT
>Ga0315291_10007511_pt1 | contig 13465 bp, 9 predicted proteins | sample YL17G12_20_MG_FD_203070 | JGI IMG/M metagenome (GOLD analysis project Ga0315291, IMG submission 203070) | Sediment microbial communities from Yellowstone Lake, YNP, Wyoming, USA - YL17G12_20 | ecosystem: Environmental > Aquatic > Freshwater > Lake > Sediment | place: USA: Wyoming | collected...
AATTCAAGATTTTCCTGATGCAGCCCAGCGGCCGCTACGGCCAGGATAAAGGCGTTGAGTTCGCCAAGTTTGACCGCCGCGTCCAGATCCCATATCAGATCAACGTCCTGGGCATCATCATGGACCCGGAGGCCATGATCAAGGGCGAGTTCAATCCCCTGGTGCATTTCGGCGCCGACGTCAACGGCGACAAATATCCCGACCTGGTGGCCGACTCCGGCGCGGACGTGCTCAACATCTATTTCGGCAACAAGGACGTCAATTTCAACGTCATGACCCCGGGACAGTCCATCGCCCTGGAGAGCGCCTGGGCATTTGACTTCGCAGACCTCAACTCGGACAACAAAATGGACCTGATCACCTACTACGAGAGCGAGGAGCGGGTGAAGGAGAAGAAGAAGGCGATGGAGGAAGCCAAACGCGCGCAGTCGCTCAAGGCCGGGGCCGAGGCCGCGACCGAGGAAGCGGAACTTGAGCGGATCGCCGCGGCCAAGGAAGAGACCCGGATCAAAGTCATCATCTGGAAGTAGCGCCGCGCATTTCCTTTTGACTTGGATGTGAGGGCGAGCTTGGCCGAAGACTTGTTCTACGAAGTCTCACCCTGCCCGAACAATCTTGGGACGAAGTAGAAAGCTCTCTCACAACGTGCCCGGACTTCGTCAGATAAGAGCGAAGTAGGACCTGTCCTTCGTAGCTCCCTCGCCACGTGCCCGGACTTCGTCAGATAAGAGCGAAGTAGGACCTGTCCTTCGTAGCTCTCTCACAACGTGCCCGGACTTCGTCAGATAAGAGCGAAGTAGGAAAAACTCTGACCGGAGCTGGCAGTGAAATTAATGACCATACTCAACGCAATGAGCAGGAATGATTTCGCAACTCACTTTGTCCTCACTAAAAGCCTTATCGCACCCCAAGGTTGGAGGACGCTTGCATAATTTTCGTAAAAGACCTAAAATACTCTTTAACCGTAAATTGCGTATTAGAGGATAGGAAGAATATATGCCCAGACATCCGCTAACAGAGATTTTTGGATTCCCCTTTAACAATTTTAGCGCCGAAGCTATTCGGTTCAGAAGAAATCGGCTTTGCCCCTTTGGGAACAAGGTGCCTAATTGCACAAAGGACAAGGCGAGAAACCCCCTCGGAGTCTGTAGTATATTCCAAGCAAGGGGAATTGTAATTACTTGTCCCATCAGGTTTCGTGAGAATTGGATAATCGCTGAAGATGCCGCTAAATTCTTCTTTCCCAAAGAGACCAGATGGACCACGCTTACCGAGGTCCGGCTTGAGGACAAATCCGGAAAATCAGCGGGGAATATAGATGTTGTTCTCGTGGCATATGATGAGCTAGGCCATGTTACGGATTTCGGTGCGCTTGAAGTCCAGGCCGTCTATATATCCGGTAACATTAGGGATACCTTCGAATATTATATGCAGGACCCAATGCGACGAGCAAACATGGATTGGACTAAAAGGGCCAATTATCCAAAACCCGATTATCTTTCTTCTTCCCGGAAGCGCTTAGCTCCTCAACTCATTTTCAAAGGGGGAATTATTAAAACCTGGCACAAAAAGACCGCAGTTGCTTTGAATAGGGGATTTTATGATACATTGCCAGCTCTGGATATAGTCGCTAAATCACAAGCAGATATTGCCTGGATGATATATGATCTGGCATATACCAAAAAAACCGGGAAATTTCAACTTACTCGACATAAAATCGTATATACTAAATTTGAGGAATCATTACTCAGAATTACCAGATCCGAAGCCGGGGACATAAGAAACTTTATCGACTTGCTTCAAGATAAAATTGATAAAAAGCTGGAGACCAACACCAATCCTCCAGATACGGAGACTATTGATGCACCGTTCTAGAGAAAATAATTTACTGCCATTTATTGAAGGAAAGATAAAAGATGAAGAGCGTCATCGCCCTAAGAAGAGCAATGTTGTTAATGTTGCCTCCATACCCCAAAGAAGTCCGTTTCGCTATCCTGGCGGGAAAACCTGGCTCGTTCCTCGACTAAGAGAATGGCTGGGAAGTTTGCCGAAAAAACCCAAAAAGTTCATCGAGCCATTTTCTGGCGGCGGAATAATAAGTTTGACGGTGGCTTTTGAAAAGCTCGCCAATAAAATAATAATGGTCGAGATAGATGAGGATGTGGCATCTGTCTGGCGGACAATTTTTGGAAAGGACTCTGAATGGCTGGCAAGGAAGATCCTCTCCTTCACTTTGTGTTACGAATCAGCTGAGGCAGAATTAGATGCCATTCCTCGTTCTATTAATCAAAGAGCCTTCCAAACTTTGCTAAGAAATAGGATAAATCACGGCGGAATATTGGCTCCGGGAAGCGGAATTCTCAAACATGGAGAAAACGGCAAGGGGATTCTTTCCCGATGGTATCCATCCACCTTAGCCAAGAGAATAAGGGCGATCCAGGAAGTGAGAAGCAAGATCAAATTTATCTGCGGTGATGGCCTTGTGGTAATGGAAGACCATAAAAATGAAAAAGATGCTGTGTTTTTTATCGATCCACCCTATACAGCCGCCGGCAAAAAGGCCGGAGTTAGACTTTATAGACACAATATTATTGACCATGAGGGTTTATTCAAATTAGCCAAAGGACTAGCTGGCGACTTCCTCATGACTTACGACAACGCAGAGGGCGTCGTTTACCTGGCAAAAAAATACGGATTCGATTTTGAAACAGTGCCTATGAAAAACACCCATCATGCGGAAATGGACGAACTGCTAATAGCAAGAGATTTGGATTGGGCGCGATAATGATCTTGGGCCTGGTCTTGACATTTGACATTAGGGTGTGATCCAGCGGGGCCAGATTCAAAATGTCTGACTGGAGATTGAATTGAAAAATAATATTAATCCACAAAGCAATCAGCAGGAAAAATAAACTCAAATGTCAAGACCTGACCCCGGACCGGGGGGGTTCCCCCGGGGGGTTTGTATCTGGATGGATTGCAGGCGCATGTGAACGCATTGAAAAAACTACAATCCGAGACTGCTGCGGAACTTGACGCCTTGCTCCCTTCCATCCTCGACCGCGCGTTTAAAGGAGAACTATGAGCAATAAAGCAAATTTCAAGGTCGATCCCCGCCTCGCCAGCTTGCTCGGCGAGAACTATAGATCAACAGAACACGCACTGAAAGAACTCGTAGACAATTCTTGGGACGCGGATGCTACTAAGATAATCATCACGCTCCCTGAAATAGTAACTTCCGATCCTGTTGTCATAGAAGACACAGGCACTGGCATGACAGAAAAGGAGCTTCGAAACGAATATCTTGTCGTGGCCGATGACCGACGTTCTCGTAAAGGCGACCGAACCAATCGCCTCAAACGGCTCGTCAAGGGGCGCAAAGGCATAGGCAAGTTTGCGGGCTTAATGGTGGCTAGCATCATGGAGATTGAGACGACAGCTCGGGGCAATACGACAAGGATCGTCATATCCAAAGAGGACTTACTTAAAGCCTCGCGCGACTTGGAGCAAATAGACCTTCCGCTCACTGTTAGTCCCGCTCCTGAGGGGGTGTCTGGTACGAAGGTAACGCTCCATAACCTAAATAATCGGTACGCTTTCCCTCTGCCCGAAAAACTTAAAGCACTTCTAATGATTGAATATGGACGGGAGGAAGATGTGAGAATAACTGTCAACGAAGAGCCACTCGGCTTGGATGACTTGCCCGGCGAACACTTTCAAGAAGATGATAGCGTACCAGAAGCCGGAAACGTGCGTGTGATTTTGGGGTCAGAGCTCTAGTTAATACTTAACGGCGATATGTGGGCTTGCCCTTGAGTTTTGAGTTAATGACGGAAAGGAGTGTCCGTCCCCCAATTGGACGGGTCTTCGGGCAGGCCTCGGAACTTCTTCAATGTGCGAGCGACTTTAGTCGCGAATCATTTTCAGACCCCTGTGATTTGCCCTTTTCACTCCCTCGAAACCTGCCGCCAACTATCTGATAATAAACGCGGATAAAAGTGTTTAACCGGATTGAAATTCGGTCAACTTGCGCGAAAACGGAGATTCTCTTTCAACTTCAATTCTGTGCGAGCGATTTTAGTCGCGATTTCCGTGAACATTTTTTAGAGGGAGGAGAAGCTCCTGTCGATTATCGACAGGACGAACGGCAGTGCAGAGAGCCGGGCGGCGCATACGCGCCGCCGGTCTCCTGCTACGCGGACCTAGAGGGGTCTGGCCTCAGCAACATGCCCGAGCTTCAGCGAAGAGGCCTGACCCCATCTTTGCCCGTTTGTTGAATGGTCTCCTGCTACGCGGACCTAAAATTCTGGGGTCAGGCCTCTACGCCGGAGAGCAAGCAATGATGCTGAGGCCAGACCCCCCGGTCCGCTTCGCAGGATGGAACAGCTCCGCACTAATCAGGCATGAAGGAACGGGGAGGAGGAGTCCGGGGATGTCAAGACTCACCCGGGCGTTCGGCGTCCCCCGCCGGACGGCGAGTTGAACAGCGCTCTATCGCAGAGCCGCCTCGCGCCTCCTCTGCCACGATATTTGACCGCCGCAGTTCTCTCCCGCATCTGTGCCGCAGCGCGCTGCGGGTCAGGTGGGGTCAGGCCTTTTCGCAGGAGAACGAACTGCGATGATAAGGCCAGACCCCTCGAGGCCTGCCCCGCCGCGCTTGCGTGCCGGCTCTCGGATGACAGCGATTCATGACCGTTCTTTGACAGCGCATTGTTACGACGCAGTGGAGCTACAAAATAGTTCCGCAGTTTCGGAAGCTCGAGCGACGATGCCCGAGCATGTTCCGAAGTTCCGAAGGTTTGAATTTATAAACATCGGAACTCCGAAACACCGGAACGTCGGAACCTTACAGGTTCGGCTGCGTTTTTTCATTGTTCGATCCGCGGACAATCATGGGGTCAGGCCCAAATTCATGGGGTCAGGCCTTAACTTCGGAGTTCGAGCTTCGTTGTTAAGGCCAGACCCCTCGGGCCAGACCCCGGGGTCCGCGCAAGGCCGGGCTCGCCTTATTTCCGGCCCTGATCTAGATAAAGGGATAACCGGACTGGCGGGCATTTTGCTGAATCGCGCTTTAAGGCGGGACGACGCAGAATTGGATTGGTTTCCGCCGGACCTTAACTACGCAACGCACTTTTTCGCTGCACTGAATTTTCAACGCTACTCGTGCGCCCGGAAATCGGGAACGCTAAGCGCTGAAGGAGAAAGGGAAAAGCGGAAAAGGATTCGCGACTGAAGTCGCTCGCACAGAAAGAACTACGCGCGAATCCCGAATTCCCAACCTATCAGCCTATCCTTTCTCGCCTTTCTTTTTTCTCCCGGATTTTGTTGCGCTGAATTTTCGACGCCACCGGTCTGCCCGAAATGAGAGAAAAGAGAAATGAGGAACGAGGAACGGTTCGGCCCTTCGGCAGGCTCAGGGCTCACCGCAAGCGAGAAAAGAGAAACGGCGAACGGGGGTCGGCGCCATGGCCCGGCCGGGGATGGTTTACAGGATTTTCAGCAGATAGTTTTCCAGGTCCTTGATGTTGAAGTCCTCGGCAACGGTAGGCTTTTCCGACTGGTTGATCTTTCGGACCTCGGCTTCCAATTGCTTCACAACCTCTTTGGCCGGGGCCGCGGCTTTTTCCTGGAGCCGCGCTTCGGCGATTCCCAGGAACCCGGTTTCAATGCTGTAGGCGGCGTCCTTGTAGATCACGGAGTCCATGTACACGTCGGCCTTGGATTTTTTCAGTTGTTCCTGGGTGAAGATTTTGCCGATCAGGTTGTTGGGGTCATGGTCGCCTTCGGCCAGGGTCAGGAACTTGACCGCGGGGATCAGCCGGTAAATTTGCTTGGTGGCCGAGTCAATGGTCAGGACGTCTCCCTGGATGTCCGCTTTGCCCTGCTCAAACAAGGCGTCCAGCACCTGTTGCGACATGAAAATCTTCCTTTCCTCGGCCATGCTTCTACTCTAGAAACTATGCCTGGAGTTGTCAAGCATGGTGGGGTCAGGCCCTAATTCATGGGGTCAGGCCTTTTCGCAGAAGTCTAAACTGCGATGATAAGGCCAGACCCCTCGGGCCTGACCCCGTGGGACTATTGGCTTTCCGGCCAGACCTGCCGGCCGCCCACAAAGGTGTAAAGGACTTGGATGTCCTTGATCTTCTCCGGCTTCAGCTCGAACGGGTTCTTGCTCAGCACCACGAAGTCCGCGAGTTTGCCAACCTCCAGCGAACCCTTGTCCTGCTCCGTGAATTCCGCGTAAGCCGACCCGCGGGTATAGGCCCAGAGCGCTTCTTTCACGGAGAGCGCCTCGCCCCGGTTGAGGGCGGACTTCCCGCTCATGCTCTTGCGAGTCACCGCGTAATAAATGCCGAGCAGGGGCTGGTAGTCAACCTCGGCCGGAAAGTCCGAGCCAAAGGAAATGCGCGCGCCCGCCTTGAGCAGGCTCTGGTAGGGATAAGCCTGCCTGGCCCGGTCCTTGCCCAGGATGCGAACGTCCTTGTCCGGGTCGCAAAGCGCAAAGGGATGGAGCGACGCCAGGGCGCCGAGTTGGGCGAACCTGGGCAGGTCCTCGGGCCGCACCATCTGCACGTGCTCCAGCCTCATGCGCAGGTCCTTGGCCGCGGGGAAATTTTTTTCCGCGGCTTCGATGGCGTCAAGCACCGACTGCACTGCCCGGTCGCCGATGGCATGGACCGCAACCTGCCGGTTGTTCCCGGCCTCGCCTAGAATGATCTTGTCCAGTTCGGCCTGGCTTCTGCGCGGGAAGCCGGAATTGGAAGGCTCGTCCGCGTAGGGTCTGGTCATCCATGCGCTCTTGTTGGAGAAGGCGCCGTCCGCGTAAAATTTGACCGGTCCGGGCCGGATCCAGCCGGGCGAGTAGATTGCCGCCCGGGCCAGAGTTTTTCCGTACCACCTTTCCCCCACCGGCCAGCAGGTGAAACGGCAGGTGAGCTTCCCCTGCTTCTTCAGGTCCGACAAGACCCAGACATTGCGCGGGTCCCAGGTGTTGTCCTGCACCGAGGTAATGCCCGCGGCGCGGTAGAGCTCCAGCGCCTTGGCAATGGCTTTTCTCCGCTGGCCCATGGACAGCCCGAGCAGTTGCCGCTCGTAAGCCATTTCGGCCGCGCTCTCGCGCAGGATGCCGGTGGGTTCGCCTTTTTCATCGCGGTCGATTTTTCCGCCCTTTGGGTCCGGGGTGTCGGCGGTGATTTTGAGTTGAGCGAGGAACAGGCTGTTGACCCAGACGCTGTGTCCGCCGTACTGGGTGAGCATGACCGGATTCTCGGGGCTGACTTTGTCCAGGGCCGGCCGGTTTGGGTTTGGGCACGAGCCGTAATCCCAGTCGTGTCCGAACACGAATTCTCCGGCCGCGGTCTTCTTGACCTCTTTGCCGATCATGCCGGCGATTTCCTCGCAGCTCTTTCCGGCCAGGCTGGGCCGGCTGTAGAACAGTCCGCCCTCGGTGGTGTGGGTGTGGTTGTCGTTGAAGCCGGGGACGACCGTGAGCCCGTTGAGGTCCAGGATCCAGCACTGGGGTCCGCAAATTTTTTGCGCCTGGGCGCTCTGGCCCGCGTAAATTATGCGCTCGCCTTCAATGACCATGGCCTCGGCCTCGGCGCCGGAGTCGGACATGGTGATGACCCGGGCGTGGATGACCGCGAGCCTGGGCTCGATCTGCGCCTCGGCCCGGGCAAAGGCCGCGAGCAAAACCAATGACGCGGCCAGCCGGCATCCGAGCTTCATCCTAGCGCTCCAGGATGGCAACCGCGCGCACCCATCCCGCGCTGGCGTTTTTGATCTTGACCGGGAAACAAGCGACCTTGAAGCCGAGCGCCGGGAGTTGGTCCAAATTGGCCGGCTTCTCCATATGGCAACAGCCTTTTTCAATGCCCGCGAAATGTCCCTCCCGGATTATTTCCGGCCGGCCCGGCTCCAGGCTGATGCTCAAGTCGATGAACCGGACGCTTGCTTTAATTCTTCTGGTCCGCCTTTGGCTCAGCTTTGGTCTCCTTTGACGGCCCGACCGATTTCGGTTTTTGCTCGCTTTTGTATCTGGATTTCCTCCAAAACGGCTTGATCGCGTCATCCGGCCGGGAAAACTTCTGGTCTTTGACCAGGCGGATTTGCTTCCGGAACGCGTTCAGCTGATCCGAGACCATTGATTCATTGGTAATCGGGTTGGGCCAGAACGGGAACCACCACCAGCCGATGTAGCGGTAGAGCCGGTATTGGGCGAGCACCCGGGACTGGTCCAGGGGGGTCAGTTTCCAGCTTGCGTAATATTTCTGGAAGTCCCCGGATTCCATTTTTATTTTGATGGAACCCTCGGCGAGGGATTCCTCCACCGATGCCAGGCACCGGAAATCCGGGAAAGGGAACAGGTTGCGGAAACGGATATCGATCCAGGCCTTGTTGCCGTCGCGCTTTGAAACCTTGAGTTCCTTGACTTCAAACAGAAATTCCGGATAAGCCTGATAGTCGGTCAGCACCTTCCAGGACAGTTCCTGGCCCGCGTCAAATATGACCCTGCCGGTAGCGACGTAGTCCCCGCTGGCCGGGTCCTTGACCATGCTGGTGATGACCTCGCCTCTTTGCAGGCGGATCATGTCCTTGTCCGGCGCCTGCGCAAAGGCTCTGTAGGCCAAGCCCACGGCCAAGCCGATCAACACTCCCAATATGATTGCCCGCCTGCTCATTCCGCCTTACCAGATTATGCTACGGATTAAAATTCTTTCAACCCCGCGGTGGCCCCGCCACCGCGGGGCCGCGCCGCGACAATTACGTCGGCTCAGACTTTTTTGAGCGCCTGGTTGAAATCCTCCAGGATGTCTTCAACCGCTTCGATCCCGACCGAGACCCGCACCATTTCGGGCCTGATGCCCAGGGATTTTTTCGCATCCTTTGCAAAGCCCACGTACTGGCTGGAGTAGGGATGGATCACCAGGGTCTTGGCGTCGCCCAGGTTGGCCAGGTGATAGGCGAGCTTCAGGCTCCGGATCAGCTTGAAGCATTGCCTTTGGTCTTTGAGCCCGAAGGTGAGCAGCGAGCCGAAGCCCTTGCCCTGGAACTGCCTTGAGGCGACCGCGTAAAATTTGCTGGACTTAAGCCCGGGATAGTTCACCCACCTGACCTTGGGATGGTCTTCCAGGAAAGCGGCCAGGCGTTCGGCGTTCCTTAAATGGCGCTCCATCCTGAGCCCCAGGGTCTCGATCCCGAGCAGGGTCAGGTAGGAATGGAACGGCGACTGGCAACCCCCAAGGATGATGAACACCTCCCGCCAGAGCTTGTCCGAAAAAGCCAGCTTGCCCGCCCGCTTCCGGGCCTCCCCGAAGTCCGGAAACCGCTCGCGGGAATAGTCGAACTTGCCGGAATCGATCACCACTCCCCCGACCGCGGCGCCGTGGCCGTTCATGAACTTGGTGGTGGAGTGCACAACCACGTCCGCGCCCAGCTCGATCGGCCTCAGCAGATAAGGGGTGGCCAGGGTGTTGTCCACCGCCACGGGCACGCCTTCGTTGTGAGCTATCTTACAAATAGCTCCGAGCTCGGGGACGTCCATGGCGGGGTTGCCGATGGTCTCAACATAGACGGCCCGGGTCTTGGAATTGATCCGGGCCTTGAAGCTTTGCGGGTCTCCGGGCTCCGCCAGGCGCGCGGTGACTCCGAAGCGGGGCAGGAACCTGGTGAAGAAGAGATAGGTGCTCAGGAACAGCGATTTTCCGGCGACGATCTCGGTGCCGGCCGGGGCGAGCGTGAGCACGGCGTTGGTGACCGCGGCCATGCCGCTGGCGGTGACCAGGGCTTTTGCCCCGCGCTCAAGGGCCTCGATCCTCTGCTCCAGGGCGCGGCTGGTGGGGTTGTGCATCCGCTGGTAGACGTAGCCGGGTTTTTTACCGGCAAACACTTCGCTCATCTCCTCCGCGGAGCCGAAGCGGTGGCCGGCACTGAGGAACAGGGGCGCTTGCGAAGCCCCGAGCCACTCATCGGGCCGGTTGCCGTGGTGCACCGCCAAGGTATCGAACCGCCAGCTTTTTTCCGCCATTTGTTCTCCTCTTCCGGACTTTTTCTATTTTAGCAGGCTGTTGAAAAACATGCGAACCATGACCGCCAATGGAAATCGGGAATTTTTTCCGGGCGAGCCGGGGGCTCGCCCTCACCGAAGCCAAGCCGAACGGAACTCACCTAAGCCAGAGCCGAGTTGAGGAATGGGCAATGAGGAACCGATTTCCGACCATGAACCATAAACTATAAACCATAAACGGCAAACATCTCCCTGGCCCCGATTCAGAACGGTTCGGCAAGCTCCCTTGGGGAAAATTATTTCGTTTTTTGCCAGATTCTTCAGCGCCGGGGAGCCGGGGCTCTCTCCATTTTGCTGCGGCCCACGCCGCGGCGTGGGCCGCAGCAAGGGGAGGGACTTCCGCCGTCCCCGGCCATGAATGGCCGGGCTATCGAAATCGAATTTCAACCGCAGGCTAAAACACGTGGATCATTGTCCATTTGATAGGGTATGGCAATTGCAAATCGGAACCGAGCCGTCAAATGGGCCTGCGGCGAGCGTCCGTGGAAAATCTCACGATTTTTCCCCGGACACCACTGATTCCCAATTTCTATCTCTGCTTCTTTTGTCCTCCGCCTCTGGGCTGAGCGCCCGGCTGCTGCTGTCCTCCGGGTCTCGGTTGACCGGCTCTTTGCTGTCCGCCGGGTTGTGGCCGGGGAGCGGGTTTTGAGGGCGCAACGGACGGACCGCCTCCCCGCTGTCCTTTTTCCCGCGCGCCATAGTCTCGCTGGACGTGTCCGGGCACGGTTGGCGCGGGCCGGGGCGACGGCGCAGCTTGGGGCTTGCGCTCTTCAGGCAGCGGCCTGGGCGCGGGGACCGGCCTATGCTCCGTGGGCGGAGGACCGGGCTGGGGCTGGGGCGCTGCCGGCCTGTATTCTCCGGGAGGCGCCTGGGTCGGCGCGGTTGGTCTTTGCTGCTTCGGTCCTCCGGGCCGGGTTTGCTCCGGCTTGGGCGACGGGGTTGGCCGCAGGCTGGACGGCGGCAGCCTCACAGGCTCCTGGGGCCTTGCGCCCGGGACCGGCTGAAGAGTTCTCGTTTCCCTGGGAGGCTTCAGAGGCATGGCCGGAGATGCTTTGCTCCAGGTCTTTCCCGTGTTTCTCTGCCAGCCTTGCTGGGTGCGGCGGTAAATATTGCCCTGCTGGTCGGCCAGGACGTTGTTGGGAATTCCCCGGGCCGGCCGAGGGGCGTTTACTCCCGGCCTGGCCGCGGGCCTCTCGACCACGCGCTCAACGTTGGCCGGCCGCTTGTAGATGTTAACCGGATGCTCGCGCTCGATCCTTACGTTCCGGTCCCGCACCCGGACTTGATTCCCGATCCTCACGTTCTTATAGATGTTCACGTTCCTCTGGATGTAAACGTTCCTCTGGATAACGACGTTGGGCGGACGGTAGGGACGGTATGCTTCCGGTCCGTACCACCCTCTCGAATGCCAGTCATGGTTCCAGGAGTAGCCCACGGTGAGGAACCCCTGACTCCAGGTGTAACCGAACCCCCATCCCTGAATGCCGTAGCGGGGATGGAAGCCCCAGGTGTGGCAGCGGGGATAGTAATGGTGTCTCCACCATCCCGGGTAATCATATCCGGTGCCGAACACCACGGTCCCATGGTAGGGATACCAGCAGTAATAGCTCGGGGTGTATCCGAACCAGACGAATTCCGGGTCAGAATGATAGATGTAAACGTACCGGACGTAATAAAACGGGCAGCTCGGCCGGATGCGGTAAATGACCACCGGGATAACGTCGGCCACCACCCACGGCCCGGACGGCCCGGCCGAGACAAACCAGACCGCGTTGTCGCAGGCGTAATATCTCCCGCTGACCAGGAACACCGGCGTGTCCGTGTTAACCGCGTATTGGATGTCCGCGCCTTCCGCGTCCTCCCATTGCGGGTCGCCGTCGTACTGGAGGTCGAGTCTGGACTCGCTCCGCCTGACCTGCGCGGTCTGCGGCACTTGGCTCGCGGTCAGCGCTTCTTCAGCCTGGTCCGTTCCCGGGACCGAGACCAGCACGTCTCCCTTGGCCGAGTCCGCGGGGATTTTGGCGAAGTCCGCGGGCAGGTCGTCCGGGTCCACAAAACTCCACGGCCCGTTCAAAGACCTGGAAGCATACCACCTCCCGGAGAGCAGCGCGTAGTAGTCCTGGGTGTTGATGTCGATGAAGACGTCGTTTTCGGTGTTGGTCATGTAAAGGATGCCGGCGCCCTTGACCGGTGAATACTGGGGCGCGCCCTGGCTCATGATCAGTTCCGCGGGCACGGTGGAAACGATGATCCTGGGCATCTGCGCGTCGGGTATGGCGCTCTTGACCGGCCGGCCATTATCGGTCACCAGCATGGCGACCGAGGCCGGGACATTGTGGTCAATCTGCCAGGGGCCGTTGTAGTCTTTGGCGCTGTACCAGGCGTTGCCGGAGGACAGGTAATATTTTTTGCTGGTCTGGTCGAGCACCATGAGCATGGGGGTGTTGGCCACGCGCATGAGCCCGGCGCCTTCAATCGGTTCCAGCTTGGGTTCGCCGTCGATCAGGACCAGGGCCGCGGGATACTTGAGGTAGATGATCTTGGGAGGCGAGTTTTCCAGCTCTGCGGAGACCAGTTCGGGCTTCTGGGCCGTCTCCAGGGTGGCGAGCAGGGTGTCCAGCGAACCGCCCAGGTTGTATTTGGGCAGCTCGGTCTCAACCAAAAGCGACAACTCCTGCTCCTGTTCGGGCGCGGAGTTCGGGAACTTAACCTGGGTGACGTCGATGCTCTGGAGCGCATAGCTCCGCTGGTCAAGGTCGGTCCATAACGTGGCGTTGAACCACATGGCCCCGAACACGGGAACGGCCTCGCCCGGAGGACTTACCGATATAGCCGCGCGGCCCGAGAGTTGGTCGCCCTGGAAGGTTTCCCATTGGGGCTCGTAAATCACGATCTTGCCCTTGGCCGAGTCAACCTCCGCCGGCCATTCCTGCACGGTCTGAGCCTGGCCCGAAAGCAAGGTTGAAAACAGCAAAGCCCCCGCAGCCAGAACCCCGATTGCAAGCGCCCTTGGTTTCATGTCCGCCTCCTTTTTCAAAAGGTTTTCAGTCCATTCACCGAGTAAGAGACTTTCGAAATATAATCATTGCAGAGCGAGAAGCGAAAGCAAGCGCCGCTCCATTTTTGACCAGCCCTCCCCCTCAAAGTTCCCCCTGGGGTCAAGTTCCCCCTGGGGTCAGACCTTGCCTTTATGCCTTTAAGTTCCCCCTGGAGTTCCCCCTGGGGGTCAGACCCGAATGGCGCCAAGTTAAGCTCAATAATAGTTTTGGCCCAGCGGTTTGATAATAGCCCCGCGCTTATGGTCATCAACTGATTAAATGAGGGGTGGGCATAAATGTTTTGCCTTGGTTTGTGAAATCTGGTATAATTTTCACAAAGCTGACGCGGAGGTTGAAAATG
>Ga0315291_10007513_pt1 | contig 13462 bp, 8 predicted proteins | sample YL17G12_20_MG_FD_203070 | JGI IMG/M metagenome (GOLD analysis project Ga0315291, IMG submission 203070) | Sediment microbial communities from Yellowstone Lake, YNP, Wyoming, USA - YL17G12_20 | ecosystem: Environmental > Aquatic > Freshwater > Lake > Sediment | place: USA: Wyoming | collected...
CCTGCGGTGAGGGCGAGCAGGGCTGCCGGACGGCTTCAATCCGCATAGGTGGTTCTACGTTAGAGAGGCAGACCAAGTGACCGGCTTGACGGTGCACGTCTCTTCCGCACCGATCTTCACGGTGCCGCCGAACTGTCCGCTCGCTAGGCTGTTCGCCATGCTGCCCGACAGCAGATTGTGATTTGGCGGCCCCTGGAACGTTTCACTGGAAATCGCTATCTCCTGACCCGTCGACCAGGTGAAAGTGGCTGGATCGTTGAGCGCCTCGAGAGCTTCGTCCAGTGCCTTTTGGGCCGGCGGGAGTTCTTCAAAGGCGGCATAGCCGGGCCAGCTTCCGACTCCACCCACGGAACACCCCTCTGGGCGGCTGACCTGAATGAGGAAGGAGACGGTCACAAGTTCACCCCCCTCCCTGTACGGCTCCAAATTCTGGCCATCTGCCGATAGCCAAAAGGCCACAGGGTAGCCTTCAGATGTGGAGCCGACGTAGGTGCGCCCTGGGATGATGGGCAGACCTAGGACTGTTGATGTCGCCGGCGCGGGCGTGGGCGTTGGTGGCGGCGGCGTTGGGGGGGCAGCGGGCTCCGGCGTGGGAGGGGGCGGCTCCTCGGTCGGCGCGGGTGGCTCCTCGGTTGGGATCAGGGTCGCCAATCGTTAACTTGTCCGCGCTGGGGCGGTCTGCTGATAGCTAGCCCTGGACGACCTCAATATCTTGCACCCTCAAGGAAGGCAGCCTGGGCCACACATACGCTTCGCCAGGCACGGGTGCTTCAGTTGTTGTTCGAAGATTTCTAGTGGCCAGAGGACCTGCAATCACAATAACACGACACGCCATTCTGTGAGCCATCGGTAACTCGGCGGATTACCCGGGTAGCGGTTCCTGCAGCCGTTCATTTCTTGTGAGCCCGAGTTCGCCCGGACTCCTTCGGGACGGCCGTCTCTAATTCCTGGGCCTGGACTCACGGGACTTGTAAGGATTCCTGCTCCTAAGGTATGTGTCAGCCACATAACGCTCAACCGCTTCTGCAGTAGTGACCCAGTCACGTCCCATCTTTCGCGCCTGCAGTCGCCCTGTCTTGGCAAGTAGCCTCAGGTGCGACGTGCTGAGACCGCACTGTTTAGAGGCGTCGCTTAGCGTGATCAGGTTTTCTGACAGCCGTCGCTCTCCTGGCCAGACTGGCATCAATATAGCGACTGAAACGGAACCGCGTCAACCTATGACTGGGTACAGTGTCCAATGCCTGGAACAGCACCCCTGGGGGCAACCGCAGTCGTCTGAGCGCTTTCAGCATAGTCGAAGGACTTCTTGCCGTGACCGCGCTTGCTTCACTGCCGGAATTCTCTCTGCCACAACCTGAGTAGGGGCTTGACCTCGGCACCCGGGGCAGTAGTTTGCCCCAGAGGGGGTTGTTGTCGCCCGGATCTCGTGATTGAGCATCACTTCGCGTGCTCTGCGAGCAGCGTGTCTACCGCCTTAGGACATTGAACGAGAAAAGCCATGAAGGGCGCGGTTCGTGCATCGAATGTCGTCGACCGCCGAACGGGGCCTACAATCCCAGTTGGACGAATCTAGCGTTGTCGGCGGAGCCAAAGGATCCCGGACTTCTAATCCGGGAATCGTGGGTTCGAATCCCACCCGGCCCTCCAGCCTCCCCGCCGCGGCCGCCCGAGGTTCGACGTCGCATAGAGCTCCTGCCTTCCAAGGAGGTCACGCGGGTTCGATTCCCGTCTCCCGCCCCAGGCCACAAGTAACGTTACAACGCATGCAAAGCGAGGGCCGCCGGAAGGGCGGCCTCCTGCTTTTCAGGCAGGCTCTCGATAACGGGACCTCGCAGGCTCAATACCACTCATCACTGGGCGCATTCCGGCTTTGAGCTTGCGAACAGACCCGCAACCCAGAGGACGCCCATCATCCCGATTCTCATGAATACCACCGCTGTATAGCCTTCACCCGCGCCCGGTTAGACACCGGTGTAAACAGGCCAGGGACGCTCAAAGGAGGCCGCGGTCATCTTCATGAGATAGCGCTAACGCCCGGGCAACAGGGTCGCGCATCGTTTCCATTGCCCGACTGGAATTAAGGTTGCTGCCGCAGCGCCTTATTCGCCATGTTTAGTGCGGCCAGTTTCTGCGAGCATCATCTCGCTTCCCAGCCGAATCGATCAGCTTGGCCAGTTCATCTCGGCTCCGCGGGCCGATAGCAACGGCGGCCTGCGTGAGCGTGCCGGCCTCCACATCTAGGTGGAGCTTCACGAAGTCGGTCCAGGGTCCGAGTCCTCTCGCGTCCATCGTTCCACCGCCTCAGAACAGTTGCTGCCCAGCTCTTTCCTGCCGGGTGAGCTGACCCTCGATATGGGTGCGCCAGCTGGCCACAAGCTCAGCTAGTGCGGCCTGCTCCGGCTGCGTGGTGATGAGCATACGCTCGCCATCCTCGTGGTTGCCCTTTTCAGGACCGCCTCGGCCGGCGCGTTCCCGAGGCGCCGTGGCCGCCTCCCGGTCCGAGTTCGCCTCCGCGAGGAACGCCGGAAGGGCTGGAGGCTGGTACTCCACCCGATAGAGGCCTTCGGTAACACCTCGATGAGGGGTGCCCGTCCTCTGGCAGGTACCAGCGGGGAGGGGCAGGCGTGAGCCGTGGGGTAGGAGCAGCCCAGGGGCCCCCTTTTGGGGGGCCTTCTGGGTTTTCCCTTCGAACCAGGGATCTGCGAACTCGCGGACTTCCCGGGACTTCGAGGTCAAGTTCTGCTTGCTGGATGTCTTGAGAAGTGATTGGGTGGAGGCCAAGAACAGTCCGGATTACATGCAGAACAACCCCTGGCACATCGTTGCCAGCGTGAGCCGTTTCTTCGCTGGCCGGCACGGCTTGTGTAACCATTTCGACCCGTTCGGACCAGAGACGCCCTTATTGCGCGACAAGCGGCCAGGTCGACGAATCGCTTCATCCGGGCAGCCTCGTGGCCGGGGACTGCGAGAATGCTGTCGCACCACGCGAGTGGGGGTAGGAGATCAAGATGCTGTTGCTCTTGGCAACGATCCCGGGGCTGGCGACACTAGCACCGCAGCACCAAGGGGGCTCGACCGGCTAGGTCGAGCCCCCAAGTTCGCTCTCTTGTGCCTCCGTCCTCACCTAAGCGGGCAAGTCTGGTTGTTCGCGTCAGCCAGTTGCGTCGCCAGCGGTTCGAAGGTCGATGTCAGGTAGGCGTTCCGAATGGCGTTGCGAAGATCCGTTGCGTTGGTGACGCCAGGTGGTAGCGGGTAGTTGAGCCCCGCGGCAAGGTTAAGGAGCGCGGCGACGCCGTGCCGTGCCAGCTTCTTCCCGTTACCACCGCCCAGCCCGAGCGCGTCCTGGTTGGCCTGCGTCGGTGGCTCCTTTTCGGCCCTGGCTCTAATGCAAGTGTGCCGCGGCGGTGGCTGCCACAGACTTGTAACGTTTGAGGGGGGTTCCCCGTCTGCTTATGTGAAGTTGATCAGGGCCATGTAACCCGTAATGTTTTTGGCTGACGATTGTTGTACTAGAGGAGTGGAAATGCTGAAGGAAAGGAGGGTAGTAACGATGTCTCGCATCTTGGCGCTAGTGGCGGTAGCGACGGTCTTGCTGGCCTCGGCGCTGGCCGTGGATTCCGCTACGGCAGGCAAGCCCCAGGTGGGGCTCTCTTACCAACTCTACAGCTTCGCCGACAGCACCTTCGTGGTCGATTACACGGTGCCGAGCAAGGGCGCAGGGAGCATGGACCTTGCCGTGAGCCACGAGTGCTTCTCAGACGGCCAGCTGGTCCAAGAATGGACGAATCGCCTGTACTGGAGCGGCAAAGCTGCCGACAAAGCCGGACACTGGAACATCCAGGTTCAGGGCGGCAACGAATGCTTCGCGGCCGTCGTTGACCTCGGCCAGCCCGCCTCCGGCGCACTGAGCCTCACGACCTCTGGCTACGCCCAGGTGTCGCCAGTGGTGCACTACGTCGTTCAGTAGCGCCCGCCCACACCGGCAAATAGAGAAGGGGCCCGGCCCTTCAGGTCGGGCCCCTTCTCCGGCTTTGCTGACAAGAGGCCTGCTCAGCTCCCCAAGCCTTTAGGGGAGAGGGCAGAACAGGTTGGAGGCTGCCGCCAGCTCGTTCGCAATGGCGCTCATCGTGGCATCGTCGCCCAAGAGATGTGCCGCCCAGGCGTCTTGGACCATGTCAAGTACCGTTGCCACGTCGAACGCGTACGCTGGCATCAGCCCAGCCTCGCGCGCCGTTGCGTTAAGTAGGCTGGCTGTGGCGAACCGCGCGAGCTTGCCAGCGTCCCCACCTGACGCTTTGCCGCCTTGAGGCGTCGTGTCATACAGCGTCAAGGGGTCGGTCAGGTTGTCACCAGAGTGGTCCGCCAGCCGCATTAGGCTCGGTACCGCGAAGACCTCGTACCAGCTAGCAAAGTGTGGGCCCTTATTGCTGCCGTCGATGTTGAGCACGTCTTCTGCCTGAAGTGGCGTCATGCCCAGGGCAACGAAGGCGTCCACGAGGGTCGTCACGATCGTATCGTCCTTCCCATCCCACAGGACGCTACCTGCGCCGCCGCCCCAGAAGCCAGGCGTGCAGCCCTGCGCAGGCGTGTTCACCCAGATGTGGGTGGCCGTCTTGTCCGGGCTGGCAAGAGTGAGCTCAATGGTCTCGATGAACGGATCTCCGACATAGCCGGGCGGTGTTACCGTCTCTCGGATCGTCCACCGGCCCAGCTTCAGGTTGTCGAGCATGAACTCGCCGGCATCCGGATCCATGTCAGGACCAGGGCCTGGCACGGTGTCTACGTCGTCGACCACCGTCACACACTCATCAGCTATGTCGTTGCCGAACCGATCGTGGGTACGGCAGGCCTCGAAGGTCGCCCCGCCGAGCAACGGACCCGTGCTTGAGGCGCTCCGTTTCTCCCAGCGTAGGCTCCCATCGACCCACGTCTTGACGTTGGATACGTAGAAGGCACCATAGCCGTCCGTGGCCACGTCGATGTCAACGCCCAGGACGTTCACCGTCGCCGCGGCGTTCACCGTGGAGCTTCCGGCTGTCGCCGAGTTGACGATGATGGTGCACTGGCCATTGATGTCGGTATCGGCATCGACACCGTCGCAGGTGCCGCCGGTGATGTCACCCACACCGGTCTCACTGGCGGTCACCGTTTCGTCGGCAGCCGCCACCCAGCCACTTCCGTCGTTCTTCTCCACCTTCACGGTGAAGGTGTGCGGCTCGGTGATGCCGTTGGTGCCGCTCTCCGCTATGGAGATGCGGGCATCGACGTAGATCTTCTCCACGTCCGTCCCGTTACCGGCCGTGTTGGTGGACCGGGTGAGGCTGACACCGCCCACCAGGAACGTCGTCGTGCCGTGGATGTCCACGCTGCCCGCGCTGGTGGCGTTGATCTGCACCGTACAGCTGCCACCCGACGTAGAGCAGGTGTTCACACCACCCACAAACGACGCCCCCGCTGTGTTGTTCAGCAGGCTGAGCGTGCAGACGGTGCCGTTCGGCGCCGGCCCCAGGCCGTCGACAGCGTCGCCGCCCTCGGCGGGCTTCAGACCGTCGTCCTGCTTAATCGAACAGGTCACCGTGTGGGGGCTGTTGACCTTGTTGGTCCAGGTGATCGGCGTCAGGTCAATGCGGGCATTGACGTAGATCTTCTCCACGTCGGTTCCGTTCCCAGCCGTGTTGGTCGACCGGGTGAGGCTGACACCGCCCACCAGGAACGTCGTCGTGCCGTGGATGTCCACGCTGCCCGCGCTGCTGGCGTTGATCTGCACCGTACAGGTGCCACCCGACGTGGAGCAGGTGTTCACACCACCCACAAACGACGCCCCCGCTGTGTTGTTCAGCAGGCTGAGCGTGCAGACGGTGCCGTTGGGCGCCGGCCCCAGGCCGTCGACAGCGTCGCCGCCCTCGGCGGGCTTCAGACCGTCGTCCTGCTTAATCGAACAGGTCACGGTGTGGGGGCTCTTGACCTCGTTGGTCCAGGTGATCGGCGTCAGGTCAATGTGGGCATTGACGTAGATCTTCTCCACGTCGGTCCCGTTCCCAGCCGTGTTGGTCGACCGGGTGAGGCTGACACCGCCCACCAGGAACGTCGTCGTGCCGTGGATGTCCACGCTGCCCGCGCTGCTGGCGTTGATCTGCACCGTACAGGTGCCACCCGACGTGGAGCAGGTGTTCACACCACCCACAAACGACGCCCCCGCTGTGTTGTTCAGCAGGCTGAGCGTGCAGACGGTGCCGTTGGGCGCCGGCCCCAGGCCGTCGACAGCGTCGCCGCCCTCGGCGGGCTTCAGACCGTCGTCCTGCTTAATCAAACAGGTCACCGTGTGGGGGCTGTTCACCTCGTTGGTCCAGGTGATCGGCGTCAGGTCAATGCGGGCATTGACGTAGATCTTCTTCACGTCGGTCCCGTTACCGGCCGTGTTGGTGGACCGGGTGAGGCTGACACCGCCCACCAGGAACGTCGTCGTGCCGTGGATGTCCACGCTGCCCGCCTTGGTGGCGTTGATCTGCACCGTGCAACTGCCGCCTGTCGTCGAGCAGGTGTTCACACCACCCACAAACGACGCCCCCGCTGTGTTGTTCAGCAGGCTGAGCGTGCAGACGGTGCCGTTGGGCGCCGGCCCCAGGCCGTCGACAGCGTCGCCGCCCTCGGCGGGCTTCAGACCGTCGTCCTGCTTAATCAAACAGGTCACCGTGTGGGGGCTGTTCACCTCGTTGGTCCAGGTGATCGGCGTCAGGTCAATGCGGGCATTGACGTAGATCTTCTCCGCGTCGGTCCCGTTACCGGCCGTGTTGGTGGACCGGGTGAGGCTGACACCGCCCACCAGGAACGTCGTCGTGCCGTGGATGACCACGCGGCCCGCCTTGGTGGCGTTGATCTGCACCGTGCAACTGCCGCCTGTCGTCGAGCACGTGTTCACACCACCCACAAACGACGCCCCCGCTGTGTTGGGGGGCAGCAGGCTGAGCGTGCAGACGGTGCCGTTGGGCGCCGGCCCCAGGCCGTCGACAGCGTCGCCGCCCTCGGCGGGCTTCAGACCGTCGTCCTGCTTAATCGAACAGGTGACCGTGTGGGGGCTGTTCACCTCGTTGGTCCAGGTGATCGGCGTCAGGTCAATGCGGGCGTCGACGCAGATGATCGTGATCTGGGCGCTGGACGGCCTGACCTGGCCTGAATCGGTCTCCGTGAGCTTACCCGAGTTGACGATGGTGTTCGTCGAGCCGCAGGTGTAGGTCTGCGTCGAGCTCTGGAACGGCTCAGCTGGAGTTTCGCTGAGGAGCTGGTCAGGAGTCACCTCAGGATCCTGCAGCAGCGCCTGCTCGTCGATCTCGGTTACGGTGGCGTCGGCGAACTTGAAGCCAGCCGTGGCGACGAAGTCCGTGCCGGCGTCCTGTACGGCAACGGTCACGGTGTTCGTGCCCGTGGTCGTGTTTGTTGCGCCGGGCGCGGCCACACTGTAGGTGCAGGTCAGGGTCTGGCCTGCGCCCAGGGTGATCGCCTGTCCGGTGTAAGCCACCCCGCCACACGTCAGCGCGACGTCCGGGATGTCAGGTGTGTCGATCGCGTCGACGATGCTCGTGATCGTCGCGGGGATGGGCTTCGTGATCACGGCACCGCCGGTGGGGTTGGTGATCGTGACCGTGCCGGAGACGACCTGCTGGGACACCACGCCAGGCAGGCGTGTGGCAACCAATCGCCACAGGTAGTTCTGGCTGTCGCCGACCTCAATCGTGGCTGACGGGGCTTTTTCCCAGGTGTTGCCGCCGTCCTTGGAGACCTCCTTCTCCAGCGTCCAGTCGTAGGTGATCTTGTAGGACACTGCCGCGGTCTTCGTGACGTTGACCACGGGGACCAGCTCGGTGCGCCACTCCTCGAAGCCGGCGGTCACGTTCCAGTTCTGGGTGCCGGCCACCGGGTCAGTCCCGTTGTCTACGTAGCCGCCCATCTGGGTGAACAGGTAGAACCACTCGTTGCATGTCTGCGAGCCGTAGTAGCATTCCGGCGGGAACAGCGAGTCCGGCAGCGCCACCGAGATGTCCGATATGCCGCTGCCCGGCTCGAGCCCCTGCGACAGCAATAGGGCTACGCAGTCGCCGCCGGGGCAATTGTCGTCCATATTGAAGATGAGCGACGCCTTGGTGCCGTCGTCCGTGCCGAAGGTGTTGGCGTTGTTGTTGTACTGGGCCAGGTTCGGCTGGTTGTCCAGGAACACCTTCAGCGTGTCGAGCGAATTGTAGGCGTCGGAGCCCCGGTCGTTGGCGTCGAGCAGGATAACCCGGTAGAGCGGTCCGCCAACGGGCGGGGGGTCGAACGCCGGGATGGCCGCAGCCTGGATTGCTTGCGTGCGGCCGCCCCCGTAGAACTCGTCGAACTGTGGAATGCCCGGCGTGCCCTTGACAGAGTTGTAGCCCTGCTCTGTGTTGGCGCTACCGCCGGGGCTGAGGGTCAGGAACGGGTTGAAGTTACCCGTCCCTGCGCCGATGCCGCCCTGCGTGAATAACGCGCCGTTGTGAGTCACTTCTGCGCCAGCGGTCGCGAGGTTGATAAACTTATCGGCGGGGGGGCTGGCTTGGCTGCCAGTGCCGGCGAAGAAGCCCGCAACAGCCAGAGCGACTCCGAACACGGCCAGCACCAGTATGTTGCGTTTCATCGAAGTTCCCTCCTTAATGACTTTAACCGACGCACGACCCCACAGGATGGCGCGCCCGCTGAGACTATCCGCCCTGGTTGCCTGGCTGGCCTTCGTAGCCGAGCAACCCAGGCGCCTGTTGGTGAGCTCCCTGGTTGCCTGGCTGACCCTCGTAGCCGCGCAGTCCATTGGGCTGGCTCGCCAGCGCTGGTCCTGCTGTCCCGGCCAGAATGGCCGCGACGGCCACGACGCTCATGATCAGAAGGCGCATCACTCCCTCCTCTCTCGTCTCGGACTTCCCAGACTGCTTGTGCTATTCGGTTGTAGAAAACCGCCCCAACCGCTACAATGAAATAGCAGGGGAGCCCACCTCCTCTGTGGCCCGCTCCGGTCACGGTTTTGCGAGGCCCTTCCGGAGCGGCCTTTCTTCGGCTTTCGCCTCCAATTGAGCTCTAGAGCTCTCAGGATGTCCCGACCACCCCCCTCCCGGCCGCCTTCTTGAGGAAGCGTTTAGTGTAACCACTAATAGATAAACTTGTCAAGCCGCTCGGAGTTGTCTCGCAATAACTATTGGCCGTGACAGGAATGTCGCCGCTCGACCGGCGTAGGTGCGACTCGTCTCACGAGATCGCTGTCCAGCAAGACAGAAGCACCTGCGGGGTTGCCCCTAGTAGTAATTTCGAACCGGCAGTCTCTCCCGCAAATGGCTTCTGACAAGCCGGCGTGGGCACTGCCCGATGTGCGAGAAAGCAAAAACGAGGGCCAATCGAAGTAGACTGCCCGCCGGTGCTTTATACACATCGCAATGTGACCCCTGCGGAGAAGTTATGTAGGGCGCGTGCGTATACTCTAGGGCCTCAACATAAGATTGTCAAGCCCCTAGGCTGGAAAAATCAAAAGATTGCTATTTCTATCAGGCTCGATTGGGGTAGTAATCACCCGGGGATGAAAGGGGTACCCCTCTCCGCCTGGCCAGAGTCAAGACTCGCGCCGGCGATGCGTGCAGCCTGTGCGAAAAGCGTGGCCGCGGAGGGGCGCCTACAGCTAAGGGGCAACGACCTGCCTTCTGGCAGGCCCTTTGCGCGCTGGCTTCAGGCCGACTAGTAGAGGGAGATGCCCAGGTTGTAGCTCACCGGGCCCGGGCTGTGATTCACCACCTGAACCGTCCAGGTGCGCTCCGGAAGTGGCGCGCCCTGGCCATAACCCTCATAGAACTGGCCGTGGGTGTCGACGACGTGCTGCGTCCCGTTCGGCTCCGTAACAACGAGGGCCAGATCCTTCTTACCATTGCCCCATTGCAGGAACACAGCCAAGTTCAGCGTGGGGTCACTGCAGAACTCGAACTCGTAGGTGACCGTGCTGGCCACCTTGCCTGTGAACCCCGTGGAGCCATCTGCGCACTGGGCTGCGTCACCAGCTGGCACCCGGAAGCCGCTCAACACCAGGGCCGATACTATGACCGCAGCGATCCCCAGCGGCACCGCGACCTTAGACCATTTCCTCATTTTCACCGCCTCCTTCTGGCGTTATTGCCAGGATCTTCCGGTCATTGCTTGTCATAAGTCTATAGACGCGTGATGGGCGGGGTCCCTTACACGTACGCCCTAACGACGGGGGCAGGCCAGAGGTTATCTTGTCCCACGATATGGGGATTCGTTTGCCAGACATTATCAGGAAGATCTAACCCACTTCAGTCGACGAACGGCTGAGTGGTCACCCTGCATGTCCTGGCCTGGGCCCGCAGGTGGACAGCGAGGGCGGCAAGGACATGGCCTTCAGCAGGACCGGATGGCTTCCGTCTCCCGTTCGGCTTGACGAGCTGGCAGAGAGCATCGAAACGGGAGACGGACGTCGATCTATAGCGTAGGGCTGGGGTGGGGGGTGACAAATGGGTTGCGATCTTGAGCGAAGTGTGCAATCCTTGGAGAGAAGGATAGAAACCCTGCGTGGAGATCAAGGAGATGCCGCAGGGCATTCAGATACCTGGGGAGGTGCGTGAATCCCGTAGGGCTGGTGCCAGGAGTGACACGCCAGTTACAGTCTGCGGTGAAGTGTTCTATAGTTAGGCCGTAAAACTACATATCTAGGCTGTAGCGCCTACCAACGGTCCAAGAGAAGCGCCCCGAAGCGGGCCGGGCCGAGGTAGGCTCTTTTGGTTTTCGGGGCCTTCGTTGGCGAAAGAGCGGCCATAGCAAGAAGCATCGACACTTGGGGGTTCGGCACGTGGAGGAGCTAGAGAACTCGTCGATCAGGCTAATGGCCAGGCCGGTGGCCGACGTACGGTTCCCGCCTGGCGAGAGCCGCACCTTTAGCGAAGAGGGGAGGTCCCACGACCGTCCGGCTTCACTTCCTCGAGGGCTGAAGCAAGCGCTTCATTGTTCAGGAGCGGCGTCACTGACGGCACGTGCCGGGGTTGACAGTGCAAGCGCTAGCGCTTATACTGTTCTTAAGTCGGAGGGGTTGGGAGAGTGTGTGACGGTAGCCTCGACATCGCGAGTGGAACGCGACAAGCATAGATGCTCAGGTTGCTGATAGAAAGGACGAGTCGCCGTCCCCGGGAAGGTTCATGCGGCTCGTCCCGACCAAGGAGCAGGGCCCTTGGCAGGTGGAAAGCGTAAGGCAGAAGAGCCGAGGCGTCAAGGGGGAAACGGCGGCCGTAGACTCGGCCTCGTCGATCTTGAGCTCTCACGGCGCCATAGGAAGGGCCGGAGACAAGATCGAGGGCCTCTTGCCGACCCCGATGCCGAAGCCTTCTGCCAGACCTTGGCTAGAGTCGTACTGAGGAACAAAGGTCTGGCAGGGAAGCCTGCTGAAGAGAGTGCAGCTCAGGAGGTGCGACGTGAGTCAGCGTAAGGAGAAGAAGACGGCCGTTGGGTACCTGCGGGTGAGCAGCTATGACCAAGTCGAGGGCTTGTCGCTATCATCTCAAGAGAGCAAGATTCGCGAATGGTGTGCCGCTAGAGGCTTCGAGATCGTCGCTATGTTCCGGGACGAGGGCGAGTCGGCCTATAACGACGATGTCTCCAGGAGACGGGGGTTTGCGGCTCTCCTGGGTCGGTTGCCGGACCTTAGGCCAGATGTGGTGGTGGTGTTTAGCCTAGATCGATGGGCACGCAGCACCGTTGTATCTTCACAAACATTCCGATTGCTCGCCGACCTGCAAATCGGCTTCGCTTCTGTGACCGAGTCGATGTGGGACTTCTCGGAGCCATCCAGCCGCCTTGTCCTCGGTTTTCTGGCTGCGTTTGCGGAATATTCATCGGCTTCAACCGCTCAACATGTTAGACGAGTGGCCGATCTGAAGTTTGAAAGTGGCATTCACAGGGGCTCCATTCCATTTGGGTACCGGGCTGACCCAGAATCTACCCGAGCTAACCCGCGGCCGCCGCTTCCAGACGTCCGAGAGTTCTCTGCCGTTGTCGAGCTGTTCCGCAGGGCCTTGTCTGGAACGGAGACCTGCCAGCCCCTCGCCAATTGGCTAAATCGGCAGGGATTCACTACCCGTAACCGCATGAGGACAGCTCTGGAAGAACAGCGGGGCGAAGCTGCTAAGCCGAGGAGATTCACAGCGGACAGTGTCGAGGGAATCCTGAAGAATCCCTTCTACACTGGCTTCATTGTTCGGCAGCGGCGCACCAAGAGGGGTGCACCTTCTGCCCGCGAATTAGGACGAGGTCTCCACCGTCCTGCTGTCTCTGAGGAGGAGTTCAACCGCGTTCAGTCCATCATTCGGTCGCACTACAGGGCACCCCGGTCAAACTCACCCAAACTCAGGCCGTATGTGGGCAAGGGGCTGATTCGCTGCTACTCCTGCGGTGAGAAGGCGTGGTGTCACCATATCAAGGGTGTCAGCTACTATCAGGAGTCCAGCGCCTCCCGCGGCATCTCGTGTCAGGCCGCCGGGCGGTACTGGCCGACGCTAGTAATCGACCGCCAGATCGAACAAATAGTGAAGCCCGTCGAGCTTCCGCAGCGTTGGAAGGAACGTGCGCTGGAATTGGCGAGCGCCGAGAACAACGTGCTCGACCTGCGGCTTCAACGGCGTTCGCTCGAGGGACGCCGCCGGCGTATCGTTGAGCTGTACAAGGACGGGGTAATCGATCGGGCGGAGTTCGACCGGGAGATTCAGATCATCGAAAACCAACTGAAGACCGCAGCTCCGGCTGATGTCACTCTCGTTGAGCTTTCCATCGCTGACTTCGAGCGGTTCGGCGATGTCTGGGATGCAGCCACACCTGAGGAGAGAGCCGAGCTGCTCGGCCAGATGGTCGAAAGCCTCTACGTCGACTTCAAGGCGGGGCAGGCCCTGGAGATAGTTCCCAAGCCGGGGTTTCGTTGCGTCTTCCAGGGAACCGAGATAGCGAGGCCGTTGACCTGTTTGGCCAGCGACCGTCAGTTAACTATTGGCGACCCCGAGGGGGGGTGGAGGCGCTTCCTGTATCGGTGACGGCTCTTCAGTTGGCTGCGCCGTAGCCTCAGGGGTCGGCTGTGGCGTAGCCTGCGGAGTTGGCTGCAGCGTTGGGGTGGGTGGCGTTGGAGTAGGAGTGGGCCGTGGCGTTGCTGTCGCGGTTGGGGTGGCGTTAGCAGCCGGGGTGAGGTGCGCGACCTCGGCGGCAGGCCCGCCGTGGTCCTCGCTGAGCAGCGCGAAGGCAATGACAGCCATGGCGACCTCATTCTACTCGCAGCCGCGAGGGTTGACAAGGAAGCGATCTGCCTCATTGAAACTGTTACCGAAAGGGTAGTGTTGCCTCAAAAGTAGTGTTACCGAAACGGAAGGAGGCAACATGACCCGGCTGACGGTGCACGAGTACGCCGCCGCTCTGCGGCATCGAT
>Ga0315291_10007514_pt1 | contig 13462 bp, 6 predicted proteins | sample YL17G12_20_MG_FD_203070 | JGI IMG/M metagenome (GOLD analysis project Ga0315291, IMG submission 203070) | Sediment microbial communities from Yellowstone Lake, YNP, Wyoming, USA - YL17G12_20 | ecosystem: Environmental > Aquatic > Freshwater > Lake > Sediment | place: USA: Wyoming | collected...
GAGTAACAGTATCTACGGGCTCGAGCTCAGGACGGTCTACAACTTTCCTATCCTTTGAGCTATTGAATACCTTCATTCCGAGAATACGTCCATACTGTCCTCGTCCGGATGCAGTATGGAAGTCATTTCCGACAACAGTCCCTCGAACATCCTCAATGAAAACGGGGTATGGGGGATCAATCTGAAAACCATCGACTTCGTCTGTGACTTTCATCACGCCGTCGTCAGTCATTCGCATTTCAAAACGGTCTTCAGTGTACGCAACAGGCGTGTCGTTAAATCCAGAAGACGCAGATCCTTGAACTATGTACGAGGCATGCTGCCCGTCCGGATGAACGACATATGGATAATTCGGGACGCCAGGAATTTCGTCACTACCGCCAAAGAAATTTGATACTAAACCATCACCAAGTTGCTTAAGAAGTACCGGTGACGTACTTACCGAAAAATTAGGGGAACCGTCATCTTTAATTAAACCAAAATCATGAAGAATGTCATATGCAGGGCTCCTATCGAGCGGATCGCCGTTGTCATCAACGCCATTTTCCGGATCACCTGGACTAATTACATCATATGGGTTATTAGTGTTCGGATCTATCGGAAACAGATCAGGTAAAAAGTTAAAAGCAGACCGCTTAATTAAACCGCGTCTATAATATCCAGCAGAGTTAGTTACAAATTCATTCCGGACATTCAGTATGGAAGTCTGATCAGCATCTCTTAGTCGAAATTCATTACCAGCACGATTCGTAAGAAACGCATCTTTATCTAAAATGAAGTCGGATCCAGAGCTCGAACTGGCGATGAAGTCGCCAGGATATCCTTTACGGGCCTTAAGGCGTATAACCCCAAAATTAGCATGCGGGTCATCTTCATATTCTGGGAAGTTTCTTAAAACTTCCGCAGCTTCCTCCGGAGGAATACTCGAGAATGGTTCATATTCATGAGCTGAAAATGTACCTGGGCTGAGAAATTCGATAATATATGGAGAGTGGTTTCCACGAGAGTCAAACTTTTTCCACCCGATGATGACTTTCGTTCCATTTTCCGGGATACAACCAGCCCAGCTACGCGGACCGGACCCTCCAGGAGCCGGAAGAGGTATGTCGTGGCGCTCTCCACGCATCGAGTCAAATGCGATGGAGCATACCATCGTCTCGGTGTCTACGTGTATTATTCTTCCAGAATGAAGGTATGCCTTTGAATCTTTTGAACCAGTGCTCTGTGACCTTGCTCCACCTACATTATAGGGGTCAGGTGAGATTCTAACGCCCTTCGGAGGCGAAGGGATACCTTTTTTTCCTCCATTAGACATGATCTACGCTACCTAGTTCGAAAGTAAGGTCTAAAATGCCAATAGTTATTCAAGTATGTACGTTAGCCGGAAAAATGATTGAAAAAGCCAGATGGGAAGTTGAATTTCCGACTGGAGTTCAAGAAGGCCATATGGTGGCATTAAATATCCCATTCGATGACACAGGTTTAAGTGGATATTTATCAAGGTCACAATCACCGGCATGCATGGTTGATAAAAGTCAAGATGGGTACAGCGTTGGACTGTCTTTCCAAGTCAAACAAGTCCGACATATGATAGATGTATCAGGAAAAAACGAAGCTGAAGCAAGCTCGATGGCTATAGTTTACCCATTAAATCGTCTTGTAGAAAACGTAGTTTTATATCTACTAGACCCATCCAAATGTGATTCAAAATTCATCCACGGGATCCGTACTTGAGTCATCGAATTGGTTCTCTAGAAGAAACTGGAGCTATTGTTACACTATCAGACTCTGAATCTAAGTCATTAGATAAAATTACTGGAGCGTTAAGGATTGTAGAACCTACCGTTATACTTTTCAAATGGGAGACGTCAGCCTGACTGATGATAGTCGGTGATGGAAGTGGTTGACCATATGGCTGAGTTTGCCCGGGTTTCGCGTTAACATGTCCGCTAGTAGACGCCTTAAATGTGTCAGAAGGACGACTCGGATGAATATCTTTAAGATTTGTTTTGAGTTTCGACTTCTCGGAATCCCAAGCTTTTGATAAGTTACCAAGAGCTTTTTGAGTCGATCCGAAATTAAAGTTAGCTTTTTGCTCTAGTGCTTTGAGAGCATCCGGATCTCCACGTGAAGCGGCCCCGAATAATGGGTCACTGGGGTCACCAAGTACGTTATCATCAGAATTTCCCTCTAAAGGAGATAGGCCTGAATAATCTTTATTAACAAACAATCCGGTGATCGGACCCGGTATGTTTCGATTCAGACCTCTGCCTTGAGCCGTATATGCTCTTTCTCTCGGGGCATTCGCACGATTATACTCACCAGTAAATTTCTCTTCGAGAAATACCTGCAACGCTTCAAAGAATGCGTCTTTAGTGAAATCACCACCGAACACGGATGAATCAGGTTCCGCACCATTAGTGCTAAGAGATGGACTATTTCGAGGAATAGAGTCTATACGTTGTTTACGAGATTCATCTTGATCAGCTGTAAACTTTGATGATGCTGCTTGAAGAGCACTTATTCGAGCGTCATCTCCACCCAATGGAAATCCACGAAGAGTATCTATTTCATCATTTGTATCTTCAAGTTTCTTAATGATCGCATCATTTACTTCTTGATTAATTGAATCGATCTGCGTCTGCACTTCAGGATCAACGGTCTTATTCAACGGCTCTCGTATAGAACCGAACATATCTTTTCCATTTACGAGCTCCGTAATTAGACTAGCCGGTAAAACAGAAAGCCAATCGCCACGTCTTAAACCACAGTCGCATGGTTTATGAGCAGAATCGAGACCGGGTAGGTCCAGTGTTGGAGAAAGTTCACCAAGAGTTCTTGATTTTCTTAGAGCATCAGCTTCAACGAACGTACTTTTTCCAGTATTAGCATTAACAAGATTAGTATACGTATTTTGAGAGGTTTGAACTACGTTAGTAGGACTACCATCTTTAGAAGATGCATAACCTTTGAAACTAGCTCCAGTCGCATAGTCTTCTGGTTGCATCTTTTCAAACGCATCAGAGAAAGAAACAACTGATCCGCTATTAACACTAGTAACGGGGCCATCAGTCATAAATCCGCCGGACGGAGCAAACTGAATATTTAGTTCATTTGCTAGGTGTTGCGGGTCACCAGTGTTTATCTTAAGTTGGCCTCTATCGATAAAAGACCCGCGTCCATATTTATAATGACCGATGACTTCAAATCCGAACTCGTCTGATACGGGTCTAACCATCATATTCAGAGATGCAAATCTCTGAAATGATCCCTTCTTCTTTTGAAGTTGGATAAAACTCGATTTAGCTTGTTCAAAATCAACCTTTGCTTTATCAGTAATACTTTGCTTCAGAACAACGTCAGAGGCAGCCGCAATAACCTCCGGGTCACCTTCATAGTTTATCTTGTTATCTACAAGAAATCGTGCGATGTCTTCGCTAACACCTTTGTCAATAATGAGGTCGTTCAGTTTCTGTGCAGTAGAAGCTGACACAGTTTTTGATGCGTTCTTATTTCTTCTTTTCTTAATAACGTCAAGAAGTTTACGTGCTTTGAATAAAGCTGTTGATGCATCCGTGAATGTTTTTTGAGCATCTTTTACAGATGTCTTCGCCGCATCAATCTCTGATTTTATTTGACTAGAAACAGTCTTATCATTTGCATCTGAAAAAGTTGTAGAAGATGAAATGGAATCAGAAGCAGGTTCATTATCACCAGAACCTGAACCCCACACGACTGAGTTCACTGGTATATACTCAAGTTCTTTAATAGATCTTGAAACATCAAAGGCATAGTCATACGCTCCAACATTTGACATCCCAGCTTCATATCTATGAGCACGAAGTTGATCTATAAGCTCTTTTCGATCCATACCTTGAATTTGTTTAATCGCTCTAGTTACCACATTCTGGTCATTATAGTTAGTTGACTCTTCGGTTGTTGATTTTTGAGTCTGCACAGGATTTTGAGTTTGTTCACCCATCGTCTCTATAATGCTTCTTATTGTCTGACCTTCTTGTGGTGATCTAAATACCATTACAACGTTCGGATAGCCGAGCATTTTCCCTGTTTTAGGGTCCTTAATAATTACTGGATCGCCGCCCTCGATATTTTGGTCTTGACCAGTTGTTGATCCTGGTCTAGTTGGGAAGGTAATGATATAAGCTTTTTTCTTCTTCTTGGTTTTTCCGTCACCTTTTACATCAGATTGTTCTATCGTCCCTATATTACTAGGAGCGATAAATTTTGATCTTTTCGCAATTAACGTTAAAGTTGTTGTAGCTTGACCACCAACTGAATATTGATGTGATATACCTTGAATATAGAAAAAAGAATCATACTTCGGAAACCAAATAGGAAAACCCATTCGGAGTTCCGGACGCATCGGGATGGTTATTGATCCCTGCTGTCTCTTTGCATTTAATCTGTCAAGATAATCAAGAAGATGATAAATCAGCTTGCGTGGATTTCCGACCCATTCACACTGATAGTCAAATCTGCGCCATCCATAACGACGTAATAAATGGAAGTCATAAACACCAGCTCGAGTTGTGGTGAAGTCATCATTAACTCCATAGTCCGTATGACCACCAAATGTATTACCGGAAGCAGTGATATGAGTATAAACTTCAGCTTCAGAGTCAGTGACTCCGTCATCAATGATTTCAAAGTCTTGAATCCAAGATACTGGTTTATTCGGCAAAACGTTTAAATTATAAAACGGTGGTTTAAATATTATATCGCCAGTCGTATCACAATAAAACTCATACCCAGCGTATTCTCTACAAGTCATAGCAAGAGCTAATTTGCTTTGTTGTTCATTTTGAAATAACTCAAAATCAGAGGTTTTGTTTACTTCATTCTTGAATGGAATTATATCATCCGGGTTTTGAGTTAAAAGAGTTGACTCTTGGTTTATCTTATTTTTAGCTAATTCACTCTTGAAAATTGGAGCCGATATTTGATTTGGGGAGAGAGTTCTTGTTTCATCTGTAAATGAATATGATTGACCACTAGTACCGTAAACAACGAGTGCATTCCATAAGTTACCAAATTTCAGTTGCCAGTATTTCATTATGTTTATGGCATATGAACCTATGACTGATCCTTCAGGTCCCTTTTCTGGAAAAAGACTTACGAAAGAACTTTGTTTAGAAGAAAAATCGCCCATCGCTTCTTTAGCGAGAGAAATGATTATTGTATAAGGATTCATCCCAGCAAATTGACTACCCCAGAATTGATGTCTTCCAGCACTTGATCCGAGCTGATTTATATATGCAGGGTTTATGGTTGTTAGTGTTATTTCCCACCATCTAAGAATATCTTTACAAGATATCGTTATTGTAGTAGATCCGCCAGACCAGTTTTTTGAAACGGTCTGAACAATACCCCAAAAAATTTTATAATATTGAGGAAAACCGCCAACGAGAAAATAACCCTTAGCATATATTTCAACTTCCATCATCGGAACAATAAGAAATTGTCCGTCTACATAAAAGTCATTAACATCGTTATCTGGAATAGAAAGGTTTATGGTAGAAGAACCAGGAGGAGAATCAACAGAAGCCTCTGTACTAATTCCCGTAACGTAGTCATTGATTGATATCTGTCTAAGACATTCACCACATCCGATAACGGATGTTTCACCTTGAAAAGCTACATAAGCGTCTGGAGCCACGACCACATATGGACGTTTGTTTGGACTCCACGTACCGCGAAAAGCTGATTCCCTCATGTGACACCAGTTGGAGCTCGGTTTAAATGGATGGTGGGAAAGTTAGTCGATTGAGGACCGGAACTTTCACTTGGAACAGATGACCCTTGATCCACTTTAACAGCTTCAGATAACGCGTTCGGAAATGCGTTCGCGTCAAATGGTCCGCCATTAGCAAGAAAATTAATTTGGTCACCAATTCCAGTCACATCAAATTCATATCTGGCTGTAAACTTCCAACTGTAAGAAAGATTGAATGGCTTTTCTGCATCATCTGTAACTGAGAAATCATCAAATGATCCAATATAAATATGACCATCGTAATAAATGAAAATACTCATTGATATTACCGGTATACCCCAATTCTGAGAGTCACCAGTAACAGCCTGCGTAAAAAGATGTCCGTTGTTACGATAAGTTAAAACAAGTGACATCAAGTTAGTATACGAAAGACTGTGTACCCGATGCAAACTAGTTAAACCACCTCCTTGTGATGGATAGTCAGTTTTACTAGATGGATCCGTAGGACCAAATGCATATTGAGCAGCAGTCACGCCTTTTCCACTAATAGATAGTGGTTTCTCGAGCCACATCTGGACTATCGGACCACGACGACCCTTCGGAGAATCAACTTGATGTTCATAATTACGGGTAAATTCTTGCGGATTAATGAGCATTAATAACGACGGCGTTGAATTAGCAACATCAATTTGGGCCCACAGTTCCTTGATTTGTTTGTCTACTACATCACTTCTTTTATCTGAAAAAGAAATGTTTCGACCAGTAATGCTAAGTGGATCCTCTGGATCCGGAGAGTTCATATTACCGGTCGCCATTATAGCAGCAGCAGCCGTTTCAGAACCCCCACCATCGGTCACACCAATAAACGATGATGCAACGCTAATGTCACCAGAAGGTGTAGATCCGTTTGGTCTTGCTATAGCGAGTTCCTCACCAATAACAGATTTCATTCTGGCGAGTTGAGACAGGAACTCAGGACTTTGCAGGTCTTTAGAAACCTTAGCTGCCACATTCCCGACGGTTATATCGCCATCTGGGTTTAAACCACTATTTTGGTACCATTTATTACTTATTTTTCCATCAGATCTATATTTTGGATAAAGAACAGCGTTCGGATCTCCAGCTTTCCTAGCTTTACTAGGAGCAAAATTGGCAATTTTAAATTGAACAATGCTGTTATAAGGACCGCTATGAGTGCTTTTTATGAATTGTTGAAAATGATCAAGTTGAGTTTCAGCGGGCAATTTGTCGAAATCTTTCCATTGTTCTTTTGAAATCCCAGCATAAGGAGCTGATCCTTTAGTAAGTTGAAACATACCGAGAGCTTGAGGACGATCATGGTCAGGTTTACCATCCGCGCCTTTCGCATAATTTACTGCGCCCGGATTAAGTCTAGACTCACTGTAAAGAACGTAAAGAACGTCCATTGGGCTACAACCCAAGTTCTTTGCCACATCGGCCATTTTCCGATAAACAGGATCAGAAAGTCCCTGTGCTGGTTTCACGCCAGCCGTATCAGGAACTAAGTTAAGTGTAACCGGTTCGACTGACGGTATCGGCCCAGACGAACCCGTATCTGAAGTTCCAGTTGTAGTGATCGTCGCGTTATTTCGTTCCACCGGAACGAAAGTAGGAAGAATATCAGGTGGGATGAAACCGATAACAAACGGTTTGAGAGCAGGACGGACTCCAGTAACTGATTTCATATCCCGGTTGTCAATCGATGGAATCCTAGAAAAACCGCTGGTACTATTATCTAGTCCTCTTAGATTAAGACCGATTAGAGTATTGTTCGCAAGCGTGCCTGACGAACTCGGAGCGGCCGACCCGCGACCTGACACGTATAACTGACTTAAATTCCGAAGTATATCCGGAATAGCATGCATTATCCTACTATATGTATCAGGAGGCGTGCCCATTACTGCGAACCCGTGTTGTCAGAGTGAGTCGGAAACCTATAAAGAACCTGCTCCACTTTAAATTCCCACGAGAGTTCGAAAGAGAAAGCATGAGAGTCGTCTTCAGTGACTTGGAAAGTTGTGAAGTATCCGATGAAGATTCCTCGATCGTATATCATCATGATCCTGCCTCGAATCGCGGGAATACCATGACTATCATATACCATTCCGTTGTTATGGAATAACTCAAGAAGATCTTCTTGACGTTCCCATGCGATAGTTCCTTTTCTATCAGAAGACAGTCCATTATCATCTCTAATGTCGCCTCCGGATGTAAGTCCGCCACCATTGGAATTAGCTGATATAAATGCACCTGTTGAATGACTACACGATATAGAATCGAAATCATCAGGCCAAACAAATTCAACAAATCCACCGTATGTTGGAACGACAGTTTTACCCTTTGTCATTTTCTCATCAACAGAACGAGGATTCGTATGTAATGCTAAAAGGTGCGAATATAAAGGAACGTTTGTTCCTGGCATGACAACTTGAAATAAAAATGGACGTCCACGACGAAAGCTATAAGCTTCTTCATCATTACGTGGATTTTCTGTGTGTGGGATCTGAATTAACGACATTATTTATACTATCAATTCCATAGGTGAGCCGATATAACGTCGACCAGATTCAATATGAATATGACAGTAAATAGTCCAGCGTCTCATACTGGACCAAATCCATAAAGGACTAGTGCCCATGATTGAACACTTCATCGATCGCGTGCTTAACAGCATGCGGATCGTTCGTCTGAATATGAACATTCACTGTCCCAACATTGACCGTTCGACCACCACCGGATGTTACGAGAGCTCCGGATTTCGGGACAACATACTCACCTTTGTGCACAATTCCTGCTGGTTTTCCGGCGGGACCATCTCCGGTATAACCACCGGATCGTTTTCCTTCAAGGAAGTTTCCAAGGACCGCTCCCATGATGCCAGATGTCCCAGACATACCAGGATCCATTCCTTGTTGGCTCTTAACGAAATTCGCAACCTTATCAGGATTAGTTAAGAGTGCATACTCAAGAAGAGCCGTTTGAACATTATCGAGAACAACTTTATCGAGCATCGTTTTGAGTTTACTGCTCATCCAGCTATCTTCAAATTTAACACCCTTCTTCAACAAACTGAGAACATCACTAGTCGCATCATATTGATCTACTGCTGTAGTAAGTTGTTCTTTCGCGGTATCCGCATGATCTGATGCCGTGTCCGCGTGACTTACTACAGCAGTAGCAATATCATTCTGATTGCTAACAGCATTTTTTGTAACATCAGAAGAGGTTCCACTCGCAACACTAGGAGATCCGACTGAAGAACCAAGAGCTTTTATACCACTCGCATATTCTTGTGAAAAATCCGCGTCCTGTCTAGCTAGTTCAGTCTGTTCTTTCGTTAGAGATAAAGGAGTATGGGAGGCATTTGGATCCCCAGAATTAATAACAACACCACTTTCAGCAAGAGCACCGCCAACGGCACTAACGATATTCATCGCTCTGGTTGAGTCACCTTTTTCAAAGGCTGTTTGAATATAATCTTGTGCAAATTTCTGTGCGCCTTTTGAGTCATGTTTATCGAGTAGTGCGCGGAATGTATCATCTACTGTTTTATCACCACTACGGAAAAATGTTCCGTCTTTTCCAGTTTTTCCCTTTTGGTTGTCAAACGACTTCACACTCATCTTACCGATCTGACTAAGTATTGGTTGAAGTTTATTCATAATACCAGGGTTATTAACTCCACCCCAAATACCCTTAGCTTTCTGGTGTATCTCAACTGGGTTACCAGGACCACTCGAGTCAAGCACTGTTTGTTCTGCAGTGACCTTCGTATTTGCAGCTTCTTTAATGATTTGAGACATCCCAGAAAGCGAGTCTTTCTGGGATTTATCCATACCTGTTGACCAGTTTTTCTGATTATCTGTTGCAATCTCTGCTGCTTTCATTTGAATATCTAAATTCTGTTTTTCAGCAGCAATTTGTATTCTTCTCTCAGGGTCACTCGTAAATGCTTCAAAAAATGAGTCGAGTGTATTAAGAATCGGTTGTACGACTCCAAAAATTTTCTCAAGCCAATACCCGACAACATTATCAAGTTTGTCACCGACACTAGTTGTAGCGTTATATTGTTCTGCAGCCAAATCCTCAGCTGTTTTTGCAGGTTTACTTGCTGCAGCGTCTTCTTTATCTTTCATAGTTGTTGCTGACATGATCATATTTCGAAATTCTGTCTTATCAGGTTGACTAGCCAACGCTTTCATGTCAGATTTAAAATATTTCTCATCTCTCTTATCAGTTACGTGCTTTTGTTTCCACAATTTTAATAAATTAGCATTAATACTATTTGAATGAGTTATTCCTTGACTTTCGATCATGGACTGATAAAATACCATAGTGTTATTTAATTTCAATACGGCTTTATATCCATCTTCTCCTACGAATTTAGCAGCGGTAACTTCACCAAGACCCGATAAAGACTTACCCATTGACTTGGCAACTCTTTCAAGGGTCTCCATTCTTGCAAGTGCATCAGCATTTCGCATTGAAGTAGCAGTTTCTAGAACATCACCTTTTTCGCCTTTCCTTTGAGATACGGCAGTACGCGCTAAATCTAGAGCGTCTCCTATAAAGGCAGGTTGAGCTCCATTGGCAACAGCTTTAGCAGCAACATCACCTACGGCTTTCATAGGGTCAGCAGATTTAAATGCATCCCTAAATGCTTGTTTCAATGAATCAGGTAACTCATCAGACATCGCATCTATGCCACGTTCAACACTCCCTTTCATTATTTTAGACTGAGTTCCTTTCCCTCCAGCATAATCAACTAAAAGAGCCATATGTGTACGCCGTTGTATATCCATTTGATCAAAGCCTTTATTCATTACTGACATAAAGTCTTTCACGTCTTTAGGGCTCATAGCTTTACTTAAGAGTTTGATCGTTCCGGTCAACTGCTCGAGACGATTAGTGAACAAGTCAACGTTTGGAAGAGCTTCTCTAAAAACATCCATGAACTTCTGAACTGGCATACCAGATGTGGATGCAGTTTTTACAAGATTACCGACAGTTTGCATTGCATTATCAGCGGTGTTGCCGATATCAGAAACCATGTCTCCCATCATTCCGGCGATTTCTACTGAGTCCATACCAAGAGCGCGGCCATAAATATGTGCGTTCTTGGCAAAGGTTTCCATACCCTGACCAAGATTATCACCGCCCATGTTCTTGAGCATCACAGAAGTCTTACCGAGAGACCCGGTCGCATTTTTGCCAAATGCATTGATAATCTGAAGAGTTTTATCGGAGTCCATACCGAATTTAAGTAACGCGCCACGGGAACTCATGGCTGCTTGACGCATACCATCAATAGTTTGTCTATATGCGTCACCAGTCATGGCAAAATCATTGGCCAGACCTGTCCCGGCAACAAGCGTCTTGTTAAGCTTCGTCATATGATCAGATGCCATCATCAGCATTTTGACGAAGAGAGCGAGACCGGCGCCGACAGCCATCATTCCAGCAGCGGCCCCACCGAGAGCTTCGCCCGCAGAGGCCATCGATTTAGCCGATGCGTCAGAACCAGCAGCCGCAGCAGCCTCCGGAGTAGCACCTTTTTTCAGTGCGGCTGATGAAGCAGCAGCAGCTTTATCATCAGCCGAACTCTTAATCTTAGCACTAATGATCCCATGAACACCGGAACTGGCGGCACTTCCGAGACCACCGAGAACACCAGAAGCTTTTCCGCTAGTTAATGCTCTACTAAGTCCGGAGGCAATCCCTTTGGCAGCATCAGCGGGTTTCAGACTAGCGATAGACTGCGCACGCTTAATATGCTCTTGTTGCTTTTTGAAAGCTTTGTCGGATTCAATACGATGCTTATGGACCGTCTTTATTTGCTGATTGAGCTTCGTGTTAAGTTTGGTGAGAGAACTGGTTACATCCTTATATTCTTTTTCCGCTTTATCTTGACCCGGTTTATCTCCTTTACCACCGGCTTCAGAAGCTGTACGGGCTAGTTTCCCGGCCTTTTTCTCGGCCTCACTAATTTTCTTAGTTGTTCGACCGAGGTCTTTATACGCCTTCTGTGCAGCTTCACTAAGTTTATCGCCAAGAGTTTCCGCGTTATCAGAAAGTCTCTTAAGCTGACCGACGTTCATTTGCGAAATTTTCGCAAGATTCTTATAACTTATATTGATCCCGCCGAGATTTTTCTCGAGGTTCTTCAAATCTCTGTTTAGATTTGATACTGCGCGTTTATCAATCTCAGGTGATACTGGAACTCGGATCTTCAGGTCTTTTTCGTTAGCCATATATTATTCCTTCGGAGTTCCATCTTCTGGCGTCTCATCGAAGCCTTCTTGAGCGGCATTCATCCGACGAGTGGCATTTCGAATCTGCTCAACCTGAAGTGTCTTCATACGAGCCACATAAGCTTCAGCTATCCCTCTATCCCCGATAATCCTAGTTCCACCACCTCCAATATCACTATTTTGACCAGGTTCCAATTGAGTTGGAGGTAAGTGGAAGAACGATTGTTGAGCAGACTTTATAGATCGAGCACGAACACGAAGCTCACGTTCTTTAGCTTCAATAACAAGGTCGTGAAAATCTTTCTCCCCGGCAAGAGCTCGTTCAAGTTGTTCAGCAAGTTCTTCAGCAGTCTCGGCTCGAAATTTCCCATCCGATTGAGTACCTTCAGCGACTTCAGCCCAACGACCATCTGGAAGTTGAACTTTCGGCTTCGGTTCTTCAGTTCCAGATTTACGGTTCAGGTAATCATGAAGTACCTTTATCTTCTGCTCTTCACGTTCAACTCTTTCTTTTTCATGTCGCATCCGATCCTTCTCGTCAATAGAACGGATGCCTTTACCGGCAAAGCATGAGCCAACAAATTTTGCATTTTGCCAGTCACGTTCCATATCTTCGCGGTTATCAATAATTCGATTGACAGCAGTCCACATCTGCTGACATTGGTTCATTCCAAGTTCATCAGTACCGGAAATACCGGTAGCCATCGGAGAGTGAATTGGAATATCACGAATCTGAAGCCATCGATACCTGGACCGATTTTCATGACAGTATGACTCAGCCAGCGGAAAAAGTCGTGAAGCGCGCTGATTTATGGCAGCGAGATTTTCAAGAATCTTATCCTGCAACTTTGGCTGAATTTTACCTATTACTCGAATGAGGCGACTGATATGACGTGGGCGTTCATATAAAGTGTTTTGCCCGTCAATCATGAATATACTATAAGCGATAAATATCGTCTTAAACGAATTCGACCCGTCCGGGGATACACCACGCGTCGGACGCATAAAGTTAGTATTGCGAACTTCGAGTGCGTTCAGCGTTTTAAAAACGAAAGTCTTACCGGCGATAACGGCTGAAGTAGTTAGAAACCCTTGGTATAAATATGCCTCAAGTTCTGACCACACTTCATCATCAACCTTCCGATAGGTATCGGGAACGGTGATTTTGATGCGTGATTTAACTGGTTTATCCAATGGAGTTTCTCAGATAAGTTCTTTCAGCATGGCATATAGCGCAAAGTAATTCAGTTTTTAACAACTCCTCCTTCAGTTTACCGATGCCTTTTATCATACCACTACTAATTGAAAACTTTTTCGAATTAATATGATCAAAGTCCATCTGACTATAGTGATATGAAGTATCACAATCTTTGCATGGAAAAGATTTAAGTTCATTTATCAGTTGTCGATTTTTACTCAGTCTTTTATTTTTCGTACCTAGTTTTTCAGATCGAAT
>Ga0315291_10007515_pt1 | contig 13462 bp, 27 predicted proteins | sample YL17G12_20_MG_FD_203070 | JGI IMG/M metagenome (GOLD analysis project Ga0315291, IMG submission 203070) | Sediment microbial communities from Yellowstone Lake, YNP, Wyoming, USA - YL17G12_20 | ecosystem: Environmental > Aquatic > Freshwater > Lake > Sediment | place: USA: Wyoming | collected...
AAAGGGTGTAGAACGGGTGTAAGTCCCGGAGAGGTCAGCCTTAGCCGAATGATGGAATGCAGACATGCTTGTCTCAAAAACAGGTGCTTAAAAAGCGTGAGGGTTCAAGTCCCTTTTCGGCTACAAATTATTTTTTAGTATTCACTTAATAAATAAAAAAATGTTATTAATTGCTGAAATTGTTTTAACTATTTTCGCATGGAAAAGAGGTTGGAGATGGTATGCCTTAATACCAATGGGACTTTGTCTAATAATAGGATTTATTATAGGTCTAAGTATTGGTGCAAGTGGTGGATCTATTAATGATATACCGAGTGTTAGTATAGTTTTAGATGTTATTGCTGTAATTGCACTTATAGTTTTGTGTTCTATAAAACCCAAATCAAACGAATTTTAAAATGCTTAGAAAAAAAGGTAAACATTACTGGAATTATAGAATAGTAACTAAAATAATTTCTGGTATAACTGGTTATGACAATGGAACTGTTACTAAACTTTCTGACCAAAGAATATTTTCTATAGTAGAAGTTTATTATAATGGAGATGTGCCTGATTCTTATGCAGAATCTAAAGGTGTTTTGTATGATCATGAATCTGTTGAAGATTTAATGTGGGTTCATAAAAAAATAAAAAAGGCATTTAAAAAAGATATCCTTGATCTTGATAATTGGCCTAAAAACTATATTCCTAATTTTGATTTACAAGTAACTAGTAATTTAAAAAATCTTTGTCCCTAATGAAATGGATACAAGAAACTATAAATGTAAATGTTATCCTTGTCATGATGAAAATGAATTAGAATCGTGCACATTTTGTTTTTGTCCCATATATCCATGTAATACAAATAGAGGTGTTTGGATTGAAAATGGATTTTTAGGTGAACCAATATTAGATTGTTCAAAATGTACTTGGCCACATAAAAAAGAGTTAGTAGATAAATTTTTTAATATTATAAAAAGGGAATATTAAAAATGGAAAAAACAGGAAAAATACCAACACCTACAATAGATTATATTGGAAAATATGCAACTATAAAAAAAGAAGTTAATCTTTCTCCGTATGAACAATTAACTCAAATACATAATTATCCATATAAAATAGTTAATCAAAACAGAAGAAGAACATGGATTTGTTTAGAATCTAAAGTTTTTTGTACATATATTTCAAATACATCAAGTAAATATGAAACAACTGATAGATCTTTTTGGATGAAAGTTGATGAGTGTGAAATAACCGATTTATTAATTAAATATGAAAGAAAAATACACTATTAAAACTGGAAAATTTGGAACAGAATTTTACGTTGAAGATCCGAATTTAGGTGGATATACAGCTTTCTTTAAAGATTTCCCAAATATAGTAACCCAGGGCGAAACTATAAAAGAAGCTCAAACTCATCTTTGGAACACAACACATGACGTTTTAAAACATTTTTTGAATAAATAAATATAATATATACTATGATAATAGATATACTGACATTATTATTTGTAACATTATTTATATTTTTAGTAGTTGTAATAAGTAGAAAATTAGAAAAAATGGAATAGGTACAAAAATTAATCGTTATTACCCGTAGAGATTTATCTCCAGGTTACCAAATGATACAGGCGGCCCACGCAGCCATTGAGTTTCAACATGAACATCCCGAAATCGCAAAAGAATGGAATACACAATCTAAATATTTAATATTCTTATCAGTTGAAAATGAACAAGAACTTCAAAGATTTTTACAAAAAATTGAAATACGAGATTTAAAACACACAAAGTTTTTTGAACCAGATATAGGAAATCAATTAACTGCGATTGCTATTCAACCAGGTGAAGAAACAAGAAAATTAACAAGTAATTTACCATTAGCGTTAAAAGAACTAACAATATGAATAAAGTAGAAATTTTAATTTTATATGTTCAAAAGTTTTCTAATGAAGAACTTGTAGATGTATTACGGGAAATTGATCTTAAAGATGGTGTATCTTTAAAAACTCAATTATCACCAAATGCTGATAAATTATTTAAGATATACAACAATGATCATTGGACAATAGGTATGGATAGATTTAATGAAATTATACGTTGTATTGAACAAGAAATTATTAGAAGATTAAAATATAATAAAAATATTTTTTTATGTCAAGAAAAATGATTATATTTGTATAAATTAATGATTATGATAAAAGATACTTTATCTAAAGAAGATTTCGATCTTACAAAAAAATATGAATTATTTGATGTAATTTATATTATAGGCAAAGATTTTAATGATAATAAAATAAAAGCTTGGGAAGTAATAGGGCATGTTCTTAATTCCGCATATGAAAAAAGAGCCTTTGAATATGAATTATGTTCATATCCTATTTCTGTGTATATTTCTAAAAATGAAAAATTAATTCTTTCGGATTTTCGTAATCACTTTATATCAAAAGATAGAAACGAAGTTGTTGAACAGAAAAAAGCTCTTTTAAACGAACAATTTCAAACACAAGTAAATGATTTAAAATAATATGAAAAAAATTCAAAAAATAAAACAAGAAATCATAGATCAACTCAATAAAGCTGATTATACTAGTGATTTAGGAGATATTGGCAATGAAATAGGAATAATTATTGGTAAATATTTATCGGCTGATAAAAATCCTGGATATGAATTTGATGATTTCATTCATGGAGTAAAACATGGAATATCTTTAACTAATGGTACACACTAAATTATGAAAAAAATTACTTATCCTAATTGGCTTTTAAAATTATATTTTTTATTTAAAAATTTAAAATATTATGATCGTGCTCAAGGTACGATTAATATGGAAGATATAAAATATTATAATAAAATAAAAACATATGTTTTTTATATTCATTAATATGAAATAGGTTAAAAGAAATAGAAGTCCATGATTATTACATATTTTATGTAACATACTTTATATAATTAATAACTAAAATAAAATAATAATCATGGAAACAACATTTAATAAACCCGCAATTAAATCATTAAAAGCTGACATTAAACAAAGTGCAGCATTACAAAGAGCTATGAAAAATCAAAGAAAAACCGTTCATTTAAAAGGTGAAAGAATTTTTGAACCCTGGAGAGCTTCAATGTATGTTTTTTTAGATGGTATGAAATTAAGAATTTTATATGCAGCATACGGATTAATGAGAGGAAAAAAATTCTCACAGATTGAAAATCACTATCCTGAAGAAAATCATCCTCTTAACAAATACATAAATGCAATTAATAAATGCATTGAATTTCATACTAAAAAAGTAGAACAAGAAGAAGTAGCTAAACAATTTGCAAATAAACTAATTAATGATAGTAAAGATTTAGATCCTGAATTTGCAGAAATTGCTAATAAAAATTTTAAAGAACTTTTATATTAAAAAGTAGGGGTGAAAATCCCCTATATGGTTGCGTAGTTTAATGGCCGAACGAAGATCTCTAAAATCTTATAAGAGCGGGTTCAATTCCCGCCGCAACTACACTTAATTTAATACTTAAAACTATGAGACAAAAAGAATTTACAAAGAAACAAGTAAAACAAGAAATTAAAATTATTCTTAATTACTGGAAGTTTGTACACCCAAAAAACCCATCAGAAAAAGTTTCATTAAGATCTGTTATTGGTGATTATCAAAATAATGCAATGTTAAGATCTATTAAAGAAGTATTATTTGATCATATAGGTAAAGCTGACAGAAACGGAGCAACATGGTATTTAAGATACCCTAAAAAAGGTTCTAAAGAACTAGCAAAAAAAGTTATGAAGACCACTTATGTTACTACATTAAATAGTTTTCCGTTCTAATAAAACAACATAAAATTATTCTATATGAAAAAAATATTCATAATTATAATAGCTATAATAGCTTTTTCTTCGTGTACACGTTCTGTTTTAGAAAATAAAGAATATAAAATAGTTGATACACTTGATGTAAAATATGCTACTATTTTTTCTTCAGATCCTGTAAATGCTAAAGTGATTATTAAATATGATAGTACTTTTCATTATGGTGTTGTAGATAAATATGGAAACTTGATAAAAATGAATCCAAGAAATCTTAAAGTAAAAAAATATAAATAATTTGTTATCTTAACATCATAAAACTTTTTTAAGTGTATAATATATAAAATATATCGCGGGAAGCGTGCTGGTTCGCTCCGGGGCTCATAACCCTTTTAGGGTACGGGGGTTCGATTCCCTCTCCCGCTACAAATTTGTCCTTTGGTGTAATTGGCAACACGACGGATTTTGATTCCGCAGAGTCCAGGTTCGAACCCCGGGAGGACAACTAAACTAAAATAACAATAATATCATGTTAATAAAAAGCTATGAATACAATGGTTATTTAATTGAAATATCTGAACATCCTATTTATCATGATTTTGAATTTGTAGTTAAAACTCTCAATGAAAAAGAAATCAAAATTATCAGTACTAATCTTTATGACAATGAATATGCTGCTGAAATAGGGGCTCAATTAATTATAGATACATTATAAAATATGAAAGAAGTTAATGATCGAAATTTTGATGAAGTAGTATTACAGGCTAAAACTCCTATAATTATTGATTTGTACGCACAATGGTGTGCTCCATGTAGAATGATTGCCCCAATATTAGAAGAACTGTCAAATGAAAACAAAAATATTGAATTTGTTAAATGCGATGTAGATGAAAGCCCTGAAATTGCAAAAAAATATAATATAAGAAATATTCCAGCTATTATGTATTTTAATAATGGAGAGTTATTACATACACAAATTGGAGCAGCACCTAAATTAAGTTTTTTATCTAAAATTGAAAATTTATATAAAATAAAAAAAGAGGGATAAACCCTCTTTTTGTTATATAACCTTGTGATATAATTATTTTAGTTAAAATTTATAACCGCACGTTGAACAAAATTGATGGCTTGATTTCTTTCTTTTTGAACCACAATTTGTACAAAATACCTTTAAATCTTCTTTGACTAATGCTTTTTGAGACTCTGGAAGAATAATCCAAGTAGTTCTCCAACTACAGTAGTAATTAAAAGAAGTTGAATCATATGTGAAATGTTGATCCGAGTATGATCCCTTTTCAACTCTACCCGTTTCTTTTAATTCTTGGTTAAGTAGCTCTAGTTTTGGTGATGCATCACCTTGATTTAAATTTCCGGAATCACATGTGTAAGATATATTCTGATTCTGATTATTAGAACAACTATAAGATATAGAAGTTCCTGATATTCCTTGTGATGAACTAGTTCCTATTAAATTACCGCCTGTAGTACTATTATAATAAGTCCAAGTTGGTGAAACTGGTGGATAATATGGTTGATACCATGGATAATGATAATGATGGTGATGATATTCTATAGGCCATTCAACTATGTATGGTTTTCTATATTCATCATAAAATTCTACATCTACAATACCATTATTTTTAATAGCTTTTTCTACATTAGGATCACTAGAATTAACTTCATAAGTTTCAAATAAGAATTTTTTAGCTTCATCAAAATATCTCTCAAGAAATACTCTTTCACCTGGGCGTAAAATAATTCCAGAACCAAGAGATTTTCCGTTGAGACTAATTTTCGCTAAAACTTTGTTAGTTGTTGGATTAAAGAGTTCAAGTTCAAACTCATCTCCATTTTTTAGATAAACATTTTGATTGTACTGTTTTACTCGTTGACGACCTTTGGTCACAAATACTGTGGGCACAGTTACCCTTTGAGTGTGTAAAGTGGCTTTCATTTCCTTACGTTATTTTTTATATGATAATTTATTCATTGGTATTTCTCCAATTCAAATGTTCCCAAAGAACACTAAATTACCAATCACAAGGTTGCACATTATTTTATATTATATATATTATTTTTAATTAGATTTATATTTTTTAAAAATTTAACAAAAATTTAACAAAATATGTTTTTTATTTCATAATTTATTATTATATTTACTTCATACAATGAAAAATTTATTATTATTAATAATTTACATTAAAATGAAAAAAGTACTGGTTATTTTAATAGCATTAATGCTAAGTATTTCTTTTTGTAAAAAGGAAGATGAACTAATTGTAACATGTCAAGGTGATTGTCATAATTATTCTTTTAATATTAATGATGAATCTGGAGCGTATTCATATAGTATGTCAATATCTTATATTTATGATTCACAAGGTTTAGCATCAGCAACAGGAACAGGATCAATTACATTTGATAGTACAGGTAATACTTATCAACTTTATGAAACTGTAAATTATAGAACATGTAAATATACCGTAAAAGTTACCTTTGAGGGGAATACAGCAGATTGTGGTAATTAAATAATAATTTATTATATGACAAAATTTAGTAAAGGTGATTTAGTTTTTCATAGATCTAATCCTAATTTTAAAATGGTAATCATTTACATCCATTATATGGATGAAAATGATTCAGATGGAAATGATTCAGCAGAACATACATATACATGCAGATGGGTGTCTACCAACGGGAAAATACAAGAATGTGACTTTACAGCAGTTGAAATTCTACGTATACTATAATTTAACAAAACTTTAACAAGATATATTTTTTATTGTTAAAACTTGTTATTATATTTGTACTATAACTTACATTAACTATTAAAACAAACGTTTTTTGACATTATATATAATAATATAAAATTTTGTGGTGAAATTTGCGTTACTTCGTAACAATCCTGAAAACTGTAAAAAAAGACACGCAAGTTAAGTTTCCCAATATTTTTAATAAATTAGAATTATTATCAATATGCCCGGGTAGCCACAATCGTTACTGCGGGCATTTTATTTTTTAAAGAAATGAAGCAGTATAAAAGATGAATAATATGAAAAGGATATTAAAACAAATGTTACTTTATTGGATTAATGAAATTAAGTATTATGAAGATCTTGGATATTATGTAACTAGATTAGATGATTTAAGTAAAGTAGAATGGGGAGTTTTTACAAAAGAATTTAAAGAAGGTGATAAAGTTTATTGGTTAGGTCATGATGGAGTTTATGGATGTTTATTTGGTTGCATATATGAAGCTGATAAAGAAATGATAGAAAAGAAAAACGATATTAGTTTTTGGAAATGTATTAAAAAAATAAAAGTATGAAAAGAGTAATAGTTACACATCCAATGATAGGCATATGTTTTATGCAAGTATGTGCAGTATCAGATGCAACAGATGAAGAAATTCTTGAAGTTGCAAATAAAGAAAATTTTGCTGGAACTGAAAACGGTTGGTCAAGAGTTGCAAGAGAAAATGATGAAGATGAAAGAAAGAGACCAGTTATATGTGATGATGATAAAAACAGAAAACACTTTATATTAATATGTTAAAAAATTTAAAAACTTAATTTATTATCAGACATATAAATATAAACAAATGTGTCTAAATGAACTATCAAAATCAATATAATAAAATAATAGAAAAAAGTAAATCTGAAAACAGAAAAAAGTTAAAAAGGAATGATATTTCATATGTATATTACGAAAATCATCATATTTTGCCAAAATGTTTAGATGGAGGAGAAGAAAAAGAAAATAAAGTTTTATTAACAGCAAAGGAACACTTTGTATGTCATAAATTATTAACATATATTTATAAAGGGAATAGAAGAATAGCATACGCTTTTCATAGAATAACATATTGTAAAAACAGAAATTATATTAAATCTCTAAGAGACTATGCATATGCTATAGAGTTAATTAAAACAACAACAGTATCAAGAGAAACGAGAAATAAATTAAGTAAAGCGGCAAAAGGAAAATCTAAATCTATAGAACATCGTAAAAAAATAGGAGAAGGAAATAAAAATAAAAAAGTATCTAAAGAAACAAGAGAAAAAATAAAAAAATCACGTATAGGTAAAAAAGCTTCAATAGAAACAAGAGAAAAATTAAGAAAATTATCAACAGGAAGAAAAGCTTCTGAAAAATGTAAAACTGCATTATTAAAAGCAGTAACAGGAAGAAAAAAGTCTAGAGAAGAATTAATTAAAATATCGAGAAAAGATAGCAAACATACAAAAGAAACTAAATTAAAAATGTCTAAAACTCGAACAGAAGTAAAACGAGGTTCATATAAAAAAATAAAATGCCCTTATTGTAATCGGGAAATAATACCAGGTAACTTTAAAAAATGGCATGGAGAAAAATGTAAATATAAAAAAATTTCTTTAATTAAAAATTAATAGTAAATGGAGGTAAAAAATGAAATACAACAAAAAAACTGAAAAAGAAGTTAAAGTAACTACTACTTTACAAGGAGGCAAAGGGTTAACACAAAAACCTGAATATGAACTAATTGGAATTCTCTCTACAGGAATTCAAAATTCATTTTATGAAAAAGAAAATGAAAGAGTTAAAAGATTTGAAGAAGTTTTATCTTCTGTCGCAAATAAAAGTGTAGAGTTTGCAGCTAAATCTCTAATATATGCACGTACAGTTTTTGGACAACGTACAGTTACACATATAGGTGCTGTTACTCTTATTCCATTTTTATCTGGAAATGCTTTGGCAAAAAGATTTTTTTCTAAAAGAGAAAGAAATAAAAATGTTGGAGGCATAGTATATAGATTAGACGACACAATTGAAATCTTAGCTATATACAAATTAAAAAACGGAGAAAAAGCTCCTATACCAAACGCAATCAAAAAGGGTTTTAAAGATGCTATTGAAAATAGTGATGCGTATACTTTGGCAAAATATCAAGCAAAGGGACATAACATATCTCTTGTTGATATTGTTAATTTAGTTCACCCAATTGCAACTAAGATACAGGGAACTATAACTGTAACAGAAGATGAATATCAGAAAGCTATTAAGGGAACTAAGTTTTCTATAGGTCATAAGGATTATAAAGTAGAATATGTAAAAATTCCAGTTCGTACTGAAAAGGGAACTGAAATTCCAACACTTCATGCTCTTATACTTGGATTACTTAAGCAGTTCAACACTGTTGAAGATAAGAATACAGATGTAGGTAAGACAGTAGCTGAAAAAGTTAAGAAAGGTGAAATTACTGCTGAACAAGCAGTTGTTGAACTTAACGAAGCTAAGACTGAAAACTACAAGGAACTTATCGAAACTAAGAAAATTGGTTACCTTGCATTGCTTCGTAACGTAAGAAATATCCTTAAGACTAATGATACTGTTTTACTTGACAAAGCATGTGAAATGCTTGTACAGCAAGATTTTATTCGTAAATCACTTGTATGGCCTACTCAAATTGATGTAGCATTAGAAATTATGACACTTGAATTTTCAGGTGCACGAATGGCAAAGGTTACTAAAGCTCTTGGGACTGCATATGAATTAGCAATTCCTAATCTTCAGCAACTTCTTCCAGAAGGAAGAAGCGCAATTGTATTTGATACATCAGGTTCTATGGATGGAGGATACAACACCATTTATCTTGATGCAAAGAAAACTATTAATAAGAAACCTGCTGAAAAGGCAGCACTTATAGCAGCAACTTTTGCAAAGGGAGTTAATGGAGATGTATATCATTTTGCATCTGGATCTGAACAAATCACCGGTTGGAATCCAAATGATTCAGTTAATACATTAAAGCAGAAATTCATGGGATATAATGGTCGTCAGGGCCATGGAACAGATTTTGGAGCATGCTTTAAGTTATTTGAACACATGAATAAACAATATGACAGAGTAATTATTATTTCTGATGAACAGGATGGATATGGAAATGTAGAAAGTAATTACAAAGGTTATTGTAAAAAGTTTGGTACTCCATATGTATATATTATAAATATTTGTGGTTATGCTGTAACTGCTCCAATAAAAGGTGGAGATAGAGTATTTCGTTTATATGGATATAACCAGGATTTATATGATAAAATAACTCAAATAGAAATAAATCCACAAGTTATTATTGAAGAAATCAATAAGATTGAAATCTAATCTAAGGGGAGAAGAAATTCTCCCTTTTATATTTTTAATAAAAATTTAACACTATTTTTGAACATCGTATCATTTTTTTTTTGTATTTTAGTAACATAATATTAGACATAATGAAAATACATTATTTAATTGTTTTTCTTTTTATTTTTACTGGTTGTGAATTACAAAGACCACCTAAACTCACAACAACAGAAGCGACAAATATCACTCCAACTAGTGCAATATCCGGGGGTAATGTAACAGATGATGGTAACAAAGATGTTTACATAAAAGGAGTTTGTTGGAATATAAAAGAAAAACCTACTATAGAACAAAATAGAACAATAGACAATTATGGTATAGGAGTTTTTACAAGTACCATTAATGGGCTTGAACCAAATACTTTATATTATGTACGTGCATACGCCATAAATGATATTGGACTTTCATATGGAAATGAAATTGCATTTACAACAACCGATGTATCTGTTGCTACTTTAACAACAAATAGTGTATCTAATATTACACAATCATCTGCTATTTCTGGTGGAAATATTACATTTGATGGTGGACTTGATATAACTCAACGGGGGGTTTGTTGGAATACATCACCTAATCCTACACTAAGTAATTTTTATACAAATGATGGTACTGACATAGGAAATTTTACTAGCAATATTATTAATTTAACAGGAAATACAATATATTATATACGTGCGTATGCTATAAATTCAAAGGGTATTGCATATGGCCAAGAACTTTCATTTTTAACAGGATCTATGTTAGCAGAAGTTACAACTAATAATTCAACAGCAACATCTACAACAACTGCTATTGTTAACAGTAGTATAATAAATACAGGGGGTTCACCTATTATAGAAAGTGGAGTTTGCTGGAATACACAAATAAATCCTGATATATTAAATAATAAAATAATTAATACACAAACAACTGAAAATTTTACAAGCATTATAACTGGATTATCAGAAAATACTTCTTATTATGTGCGCGCCTATGTTATTAATGAAGTAGGTTTATCATATGGTGAAAATCTTTCTTTTGCGACAGATCCTCTTACAATTAAGGATGTTGATGGAAATATTTATAATGTAATTAGAATAGGATCACAATTATGGATAAAAGAAAATCTTAAAACCACAAAATTTTATGATGGTACTATTATTCCTTTGGTTATAGATAATATAAATTGGCAAAATTTAACAAAATCAGGTTATTGTTTGTATGATAATAATGAGAGTAATAAAAATATTTATGGAAATCTTTATAATTGGTATGCAGTTTTTAATGATAGATTATGCCCTGTAGGATGGCATGTTCCTACTGAAAATGAATATTTAATTCTAGAAAGTTTTCTTGATGATGCGCTTATTGCAGGAGGTAAATTAAAAGAAACAAGTACAATACATTGGTTAAATCCCAATACTGGTGCTACAAATGAAACTAATTTTACAGCTCTACCTGGAGGAATGAGAAATATTAATGGAGAATTTAAAGATATTAATAATAAAGGATTTTGGTGGGCTTTTACAGATCAATCAGATCTTGATGCATGGGAAAGAAGATTAGAATATAATTCAGAAAAAATATTTAGAGATTTTACAAATAAAAAAATAGGAAAATCAGTTAGATGTATTAAAAATTAAAAAATATATGAAGAACTTTTTTCTTAAAACAGCTTATTTACTTGGGCAACAATCTAAATGTGTTTCAAAACAAGTTGGTGCTGTTATCGCTAAAGATAAACGTATTATATCAACTGGTTATAATGGAACACCTCCAGGATTTAAAAATTGTAATGAAGTATTTGACCCCAATAATTTTGATCGTGAAGAACATCATAAATGGTCAAAAACATATGAAATTCACGCGGAATCTAATGCCATCGCATATTCTGCAAAAAATGATATTGGTATTAATGGTGCGGAAATTTATTGTATATTACAACCATGTGATGATTGTCTTAAACATATAATAGCGTCAGGAATAAAAAAAATATATTATGTTTATGCATATGATAAAGCAACAAAAAATAATGAATTATGGAATTTAATAGAACATGAAAAAGTTTATGATTCATTATTAATAAAATGGATAGAACAACAAAAAATATATTTTGAAAGTATTAAAGTTTAAAAAAATAAAATAATGAAAAAACTTAGTAGTTACACAATATTTAATTTATTTTTTGTTGTACAATTTATATTATCAATTGTATTTGTTCATCAACCATATATAATATATTATTTAAGTACTATTACATTTTGTTTTCTTTTTATTACTAGAGACAAATATGAATATCCCCTTAATTATTTTTGGATACTCTGGTTGTTACCTATACTTTTATGGCTTATTTATTTTATAAAATAAAATATGAAAAATATAAACCAAAACATAAATCAAAATAAAATTAATGAAGTTGAAATAAATTCTTTTATTAAAGAATGGTTGAAAAATACAAATAAAGAATTAACTTTTGATAATCTTGTTATTGAACAGATCAATATATCTTTTTATAAAGAGTTTCTAAATAGTTTTCTTAAAAATAGGTTTAGGAGTATAATTTACGGTGCTGATATAATAAAAGGATTTGAGTTACATGTGTCAAATTTTGAATCATTAGAAAAAATTTGTAAAGATATATGGGATCATCCAGAAGATTATTATAATTTATCAAATGTAGAAACATCAAGTGGTTACTATTATGAATTTTTAAAATATCTTTGGGTAGAATCCGACCAATTTGAAGAACCTATTCGTTTAGCAGATATAGTTGATAATTTAAAAATTAAATAAAATGAATACAAAATTTAGAGTATTATATGACACAAGACCAGATGAAGTTGTTGATGATATTTCTGAAATATTAAAACAATTTGGATTAACTATAATAATAACATCAGGAGACGATGATGAACATGTTGATTATGAAATAATAAAAACCGAGTAATATGAAAGCCCTAATATGTGTAGATTTACAAAAAGATCTTTTTCCTGATGGAAAATTACCTGTACCCCATGCTGATGAAGTGATACCTGTAATAAATGAACTTCTTCCTAAATTTGATCTTATAATTTTTACAAAAGATTGGCATCCAGAAAATTATAAATCCTTTGCATCTCAACACGAAGATAAAGAAATATTCGACACAATTGAATTAAACGGAATTAAACAAATTCTTTGGCCGGATCATTGTATTCAAGATACACTTGGTGCTGATTTTCATGAGGATTTAGACCTTAGTAAATGTAAAAAAGATTTTTATATCTTTAAAAAAGGTATGGATCCTGAAGTTGATAATTATTCAGCATTTTATGATAATGAACAAAAAAATTCTACAGGACTGTTTGAATTTCTTGATGAAAAAGAAGTTACTGATGTTTATGTTTGTGGATTATCTGGAGACTATGGTGTAAAGCATACAGCACTTGATTCTGCTATTTTAGGAGGATATAACACGTGTATTATTATAGATGCTATAAGATTTGTTGATGATGATAAACGTCCGGTAATACAAGAATTAACAGAATCTGATGTT
>Ga0315291_10007517_pt1 | contig 13461 bp, 5 predicted proteins | sample YL17G12_20_MG_FD_203070 | JGI IMG/M metagenome (GOLD analysis project Ga0315291, IMG submission 203070) | Sediment microbial communities from Yellowstone Lake, YNP, Wyoming, USA - YL17G12_20 | ecosystem: Environmental > Aquatic > Freshwater > Lake > Sediment | place: USA: Wyoming | collected...
CGACGCCGCGACCTCGTTCGTCTCCAAAACGGGCTGGCGCTTCGACGAATACAAGCCTTTTCTCTTCAAGACGGCCGATTACGGCGAGACCTGGACGCCGATCATGGGGAACCTGCCCGGCGATAAGCCGATCAACGTGGTGGTGCAGGACCGCAAGAACGCGGACCTTCTCTTCGCCGGGACGGAATGGGGTGTCTATGTGACGTTGGACGGTGGGACGACCTGGCAGGCCTTTAAGAACAACATGCCCTGGGTGAAGGTGACCGACCTCGTCATCCATCCCCGCGAAAACGACCTCGTCGTCGGCACATACGGCCGCGGGGTGTGGGTGACGGACATCACCCCGCTACAGGAAATGAACGAGGCGACGATTGCCGCGGACGTCCACCTTTTTGAGATCGAACCGCGGACCCAGCGCGTCTACGGCGGCATCGGCAATTATCAGCTTCTGGGCGACAGCCATCTGTTCACCCCCAACGAGCCCAACGCCGTGGTGATCAACTATTATTTAAAAGCCAAGTCGGAAGGCGCGGTGAAGGTCATCGTCGCCGATCCGTACGGGCAAGTCCTGGCCGAGCTCAGCGGCAAAGGCGAGGCGGGAATCAACACCGTCCAGTGGGGCATGCGCGTCCAGCGGCCCGGCCGGCCGGCGGGGCGGGGTCCTGGGATGGGCGGGGGAGGGGCGATGGTCGAACCGGGCGAATACCTCGTGACGCTCGAAGCCGGCGGCCAGAAGCTGACCAAGAAGGCCGTCATCCGCTACCGCCAGGGCTGGACCGTCGGCGCCGTCCCGACCGTCATTAAATAAATACGGGGACACATCACTTAATTCCGAGGGCATCGAGGCAAGCCGCGGTCCCTCTCGGCATATTGGAGACCGAAGGAACAGGATGGAACATCGGATTGCAGCAGAATCGAGGGCGCCCCAGCGGCAAAAGCCGCGAAGGCTGTCATGAAAACTTGGAGTCTGGAGGAGCGATGAAAAAATTTATATGGTTTATTGTCGCTTTTCTTGGTTTTGCGGGAATCATAGGCTTTCAGACATTCGCCCAGCGCGAGGGCCGCGGGTTCGGCCGCCCCGCCCGCGTCGTCCGTCCCGGGACGATCCCGGCCGACCTGGCCGCTCTCGAATGGCGGTTCGTCGGGCCGCAGGGGAACCGGGTCAGCGCGGTCGTCTGCGATTCGAACGATCCGAACATCTACTACGCCGGCGCCTGCGCGGGCGGCGTCTGGAAGTCCACCGATGGAGGCTTCGCCTGGGAACCGATGTTCGACGAGCAGACCTCGCAGTCCATCGGTGCCCTGGCCATCGCCCCGTCCGATTCCAATCAAATCTGGGCGGGCACGGGCGAGGCCTTCATCCGCTCCAACGTCCTTATCGGCGACGGGATCTATAAATCGATGGACGCAGGCCGGACCTGGAAGAACGCGGGGCTCGAAAAAAGCGGCCGGATCGGCCGGATCATCGTCCATCCCCGCGATCCGAACATCGTTTTCGCCGCGACCCTGGGGCATTGCTACGGCCCCCAGAAAGAACGCGGCGTCTACCGGACCAAGGACGGCGGGAAAACCTGGGAGCGGGTCCTCTTTGTGGACGAGAACACCGGCTGTTCGGGCTTGGCCATGGACCCCAACAACCCCCAAATCCTGTTCGCCGGGATGTGGTCCATCGTCATTCACACCTGGGGTAAGTCCAGCGGCGGTCCCGGGGGCGGCGTTTTCGTCAGCCGCGACGGCGGCGACACCTGGACGCGGCTCCGCGGCCGGGGCCTTCCAGATTTCGAGGTCGGCAAGGTCGACGTGGCCGTCGCCCCGTCCAATTCCGAGCGCGTCTATGCCTTGATCGAGACCGGCGACCGCGGCTCGCTCTGGCGCTCGGACGACGGCGGACGCAATTGGCGGGTGGTGAGCTACGACCGCCGGATCAACGAGCGCCCGCACTACTACACCCGGATGTGCCTCGCCCCCGACGACGAGAACACGGTCTATTTCCCTTGCAACAGCATGTATGTGACCTACGACGGCGGGGAATCGATCGACAATTTCAGCGGCGGCGGCGACTGCCACGACATGTGGGCCGACCCGCGGAACCCGAAGCGGATGATGATCGGCAACGACGCCGGCGTCATCCTGACCACGACCCGCGGGCGCCAGTGGCGGACGGTCAAGCTCCCCATCGGGCAGATGTACCATGTCGCCGTGGACAATCGGATTCCCTATTTCGTCTACAGCAACATGCAGGACTCGACTTCGAAACGCGGGCCGGCCTATCCCGGCGTCGGGCCCGAACCGCCGATCTGGATCTCCATGGCCGGATGCGAATCGGGCTTCTCCTACCCCGACCCCGTCGACAACAACATCGTCTGGGGGACGTGCTACTCGGGGACGGTCGAAATCTACGACCACCGGACGGGCCTCGTCCGGAGCGTCAATCCCTGGCCCGACAAGTCGCTCGACTCGCCGGCCGCCCCGCTCAAGTACCGCTAGAACTGGACCCACCCGATCGTCCTCTCGCCCCACGACCACAATAAAGTCTATGTCGGCAGCCAGGTCATCCATCAGACGACGGACGGCGGCCGGCACTGGACGATCATCTCCCCCGACCTCACCCTGAACGACAAATCCAAGCAGGGCTCGTCCGGAGGGCTGAGCAAGGACAATCTCGGCGTCGAATACGGCTGCACGCTTTTCGCGATCGCCGAGTCGCCCGTCCAGGCCGGCGTGATTTGGGCGGGGTCGAACGACGGCCTCATCCACGTCACCCGTGACGGCGGGAAGACCTGGACGAACGTCACCCCCCCGGCCATGCCATCCTGGGGCACGGTCAGCATGATGGATGCCTCCCGATACGAGGCCGGCCGCTGTTACATCGCCGTCGACGGCCATCAGGAAAACGTCCGCGACCCTTATCTCTTCAAGACGATGGATTTCGGAGCAACCTGGACGCGGATCGACTCCGGAATTCCGCGGTCTCCTCTGAGCTATACGAGCGCGATCAAGGAGGACCCCGTCCGCAAGGGGCTTCTTTTCGCGGGAACGGCCAACGCCGTCTATGTCTCCTTCGACGACGGCGCGGGCTGGCAGCCTCTCCAGGCCAACCTTCCCCAAGCCTGCATCACTTGGATTGCGATCCAGGAGCATTTCGGCGACTTGGTCGTGGGGACGAACGGCCGGGGCATTTGGATTATGGACGACATCTCGCCGCTCCGGGCCTACGGCTCGGCGGCTTCGAGCGCCGGGGCAACGCTCCTCAAGCCCCGCTCCGCTTTCCGGTTTAAACAACGGCAAGCGATCGATACCCTTCCTGGAGATAATTCCCGGAGCGAGAGCGGGCCGGCCGGCGCGGTGATCAATTACGTTCTCAAGGACGCGGTTCCGGGCGGGGCGACCATCGAGGTTTTCGACGCGGCGGGCACAAAGGTCCGGTCGCTCCGCGGTCCCGGCAACAAAGGCTTGAACCGGACGGTCTGGAATCTGCGGGGCGAATCATTCCTGTCGGTCGAGCTTCGGACGACTCCGGACTTCCACCCCCATGTCTGGGAGGAGAAACGGTTCCGCGGACGCGAAACGCGGCCGGTTTCCCATTGGGGGATCGGCAATACGATGTCGGGCGTGCTTCTGCCGCCCGGGACATACAAGGTCCGGCTGACGGCCGGCGGAACGACGTCCGAGCAAACGCTCGACGTCCTCAAAGACCCGAACTCGCAAGGGACGATCGAGGACATCAAGGCCATGACCGCGCTCTGGACGTCGGTCGGCCAGGACATCAACGAGGTCGTAACGATCATCAACCGCCTCGAGTGGATCGGCAAACAGATGGAGGATATGAACAAAATCCTGGCCGCGGTGAAAAACGGCCCGGCCTTGCGTTCCGCCTTGGCCGAGGCGCACAACGAGATGCGGACGGTCGAACGGCTGTTCCTCGAGGACCAGCTCCTGGCCTCGGACCCGAAGTCCTACCGCGAGGAAATGGCCATTTACCAGAAGCTGCTTTGGTTTTCGGGCGAGGTCGGGACGGGCGCGGGCGATATCCGCAATACCGAGGACAACGGCCCGACGAGCCAGCAGATCGAAGTCTATGAGCTGTTCAAGAAGCGGCTGGCCGAAGCCCGGGCGGCGTTCGACAAACTTCTGGCCGAGACGATCCCGGCGTTCAACAAAACGCTCCAAGCCGCCGGCTTCGGCTCCGTCATATGGCGATAGCTACCATAATTACCCAATTTCATTAATAAGGTGAATAAGGTAGCTGTCACCATATTTCACCATATTGGGGCGAGACGCAGGACCGTATTCCAGTTCCGCGTCGTCGCCGCCACCCCGAGCGCCTCTTCGACGAAGTTGTTGGGAAACCCGTAGCGGCCATGGATCGGACGGCTGAGGACGAACGCCTCGCGGCCTTCGATCGAAAAAATCTCGAGCCCGTCCTTGGCCGAAATAAGCGGAAGGTCGAACCGCCCGCTCGGCTTTTTAACGAGGAAGGCCATATACCGCTTGATCGCCCGGCCTTGCTCCTCGTCGCCGAACGGATCCCGGCGGATGAGCCGTTCGATTTCCCGGAAGGTCCGGAGAATGACCGTCGTTTCTACGCCCAGGGCAGCCCGCAAGCGCTTTTCGATTTTCCGCCCGAGCACGCCGACGTCTCCGGCCTCCGCCTCGAAGATCGCGTTGCCGCTCTGGAGGACGGTCTTCACGTTTGAGAGCCCGATATCTTCGAGCGCCCGGCGGAGGGTGTCCATTTTCAGGATCCCCTGCCCGCCGACGTTGACAGCCCTTAGAAACGCGACGGATTTGATCAATGGATCCTTTTTCCAGATCTTCCGGGGAACTATTTCTCCCGGACGGTTCCGTAAAGGCTCAGGATCTCCGCGTTGACGGCTTCCGCAAACAGCGCGATTTGCTGCGTCGCCCCCGCCTCGGGATCGTACGTTTTTCCGGTCGCGTCCTTGACGAAGCTCCCGAATTCCCGGTCGACGAGAGGCCGGAGGATGCCCTTGCGATCGGTGATGAACGACAGGCGCAGGACGAGGAGCAGGCGATGGAACCGCTTCATGAAAGCGGCCTCGAGCCGGCCCGATTCCCGCAAGGCCGCCGCCTGGTCCATCAGCTTGTCCAGCGCGGCTGTTCCCTCCGACTCGCTGATTTGGCCTTCCGACATCCGGTCGAAAAGCGCGTTCAAGTTTTCGAGCAGTTTTACTCCCGGATGGGCTGTCTGCAAGGCCCCGAGCGAAGCCGAAGAAAGGACAATGATCGCGGCGAGAATCTTGGCTTTTTGCATGACCGCGGCTCCTTCCGGTGAAATATCAGAAAAATAAGGTCGTTTTTTCAAAAAGTCAATCTTTATCAACGATCATGCGGGGCCGATTTCATCCCGTTTCCTTAATATGGTAAATGGGGTAGCTGTCACCCTATATCACCATAAGACTCATTTTACTACGGTTGCCGAATTATCAGCGATAAAGCGTCGGATTCTTCCGCCAGTCCTTGTCCTTGTCGTGGCCGAAAGTTGCCACGCGAGGGCGGCGCTCGCGGAGGCGCACGGACTCGAGGCCGCAGTCATACCCGCCGCTTTGGGGATTTTGCCCCACGCATTCAAGCCGGAGCGTATACGTCCCCGGCTCCGGCCAGAAGTCGAGGAGATGGGATTCCCGCCGGCCGGGTTCGGCCGCGTAGAAATCGATCGGCCGGCCGATTTTCACCCCGTTGAGGAGGGCCTGATAGCGGCCTCCCTCTTGAGATTGGCTTGCGACGATCACGAAGTGGAGCGGTTCCTTGGCCTTCACTTCGATGGGAATTTCGAGCCACGCTCCCGCCTGTCGCCCCGGTTGATAGACGAGATCCTCGCCTCCGCGCTGGGGAAACGACTGCTTCGCGGCCGGGCCTATTCCGTGGCGTTTGGCTTCGACGAAATCGCGCCCATAGGCGATCACCCGGTCAAGGTTGGGCAGGCGGCGCTCGGCCGCGCCCGGGGCGGGGGCCGCGAAGGTGGGCGTGCCGGTCTGATACCAGAAAGCGACGCTCGAATAATCGTCCTCGCGCTCGTTCCAACTGGTGGATTTATACTCGGGGTTCTCGTCCTGGGACATCCAGCCCATATGCTCGATAGTCACTTTGATGCCCGCGTTGAACACCATCGGGTCGCTGAGATGCCAGCGGTAAGCGCTGGTGTGGCCGCCGATGCCCCGTTGATCGAAAAACGGCACGCCGAAGGTGGGCGTGCCGTTCGTCTTGAGGCCCCAGGCCGAGAGAAAGTAATCTTCCGTGCCCGTTCCCCAGATCGAGGGCTTCGCTTCCCCGTCGATGTAGATCTTCTCGTCGCCCTCGCCGAACCAGGCCGGGCTGCGCATCCGGACGGCCAGGACCGTACCGACATAATGCCCCTTCCCGGTCGTTTCGAGGAGCAGGTAGTCTTTGCCTTTTTCCACCGGGTATTCCTGGCGGTATTGGGCATAGAAATAGGGGGTGTCCTTCGACAGCTTGTCCAGCTTGATCCAGTCGATATTGAAGTAAAGCATGCTGAGGGGCAAGTTGCTCTGGTTTTCGATCTCGATCCGGGCCGACTTCCGGAAGGGCATATGCCAATAGGAATTGTAGGAATCCCCGTCCTCGACGACGACCGGAAAGCTGATGACCTCGCGGCGCTCGCCGAAGCAGTTGGCGAAGAAATCCCCGAGGGGCGCTTCGACCGCAGGCCGGGGATCGCCGTCCCAGTACATCCGGAGCATCATCTCCTGGTGGTTGGCCGAGCCTTTGGGCGCCCAATTCTGTGGCTCCGGGCCGAGAAAGGTGATCCAAATGTGAGTGATGACGCCCGGGCCAGCGCCGTCGAACAATACGTGGGTCGCGCCGGGAGGGACGTTGAAGTTGTCCCAATTGCTCTTAACATCGCCGTCGCCGCGCGGATCGGCGTTCGGATCGTACCGGCGCTCTCCGATGTCGCGCTCGCCGTTCGGGCCGCGGCGCAGCTCGCCGACGCGCATGGCCGAGGTCGTGCGCATCGAGCGCCCTTCCTGCGGCTTGGCCAGATCGTCGAGAAAGCCGCCGCTCCTCGGGCCGTCGCTGCCGCCGCCCCGGCAGCCGCCGTTCCAGACTAGACCGGCGAGCGCTAGGGCGGCAATCGTCGAAATCTTCAGGGCGTGTTTTCTCGCGCGTCTTGTCTTGCTCGACTTCATGATTTTTCCCTCCCCAAAATTTTTCTGACTTCATCTTCTATTTTGGGGGAGCGGCTCGCCCCGCGAGCTCGCTCCCCTTGCCCCGTTAAGAATCCGCTCGGTTAAAACGCGTAACGGAGGCCGAGCCGGAGCATCCGGGGGGTCATCAATCCCAAAGTCTTGCCGAAAGTGAACAGCGTCGGGTTGCTGGACGTCGCTTCCAGGCTCGTCGCGGTGTTGACGTTGAAGGCATTGAAAAGGTCGAACATCAGCTCGATCGTTCCGAACCGGCCGGGGAGGGTGAAGGTCTTGTCGAGGCGAAGGTCGAGATTGGTTCGATCCGGGAGGTTCCGCGCGCCTTTTTCTTCGGCATTGATGGTCACGCTGCCCTGGGAGAGGGTCAACCCCAAGTCGCTGCTCCGGATGACCCGGGTATAGGGCTGTCCCGACAGATAGTAAAAGTAGGCGCTGGCGTTGATTCCCCAAGGGCCGGTGTATGAGCCTTGGATCTTGACCTGATGAGGGGACACGAGCGTGTCGCGCCCGTAGGCGTAAGTCATCGCGTTGGGATTGTTGAACAGGCTGGTCGCAAAGCCGCTGCTCAAGCCCGTCAAATTTTTGGAAAACGCATAGACATAGGAGGCCACCAGCTGCCAGCGATGGGAATAACGCTTATTCAACGTCAATTCGAGGGCGTCATAATTGCGTTCGAGCCCCGGGGGGTTGGTGATATAGCTGACCGAAGTGATGGATGTGTTCGTCACGCCCCAAAACGTGGCGCTTTGGCCGTTGAACGGGTCGGTGACGGTGAAGGGCGTGTAGTTGGTCCAGCGCAGTTCTCCCCGGCTCAAGGCGGCCATGTCCAGGGCGTTCATGTCCACGTCCTCGACCAAGTTCCGGTCCCACTTCTTGATGTAGCGGAGGCTCAGCCTCGTGTCCTTCATGATTTCCCGTTCCAGGCCGGCCGTGAACTCGTCGACGTAGGGGACCTCGAGATCGGGATTGATTTTGGAAGAAGCGGTGGCGCTGAAGAGATACGGATCTCCCTTTATCGTCCAGTCCGGATTCAAGGCCTGCCGCCAGGAGATCGCGCCGTTGGGATTGACCCCGACGAATAGATTGCTGAGGGCCGAAGAGTAATACCGCCCGAAACTCGCCTTGAGGACGGTCTTGCTGTCTTTCGTCAAGGCGTAGGCCGCGCCCAGCCTCGGGGTGATCGTGTCCCAGATCATGGGTTTGAACGAGCTCAGAACCCGCGGATCATAGGTGACCCCTTGGTAGACGATCGGAGTCCGGTTCTCGCCTTGCTTGGGAACGATCCCTTCCTGGTGGTCGTACCGCAAGCCGAGGTTGAAGGTCAGCCTTTTCGTCGGGCTCCAGGAATCCTGGAAAAATCCGCCGAGCATGAGGTTGTTGTCCTTCCGGACGTAATCCTCGCGGTGGAGGATGTAGCTCGGCACGCCGCTGTTCAGATAGATCAGGTTCCCGAGGTTGTACCGGGGATCGCGGAAATAGTGATTATCCACGACCTCCCAGCCGTACCACAATTCCACACCCGTCTTGAATTCATGCCGTCCCGCCCAGTCATCGACGAAATACGTCCCGTCGAGGTTGAACTGGAATTTGGGGCGTTTGGAAATATTATTGTAGCCGTAGTTCTGGGAATAAAAACGGGTCACGGAGTCGTAGATTCCGATCTTGTCGTTCTTGGCTTGGAATTCGAGTTTGTGGGTGACGAAGGCCACCTTGGTATTCATGAAGAGGTCGGAATTGAAAAACCGGGTGAGCTGGAGATTGAAGGTGTTGGTCGGATTGTTCTGATAGAACGTGGTGTCCTCGTTCCGGTACATGCCGGCGTCGCGGTTCGTCCGCCGGATGTTCTGATGATTGTACGAAAGGACCAATTTGTCCTTGGCGTCGATCTGCCAGCTCAGCTTGGCGTAGGGATAATAGCGCCAGTTGTCCACCGGGATCGTTTGGGCTTTGTCCCAGGGAAAATGGTCGACATACTGGTTCAAGCTGTAATACGACATGTTGGCGAACAGCCAGAGTTTATTCTTGACGATCGGCCCGCCGAGATTGAAGGACCAATCGGTCTCATCCTTGAAGCCGACATACTGTCCTTCGAGCGGCGTGCCCTTGGTGTTGACGTCCTGGAGGCTTTTATTCCGGAAGTAATAGCTGGCTTGGCCGTGGATTTCGTTCCCTCCGGATTTCGTGATGGCGTTGATGACCGCGCCCCTGACGTTGCCGTATTCGGCCCGCAGGGCGCCGGTGTCGACCGAGAGCTCTTCCATGACGTCGAACCCGTAGCTGACCAGAAGGCCGCCGGTCAAAGGATCCGAGATGTTCACCCCGTCGATCATGAAGGCGTTGTCGCTCGTGGCGGCGCCGTGATAGGTTTCGTTGACGACGCCGGGGACAAGGGAGAAGAACGAAATCAGGAGCTGCCTCTGGGTCGGGATGCTCGCCAGGAACTCCTTGGCGTAATTGGCCGTAATCGTCGTTTTCTGGACGTCCACGGTCGGGGATTGACCGGTCACGATCACGGTCTCCTGGATCGAAGACAATTCCATCTCCACGTTCACGGACGTCGTTTCTCCGACCGTGATTCGGATGCCTTCCCTAACGAGGGTTTTAAATCCCGATAAATCAAAACCCACCTTGTAAGTGCCGGGCGGCAGGGCGGGGAAGCGGTAATAGCCCTTTTCATTGGCGGCCATCGCCATTTGGGGGACGATCAGAGCGGGGGACGTGATCGTAATCCCTACTCCGGGAAGACCGTTCCCTTCCTTGTCCTGGATATGGCCGCTCATCGTGCCTGTTTGAATGATCTGCGCCTGGGCAACCCAGGAAAACGCCGCGAGAAAGAGACCGAGGACCAGAATTTTTTGACGAGACATGAAACCTCCTGGTAAATAATTATTGGACAATTTTTGCCTGCACAAACGTTTGGTGCAATCGATTGTTCTTTTCCTTTTCATATTCTCTTCTTTCGGATTTCGTTTGTCAAGGAAATAAGGCGGCGCGCTTCTTTGGTGGCGCAAACGACGATCAATAGGGATAATTGATCATATAAGCGACCTGGCCGTCGGCGGTCATTGGCGGCGCGGAGAAATCCTAATGGTCAGAGATTTTACGCTTTCCGGCCGCCCTCCGGCGTGCTTGACGAACACGAACGCATACGCACCGATGAATCCCGGCCCCGGCATCCAGGTGAAGGTCCCGCGATCCCGATCAAACGTCGAGCCGATCGGAAGAGGCCGCAGCTCATCCCCGACGATGGAATATCCCTCGAAAACGCCCGCCGCCGGTCCCCACCGCGAAGTGTTGTCGAGAGTGACCGCCACCGGCTCAAGCTCGGAGATCTCGATCGTCCGCGGTCGATCCTTCGTCGGATAAACCGCCTCCGCCGGACCGTCGAGCCTGAATCCCTTCTTTACGAAGACGGGGGAAGAGACATCTTTCGGCAGACCGTCGAGTTCGGAGATCATGTCCCTCTTTTTTCCCTCCTGGATACGCCGGACCGCCGCGGAGAGCTTTTCCTTGCTGCCGGCCTCCGCGCCGCTCGACGAGGCCGTGTTCCGGATCGTGAAGTACCGGCTCCCGAAGCCGTTATCGACGCCCGCGTTGTCCGTCGCACTCCAGACGATCGTGTGCCTTCCGTCGGAGTATTTCGTCGTATCCAGAGGAATGAAACCGATCGCCCCGTTCGCATTCACACAGGTCGGGAACAAGGCCGCGACGTCGCTGCGGTAATAGCCGTAGCTCGGGTGCCCGACCGGCAAACCGTCTACCCAAGCCGTGATCGTCGACCCATCGGCCGGGATCGACTTCGGCGGGGGCGTCAGCACCCAGGCATAGTTAATATAATTCGCTCCCGTGGCCGTCCCGCCCTGACTCGGGGTGTCGATCGCCCCAAACGGTAAGACCGCGCGGGCATTGTCGCAGACGATCGTCTTTTGGCCCAAGAAGGCTTGATGGCCTTCCAGATCCGCGGCGATCGCCGTGAAAACGAACGTCCCGTTGCCCCCATTAGGCAGGACGTTCGTCAACAGCATATAGCCCCAGCCGGCCCGCTCTTTCAGAGGATACCAATAGTAACGTTGTTCCACATCGGGCCGGGCCCCCTCGACGAAAACGGCATCTCCGATATAGGCGAGGCCGTTGGGTTGGACGGATTCGCCCTCGACGGGGTTTCGATAGATCTTGACGGCGGCCACCTCGATGTCGTCCAGCGCCCATCCCGTGACGGCGACGCTTCCTTCGACGGTCGAGCCATCCACGGGAGTGTCGAGAAATCCGAAAGGCCCCGCCGTCGTACCGGCGGCGTATTGAACTAGACCGATGGATATGGTTTGGGGCGATTTCAAAGCATCGGCCGCCGTGATGGTCACCTCTCCTTGATAATTTCCCGCAGGGAGGGCGGCCGGATCGACGGAAACTTGGATCGTTCCCGGTCCCGTCCCCGCTCCCGGCGTCACGCCGATCCAGGGCCGGTTCGCCGCCGCCGTCCAGGAGAGAGTCCCATAGCCGGCGTTCATCACGCGCAACGTTTGAGCCTTCGGCGATGGACCATCGAAGACCGAAACAAAGGTGAGCGACTTCGGCTCGACGCTGAGGATGGGCCAGTTTCCCTCCTCGACCCGAAGAATGACGAGTCTGTCATCGCAAACGACGGCGGCCAGCGAACCCGCCGCGGCGACATCCGTTATGGCGCTATTCACCGGGAGTCCTTCAATAAACCCGGCTTCGACAGGTTTCGCGGGATCGGAAATATCCACGATATAACGACCCCCGTAGAGATACTTCCCGCTTATGCAGAAGACCTCGGACGGATGTTTGATCGATCCGGCGAGTGCGGGCGCGGCGGGGTTCGAGACGTCGAGGATGATGAGCCTCGCGCTCCCCCGCGTGGAATGATCATAGACGACGGTATACGCATAATGCCCTTGAACCTTCACTTTGCCGAATTCACCGTAAAAGCTTTCCGCATAAAGTCCGACCATGGCCGGCGCCGCGGGGTTCGACACATCGATGATCGAAAGGTTCCCTCCATTCGGGATCGGCGAGGGGCCTGCCTCCCAGGTGTTTCCGGAGACGTAGGCATAATCTCCGGCGACCGCGAGACTGCGGGCCGAGCCCCCCATCTTCGTTTCGTCCAGCGACCCGACGAGCGCGGGGTGGGCGGGATCGAGGATATCGAAGATCTTCAGCCCGCTTCCCGTGCCGCCATATAAACCGCCTCTGTGGGTGATATAAGCATAGCGGCCGGACACGACGATTTCTTTTCCGGCGTTTCCGATTACGGCCGCGCCGACGAGAACCGGAGCGGAGGGATCCGTGACGTCAAGGATGTACAGCGAACCCTCGCTCCCGGTTTCAGTGCGGTCGACGAGATAGGCATAGCGTCCACCGACGAAGATTCCGGAGGCTTGAAGGGAGACGTCGAATGTTCCCCGCTCGACCGGCGCGGCGGGGTCGGATATATCGACGATGGCGAGCCCGAGCTTGTCATCGAGATAATAGGCGTTCGAACCGTCGATGAACACCGCCGTTCCATTGCCGCGGGTGTCGTCGGATCGGCCCTTGAGCGCCGGGGCGGCAGGCAACGTCACGTCGACGATCTCGAAGTCCCGCGCTCCGGCAAGATAGACCGTCCCGTTCGCGACGCATAGGCCGGGGAATTCGCCGCCGTATGATCCCCGGATGACGGGTTGGGCGGGATTCGAAAGGTCGACGATTTTGAGGGTTGCGTCGAAGAAATACGCCGTCGTCCCGGCGATCGCGACGGGATCGGACCAATAATGATAGAGCATCCACGACGGCACGTTGGCCAGGAACACGGGCGACGCCGGATCGGACACATCGAGGATGTCATGCCCCCCAATATGTCCGACGACTGCAAGTCCTCCGTCAACGGCGACGCTCCTCGCCTCCGCGTAGATGCGTTTCCCGACAAGCCTCGGAGCGGCCGGATCGCTCAGGTCGAAGATTTGGAGAGCGCGCCCGGAGGCGACATAGGCGGTGCGGCCTGAAAGAAAGACCCGCCAGGAGTCGTAGATATACCCCGGTTCGCTTTCGCTGAAAGAGCCGATGAGAACGGGCACGGAGGGCCGGGAGACATCGATGATCTGAAGACCCTGTTTGCCGTCCGCAATGTAAGCGTAGGAACCCGCCACTTTGACATCTTTCGCCTCGCCCGGCGTATCGAACGTTCCTACGGTCACCGGATGGAGCGGGTTCTGGACATCGATCACTCGAAGGCCGGCCTCGCCTTCAGCGAGATACGCATAACGGCCGGAAACAATAA
>Ga0315291_10007519_pt1 | contig 13460 bp, 16 predicted proteins | sample YL17G12_20_MG_FD_203070 | JGI IMG/M metagenome (GOLD analysis project Ga0315291, IMG submission 203070) | Sediment microbial communities from Yellowstone Lake, YNP, Wyoming, USA - YL17G12_20 | ecosystem: Environmental > Aquatic > Freshwater > Lake > Sediment | place: USA: Wyoming | collected...
CTTGTTGTATATTATCTTTATCTTATCAAGCATGATGAAATTCCTAAATCGGAGATCAGTATTGATTTAATTATCCAACCCGATAAAAGGCTTCTTAACTTTCAAAGCATTATTAACTTGTTTGTCCAATTGAATTGGACGAACTGATCCATCAGCATAATAACATCAGAGCTGACGCCTGATCGGATTTCGCTGAGATAAGTCGCAATTTTACCATGATTATTACTCTCAACCACTTACCAAAATCGAAAGGTAAAACACCTGGTTAACCGATTTGCATCTTCGCTATAGCTGAGCTCTTGGAGACAAATTCTTCTTCAATAAAGCAAATTATTGAATAACTGAATACGATGGGGTATTTATATAACATCGGATATGTTATCTCGAAAGTCAGCAATTCATCCTAGGTCAGACCATCGTTTATATGCACGGTATTTTTTTATTCGGTCCAATCCATGGTTTGAAGAAGAATGGTAATGCGCGTATTCGGAATACAGCAGCACAGATTATCCACCCACTTGGAGTTGAGTTAGCTCCTGTTTCTTTGTCTCCGAAGCGGGAGAAGACGATTCCCACTATATGATTTGTCATAGTCTGTTGATATATCTTATAATACTATCAAGGTAAAGTTTCCCATCGTTGATTCTATCAAGGTTATAGCCCATGCGTAATATAACGCATCAGCTAATCTGTTCAAAAGGGGTGCCCAGTTCTCGCAAGAGGCTGGGCGTTTATGTTAATCAACTTGGAGTTATATTAGACGAACAATATCCATCCGGTTCCTCTTCTCTACCCCCGGCAATTAATTTCTCACAATATAGACAACTCAACAGGGTTAATTAATCGAGAATAAAGATCGATCACAATCCCAACGATTGATATACAACTCGTTTAACCTTGTGGAAGTGGTCAGCCTGGTGGCATAACTCCTCACTGCCAACCGGGCTGAACGACGGGATTATCAAATACATTACACTTTATACAGGTCCTTCAACGCAGCGACGATCTCCTGAGCAAGATAATCTGCCAGGTACTGGTCATAACCCAGGCGAGAGATCAGCCCCCAGGAGCGATCATTGACTTCGTATTCAGCGTACATATTGAGGATCGAGTGGTCCGGGTTGCCAATGGTGGTATGAGTCTTCTCCACGACATCCACGTAGGTAGAATCACCGTAGGAGGCGTATCCGGCATGAATGGAGAACTGGCTCATCGCGAAGAAAGGCGTCCAGATAAGGCCTGGCCTACCCACTTTGACCACCAGTACTGGATTTTGATACGCTGGTTCGAGTTCTTGCACCAGTTCGACCTCCCCCATTCCGGCTTTGTCCATTTTCTCCGTCAGCGCTTTTTTCAGCGCGCTAACCAGCGGGCCTTCTCCGACCAGGGCAATGCTGATTTTCTCGTTTCGCTGCATGAAAATTGGCTTATTGTCTCCCAAGTCCGTGGTGAGGACTGTCTTCATGGTCTGGTTGTTGCTCACTGCTACACGAAAATTAAGCAGCAGTAAAGCTGAGCTAAGAAGGACAATCCCTCCAATCAAAATCCATAAACGCTTGTTTTTCATGGCTTTTCTTCCTTTCCAAATCAGTTTAGTTGCACCCCGACAGCTTTCCTAAAACGTATCCATAAGGGTGGTTTTGGTGTAAATACAGACGAAATTGCTGGAAAAAGGTTCCATTCAAACTCCAGGAGATGGAAAAGCCCGCCAGTCTGAGTTGCTTGGGCTACAATGGAAAGATCTGGAATGGGAGCATGGGATCCTCCACATTCAAAGGCAGCTGGCCAGGGAAGGGGTGATATTTGCACCTCTCAAAACAAAGGCCATCAAGCGGTCGATTGAGCTTGGAGCGAATACCCGGGCAGTTCTGCATGAGCACAACAAGAGGCAGCAGCTCGAGCGCCTGATCGCCGACAATGCCTGGCAGGAAAATGAACTGATCTTCACTACCAAAAGAGGGACCCCTATGTACCAAAAGAACCTGCTTGATCATTACTTTATACCATTGGTCAAGGTTGCGAATATGCCAGCGATCCGCTTTCACGACATGAGGCATATAGCGGTCGCTCTCATGCTCAGTCATGGGATCTCAGTTTTTATCGTGAGCAAGATCATCGGGTATGCCAGGCCGAGCATAACTTCAGATATTTATGGGCACCTGGTGCCAGGTGCAATGAGTGGGATCGGGCAAATGAAGGACGAATTAATTGCTCCTATTCCAATCAATTTAACAATATAATCTCTACAGAATATCTAAATGGAGACAACTTATGGCGTCCTATCCCAATCTGACACCGAAACAAAAAGATATCCTAATGAAAGTCATTTCAGAGTTTATGAAAGGTGGTAAGACAATTGGTTTTGTCGTGGATGCACTTTCAAAGGAATTTCCTCCAGAACAAGCCGATCTGATTGCTATTACTGAGATAACCAGAGCCTATGCGATTAGCGAGCAAAAAGAGGGCGAGAAGCTTAAGAGAGAATGGAAAGATGTCCCGGTGGTTAAGACCTGGACCACCAATAACGATTTTCTTGTATGCCCTATATGCAGGGAGCTGGATGGCAAGGAAGTAGAAATCGATGAACACTTTGCCAATGACATTTTTATACCACCTGCTCATCCAGGCTGCAGGTGCTGGATCAGCGCCAGCACAGCATTAGCTAGATTGTAGTAGCGATCCTCTTATAATCGCGCACAGATCGCGCACAGTATCTTAAAATGCAACCAGAAATGAGGCGAAATCCTATTTCAGCTATTAAATTAACGAAAAACCGCTTGATCAAGCGGTTTATAGGGGAAAATGCAGTATTTATTGTGGGCGGAATAGGACTCGAACCTACGACCTCCTCTGTGTAAGAGATATACCATCGGGAAAAAAGACCGTCCAGTTAGTCCAGCACCTACATTTGGTTGTAATAAGTCCAGTTTCCCGCCAGATATGGGGGTTAGACTGTCCAGCATGTCCATTATTACCATACTGTGTCAGGACATCTGCACCCAAACTGCACCCGATCTGCACCACAGTATGAAGCGAGGAGAGGCGACCCGGATAGATTTGAACAATCAACTACTTGATCCACAGACATCACTGTCGTTTTACGTTTTGGGCTGGAAGAGCGTCCAGTAAGTCCAGCACCTATATTTAGTCGTTGCATATACAATTGTCGGACCGAATTTGGCGGTCGAACTGTCCAGCACATCCATTATCGCCATACTGTCTCAGCATATTTGGACCAAAATTGGTCCCAAATTGGTCCCAAATTGGCCCACAGTATGAAGCAAGGAAAGGCGACTCGCAGAGGGGGATCTAGGGACATTTTGATATAAATAGGCGATTGGTAGACCGCCTCTCATATGTTTACTAGCCAATCCATTTCTGCTTCAGAATCAATAGACGTTAGATCATGGGTGACTCGCTTGATTGCTTGAACTGCTCTTGCCGCATCCTCGTACCAAAGGAAATCCGAACTCTGGATATTTTTTACATCAACTTTTTTCGACTTGTAGTGAACTAGTTTATTCCGCCGGGTTACTAGCCAAATGAGATCTTTCATCGCCATTGATCCCGGATCGAGCTGTTTTCCGATTACTACTTTGGGGATAATAATCCATTTGGCGACCAGGTCAAGCTTGTCGAGATAGTTAGAGAAATAATTTCTTGAAAGGCGCATAATACCATAGTGATTAATATATGCTTCGAGCGTTAACGCTGAGAACACGACAACGATAATAGCAAGCTGGCCAATCTCATCGTTCTTTGAAGCGAGAATACCCACATCATGATCAGAAACCTCCTTCCCTTTGAGGCTAGACTCAAATTCGTCGTGCTCTTTCTTTAATGCTTTTATCCTAGCAAAGTTCTCCATCACAAGTGCGAAGTAACTATCATGACTTGTCCATGCGACTGTCAAAGGTTCCATTGTCACGGTCTTTCTGTCAACAGCCCAACCTATTCGCTGAACTATTAACCTAAGGGTATAACATTATCAATATAAATCCATAAAACCAAAACGGCTCTTGGTGTCAATCAGGGAGAATCTAAAACATTAAATTCGCTCTGAGATCCCTCCTCCTTTTTTACCCTCCCAGCCTTTCTGAAAGTCCCATGTGCCGGAGGCATTTGGATCTGCTCTCCATCAAACAGTTGCTCTATCGTAAGGATCTGAATTTTGGGATAGTCCTTTTGCCAGAGCTCGGAACTGTAATATCCTGCAGATAATGCCTCTTTATTCATCTCGCTTGTAGGTTGTTCGAGTGTGATAAAAACGCCAATGGCTGCGTTTTCACGATCGACTGTGCCATGCAGATCTCGCATGTCCCCGGCTTTGACGTGCCCACTCTTGACTTGTACCAGAACGCTTTTAGGCATGCCTGAGGGGTCGTCGATAAAGTTGATCTTACCATCAACACCTAGATCCTTGCCCTTCTTACCTCGTTTATCGCCTTGCTCTCCGCCTAATGGCATAGCCCCGATCAAGCCAAGTGCCCACCATTGGAACTGGTAACGGTTATCAGTTGCCAGTTGTTTAGCAGAGTTTAGATCAACTGGTTCACCTATCACCTGGTAGTCTTTTCCTGGAGAGATATTAAACGCATCCTTCAAACGATACTTCTGTAACGAAATCGCCAGGTAGGTTATGTCAATACCAACCCAACGGCGGTTAAGCTTTTGTGCTGCTGCAATCGCCGTTCCGCAGCCGCAGAATGGATCAAGTACCACATCTCCAGGGTTGGAACTAGCTTGAATAATGCGCTCAAGCAGAGAGGAGGGTTTTTGGGTGGGGTAACCGAGACTCTCGTTACCAAGTGCAGGTGGGATATCGGACCAGAAATCTTGAAGGGGGACCCCTGGCATTTCATCGAAATAACGTTTATAGTTAGGCATTCCTGCAGCTGTGTAGTAAATCCGGTCTTGGCGGGCGAATTCTTGCATATTTGCCAATGAATATGCCCAATATCTGCCGTGGTACGGTGGCATGCCTTTGTACTCCCATCCAGCCTGTGGGGAAAGGTATTCGTTTTCTAGATCTGCCTGCCATTCTACAGAATGAAGTGGTCGTTTGATCCGCCAAAGATATCTGGTATCACCCCCTGGTTTAGCACCTGTAAGATTATCTGTCCGAAATCGTCTCCCTGAGGTTGGATCTATATGACGGTAGAACTGGGTTACATAAGATTCGTCGTAAGGGGTGTAGATTGTGTTCCAGGTGTAGTCTTCCGTTTTAGTGTAGTAAAGGATGACATCGTGGATATGCCCATGCAGGCGGCGACCCTGTTTTGCATCGGAGTGAGCACTGCTGCGCTTCCAGGAGATTTCACTACGGAAGTTTTCAAAGCTGAAAATTGTATCGGTGATTATTTTCAGATAATGACTGGCTGTTGGATCACAATGCAGATATAGGCTGCCAGTTGGTTTCAGGACCCTTTGTAGCTCTACCAACCTGGCTGTCATCATCGCCAGGTATGCCATCATCTGGTTCTCACCGATGAAACTATGTAACGCCCCGATCATATCTGAAACAAGGGCAGGAGCGTTCTGGATGATTTCATGGTAAGTACGGGATGCAGACTTGTCCCAATGCCAGGTGTCATCAAAGGCTGAGATCTGAGCTTCGCTTTCCCGCCCTCCTTCGTCGCTGAATAGTACGTTATAAGAACGGTTGGAATTAAACGGGGGATCCAAGTAAACCAGGTCAATACTTTCATCAGAAAGGTACTCCTGCAGGATTGGCAAGTTATCGCCGTAAAATAACACATTTTCGTTTATAGGTTTGGGCGCCATTTTGTATCTCCGTATGGTGTTATTAGTATAAAGCCAAAGACACAAAAAGGGAAATCAAAAGGTCGTCCAATTCTTTAACATTTCTCGTAAATCCCCAAAAATGCCTCTTGACAATCATGCTACTATTGCGTATAATAGCAAATATACGCAATACTATTTTCAACATCTTAGGAGGCTCACCATGTCCAAAAAATTAGCAAAACGCACAGTCACAATACTAGTTCCACCCAAAGCTGACAAGCAAACCCGCTCACGCATGGGAATGTTCGCCGCCTGGCTGGCAAGGACCCGCACAGACTGGAAGTCGCCCGACCTGGCTGCTTACCGTGACCACTTACTCGAAAAGAACTCCCCAGCTACAGCTGCAGCCCACCTATCAACCATCCGAAGTCAATACCGGAGGATCATCTCGGACAACACCACCCGTGAAGGGTTGTATGGTCTAGCACCCATCGAGGCGAGTCCGAGCGATAAAAAAGCTTTCGTTGATGAAGTCTTGATCCGCTTAGAAAATGCAATCAACCCGAGCCACTCGAAAGTGACCCAGATAATCCACCAGGATCAACCTGACTCAGCCCATATCCGGCTGAGCAGGAAGCAGGCTGAATGGTTGCTCAATGCACCTGGCGTGGACAACCTCCAGGGTAAGCGGGATACAGCGATCATCGCACTGCTTCTATGCACCGGCATACGGGAAGCCGAATTATGCGCTCTGGATGTGGAGGATCTCCGCCAGGAACTGGGAGGGGAATTAGCCCTCCATGTACGCCAGGGGAAAGGTTGCAAGGAAAGGTTGGTCCCCTATGGCGACCTTGATTGGTGTCTGGTAGTGGTTGACGCCTGGCTCAAATTGGCAGGGATTTCAGATGGTGCAGTATTCCGGGGTTATCACGAAGGGTTCAAGGTCCAGCGTGGCAGGCTGTCGGTAAGAGCAGTCGAATACATCATTCGCTCTTATCCTATCTGCAGTAATGGTCAAAAGGTGACCGCTGCCCCCCACGACTTACGAAGGACCTATGCACGCAGATTATTCGAAGCCGGTACCCCGATGCTGGCCATCCAGCAGAACCTCGGGCACGCCAGCTCAAAAACAACTCAGGGATATATCGGATCACTCGATGCCTCCACCCGCCGACCTGGTATGATTTATAGCTTTGACCTGTCAAAACTGGAAGGGTAAACAAAATCTGACCCGATTTAAATTTTGAAAACCTATTTTAATGTCCTTTTATGTCCTTTTATGTCCCTTTCAGCCCTTTTTATTTTGTTTTTAATCGCCTTTTCTTGCCTTTTCGTGCCCCCCTGTACCATTTACATTTGATTTTATGTGCCTTTTAGTGCCTTTTAGTGCCTTTTAGCGCCTTTTAGCGACCTTTTAACCCCCCCCTACGACTAGATCACCACGAAATAAACCGATTTTATGTGACTCTTTCCGACTCTTTCCGACTCTTTTCGACCTTTTAAGCCTTTTTATCGTGCTTTTATACTCCTATCCACTCCTTTTTACGCATTTTTATCGTACTTTTTCTCTCCTTTTCACTCATTTTTCATCTAAATATAAACTTTATGCTACTTTTTGCGTCTTTTTTATTGTATTGTAGATAAATAAAACCACGTCCATATCTGCTTTTTTCTGCCCTTTCACTCCTTTTTTACTTCATTATAACCCTTGACAAAATGTGTACCAATCTGGTACACTATCTATATAAATACAGGAGGCTACAAATGAACTCGTCGCTTACAACCATAATAGGAACTACCGGAACTAAAGGAGGTAGCGGAACTTCATCCCCCGATCAAAGGATCAAAGCTTTACAACCCAAAATCAACCTGATTGCCAGGAAATTCCATCTCAGCGACCAGACCTCCGAAGATATTTCTCACACCATGATCGAGCGCCTCCTGACCAGGTGCGCCGAGGATCCCGCTTTTATCGACCGGGATGACGGTTACTGGCTCCGCTATGCTAATTGGATGGGTTACCATATCTTACAGAAAACCGTCATTTATAACCGATTTATCAACAGCGAAGATCCGACCAATGACGAACAGGTAGACCCATACGAGCTGTACGAGTGGGCGGTCGATCTTGCCCCGGAATCCAATCCAGAGCTTGCTTACGAGCTTGCAGAGCTCAGAGGGGTGATCGAAACCCTTCCCATTCACAACCGCAGCCTGGCAGCCTTGCTGATGATCGGTTACACAAAAGCTGAAATAGCTTACAAATTTGGCATTTCCCGGCCGGCTATCTCCCAAAGATTGAGCACGATCCGTAAAAACTTAATCCCCGTTATGTGACAAAAGGACATCACCATGACCCCCAAAAAGCATCTTCACATCCGAATTAGTGATGAAGGCAGACGCCAACTTGACGAGCTGTGCCAACGATTGGGCGATACCCAGGAGGGCGTGTTTATGCTTGCCCTCGACCGGCTTTACCGGGATGTTTCAGTCACGGACGACCTGAAGGAGATCTTCGAGAAAGGCATTTTGGTTGACGGGCGCTGCGTGGTGATCGAATTGGATGACTGCCCAGAGAAGCCACCAGAGAAGCCAATGTAGGGCAACGAGGGTGATCAACGAGACTGAGATCGAAGATTTTTTAGCTGAGCGCAACCTGAGCTCCTCCACCGAATTTTCTTATGGGCTATATCTACGACGGTTCACTGAGTGGCTGGATGAAACAGGCCAAGACCCCAAAACGGTGACGGTCCGGCAGGTCAAGACCTGGATTGAGCAAAATAAGTGGGGCAACAGCACGGCTTACCAGAACGTAACGGCGATAAGGCTCTTTTCGATCTGGCGTTTCGGTGAAACTCATCCCTTGTCAAAGCTGCGCTTGCGGCTCCTGGATCCCGGCCCCCAGCCAGCCTTGACCACCGCCCAGGCTGAGCGGTTGCTGGTGAGCCTAGAAAATTCCGTCCGCACCCCAATCTTTGAAGCAATCCGCCTGCGTGACATGGCAATGATCCGGCTGGCACTTGATACCGGATTGCGTGGCTCCGAACTGGCACGACTGGACCTTGACCACCTTTCAACCTCACAAAGGACCCTTTCAGTCCTGGCTAAAGGTCCAAAATGGAGGCACCCTGTTTTTTCAGCCCGTACAGCAGCTGCATTGGATGCGTGGCTGTTAGTAAGGGAAAAATATACCTCCCCAAAGGTCACGAGGGTTTTTATCGGTCTCAAGAACGGGAAAAGAGGCCAACCGATGACCAGGTTTGGGATCCGGGAAATGATCCATAGGAGAGGGCAGACGGTGGGCCTGGAATTGACGACCCACGATCTCAGGCGCACCTTCGCCACAGAAAGTCTTAGAAATGGAGCATCAACCAGGCTTGTTCAAGTACAAGGCGGGTGGAGTGACATAAGGTTGGTTGAGCGATATTCCCAAAGCCTGACCCCGAGCGACTTTGATGATCACTTTTTTGTGTAGGAATTTTACTAACTTTTGGTATCACGGCGTGCTATAATTACTTTACAATTAAATAACAGCACGAGGTAACTTCCAAAGTGTAAACCCGTAACAAATTGCTCGGGTCTCTTTGGGCGTTACCAAAGCTTAACTGAGGATCGACCCGGAGCATACTCGGATCGATCCTTTTTTATTTATCGAAGGGAGCTGAAATGAAAGCTGGAACAAAATATCTAAGTTTTACCCTCCGTCTGTCTGAAGATGATCGGAAATCGCTCGATCAGATCTTGACTGGTTTTTCCCTGACTAAAGCCGAAGCGGTTAGGACAGCGATCAGGCTGACAGCTAAACTATTTGCTAACAACACACCGTCTGAAAACTTATCTGTACAAACCCAAAGGGGGAGTGTCATAGAGGTACAGCACGAGCAAGAGTAACCTGATCATCAGTAATTCTTCTGACAATAAATACTTTAGACAATTTTCTATTAGAAAGGACTAGAGAAAATGGCAAACGAACAAGAACAACTTCAGCAAGCAACTGACAACCTCGAACGGATCAAGACTGACTGCAAGGTCCGAATGAATGCTCTCCAAGCTCACCTTAAAGCTGCCACCTATGAAGGGCAAAAGGCTGAGATCCAGCAAGATATTGATCAATTGAAAATTGTTTTCGATCGAGCGATTGAGCGAGCCGAAATCAACCAGACAAAGGCTGAGGCAGAATACCTGGTCCAGAAATCCGCCCAAGATGCCGGATCTGCCAAACTACGTGCAGATCGGGAGGAGGAAATCAAAAACAATGCCCTCCGTGAATGGGTACGGGCCGGTGGAGAACCAGCTCAGTTTGAATCAGCCTGGCCATCAATCCGCCAGTCTGTTCTCAATGAGCGAGTGATCAATGCCCTAGTTGGTCAACAAAAGCCCGACCTCTCGATCAAATTGTAAAGATTTGCCGATGTTCAATCATCCTGCCGTGTTGTTCAGCTTTTTTTAGCCGTGTTGATGTGATTAAGTTTCACTTTTAGGTCATAAGGGTACCAAATAAGGTGAATTGATGTCGGAATTATATTCAAGGGAAGCAGAAGAAGCCCTGATCGGCTACGTCCTGGTAAACCCCGACCGCTTCAGCGAGGTCAAAATCAACCTGGACGACTTCGAGATCCAACACCACCGTTGGATCTGGAACGCTATCGACCGGCTGGCTGAAGCGCACACGGAGATTGACAATATCACTGTGGCAAACCAGCTTGAAAGCGACGGGCACCTGGCAGGAGTCGGCGGACCATCCTACCTGGCAAAGCTAATCCAGCGAGGGTCGGAGTATTACAACGCCCCCGAATACGCCATGATCATCAAGCAAAGAGCCGCCAAGCGGAAAAAGCTGGAACTGGCAACCAGGCTAGCAAAAGGCGAAGATATCATCGCCGAACTCGAGACGTTGCAGGCACCACCCGAAACCGAGAAAACCCCCTCCAGATGGTCAGTGACCGACCTAATGGATACAGACTTCCCCACTCCACAATGGGCGATCCCCGAGATAATTCCTGCCGGTCTAACGATCCTGGGGGGACGCCCGAAGATCGGCAAAAGCTGGCTGCTTCTCCAGGCAGCCTGGGCAGTGGGTAGCGGTGGGATGTTCTTGGATCACAAGGTGGAAAAGGGTAACTCCCTTTACATCGCCCTGGAGGACAGCCCCCGACGCCTAAAGGAACGTATCAGCGCTATGGGGATTGACCGGCATGCAGCGATCACATTTGTGAACGTCTGGCGCCCCCTCCACAAAGGCGGATTGGATGACCTGCTGCTTGAACTAGAAACCAACCCCTACCGCTACGTGGCGATCGATACCCTTACTCGAGCGCTCCCTGGAGTGGATCAGAAGAACGACCAGGGAGTGATCGGCGAAGTCTTTGACGCCCTCCAAAAAATGGGACAAAAGCGAAATATTGCCATCGTGCTCGCAGATCACACCCGCAAACCGGCTGGAATGGCTGCGGATCCCATCGACGACATCCTTTACTCGACCGAGAAAACGGCGATCGCTGACGTAATCCTGGCAATCTACAAGGAGCAAGGCAAACCTGGTGCCCGCCTGCTTGGACGTGGGCGAGACATCGAAGAAATCGGTTTCAGCCTGGTGTTTAACACCCCCACCCGCTGTTGGCAGCTTGAAAGCGCCACGATCACCGAGAACCACGAAAAGATCATCGCCACTCTGGTAGCCCTGGGACGCTGCAAGGCAGACGACATCGCCAAAGCAATCGGTGAGAACCGTGGCAACACTTACACCCGGCTCCAGAAACTGGCAAACGAGGGTCTGATCACCCGAATAGAAATCAGGGGGGAGGTCTTTTATGCTCCCCTCCCCTAAACACCCCCTAATCCACCTAATCATCCTAAGCATAGGTAAGCAGACTAATCAACCTAATCACGGAGGATCTTCCCTTGAGTGCTTAGGCTGCTTAGGCAGCCCTTCCGGCTTTCCAGCCATTTTTACGGCTAGAATTGGCATGCTTAGGTGGATTAGGCACTTCCCTCTGGAGAAAGGATCACTGACCTAAACATACATTTTCATAACCTATAAATGGAGAGAAACAGTCTCGAATAAGGTGAATAATGGCAGATCTACCCGACCCTGGAAAAAATACGAATAACCTGCTTAGGGCAATCGACGTCGCCCAAAGGCTGAATATATCCCGGTCCCTGGCATACCAGTTAATGCAGTCAGGCGAGATCCCCACGGTCCGGATCCGCAATAAGATTGTCAGGGTGTTCGAACCCGACCTTGATCAATATATACTCAATTCCCGCACAGCCAGCCAAGTGTGATTGTTCAATCAATGCTAAAATGATTATGAACAATCGCACCTTACCAACTGAATATGCGGGTCGCCTTTCCTTGAAACTGTAAAAGGAGTAAAGGAATGACGAGACGACGAGGCAACAACGAGGGGAGTTTACATCCGAGGGCTAATGGCACCTGGCGTGCCCAGGTAACTGTTCAAGGGCGCAGGATGAGCTTTACAGCTAAAACCCGCCGTGAATGCCAGGAATGGATCAAGAAGACTAGCGTCCAAATAGACAACGGCATGACATATGACAGCACCCGGCGAAGCCTGGCTGATTATCTCAATAGTTGGCTCACGAGTGAACGATCGGTCATGCGACAATCTACCTGGACTCACTACAACCAGCTCACCCGATCTTATATAATCCCGAGTATAGGTCAGATCACACTTAAGGACTTGCGGACCGAGCACGTCCAGGGACTTTATAACCGATTGATCAATCAAGAAGTCGGATCTTATACGATCCTGAAGGTACACACCCTACTGCACAGCTCGCTTAAGCTGGCTGTCCAGACGGGCATGATCGGGCGCAATCCGGTAAGTTACGCACACCCACCTAAAGAACCAACTAGTGAGATGGCTATCCTAAACGAAAGCCAGGTCAGTCAATTTCTAGTATCGATCATCGGGCACCGATGGGAGGCGCTTTTCCACCTGGCAATCGTCACTGGTATGAGACAGATGGAATTACTCGGGTTGAAATGGGACGACCTTGATTGGATCAGGCAAACGATCAAGGTCGAGCGCCAGCTAGCCAGACCTGACAAAACAGGTGTGCGTTTCTTAGGTCCAAAGACCAGGTTTGGAAGAAGGACGGTTTCACTCGGGGAAAAGACCACCCTGGTAATGCGAGATCACTACGAACGCCAACAAGCAGTACGGCAGGCAGCCGGGGAGAAGTGGGTAGAGCATGGGTTGATCTTCACTAACTCAATTGGTGGACCAATCATCCCCCGCAACCTCCTAAGAGATTTCTATAAGTTGATCAAAGCTGCAGGATTGCCCAGGATACGATTTCACGACCTACGGCATACAGCAGAGCCTCTCTGATGCTCAATAACGGCGTAGCAGCCATTGTGGTGTCCAGGCGCTTGGGGCACTCCAAAGCTTCAATCACCCTCGATGTGTATGGTCACTTGATCCCCACCATGCAAACCGAAGCAGCAGAGCTTATTGACGAGCTCGTGACGCCAGTAGAACTGCACCCAATTGCACCCGATTTGCACCCGATTATAAAAATGCAATAATACCTGAGGGGAAAACCCAGGTTGATGCTCAAAATAATAAAAATTCCGTGTGATCACACGGATTATGGGGGAAAATGCATCAAAAATTGTGGGCGGAATAGGACTCGAACCTACGACCTCCTCTGTGTAAGGAATAGGTTACCAGAATTAGAACATATATCCT
>Ga0315291_10007520_pt1 | contig 13459 bp, 13 predicted proteins | sample YL17G12_20_MG_FD_203070 | JGI IMG/M metagenome (GOLD analysis project Ga0315291, IMG submission 203070) | Sediment microbial communities from Yellowstone Lake, YNP, Wyoming, USA - YL17G12_20 | ecosystem: Environmental > Aquatic > Freshwater > Lake > Sediment | place: USA: Wyoming | collected...
GTGAACCCGTTTTCCAACAGGAGCGCCTCGACCTTTCTTAAACCGTAAGGCGCGTACTTGGCTCTTCCATCTTGGTTGCGTTCAACTGGGGGATAAAGTGCCTTTCTCAAGAGCCACAGTGGCACAGGTCCTTTTGCGAATCCCGCCACAAAAGCGATGAAGGGGTTGTTGAAGTAATCACTCATTTCCGTAGCTGATGCAGTCAGCACTACTTTGACGCCGGTATTTATCGCCATCTCTTCTTCCCTTTAACACAAGTGCGGAATGACATGATAATTGCCTTATTAAAAACTATTCGTTGACTGAGCGGGAAAAAGGGTCTAATTATCAGCGTAAATGGCTGCAAAGACTCTAAATAGTTGCTTGGAAACGACAATACAAGGGAGACTGCCGATGAAGCTGCTGCTTGACGAAATGTACGCTGGCTTGAAGGAGTACTTTGAGACTTTGGGCTGGGAGGTGCTGACCGCTCAAGAAGCGGGATTGCAGGGAGCGAAAGACAAGGACGTCGCTGACTATGCTAGGAGCAACAACATGCTACTGATCACGCAAGATCAGAAACCAGCAGAGCTGGCTGAATTGACAGGGGTAAAATACGTTTTGATATCTAACGCGATGATAGCTAAGATAGCAGATGACAAAATAAGAGAGAAGTATCCAAGCATAAAGAAAGGGTGACACCCATAGCCTGCTTTTCGTGGGCATGCAAAGGCTTATCCTTCAAAACCCTAATCTTTGATCGTGAGTCATATGTCAACTGTTGAGGTCACAGTAAGAAGCCAAAATGGCAAATGCGCTTCCGGCCACAAAGTCGGTGACAAGATCATTTTCGACGGTAAATCCGTGAAGGGCAACGTCTGCTACAGTGCTTTAATGGTTCTACTTCCCAAGGTCTACGCGATGCGCTACGGCGTAGAGTTCCCATGGAGCAAAGACAAGAACGTCATATTCAATGCATGTCCAGACGCAGATAACCCAGTCGTGTTCGAAATACGGCGAATCAGAAAATAGCGGCTGATGAAGACTTCAGAACAGCGTCTTCTGTTTCTGAGATGATTCAAGGTTTGACACTCTTACCCCTATGAGACGTATTCTTCTCTCCGGTTTCAGATAATGCCACATTAGTTCCCTCGCGGCTTCCATCAAATCCCGTAACTGGCTTGATATTAGAGGCAGGGTCTTGCTGTGAGTGTGCGTCTCGAAATTCTCGTATCGCACTTTGATCGTGACGGTCTTGAAGTAGAAATTCTGGCTAACTGTGTCCCCATGCACTTCCTCTGAAAGTTTATCCAGCGTTGTCAAGACAAGTTGCGGGTCCGACGCGTCTTCTTCGAATGTCACCTCGCGGCTTATGGACCTTGTTTCACCCCTCTCTTGCACTTCACTCCTGTCTATTCCATTTGCCATCAAGTAAAACTGGTGCCCCGCAACACCGAAGTTTTCCGCAAGAACAGAGGGATCATAGTGTGCCAAGTCGCCGATTGTTTTGATTCCCATTTCAACGAGTTTCTGTTCGGTTTTGCGTCCAACCCACAGAAGTTTGCGTACAGGTAACGGAGCCAGAAAGGCTTTTGCGTCTTCCTCCTTAACGGTTGTCAGGCCGTCTGGTTTCTGATAGTCGCTTGCTATTTTGGCGACAAGCTTGTTCGGTCCGATGCCTATCGAACACGTGAGCTTCTCTTTCTCGTGAATCTCCTCTTTCAACCGTTTAGCCAAGACCTCTGCTTCTGCAAAATCTCTCGCTTTTGAGGTAACGTCCAAGAAGGCTTCATCTATCCCCCATTGTTCGAACTTGCCTCCATACTTTCGAGCGATGCTCATTATCTCGTTTGAAACTCTGACGTAAAGAGCAAAGTTAGGTCGAAGATAAGCGGCTTCAGGGCAGAGTCTCCAAGCTCTGCTGATCGGCATTCCAGACCTGATGTTGAGTTTTCTGGCTTCATAGTTGCAGGTGTGAACCACTCCTCTTCCCTTTCCTTCTTTTGGGTCAGCTCCTACTATGACTGGTTTTCCTTTGAGCGGAGGCTGCTCTCTTTCCTCAACAGCCGTGTAGAAATGGTCCATGTCCAAGTGGAGGATTATTCTTCTCTTGTCGCTCATGATGTTCCTTCTCCGATTGCCAAGGTTCGATGACTACGTATTGGCTGCTTATCTCCTGAGACATGCAACAACCTTGTGCTCGTTGGATTCCTCTTAATGTTCTTACGTTCATAAACCTTAATGCCCTCAGGCGCGGATATTTGGGCTATCGTTGGAGGAAAACTCGTGGCTGACAGGATTTCAAGAGAAGCTGCCGAGCAAGTGGCTGCTGACGTCGTGAAGAAGAAGAAAAACACCGAGAAAGTTGACGTTGTCACTGTGGATAAGAATGATGATGAATGGGTAGTGAGAGGCACTTGCCCCATAGACATGGAAGGACACCCTTGGACTGAACAGTTTGAGGTCGTGTTGAGTTCGAAAGGAAAGGTCAAATCTATGGACACTAGCTTGCTCTAGACCAAGTCCCAGATAACCCTAATCCATTCAAACAGTGGCTAGGCTGTCCCAGCTAGAAACTTTAAAGGTTATATCGTAGCATGTGCTAGTAGCTTTTTGGGTGTGGATCTGTTTGTTCGGAAAGATTCTTGTTCCATTAGATGGTTCTGAACATTCAGTGAAAGCCTTGGAAAAGGCGATCCAAATAGCCAAAAAGTTTGAGGCAAAGGTGACGTTGATCCACGTCTACTCTGTTTCTGTGCAGCCTATTCTTTTGCCTGAACCGACCACCTTAGGAGCCTCCTCAATTCCATTTTTGACGGCGGCTGAAATCTCAAAGGTCGTCGAGATAACACGCAAAGCAGGAAAACGCATCCTTGAGGACGGGGAACACAGAGCCAAATCTGAAAAGATTCGGGTTGAGAAGATGCTAGTTGAAGGACACGCAGTTCAAGAGATCGTGCGTGTGGCAAAAGAAGGCAATTTCGACTTAATCGTCATAGGCGCGAGAGGGTTAAGCAAGATCAAAGAGATATTTCTGGGAAGCGTGAGCGACGGCGTAATTCATCATGCCACGTGCCCAATCCTGCTGGTCAAATAGACTAACCGCCATCGCCGATTCAACGCTAAAGTTATTATGAAGAAGTTTCAGTGTTAATCAACAGCGGAGAAGCCCGGTGGTGCAGTGGTCAAACATAGTGGGCTCTGGACCCACCGACGAGAGTTCGAATCTCTCCCGGGCTACCAATAAAGTCTTCATTTTCACAGTGGAAATGCGTCTCCACTAATAAGTATCTGGTGCCCAAGCTCATTGCATGTTTGCATGTTTCCTTGTCGAGAAGACCATAGCGCGCACCTAAGCAATAATTGGTTTCTAAGTTTCCAAACTCAAAATGGAGAGAAGAATGAGAATTTGCAAAGTTCTTTCTTAGTTAGAAATTGGGAAATTCATGGGTTTTTCATGTGTGTAAATACGCCCTACTGACAGGGCTGGAGGTTATGTACGAAGACGTAATCAAAAACTAGACTAAAATGGCAAAACCAAAAAATGGAAAAAAACGGTTCTAAATTAAAGCTGTTAGCTTAGACTAGAATCTTGGCCTGGCAGGTCTTCTTTTTGAATAGCATTCTCGACAGTATACCGGTCTGCTTCCGTCGGGTTTGAAGGGAACTTCGCATTCCTTTCCGCAGTCGGCACATACTGCCTTATGCATTTCTCTTTCATTCATTAGTTCTTTCAACTCCTTGTGATGACTGTGCAAAAATCGCTTCTTACACGCTTCGTCTAGCTATGACGCTGGCGCTTATAAACAATGTGTTGGAAACTATGAAGTCTAAGCTTAGAGAAATCAATCAGGCGACCTTCTTTATCATGCAAACTTCTTTCAACTTCCTCAAAATCACAGTCCGCTTCAAACTCGCCAATGCTAGACTGGCGTGCGCTTCTATTATCAAAGCATAGGAAATTGAGAGATCAACCATGCACGTAGCGAACGCGTGAACTACACTGGCATTGATCTGGGATAAACTAGACTCAAAGAAATGAGACACATGTGAATCAGCTTCAGAGCTCATTCAACTCCTCTCGGATGCTTATTCATCCAATCCATAGCAAATGACTCCGCTTTTGATTCGGTCCCATACTCAGGCGATATCTTCCTGCCTTCTTCATCATCATTCTTCACCATTGGAAACAGCATTACCAAGTAGTGCTCTCCAAACTCTTTCTTGGACACAACGAGATTTTGCCCAGTTGTCGCATTCATGTATCCTCTCTGATTGTCTATTCTTCTCCAGCCTTCAACTATTCTCACAAATCATTCCTCACATACAAATCTCAAAGTGCCGAGCCAGATCCATCGTAGCACAAACCCCTTTTTTCTGTTCCAACCCTCTCACCACTACATTAACGAGGGTCCAGAAGTGCTGGGATCAAGCAACAGAGCCATCTTGCCATATAATTCCAGATAATCCCGGCCAACTTCCGTTTTCTGGTAAGTCACTTTTCCCGCTATCATGTCTGTCCGAAGAAGATCAATTGACTCCATAAAATCCAAGTATTGCCCTGATTGTGCAGAGCTCATATTGCAGTGAGACATAATATTAGTCTTACCAGATGGTTCGCGCAACTTCCTCAGAATCTCCGCTATGATCTCAAATCTGCTGCGGTTTCTATTGATTACGTTTCTCATTCCTAACATGCTAAACTACCTCTAAGGCAAAAGCAGGCCAGTTCTAGGGCAGAAGCAAGTCCTTTCTAGGGCAAATAATACTGCAAAAACCTATCGGCACGCCTTTACTGCAATATAAGTCTCAGCGCACCTTATAAGGATGAGCAGGCCAAAGTTGCGTTTCTACCTTCGCTTCTGTTTCTTTCCTCCATGATCTCTTCTAGTTTGATGCCTTTGTGCTTTGTCAGGGCGAGCGCTGTCAATGACTTTTCCACAGGAATTCCCAGCTCCGTCACGGGTGTGATTCGAGTCAGCCAATTCCGTTTTTTGCTTGCGGCTCATCGTCTTGACGTTTCTCTCTCTCTTCATAGCTTCGCCTCTGGAACTGAATCTCTCAGTGTGCACAAGCTTCATTGGTTTATGCATTCTCGTATATCGGGCGCCTCTGCCATTGAAGTGAAGCCTCAACCGTGAATCCACGTTCTTGGTATATCCGGTGTAGAAACTGCCACCTTCGCATAGAATAATGTAAACGTAATAGGGCATTCCTCATCAATGCTCCAATAGATGGCTCACGACTGGATTGTTTCAATAACCATGCATGCCCGTTAAAGCTTTTAGGCTAGCTAAGTTGGGAATGAACCCAAAGAAACCAGTGAATCTGCATGAATGATATTAATACCCTGCTCTTCTCGAAGACGCACACAGTTCCCTCCAGAAGGTCAAGAGGCAGCTTCATACACAGGCCATTCATAGAGCTACTCTGAATTTGCACTGTTCACCTCCTTTGACTATGAAGTATTCCATCGTGACTTTGACTGGTTTTCCTGTTGCTCCTTCGAATAGTACTTTGACCCGTCGTTATTAGCAACTACATTCGTGAAGCATTGAAGTAAACCGAGCGGTCAAAAAAAGGTTTTAAGAAACGGCAGACGTAACTAATCAGAATGTGCCGGGATGGCAGAGTGGATAATGCGCTGGCCTTGAGAGCCAGTGGACCTTCAGGTCCGCGCGGGTTCGAGTCCCACTCCCGGCGCCAAGATACTCTCACCTCACGTGATTCGAACGATGATTAGGCTTGCTACATACAAGAAAAGAAAAAGGAAGCCCTTTGTTTACTTTTTAAGATAAGCCCAGCCTATCAGTATCACGCCGATCAGGCCGATGACACCGACGAGGCCATAGAAGTACCATTTGTTCGCTACGTCTCCGTACAGGTTGTACATGCCGAAGTGTTGTACAGCGAAAACGATTATGGCTATGATAATCAGTACTCCGCCTAGGGCCATATTGGTTGTTTTGCTGTTCAAATCATATCACACCTCCTAGCAGGATCTTAACAGACAACAAGGCGTTCGATAAGCTATTTAATATCTTCGATGACTGGCGCCGCCAGTGACAATCAAATTGAGCACTGAAGCCAGATGCAAAACTATGAAAGAAAGTATCTGCTCTTGCTTGGTCTTTTGCTTGCCATCCTCTAGTTTGTGACAGTTACGGCCTACTGCTGTGCTCACTTGCAGGAATCGACGAAGCCACGTTGATTCGCACTGTACACTAATAAGGCTCATGAACAATCTTTCGTCATAGGTCAACTAGCCTAATGAATTCCCAGCAATTCCAGAAGATTGTATTTAATTATTAATACTGCGAACATCGAAGCGATAAGCGACATCACGGTGATCATCGTGTTAAGCGATGGTCCTGCTGTGTCCTTAAATGGGTCTCCGACTGTATCGCCTACGACTGCTGCCTTGTGTGCGTCTGATCCTTTTCCGCCGTGTTTTCCTGACTCGATTAGTTTCTTGGCGTTGTCCCATAGACCGCCTGCATTTGACATCAACAGTGCCAGTAGCAGACTTGAGAATATGGAGCCTGCTAAGAAGCCTCCGAGTGCCTTTATCCCGCCTACGAAGCCGATTAGCAAGGTTGCGACAATCGCTACAATGCTTGCTGGCATGAGTTCGCGTAATGCTCCGACAGTTGCGATGTCAACGCATCGTGCATAGTCAGGCTTCACGCCTGGTTTTCCTTCTTTCAGACCAACGATCTCTTTGAACTGTCTTCTGATCTCCGTAATCATTCTTTCAGCATTTCTAACGACGCCAAGTATAAGCATTGCGGAGAAGACTGCGGGAATCGCTAGGCCTATGAGCGCGCCTAATAGAACCATTGGGTCCATGATATCGAAGATGACTGGCTTGCCTGCTCTTGCGGCTATTTCCTGGAAAGCTGCTAGAAGCGCGATCACGGTCAGTCCAGCTGCGCCTATTGCAAATCCTTTGGTTATGGCTTTTGCTGTGTTTCCTGCTGAGTCAAGCTCGTCCGTTATTGCGATGACTTCCTCGCTCAGCCCTGATTGCTCGGCTATTCCCTTTGAATTATCTACGATTGGACCGTAGGCGTCGTTTGAAACGGTCAGTCCCACAATTGAAAGCATACCAAGGGAGGCCATGGCTATTCCGTAAACAGCATATCCTAATCCTAGAGGTTCACATATTTTGTACGCAACCGCTGCTGCAACAGCTATTCCAATCAACGGAAAAATAACACTGCGCAGACCATATGAGAATCCCGTCAGAATATTCAGTGCCGGTCCCGTTTCCGATGCTTTGGCGGTTTTCAAGACAGGCGCCTTGTCTTCAGACGTGAAGTAGTCAGATGTAACTCCGATTATTATTCCAGCTGCAAGACCTACTATAGCTGCTCCCCATAGCTGCCATTGGTATCCCAAGTACCACGTTGTTAGAGCTGTGAGAATTCCGAAGATCATGCATGTTACATAGGTGCCTCTGTTCAGTGCTCCCCCTGGGGTGCCTTTCTTGCCTACTCTGACCGTTAATGCACCTATGACAGCAGCAAGTATGCCTAGCCCGGCGAATACCAAGGGGATTTGAACGTAGGCGTTAGTTGTGCCAAGCCCTTGGCCAAGTATCATTACGGCCACTATGCTTGCGATGTACGAGTCGAAAAGGTCTGCTCCCATGCCAGCAACGTCTCCCACGTTGTCTCCGACATTGTCGGCTATGACCGCGGGGTTTCGCGGGTCATCTTCAGGGATTCCCAACTCCACTTTGCCCACTAAGTCTGCGCTGATGTCGGCGGTCTTGGTGTATATGCCCCCGCCTACTTTTGCAAAAAGTGAGAGAGAACTCGCTCCAAAACTGTAAGCCAACACTGCTGGAACGGTGCCTACCATTCCCGTAAGCGAGTAGACTACGCTAATCCCGAGGAGGCCAACTCCTACTACCGATAATCCCATAACTGCGCCACCGCGGAAACCGATGGGGAAGGCTTTGTTCAGCCCGCCTTGCGCTGCGTTTGCAACTTTTGCATTTGCCTTCGTAGCCACGTTCAGTCCTAAGTAACCCGCTAGAGCTGAGCAGAACGACCCGAATACGTAGGCTACTGGCAACTGAAGGTTCAGCCACAGGTCCTGGGCTTCCCATATTGGTTGCGGCAGGAATATGCCAATCAGTACCGCCACAACTGTTATGAACATTGCCAGCGTCGTGTATTCTCTTCTTATGAAAGTTGCAGCTCCTTCTTTGATTGCGTTAGAAATCTCTTTCATCTTCTCAGTTCCACTATCTTGCTTGTTCACGTATCTGTAGAAGTAGAGTCCTACTAGCACTGAGACCAGCGCAGATAGCGGTGCCACTAACCATGGTTGGAAGTCCATCATTTACCTCTCCCAATACCCATTCCAGTTTTCAAAGAAGCTGTAGTGTCCTTCGAAATCTCTTATAAACTTATTTGTCACCCCCTATAGTTCAGAGAAAAGAATATAACTCGATTATCTCTACACCATAACTCCTAAATTGGCTGTAGAGGGAGAAAATGCCGAAGCCTTGGCACGCGATGAACACTGAAGAAACGCTGGATTCTTTGAGTGCTAAGGAAACCGGACTAAGCCAAGAAGAAGCTCAGAATCGCTTACACCAATATGGACCTAACGAGTTGAAGAAAGAGAAAGGAACCTCATCAATAAAGATTTTTTTCGAGCAGTTCACTGATATTCTAATGGTCATTCTGCTCATTGCCGTGGGACTCACAATTGGTTCATATTTCATCAAGCAAGATATCGGCGAACTCTACGATGCAGCCGTAATAATCGCCATAGTCTTGGCAACAGCCACCTTGGGATTCTTTGAGGAATACAGATCTGAAAAAGCGGTAGAAGCGCTGAAGAGAATGACCGCGCCCACTGCGGTGGTGCTACGTGCAGGAAAGGAGGCTAAAGTACCTACGGTGGACATTGTTCCAGGAGATATTGTTCTTCTTTATACAGGTGATAAAGCTCCCGCAGATGCTCGACTTATTGAGACGTTCAATCTCAAGGTCGATGAAGCTGCACTTACAGGGGAGTCAGCACCAGTCAATAAGAGTGCCAATGTGCTTCCTGATAAAACTGCTCTTAATGATATGAAGAACATGGTTTTCACTGGAACGATAATTGTCTACGGTCGAGGAAAAGCTCTTGTTACTTCGACGGGTATGAACACTGAACTCGGGAAAATCGCGAAAATGGTTCAGACCACTGAGGAAGAAACAACGCCTTTGGAGAAAAGAACCGCATCCATTGGCAAATGGATCGGAATCTTGTCAATAGCAATCTGTCTCACAGTTGGGCTGATAGGCATCATTGACGGCCGCGATTGGCTCGACATGATTCTTTGGGGAATAAGTCTTGCAGTAGCCGCAGTCCCAGAAGCGTTGCCTGCAATCGTAACCGGTGCCCTTGCAGTTGGCATGTACAGAATGGCAAGAGTGAACACCGTTGTTAAACGGCTTCCAGCCGTTGAGACTCTTGGATGCACAAGTGTAATATGTTCGGACAAGACCGGCACAATGACAAAAGGCGAAATGACAGTCCAAAGAATATACGTGAATGACAAGATAATCAAGGTTTCAGGAGTCGGTTACGAACCTGAAGGATACTTCCTTTTTGAAGACAAAAGAACTGAACCTTCAGATCCGGAGCTCCGCACCCTATTAACTGCAGCAACATTGTGCAATGATGCTAAGCTGGAGAAAGATCCCTCTACAGAGAGATGGATCATCAAGGGAGACCCAACTGAAGGAGCATTAGTTGTCACCGCAGGCAAGGCAGGAATCTGGAAAGAGGAGCTTGAAAAGAAACAACCTCGAATAGCTGAAATTCCATTTTCTTCCGAACGTAAATGCATGACAACAGTCCATGTTGGTTCTGGCAAGAAAATGGCTTACATGAAAGGCGCTCCTGAAATTGTCCTGGGAAAATGCAGCAAGATCTTTGCAGATGGAAAAGCCCGAAAGATAACTCAGGACGACCAGACAAACATATCGAAGATAAATGAAGCAATGGCTATGCAAGCACTGAGAAACCTAGGCTTTGCCTTCCGAGAACTGCCAGACAGCATCGAGAACTTTGACGAGAAGATTGAAAAAGACTTTGTCTTTGTTGGAATAATGGGCATGATCGACCCGCCACGAGACGAAGTTAAGGATGCCATATACACGTGTAAGAGAGCAGGCATAAGCGTTGTAATGGTGACAGGGGACCATAAACTAACGGCAGTAGCTGTAGCCAAGGAACTTAACCTTCTGGGAGAAAAGGAGGAAGAGGGGAAGGTTCTCACAGGTGAAGAACTGGAGAAAATGAGCGATGAACGACTGGCCGACGTTGTTGAGAACGTTGCCATCTACGCTCGAGTTTCACCTGAGCACAAAATGAGAATTGTCAAAGCGTGGAAAGAGAAGGGTCGAGTCGTAGCCATGACAGGAGACGGCGTCAACGACGCACCTGCACTAAAGATGGCTGACATAGGCGTCGCAATGGGCATAACAGGCACAGAAGTGACCAAGGAAGCGTCGGACATGATTCTGACGGATGACAACTTTGCCTCAATCATAAAAGCTGCGAGAGAAGGACGAGAAATATATGACAACATCAAGAAATACCTGACCTACTTGCTGCGCTGCAACATAATGGAAATCCTCGTGATGTTCGTCGCCGTAGTTTCTGTTCCATACTTGGCAAGACTACTCTCATCGGGCGCAGCGGGCATGACGGACGCAACCATCAGCGACGCCACAGTTGCCTTGACGGCAACTCAGCTACTGTGGGTTAACCTAACCACTGATGGTCTGCCGGCCATAGCTTTAGGTGTTGACCCGGGCGATCCTGATTTGATGGAAAGAAAGCCAAGAGATCCAAACGAAAGCATATTCACGCGCGACGTCAAAACATATTTGTCAATCCTGCCGATAATAATGGCTACTATGCTTCTATTCGGCTACTTCTTCTACCACCCTTGGGAAGGCGAGCACCAGTTGGCTGAAGCAAGAACTCAACTACTGACAGCCATGATCTTGATGGAACTTGCCAACGCCATTTCTGCCCGATCACTCAAATATTCAGTTTTCAAAGTAGGCGTATTCAAGAACAAATACCTATGGTACTCAGTTCTTTCATCATTCGGTCTACAACTTATGGTACTCTACACACCTGCCGTCAATTCCCTGTTTGACGTCCATGCACCCGAACCACTCGACTGGGGCTTCGCAATACTATTCACAGCAATAACCTTCAGCATGCTAGAAATCGGCAAGTACGTCGCAAGCAGAAGACGAAAGACGTAGTACCCTTACGCTCTTTGTTCAACATACAACTCGATATTCCAGCAGACCATTCGCACCCAACGCTGATAGCATATTCTTAGCAAGACGAAGAAGAGAGGAGTCATCACCTTTTGCCGATATTATCAATGTTTCTGATAGTAGCAATTCTCGCAAACCAACGCTTGCATCAGACTCTCACCAGCGATTAGCACAAAACAAGCCAAGCAACTGCGCGCATGCCTGTTCCTAAATTCGTTTGCGAGGTATCTCACGTTTCTGGATTTGCTTCATTTACGGATGGTAACATGCTAGCAACATGAGAAACATCTTCTGGAGGGCGTGATTCGGCTCTATCACATTTGAAAAAGGGAATTCAGGAACACACATACGTGCTAATGGAAGAGCTCGAAGAAGCAAGCAGAGAAGAAGATGAAATCGCAGGAAGGCATAGGCAGCACATCGCACGCGTTGTCAAAGACAAGCTATGATAGTTCCGTTAAAAACGCATCAACGTCCGCGGAACGGGATAACAAATGCAATCTTCTAAAAACTCGCACACCTAACTAGAATCTGCGGCTTCATAATACAGACAAAGGTCCACTTGTTTTGGCGAACGGCGCGGTTGCTAGCTACTGAAACTGGTTGTTAGAAACAAGGCGTAGATAAAAAGCAGGACTGCTCCCTCTCTCCATGTTAGTTTCTCGTTTGACAGGAAGTACCATAAGAAAAGATTTGTCACGAGCGAGAATATCGCAAGTTTGGAAAAAGCTGTCATGTTCACGTTTAACGGTGAAGACACTAATGTCACTCCCAAAATACAGGTGACGTTTATGAAGCAACTGCCAACAATAGTGCCTAGCGCAAGATCCAGATGCCCCTTTCGAGTTGCTGTGATGCTTGTCGCGAGCTCTGGTACGCTTGTACCGAATGCGATAATGGTGGCGCCTATTATTACCGGTGGAATCCCCACGCTCTTGGCAATGTAAGAAGCAGAGTTAACTATGAAATAAGAAGTGGCGACGACTCCAGCAATTCCTAAAAGCGTAATAAGTGCGTACTTGTGCAACCTTTGTCTTTCTGGTCCCAGTGAGCCTTCTTCTCTTATGTTTCTCATTTTTGAGAGTTGGTAAAGGTAAACGACAAATACTGTCAGCAGAATGGCTCCGACAAATCGGCTGATTTCCCCTATATAAAGCAAGCTAAGCGGAATCATTGAAGCGACAAAAAGTCCAAAGTACAGGCTTCTTACTTCTTCTTTTGCCATAAGGGGGTAGAGGCATGAGTACCTGGGGCACTTCAAAGTCGCCAATAAGAAGCAAATGCCAAGTATCAAACAAATATTGACTATGTTGGAACCCAATACGTTACCTACCGCAAGACCTACAGACTCTTGCCTGATCGCAGCGAAAACTGACACAAGAAGTTCAGGCAATGACGTAGAAAAGGCAACTAGAATGAAGCCAATAGTCGTCTTGCCAAACCCTGTTATGTCAGCGACCTTGACGGAATTGTTGATCGCCACATCGCTGGCCTTGGCTAAAGCTGCTAATGCCCCGAACAGTACGAGCACGTTGCCCCATACTCCAAGCACTTCGTCAAACATTGTTAGTCTGCGCCCCCTGTAGATGCTTAGGACAAGAATAGACGCTGAAGTCATATCTTTACGACTACATGTCCAAGAAGCGATTAATATTGCTTTTCAACAATATTCACAAGTATTCATCTTTTGGTGGTTAGTCAGCATTAGAAGAAACACCAAGAGAATACATGTCGATCCAACCATCACCTTGAACAACGGTGGGATTGACTTTTCAAAGACTAAGCCGAGCATTCCATCGAGCAGAATCAAAACTCCGAGAATGAGAATAATAAGCATGGGCATAGAAGTTCCCCTATCGCAAGCAGAAACTTTTGCCCGTTTTGCGCTCTCATTGTGGATCACTTGCGGAAAGTAAGACGCTTTGTATAAGGATAGAATGTCCCGCGTTTGGTATATGGTCAACTATCAAGCTTGAAAGTACGAAACCTATGACCTCAGAACAGAAAAACAGGAAAAAGAACCAAATCGCCATATTGTCATATATTTCTGTCAAGGGATCAAGAAGCAACGCCAATGCTATGAACAATGTGGCTGTAGATAGAAGCAACCACAGCAATAAATAGACCTTGTTGAATTTCTCTATTATTCTGCCCACCTAAAATATGTTGAA
>Ga0315291_10007522_pt1 | contig 13457 bp, 9 predicted proteins | sample YL17G12_20_MG_FD_203070 | JGI IMG/M metagenome (GOLD analysis project Ga0315291, IMG submission 203070) | Sediment microbial communities from Yellowstone Lake, YNP, Wyoming, USA - YL17G12_20 | ecosystem: Environmental > Aquatic > Freshwater > Lake > Sediment | place: USA: Wyoming | collected...
CGGGGAAATGATCTGCACCGAGGGCCACCGCATTGAATGCGAGATTCTGCCGCGAAGTCTGCGGGTGTGGTGCTGACGGGGCTGCTGTCCAGGGCCGCGCGCCTCCATCACTTCTCGTCCTCAAACAACTCCGGATACAGTTTCCTCGCGCAGTCGGGGCAGATGCTGTGCGTGAAGTCGGCATCGGAGTGTTCTGCCACGTATTCTTCCACGCCGCGCCAATACCCTTGGTCGTCCCGGATTCTCTTGCAGTTCGCGCAGATGGGCAGGAGTCCCCGCAGCGTCCGCACCTGAGCGAGAGCATCCTGGAGTTCGGAGATAAGCCGCTCGCGTTCCTGCTCCGCCTTTCTGCGGCGCGTGATGTCGCGCATCACGATCAGGCGTCCGGTGGGCTGGCCGCGTCGGTCGCGCAGGAGCGACGCCCGCAAATCGTAGTAGCGCACAGCCTCTTCTTCACCCAGGCTCACTTCCTGCGTAGCAACTTCCTCCCCTGCCCGCAGAAGTTCGGTCAGGTTCCCGAATTGAGTCAGCACTTGAGCCGCGGGCTGGCCGATTGTGTCTCTGGGCGGGCGGCCAATGATCGCCAGGGCCGAAGGGTTGACGTCCACAATGCGCTGGCTGGCATCCACTACCACGACGCCGTCCGCCATGCCCTCAATCAGCCGCTCGCGCGCGACCGGAACCAGCGTGAACATCTGCTGTCGGAAGATGCCCCAGGCCAGGATGAGGCCGGTCAGAGCAAAGGTAATGGGAGTCCAATCCATGCCGGGAATTGGGTTCAGACCGGATACGTACATGACATTCGCTACACACGGCAGTGCCGAGCCGATGAGGAGCGCAGCCATCTGTGAACGGTAGTGAGCGGGGAAGCGGAACATGGCGCGGAATAGGACGACAACGCCGATGGCGAGAAGGGCATACTCATAAGACACGAAGACCCAGAACCACGGGCCGTGTCCGTAGATGCCAATGTTCGTCGCCGGGTCAATGGTGACGCTGGACCAGTGCCACGGACGCAGCCTGTCCACAAGGATCATGAAAATGGTGAGGGTAGGGATGACAAACAGCAGCGGTATGGTGCGCCGGGTCAAACGCTTGTCTTGCTGGCTGTAGGTCATTGCGAAGAGAAAATACAGTATCGGCGTGGTGGCAATCCCGATGTATGAAACCTGCGACCACAGAATCTTGAGGGACACCGTCGCCGCAGCCATCTCAAATATAGAGGCGAAAGCCCAGATTGCCGCGCCCAATTCCAGCAGAGCAAGATAGACCGCGCCCGGTGTCATGCGGCGGCGCCAGATGGCAGGCGTCACAATCAGCGCCATAATCACGGTGAGAAGATGCACCGCGCTGTAAGGCGTGAGTCGGTAGTCCATGATCCTATTCTACCTCACATTGTCTCCCCAATCGGCCTGGCTTTGGAGAATCGACCCTCCCCCGAGTTGCCAACCGCCAAATGGGCCTCGGCAGCGAACCTGCGGGAGGGTGTGCTATTCCAACCACCGCGCCTTCGGCTCTCTGCGCGGGACCAGGCGGCGGTAGCGGTAGATCGGATATCCCACTACCAGCGCAGTCGCGATGCGATGACCCTTTGGGATGCCTGCAAGACGCCGGAGGACGGGGTCATAGCGGGCCAGGATGGTAAGGAAACCTATCATGCATGTTCCCAAGCCCATGGCGTGGGCGGCCAGCACGAGTTGATAGGTGGCGTAGGAACTGTTCTCCACACCGAAGAAGTTGCCTTTGTGACGGTGAGTAAGGATGAGGGCGGGCGACTTGTAGAAGATGGGATCGTCGCCTCTCGCAGCGGCGTCCGCGAAGCCGTCAAGAGAGCCCAGGTAGCCCTGAAGCCTTTCGCGGCCCCAACTCCTCGCCGCAAGCGGGAGAATCCCCGGAATCCGAGCGAGTTTTCCGGCCAGCAACATCCACTTCACAATCCGCTGCGACAAGGCGCGGCGCTTGTTCGCGTCGGTGATGACGATGAACCGAACGTCCTGCGCGTTGCTCGCCGTTGGCGCATAGCGGGCGATGTGGAGCAGTTTCTCCAGTACGGGGCGCGCGACGGGTTGATCCTTGAACTCTCGCACCGAACGGCGCGCGCGGAGGAGACTGGTCAGGGCATCGGCGTCCAACCGGGCCGCGTCGGAGATCGGCGGGAACTCCTCGCCGTCAAAGCCATGATGAAGCACGGCATCCACCGGGCAGACAGCCACGCAGTGCCCGCACAGGATGCAGCCCGCCGGGCGCGCCGCTGCCACCATTCCGTTCCCAACGAAAACGCGCGCGGGACATACCGCCACGCACGCCCCGCACTGAACACAAGTGTCCTGAATCCGAATGTCGTACATGAACCCCCTGGTGGCGGCTCAGATATCCGAAGTCTCGCAGATTTCGGATGTCTGTACCTGAACAATGATTCCTCCGGCACAGTATGCGCCCAAAGATTGCGATTGTCAAAAAAGCGGCCAAGGCGTCCCACCGTGCGCGCTACTTTGTCTGAACTTGGAGATTCTTCTTGACAGGACCCCGTTTGTCCTGTAGAATATGGTTAGTTTACTAGCCCACGTGGCGGGCAAAGAATGCCGGCCCGCGTCGCCGCCCTGCTTCCTGCGTCGTTCCGTTCCCTTCGCTTCCAGCCGGCACTTCATTGACCGCCGCACCAGTGGAGGCTATCCGCCTCCAAACGAGAAAGGAGCATTCCAAATGAAAGCGCGTATCGGTTTCTCCTTGGTTCTCCTCTTCGCCCTGACAACCATCACGGTCGGCTCAGGCCAGGCCCAGGGGCCGCAGCCCCAAATGATTCTGGGAACGCCATTCACCTATCAAGGACAACTGAGGCAAGGCGGGCTTCCGGTCAACGGAACCTGCGACTTTCAGTTTAGCCTCTGGGATCTGGCCTCAGGCGGCGCGCAAATCGGCTCTACTTTGACCCATACCGGAGTCGCTGTCACGCGCGGCCTGTTCACCGCCCTGCTGGACGTCGGCGCATCGCCATTCCAGGGGGCTGACCGCTACCTGCAAGTGGCGGTGCGGTGCCCCGCGGGGAGCGGTTCGTACACGACCCTGACCCCGCGCCAGGCGCTGACCCCGACGCCATATGCCCTTTACGCCGCCGCCGCGCCGTGGGGCGGGCTGATTGGCATCCCGGCGGGATTTGCGGATGGCACGGACAATGACACGCTCTACACCGCCGGCGCGGGCCTGTCGCTGAGCAGCAACCAGTTCAGCGTGAACTTCGCGGGCACGGGGGCGGCCAGCACTGCAGCCCGGTCGGATCACCAGCATGACGCCGCCTACGTCAACGAGGGGCAGAGCGATAGCGTCACCTCGGCCATGATCGTCAACGGCGCTGTGGAATCCGGCGATCTGCGGGACGGCGCGACTCTCGCGGAGATTCTGGATGACGACGGCGCAGGCTCCGGACTGGATGCAGACCTGCTGGACGGGCAGCACGCCAGCGCCTTCGCAGGCTCGCTGCACAATCACGACGCCTCGGCGATCACAACCGGAACGCTATCCACCGATCGATACTCGGCCTATTCGGATCTCACCGCCGAGGGCTATCTGGATGCCAGCGCCGGGACAGACCTCCTCACCCTGGCCCAGGGCAACAGCCGCTACTGGTCGCTCACGGGCAACGCAGGCACGAACCCAGCGGCGAACTTCCTCGGCACGACAGACAATCAGGCGCTGGAGTTGAGAGTGAATAATGCCCGCGCCTTGCGCCTGGAGCCGAACGCCGCCAGCCCGAACGTCGTCGGCGGGCACAGCAGCAACGCGGTCACGGCTGGCGTGGCGGGGGCCACCATCAGCGGAGGCGGTTACGCCTCCTCCTCCAACCGCGTCACGGACGACTATGGAACGGTCGGCGGCGGCAGCCTGAACCAGGCTGGCGACAACGCCGGCGCAACGAACGACGCCGTCTACGCGACGGTCGGCGGCGGCGGCGCGAACACGGCTGGCAAGTGGGGAGCCACTGTCGGCGGCGGCCAGAGCAACGACGCCACCGGCTATATGTCCACCATCGCCGGCGGGTTTGACAACAACGCCACAGGCCAGAGCGCGTCCGTGGGCGGTGGTGAGGCAAACACCGCCAGCGGCACGTCTTCTACCGTTGCGGGCGGCTACCGCAACGTCGCCAGTTCGCAGGGCGCAGCCGTGGGCGGCGGGGAAGGCAACCAGGCGGCCCACAACTACGCCACTGTGCCTGGCGGTCAAGGCAACTTCGCCGGCGCGCGCTATACGCTCGCTGCGGGCCGCCGCGCCCAGGCCAACCACCCTGGAGCCTTCGTGTGGGCCGATGAGACCAACGCCGATTTTGCTTCCACAGCCAACAACCAGTTCGCCGTGAGGGCGGGCGGCGGCGTGGTCTTCACAAGCACCGTGAGCGCAATGCTCCGCATGTACCCCCACAGCACCGCCCCGAACATCATCGGCGGCTACGAGGGGAACGCCTTCTCCGCGGGGGTGGCCGGGGCCACAATCGCGGGCGGCGGAATCAACACCGGCTTCAACCGCGTGACCGACCAGCACGGCACCATTGGCGGCGGCGCGGGCAACCGGGCGGGCAACGACGCCGGAACCACGATTGACGCGGCCTATGCCACCATCAGCGGCGGGTGGCAGAACACCGCCAGCGGCTCGTATTCTTCCATCGGCGGCGGCTGGGACAATGTCGCCAGTTACCCCTTTGCCACCGTGGGCGGGGGATACGAGAACCAGGCCACCGGCGAGCGTTCCACCATCGCCGGAGGGCGCGGCAATAACGCGACTGCCTACTCCGCCACCATAGGCGGCGGGCAGGGCAACGACGCCACCGCCACCCGCGCAACCATCGCGGGCGGCGACAACAACACGGCCGGCGGCACCTACTCAGCGGTTGGCGGCGGCCAGGACAACACCGCCAGCGCAGCCCACGCTGCCATCGGCGGAGGGCAAACCAACATAGCCAGCGGAGGCCACGCAGCCATCGGCGGGGGCGCAACCAACGAAGCTACCGCCTCGTTTTCCACCGTCGCCGGGGGCAGCAACAACGATGCGGACGGCCTGTACAGCACGGTCGGCGGGGGGCTTACGAACGAAGCCACAGGAAACTACGGCACCATAGCCGGAGGCTACCAAAACACCGCAACTGACCTGTACGCGGCTGTGGGCGGAGGGTACAGCAACGATGCTACCAACAACTACGCAACCATCGCGGGCGGTCTGACCAACGCGGTCAGCGGGATGTATGCCACGGTGCCCGGCGGCAGGGACAACTTGGCCGCAGCCAACTATAGCTTCGCCGCAGGCAACCGCGCCAAGGCTAACTTCATCGGATGCTTCGTCTGGGGCGATTCCACCGATGCGGATGTCGCCTGCAACGTCAACAACCGTTGGGTGGCGCGCGCCAGCGGCGGGGTGTACTTCTATACCGACGCCGCGCTGACGACCGGCGTGAGGGTGTCGGCGGGCGGCGGCGCGTGGGCCTCCGTCAGCGACCGCAGGCTGAAGGAGAACTTCGCCCGCGTGGAAGGAGTGGAAGTCCTGAAGCAATTGAGCCAGGTCCCCATCACCACCTGGAACTACAAGTCGCAGGACGCGACCATCCGGCACATCGGCCCGGTGGCGCAGGACTTCTACGCGGCTTTCGGCGTCGGCGAGGACGACCTGTCAATCACAACGATAGACGCCGACGGCGTCGCCCTGGCCGCCCTGCAGGGGGCGTATCAACTCTTGCAGGAGAAGGACGCTCAGATCGCCGCCCAGCAGCAGCAGATCGACGACCTCCAGGCTCGTATGGCGGCGCTGGAAGCGATGGTGGCCCAACTGGCGCAGAGCCAGAAGGGAGGTTCGCAATGAAGCGCGCGGCGATCTTGTCCGTGACAGCGGCCTTCCTGTTCCTGCTGGCAGGCGTTGTTCTGGCAAATGGCTCCTTTGATTTGTCATGGTGGACAGTGGACGGAGGTGGGGCGACCTTCAGCGAGGGCAGCGGCTACTCGCTGGGCGCAGCCATCGGCCAGCCTGACGCGGGAAGGCTCTCCGGCGGCGACTATACGCTCTACGGGGGATTCTGGGCAGGCCCGGAGGTTCGGTATCCGTTCTTCCTGCCCGTCGTCATGAAAGGCACCTAGAACCTATCCATGGAGAGATCGTACAGTCCATTGTGGACAGGCAGGGCCTGTGCGGAGTCATACGAAAACACACAGGCCGTGCATAGGGGCAAGGCATTTGCCCAATGGGGTGCGCTGCACACCGAGCGTTGCGTGGGCAAATGCCTTGCCCCCTAGTGTTTCACGTGGCTTCACAAAGTCTTTGACATACATTCACACAATGTTCACGCGCGCTTTTCGTATTCCGCGTACAATGGTAGTAGTGGTCATGTGCAGGCAAGGCGATCTTGAAAGCGAGTGTGGGCGCGGAAACGCCCTTGACGCCGCTCGCAAATGCCGCCGTTTCCCGGAGGTAAGACCAGATGAAAGGCGACATCATGTACAGGGATCAGGTGTTTCTGGAGCCGGTGCTCATCGTGGAGGATGAAGAGCCCGTGCGTTCCGTTCTGGTGCGCAAATTGACCCTTTCCGGATATGAGGTAATGAGCGCCCCAGACGGCATCCAGGCTCTGTATATGCTCCGAGAGAAGAACTTCGGCGTCATTCTGACCGACATCAACATGCCCAATCTGAACGGCCTTGAACTTCTGCAGATCGTCCGAGAAGCCTACCCCGACATCATTATCATTATGTCTACTGCCTACAACGACCTGGAGCACGCCATCTCCGCCATGCGGCTGGGCGCGTCCAATTATCTGGTCAAGCCCTTCAAACTGGAAGATGCGGTGACAGCACTGCGGCAGGCCCTTGCGCAGCGCCAGCGAAACCTGACCCGCAAGCGCATAGAAGCCGAACTGAGAGCACACAAGGACAGCGAGCAGAGTCACGAACTCCTTCTCAGCACTGTCATGGCGCTTGCTAACACCATTGAAGCCAAAGACCTCTATACGGTGGGGCACTCTCAACGCGTGTCCGAATTATCCCAGCGTATGGCTCAGAGAATAGGACTGCCAGACAGAGAAGTTGAGTTCATTCGGCTGGCCGGTCTGCTCCATGACATTGGCAAGATCGGCATCAGCGAAAGCGTCATCAACAAGAAAGGCTCGCTGAATCAGGAGGAGTACGCCCATATCCAAACTCACCCATTGATTAGCGAGCGCATCCTGCTCCCCGTCATAGAACTCAACGGCGCGCTGCAGACAGTCCGCCACCACCACGAACGGTGGGATGGCGGCGGCTATCCGGACGGTTTGCACAGCCAGCAAATTCCAACAGGCGCCCGCATCTTGGCCCTCGCCGACGCCTACGACGCCATGACCTCAGAACGTCCCTACCGTCCCGCCCTCCCTTTTTCCGTTGCTCTACAAGAGGTTCGTAAGAACGCGGGGTACCAGTTTGATCCAGAGTTGAGCAGCCTTTTCGTCCAGCTGGTTAGAGAACCACCTCCACCCGAAGCCAATCTCTGGACCTCGCCGAATAGGTAACCGCAGGAGTAAAGGTATGGAAGCGGCCAAAGCAACTGAGAACGGCGCTCTGCGTGTGGAAATTCACACCGGAACCTACATCATCTTCGGGGCGGTGCAAACTCGGCACGAGCGGCTCATTGACGTGCTTGAGAACCTGAGTTCGCCCTACCTGCAGGTGGAGAATGCCGAAGTCCTGCCTCTGAAAACCGGCACAGGGCGCAACGGCTTCCGGTCCGTGGGCACGCTCATGATCAGCCGCAAGGATATTCGTTTGGCCCTGCCTTACGAAAACGGCAGTGTATTGTCGTCGGGCAAAGCGCATCCTCAGTACGTCCCCAAATACCCCGTCCCGGCACAACTCTTCATGGACATTATGGAAGTAGAAGGCAACATATACGTGCGAGAGGGGGAGGATGCGCTCGCGGCCACCCAGAACATGACCATGCCTTTCCTTGCCGTCACCCACGCCAACGTGCGCTACCTGAACGAGACACTGTCCTCGCCCTTCACAGCCAGCATTGCCATCGTGAACAGAGATTTCGTGAATCTAATCGCGCTTCGCCGCGAGCCGCTCGACCCATCCAATTCGCGGCTGGAGCAGCTGTTGGCGCAATCCAGCAATCTTGGAGTGCGGCTTGCCCGCAAATCCAAGTAGGGGGTGGTCTGTCACCCTGGGCGAAGCGAGGAGACTCCTTCGCGTGGCCAAGAGACCACTCGTTTCACCGAGAATAACCCATTTGTGGCTCATAGAGCGTTTATGGAGACATTAGAGGGGACGCGCTCATGATGGAAGAACTGACCCTGCATACCGCAACCGGTGCCGAAGGCATGTTGAGATTGGGACAGCGGGAGTTGTGCCTGATCCCATTGCTTGGAACGGGCAGCAGCGGAATGCGAGTTGTCACGCGCACCGAAACCGTCATTGGCAGGCAGCCAGGGGTGGACGTCCTCGTGCGGGATCCCAAAGTATCGCGTGAGCATTGCAAGATTCTGATCGCCGACTCCGGTCCGATGATCCTGGATCTGGACAGTCGGAACGGGACTTTCGTCAACGACATGCCTGTGAAGCAAGCGCCCCTGAACGACGGCGACCTGATTCGCGTGGGCGACATGATCTTCCGCCTGCGCTACATTGACCGCGTGGAACTGGAACGGCAGGAAGAACTGTACCGCCGCGCTACCCGTGACGGCCTGACCGGCCTGCACAACCGCCAGTATCTGATGGAGCGGTTGAATGACGAATTGGCCCGCGCCCGCCGCCACCAGTCTTCCGTGTCCTTCCTCATGGTTGACCTGGATCACTTCAAACAAGTGAATGACCGCCTGGGACATCCCGCAGGCGACCGTGCGCTAGCAGTCGTGGCCGGAATCCTCCGCGATAACGTGCGCAACGACGACACCGTGGCCCGCTACGGCGGCGAGGAGTTCGCTGTCCTTGCTCCGTTCGCCGACATGCCAGGCGCTCGCATCTTGGCCGAGCGGATCCGAATCATTGTGGAGCGAAATGAGTGGTCCAAAGGCGAAGGGCGCGTGCCTCTCACGGTCAGCATTGGCAGCGCCACGTTCCCCATTGACGCCGATGCCGCCTCCGACCTGGTGCACAAAGCCGACGTGGCCCTGTACCAGGCCAAGCACAGCGGGCGCAATCGCATCATCACTTACTCATCCAGCACTGACGATACCGAGAGGTAGAATCGTGACCAGCGAACTGCTAAGAGGACAAGGGACTGGCCCCTACACCGTGGTAGGCATCGTCGGGCGCGGCGGCATGGGTGCCGTCTATCTGGCCGAAGACACCCGTGACAAACGACAGGTCGCGCTGAAGGTTCTCCCCCCCGAATACGCCGACACCCCCGACCGCGTGGCGCGTTTCCTGCGGGAAGGAATGGCCGGAACGCGCCTTCATCATCCCAATATCGTGGAGACTTATGAGGTCGGCGAGGATGCCGGAACATACTATATCGCCCTGGAGTTCATCCACGGCCAGAGTCTGCGGGGACTTATGGATCAGCGGCCACTGACGCAGCGCGAAGCCTTGTCCTTCGCCCTGCAGATCGCCGAGGCGCTGAACCACGCCCACGTCCGCAATGTGGTGCACCGAGACATCAAGCCCAGCAACGTGATGGTCACCGAAGATGGCGCGGTCAAAGTGATGGACTTCGGTCTGGCCAGGGTGACTGATGCTTCCGCCGTCACGATGGCAGGCGTGCTCATGGGAACTGCCGCCTACGTCTCGCCAGAGCAGGCCCGCGGCGAACCTACTGACGCGCGCGGAGACCTGTACTCCCTCGGCGTTATGCTATATGAAATGCTGAGCCGCCAGCTGCCGTTTACAGCCGAGAACACCGCCGCGCTCATCTTCAAGCACATCAACGAACAGCCGGTACCCATCCGGCGCGTCAGCCCAGAACTCCTACCTGCGGTGGACAGTCTGGTCTGGAGGCTTCTGCACAAGGCGGCTGAACAGCGTTTTCAGTCCGCAGTGGAGTTGGCTTCGGCCTTGCGCATTTGCCTGGAGGCGCTGGACAGCGGCGCGGTCCTGCCCTCCAACCTGTTTGACCCCACATTGCCCGCGGAAGAATCTCTCATGGGCGGGCAAGTGCAATTGATCGGGCGAGAGCGCGAGATGGCCCTTCTGCGCGAACACTTGCAGCGCGCCGCTGGCGGCAGGGGCAGCCTGGTGCTCATTAGCGGGGAGGCCGGGGTGGGCAAGACTCGCCTGGTGCAGGAAATCCAGCGCGAGGCCAGCCGCGAAGGATTCCTGAGCATGTCGGGGCATTGCCTGTATCAGGAAGACCCCAATCCATACTTGCCATTTGTGGAAATCCTGCAATCGTATCTGGACACGAGAGAAACGATGGTCAGCGTGGAGGACATAGAACGGCAGGATGAAATCGGTGGTCTTGTTGCCCGTCTGTCAAACTTCTTGCCCTACTCGGGCAGCCCCGGCCCAACCGCATCGCAGGAAACTCTCGGCTGGTCTGACGCGCAGACGGCCCTCTTTGAAACAGTGCGCCAGGTCCTCGTCGCCCTTAGCCAAAAGCAACCTCTCCTGCTCTCCGTGGATGACCTGCAATGGGGCAGCGTTACCACACTGCGTTTCCTCCATTACCTGGGCCGCAACATCCAGTCTGTGCCCATCCTCCTCGTCGGCACATACCGAAGAGAAGATCTCCAGACGGAGGGCGAAGGTCAACCTCATCCGCTGGTTGAGATCGCCCGGCGTATGAGTCGCGAAGGGCTGCTCCAGCAGATCGAGATTCAGCCGCTCACTCGCAAGCAGAGCGATGACCTGATGCGCGCTGTGCTCCCCGGCGTGCCCGAAAGCGCCGATTTTCTGGAACTCGTGCATCGCGAAACCGAGGGCAACCCCTTCTTTGTTCTGGAAGCGCTTCGGCTATGGCAGGAAGAAGGGAAACTCATATACACCGAGACCGGCTGGCGGCTCACAGCCAAGACCGAGGAGATGCGGGTGCCTCAGCGCGTCCACGACGTTGTCGCCCGGCGACTGGAGCGCGTGGACGAGGCGGCGCGAGAAATCCTGGACGTGGCGGCGGTCATGGGACGGCGATTCACGGTGGAGACTATTTCGCCGGCGATTGGCATCACCCGCGTGGAACTCCTCCGCCGCCTGGGTCGACTGGAAAAGAAACACCAACTCATCCTGTTTGACAGCGGGCAATACTCCTTCGCCCATACCGTCATCCGCGATGTGCTGTATCAGGAGCTGGCTGAGCCGCTGCGCGTGGAATATCACCTCATCATCGCCAAACGGCTGGAAGAATTGTTCGCAGGCCGCCTGGACGAAGTGGCATACGACTTGGCACACCACTTCTTCCAGGGCACAGACTACGCGCCCGCCCTGCGCTACGCCCAGGCAGCCACCGACCGCGCCGAGCGGCAGTGGGCGCTGGAAGAGGCGCTTCACTTCAACAGTCTAGCCTTGCAGGCCCTTTCCCACCTGCCGCGCCATCGCCATTACCAGCAGCAAGCCCTGGCGATCCATCGGCGGCGGGCCGACTTGCTCCAAATCGCGGGCGAATTGGATCAGGCCGCCGAGCAATTGGAACAGTCTCTGCTATTGACACGCGATCTGAACGACATTCTGCAAGAAGCCGAGGTGCTGACCGAATTGGCCCGCACCCACGCCCGCCGCGGCGAATGGGAGACATCGCTGAACACCGCTGCCAAAGCGATGGGCCTGGCCGAGACCGCCGAAGCCTCCTCCACTATCGCCCAGGCCCTATCCGTGCGGGGCATTGTGCTGTTCCAGACCGGCGCGTGGGATGATGCGCTGGACAGCCTGCAATGGGCGATGGGCCTGGTGGAGAACAAGGACCACGACCTGCTCCGTGCCCGCATCCTGGGCAACATCGGCAACATCATGGACGCCCAAGGGCGTAAAGAGGATGCCATCCAGCACTACCGGCAGGCCATCCAGATCTTCGTGGCTGCCGGGCGCGTGCTGGACAGCGCGCGGGGCCAACTGAACCTGGGCTTCACCTATGCCTCCATGAAGCAGCCCGACGAAGCGCGCGCCTGCTACGAGGCGGCGCTGGCAGACTTCCGCAAGGTCGGAGATGTCTACCACACCGCGCTGACCCACCAGCACCTGGCCGAATTGGAACTGGCCCGGGGGCAAGCCCACGCGGCTGCCGACCTATGCCGGATGGCCCGCGAAACGTTCATCCGCATCGGCGACGACCTGGGCATTGCCGATACAAGCCGCACTCTGGGCCGTATCGCCGCTCAGGGCAAAGATGTACAACAGGCACAGGAGCACTACACCAGTGCACTGGAATCTTACCGCGAACTTGGCGACCGTCTGAACTGGGCGGAAACATCCCGCGACCTGGGCCGCCTGCTCGCCCAGGCTGGCATGGAGACCGAGGCCAGGGAGCATTTGCAGGCGGCGCACACTACCTACGCAGAGCTCGGACTCGGAAAGGAGGCAGAGAAAACTATCGCAGATCTGGAGTCTTTGATTCCAAAGGTGTCCTTTAGCGGCGTGCCTGCACGCTGAGAAAGCCGTGTGGAACAGCCAGTCCACGGGCGCAGTGCGAAGACCAATGCGGGAAAGGGAACTTTCTTAGCCGAGGCACCGCACGAAAAAGGCAAACCACCCGTAAGGATGGGACGCAAAGCTATGGATCCTGTCTTGACGGCAGGATCGCCAAGCTACCGAAGGAGGTGCAACATGAAAGGAACGAGAACCAAACTGACCATCGCTGTGCTGCTGGCGCTGATGCTGATTTCAGCATTCGCCCTGCCGGCGCAAGCCGACGACGGTATCATCGTCGTCAAGAAGTACATCCGAGCGGACATCGGCGGGAACATCCATGGCGGTGGAATCACTGTCATGATCCCGCCCAAGGCATTGCCCTACAACGCAACCATCACGATGAGTGTCAACAAGGCAAAGCGCGAGGTTGGGTTCAGTCCAGACATGAACTTCAATCGCAAAGTGCTTGTCAGGTTCAGTTTCAACGTGACACGGTTCGCGTGGTGGAGCAACAGCACATGGGTGAACATGCCCCTGACGGGCCGGACGGCGGTACTGTCCCACTTTTCACGCTATGCGTGGTGGTAGCCACCGATCCGCTTAGGATGAGAAAGATTCTCGCGCCCTGATGGACTGGCCGTACCAGGCCCCCAGCAACAAACCGCTGGGGGCTTTCCTTTGCTCCACAACTGCTCCAGGGCTTGGTCCGCAATAGGGACGGTGAGGATGCCTTCTCACACAAAGTCCAATTTCTTGTGCCGCAGCGCAACGCTCTCCACCAGCCCCAGGCCCAGCAGGAGCGACAGCAGAGCATTGTTCCCGAAACTGATAAATGGGAGCGGTATCCCTGTCGTGGGGATGAGCGCCATGTTCATGGCGATGTTGGCGGCGGACTGGACGAAGATGAGCACCGCCATCCCCACGACGATCAGCTCGCCGAAGCGGTCGCGGGCCAGC
>Ga0315291_10007524_pt1 | contig 13452 bp, 10 predicted proteins | sample YL17G12_20_MG_FD_203070 | JGI IMG/M metagenome (GOLD analysis project Ga0315291, IMG submission 203070) | Sediment microbial communities from Yellowstone Lake, YNP, Wyoming, USA - YL17G12_20 | ecosystem: Environmental > Aquatic > Freshwater > Lake > Sediment | place: USA: Wyoming | collected...
TCCAACTAAAGTTGAACAAATTTTAAAAGTTACTAAGCATTCTGAATTAATGCCTCATAAATCCACTTACTTTTATCCGAAACCTCTCTCAGGATTAATATTTTATAAATACAATCCAAATGAAGTGCAAGAAATCAAGAGTAGTCCGCACCTAAAAATTGGTTCAAAGGTTACTATCCGCAAATGTCGTAAATCGGATCAAAATGGCATAATGGAGGTCTGTTTTAGAACTGGATACATGGGAGAAGATCTAAGAGGGCATTTCCAAGATAAAAAATTATTTGGATACCTTTTCTGCTTATATTATCCGCAAAATGAGCCTGAAACCTGTTTTGTGGCGGACCATAAGGGGAGAATTGTAGGTTACATCTTAGGGAGCCCAAATACTTCCCGCCAAGAACGACTTTTCATAGTAAAAATGGGCTGGAGAATCCTGCTCCGTGCCTTTTTTATCACCTTTTGGCGATATCACACGGACTTTAAAACACTAATTCATTTCTTGCGATTACCTCAATCTTCCAACCCGGACATTTCTAAGCGATATCCTGCCCATCTTCATATTGATATTCTCGAGTCGTATCAACATAGAGGAATTGGGACCCGATTAATGGCACGATATGAAAATTTTATACGAAAGTTAAAGATCACTGGCATTCATCTTGGCACATCAGAAGGGAATTATAAAGCGATACCGTTCTACAAAAAGTTGGGCTATACCATAATCCATACGGACAGGATTGGAATGTGGCCAGATGCACTTGAGAAACGAGGACTTATTTTTGCCAAAGTCTTGAATAAGAAGATTAATCTATGCTGAAACTAAGATTTTTCAACTTTCGGAAATAAAACCAGAAAATGATCATATAACTATTGTTGGAGACTTATTTTATGGTCATGCTTTAAGGAGAGATAACAATGATGAAAGATGTAGTGTTGGCGATTGGGGCGCATCCAGATGATATCGAATTTTTTACAGGAGGGACAATTGCTCAATTTTGCGAGTCGGGCAAAGAGGTCTTTTACGTAATTACTACAGATGGGCAGCGGGGCACTTTGGATCCCGCTGCGAATCCCCAAGACATAATTAAAACTCGCGAAAAAGAAACACGAGATGCAGCCGAAAGTTTAGGCGTAAAAGAAGTTTTCTTCCTCGGTTATGAAGATGGCTTCTTGGATCAAATTCCACATCTGGAACTCCGAGAGAAATATATTTATTATATTAGAAAATTGAAACCTCACATTGTGATGACCTTCGACCCTTGGAATCCCTATGAGCCGCACAGCGATCACCGTAAAACTGCCATGGCAGCCTTTGAGAGCTGTTACTTTTCGCATTACCCCCTTTTTCATCCCGACCAGAACTTGTCAAAGCATTTTGTGGGAGAACTCTGGCTCTTTCGGACGCCTCAACCGAATACCTGGATCCCTTTACAACTTAAAGGGCTCCGAACCAAAGTTAAAGCCCTTTTAAAACATGCAACCCAGATGGATATGCTGAAGGAAGAAACCATTGAACAAATAAAGGCCGCTTCCATTGATATATCTGTCATTGAACATGTGGATACCAAAACTCTCATCGATATTTTCGTGCGACGTATGGCTGAAGATGCTGGAAAATCAGGTGGACATAAATTCGCTGAAGCCTTCAATGTGCTTAAACTGGGATATGCTGAAGATATTAAAAAGGGCATTAGTTCATTATAGTTGCCTTTTTAGAGAAAAATTAGAAGCGAATTACATTTGAATAGGATATTTGCCAAATTCGTGGGCAGCCTCAACCATCCATTGTAAACGGATCGGATCAACATCGGCATGATTGTGTGACGGGCTTAATATGAACCCGCCCCCTGGAGCTGCATCCTTAATCGCCTTTTTAACCGCATCCTCGATTTCTTTTTTGGATCCTCTCACGAGCAAATAAGTTACATCTAAATTACCGATAAGCACTAAATTATGGCCGACAATTTCCCGGACTCTACCGAGTTCCATTGAGGCGGTGGGCTCCAAGGTTAAAAGACCGTCGAATCCCCAATCAATAAACTTATCGAGCAATTTATAGAGATTTCCACAGGAATGAAAGATGAGTTTCATATCCTGCTTATGCACAAATTCGGCAATTTGCCGATATGAGGGACCTAAGAACTTTTCTAAGAGATCAGGATTGAGCAGTGGCCCTGTCTTATAACCTAGGTCATCTCCGATTAATACCATCTCATTTTTTGAATGCGCTTTGCAGATTGCCTCTACCTGTCTGAGAAAATGGGCTGTTTGAAATTCTACAACTCTCTCAATAAATTTAGGTCTCTCATACATATATTTGACAAATTCTGTAAATCCCATTGGTTGCCAACTATTTTCAAAGATGCCGGGTGCTGCGAAATTTAATACGTATATTTTTTTTCCGAATTCATCAGCAATTGCTTTATGGAATTTAGTCGCATATCTGATGAATTTATCAAATAAAGATGCATGATTCTCAACCCAAGCATCCCATTTTTCTTCAGTATTACAGTATCCCCCAACATAATAGGGCTCCGGATTCCCATAATTGTCTACCCGTAAATCCCATCGCCGTCCCCAGACATCCCACCACTGATAAAATTTTTTTTCTCTTTTTAACTTAAATAACAGATACCACATCCAATTCGCATCAAATTTAAGGTCTACAGCAATTTTTAGTAGCCGTTTATAGACATTTAAAAAGTCCATGTTCCAAATCCAGCTCCAATTCATCAAGAGTTTGGTAATTTCTTTCAGAACTGGTTTTTTCAGATAATTGAAATAACTTGTACTGCCCTTTCCATGATATCGAGTAGCATTGGAAGGTTCACATAATAAACTCATGACTGGAACTTGATCTGGTTCCTCATGATTTATTGTCGTTAATATTCGTTCCTTAAAATTCTGGTTTTCCATTATAATATCCCTTTAAGTTTGATACCTTTAAGAAGCTAATGAGAAAATTACTTTGGATGATTCTATCTCAATAAAAAGCGGAAAAAAGTGCCGCTTTTTATTAATTGTACAAAAAAAATTTATCAACTTAGATTCAAAAATCCTTTAAAGATAAACTTAGGGATGATAAATTTGGTTAGAGAAATGACAGAAACAAATCTTCGCAGTGCATATGCTGGCGAAAGTCAAGCACATATGAGATATTCGATTTATGCAGAAAGAGCAAAAGAAGAGTTTCCTAATGTTTCACGCCTCTTTACAGCAGTTGCTTTCGCTGAACAAATTCATGCAACTAATCATTACAGAAATATCGAAACTAAGGGGGGTGCCACCACCGTTTCCGCCGCTGTTTTTGGAACTCGTACTACTTCGGAAGATCTTCAGGCGGGTATAGATGGCGAAACTTTTGAAATAACAGAAATGTACCCCGTCTATAAGGCAGTAGCCGAATTTCAAGAAGAAAAAGGAGCTGTAAGGAGTTTCAACGCTGCATATCAGGCGGAACAAGTTCATTTGGCGTTATATGAAAAAGCAAAAGAAGCCGTTGATCAAGGAAACGATTTTGAAGTTGGTGAAATTCAAATCTGTGGTGTCTGCGGCTATACCCTAGAAGGTGATGCACCGGATTTTTGCCCTATTTGTGGGGCGCCTAGAGAAAAATTCAAGGCTTTCTAAAAGCCCGATTTAACTTTTTTTTTATTTCTGCAGAAATAGTCATATTAAGAAATAAATCGTTATTTTTTCACGTTTTTATAAAAGTTACAACATAAAATGAAATTAAAGACAAACCAATTACTTTTTTAGGAACTATTTGGATCAATGATCAATATGCAAATTGTCATAATGCAATTTGGAGAATCTTGTTTTCATGATGCTACTGGATTCCAGAAAATTTACGATTTACTTCAAGATTATAAAGAGAATAATTTAGTTTTAGTTGTCTCTGCCTTACCTGCTATAAAGGAATTACTGCAGGATTGTGCAAATAAAGCTGATACTTGTAGTTCTTATGCAACTGAAATGAATCAAATAAAGCACCAGCATCTAGAGTTAATTAAGGATTTATTTGATAACTCGCAAAAGGAAAAAGTGGAAAATTTCCTAACTGATAAATTCACCTATCTTGAAGAGATTCTTGATGATATTGAAGAATATGGCCTTTCTGATAATAAATTGGATATTGTCCTCTCATTCGGCGAAATACTATCTGGCTATGTTCTCAATGAATTTTTGAATTCGAAAAATATCGATGCTGAATATCTTTTAGGGGATAAGTTTTTAATCACTGATGATAAATTTAGTCATGCTTTACCGATCATGAATATAACCGTTCGTAAGATTCGATCTTTACTGATGCCCCTCCTTAAGTTAAACCATATACCCATTGTTACCGGCTTCATCGGTCGTACAAAGGAAGGCCATTTAACAACCTTAGGTCCCGGCGGGGCAGAATATTCAGCAGCTCTAATTGCATACTGCTTAAAAGATGAAACTTATGATACCAAAGTGATCCTTTGGACAAATACTTATGGTATCTATACTGTGGATCCGCGAATAGAACCCACTGCGCAAATAATTAAGCAACTCTCGTATGCTGAAGCAAAGGAGATTGTAGCTGGAACTAAAGTTCTCCATCCCAAATGCATTCAACCTATTCAGGATCGAGGCCTTTCTTTGGAAGTTCGAAATTTTAATGATTCTTCAAGTTCTGACTATACAATTATCCAAAAAACTTCAGATAATCACGATAAAATCATTGGAATCACCTATGAAGATGAAACTGCAATGGTTTCCGTTGTAAGTGAAACCACCGTCGAGATCCCAGGAATCCTCGCTAAAATTTTCGATTCAATGGGTCAAAATGACATTAACATTTCCATGCTGAGTCAAACCTCTTCTGAAATCACAACCACATTTCTTGTAAAAGTATCCGACGCTGAAAAAGCAAAGCAAGTACTCACTGAATCTGAATTTTTCAAGGGGTGGTTTGAGGTTCGTGTGGATTATGTTGGCATGATCTCAGTCATCGGACCTGGTATTAGCAATCCTAAAAATCTTGAGCGCATTTTTAATGTAATACAAAACAATAGCTCAAAAATATTTGCCCTCTCCCAAGCAAGCGATGGGTTGAATATTACAATCCTGATCAATCAAGAGGATATAACTAAAATAATCAAGGCCCTGAATAAAGAATTCGAATTGAGTAATAATTGAAACTAATTAATCTCTTTTTTAGTCGTTAATTGGCGATCGTTCCTCTAATCTTTATTCCGGAAAAAAAGTCATAGTTGTTTTCTGAAAGTCTCACTTATCCAAACGAAATATTTAAATATCACAAATTGTTACTTTAACCCGATCACAAAATGTGACTTTATTACGATCATAATATCTCCCAGTAAAGAGAAAGGAAGGATGTGATATAAATGATGCGAATGGATAAATTAACAATCAAAGTGCAGGAAGCCCTCAAAGAGGCAATTGCCTTTGCTGAACAGAATAGTAATCAGCAAATTGAAGCTTCGCATTTATTAAACGCATTACTTAATCAACAAGAAGGAATTACCATTCCTATTTTTCAAAAATTAGGGGTCGATCCAAAAGTATTAGCGAAAGAAGTAAAAATAGAGTTGGATCGGATTCCTAAAGTTAGTGGTCTAACTGGTGAGACTTTCTTATCCAAATCATTAAAAATTATCTTAGATAAAGCCTGGCATGAAGCCGAGTCTTTTAAAGATGAATATCTTAGCGTAGAACATCTTCTAATTGCTATTGCTGACACGCCTAATGACCCCTCTGGCCGTATTCTCCAGCACAATGGAGTTTCTCGAGATCGCATTATTCAAGCTCTCATGGAAGTTCGTGGTAGTGCGCGGGTTGATTCCCAAAATCCTGAAGATAAATACCAAGCCTTAGAAAAATTTGCACGCGATTTGACTGATATGGCCCGTCGTGACAAATTGGATCCAGTCATTGGACGTGATACTGAAATTCGACGAGTCATGCACGTCCTTAGTCGGCGAACGAAGAATAACCCAGTCCTGATTGGCGAGGCGGGCGTTGGGAAAACTGCCATTGTTGAGGGGCTTGCGCAACGAATAGCAAAGGGCGATGTGCCTGAAAATCTTAAGAATAAAAAGCTGATAGCCCTTGATTTAGGCGCTTTAATTGCAGGGACAAAATATCGTGGCGAATTCGAGGATCGCGTGAAAGCAGTTCTCCGAGAAATTAAGCAATCAGAGGATATAATTCTTTTCATTGATGAGTTACACACCTTAGTAGGTGCTGGTGCTGCGGAAGGCGCTATAGATGCGTCCAACATGTTAAAACCCGCTTTAGCACGGGGGGAGCTCCATTGCATCGGTGCAACCACTATCAATGAGTTTCGGAAACATATTGAGAAGGATGCAGCACTTGCTAGAAGATTTCAACCAATTCTCGTTGAAGAACCTTCCGTTGAGGTCACGATTTCTATTTTACGAGGGTTAAAGGATAAATATGAAGTGTATCACGGAGTTCGCATTTCTGATGCGGCTATAATCGCGGCCGCTACTTTATCTAACCGATATATTGCGGATCGCTTCCTACCGGATAAAGCCATAGACCTTCTTGATGAAGCCGCCAGTAAATTGAGAATAGAAATTGATTCTATGCCTACTGAAATTGATGAGGTTGAAAGGAAAATCCTACAACTTCAAATTGAACAACAAGCCTTGAAAAAAGAGGAAGATGCCGTAAGTCAAGAAAGACTCAATAAAATCGAACAGGAACTCGCAGAACTGCGATCTAAAGATGACGAAATGAAACTTCAATGGCGAAATGAGAAAGATATAATTGATAAAGCCAAGAGCCTGAAGAAAGAAATTGAAGAAACTAAACTCAATATCGAACGGGCTGAACGCGAAGCAGATCTTGGTAGAGCCGCTGAATTGAAATACGGGCATTTGACATCATTACAACAAGAATTGGAAAGTGTTAAGGCACAATTGGAAGAAGTCCAGCAAAATTCAAAGATGTTGAAGGAAGAAGTCGATGAAGATGATATCGCTGAAGTTGTAAGCAAATGGACTGGAATACCTGTCTCACGCATGATGGAATCCGAAAAAGAAAAGTTACTAAAAATGGAAGAACGATTGCGTCAAAGAGTAGTTGGCCAGGATCGCGCTTTGGAACTAGTATCCAATGCGATTCGCCGTTCTCGATCAGGATTACAGGATGTTAATAGACCGATAGGTTCCTTTATTTTTATGGGACCCACAGGCGTTGGAAAAACCGAAACAGCCCGTGCCTTAGCGGAATTTCTATTTGATGATGAAAAAGCTATGGTACGAATCGATATGTCCGAATTCCAAGAAAAACATACTGTATCTCGATTAATCGGTGCGCCCCCTGGCTATGTTGGTTACGATGAAGGCGGTTACTTGACAGAAGCCGTCCGGCGAAGGCCATATTCAGTGGTTCTATTGGATGAAGTTGAGAAGGCCCATCCCGAAGTCCTCAACGTCTTACTTCAGCTATTAGATGACGGGCGATTAACTGATGGGCATGGGCGAACTGTGGATTTCAAGAATACTATCATTATTATGACGAGCAATGTCGGAGCTCGCTACATTGTCGAGTCCAAAACACATGATATGGCAGAAATCGAACCAAAAGTTCTAGGCGAATTAAATCGCTACTTTACCCCGGAATTTCTCAACAGAATCGATGATATTATCATATTCAACTTCCTCTCCGAGGAACTAATCAAACGTATTGTCGATATCAAACTAAAGAAAATTGAGAAACAGCTGGAAGAAAAACAAATTGCCATCATTGTTGATGAAGACGCCAAGGAATTCCTTGCGAAGAAAGGCTATGACCCTGTATATGGTGCACGACCCTTGATTCGCGCTATTCAACGCTACGTATTGAACCCACTCTCATTGGAATTCATTGAAGGCAAATTTACAGCAGGTAATACCATTGAAGTTTCTGTAAAGGATGATGACCACTTAAATTTCACTGAAGCCTAGATTTTTCTCTATTTTTTTTAAATTCTTGCTGAATTTCTTGATATTCCTATAATTTGGAAAGAATTATTTTGGTTTATTCTTATCCTTAGGATAGAAGTAGACAACTGCTTCCCCAGTTGTATCTCCAAGAAGCATGCATTTCGTTTCTTTTATTTCGAGGCTATACTCATTCCCCACATAATCCTGAACCTGTTGTAGGAGTGAGGCAAGCGCTGCTGCCAGCAATTCTCCATATGTATGCTTTCTCAATTTTTCCGTATCAAGGTCAATTCCTGGACGAATACCTGTGCAGAGGGCGCAACGGGGTATGGTTATTCGCAATTGTGTAATACCCTCTTTGGTTTTTTCTGCCGGAATTAAGGTAGGTTCACTGAGAAAAGTGTTCCAATCGGGTCCTAATATAACAAAAAGGGCTGTCTCCGCTAAAAATTCCAGATCTTTCAAATTTTTAGAGTAAAGCAACTTAATCCGGTCCTGCATCTCGAACATAATGGCTTTAGATCCATTAACAAAATGAAGTGTAAAAGTATCTATCGCTAGTCCAGTATCGCCCTCATAAATTTCCTCATACTTTTTGACTACCCCGTAAGCCATGCTTGAAAGCATCCATAAATTAATCTTACGGGATTTGCTCCAGTAATAATGCTTTCCCAATTTGCCTAGGAGCTTTTGGAAAAAATTCAATTTTGCTCTAATCAATCTTCATCACCGTCACCCTCCATATTTCAATTCAATAATCATATCGCAATATTTATCCCCAGAGCCGACCGAAGCGACTGTTTTGCATGACGCTTGCGTATAAAGCGTTAATTTCTTTTCAATTAAATGGTTCAATATTGCTTCTGTAAAGCCTGATATTGAACTGCAATAGTGAACTTCCGATACTTCTAACTCTTCCCCCTTCTTCTCAGGACATACTGGACATTCACTTTCTCGAATGAGTATTTTGGAAGGTGCTTTTCCGAAACGCTCTAGCACTTTAGCTTTGATTTTTTTACCATGGAAGAATTTCTTTTTTATCTCGTTTAAAATTTCAGCGGGTTCTGTGCTTTTTGGTTCCCATACCATCAACATTCTTTCCGCAATTGTGCGTCCAATATCACGAAAATCTTTTTCTGCTTGTTCTGCCCCTCGTTTGTTAAGTATGAACCCCATCACATCTGGAAGACTATATTTAACGGTCATGAGCAGACCTTGTGCCTTATAAACGGATTGAATATCACCTATTCTCGTCGTATTTTCGCCCTTCTTCTTCATACTATTTCCCAGCAAAGCGTTATCACTTGATTTTCCCTAATCCAGAAACGTTCATTTTTGTATACCCATTTTTGATCGACATAAGCCCTGATCTCATCTGGATCGTACCCTAAAAACAATAGCACGCATCTCATCCAGATCATTCCATAGTTAATATTAATAAAATATTATAACTTTTTAACATTTAATTTTTATAGTGGAAAAACTCAAAAATTGATAAACCAATTAGCGCCCCATTTTTCTTATTTTATTAGAATGAGAGAGGGGAGATTAAATGGATTCCAGAAAAAAAGAGAATTTTAGTCAAGACTCAAATCTTATTTCAAGAGGAGATCCCCAAACATTTTTTCGGATGAAACTGAGCACTGTCTTCTTAAGGATCGTTTATCCTGGCGTTTTAACAGCTTTTCTAACGAAATATGATTTTGAAGCTGCTAAAAAGCATGTTTGGGACCTTGGGTATAGAGTTTCAAAGTATGTTTTCAATTATTTCAAAACAAAATCCAATGAATTTGAAAAAATTATCGACGAAATAGGTGAGAAAGTATGGGGGACAAAATTTAAAATTCAATTTAATAAAGAGAGGTCCGTATATTTGGTGAGTCCTAAAACTTGTCCATTATGTGAGGATATGCCTCCGCTTGACATGAAAGGGTTGCACAACTGTTTTCCCTTCGAAGGTTTCCTAATTGGATATTTTGAATTATTAAAAGCACACAACCTATTTGATTATAAAGAAATGTCTGTTAAGGTATTACAATCGAAAGGTAGCGGGGCTGATAAATGCCTTTATGAAGTCAAAATAGTAATATGAGGAATTAGAAATGGCTAGCGAAAAATTATCGGGATTTAAAAAAGGAATGGCGGGTCTTGGGAAAAGATTAGCTTTTAGAATGATGAAGAAAACAAGTTTTTTATTAATAGCAGATCTTTGCAATGTTGTGATAGACAAATTTAGTGATATATATGGTTCACGGTCTGCAGGCATAAAGAGATATGCTGATATAATCAGAGAAGAGTCAATTGGCGTAACTTCAGACATAGTTGAAACCCCTATTCTTTTTGGCATATCCCTGAAATCATTCCTCTCCACGAATTTGAAAGATTTAACATTTATCATTGAATTAGTCTTTTATACGGTCTTAGGGGAGAAATGGTCCTACTTTGTTACCAAACCCGAGTATATTCCAGCCCAATTAAGCGGGAAAAAATTACCTCAATATATACTGCGGATTGTACATTGTCCATTTTGCCTCAATATTACGAAAGAGAAAGAAGATGAGAGTACATTAGAATCCGGAGTGACCCATGGTACTTGGTTTGCAAAATTGATAGAAGGAATAATGCAAGGCCTTATGGATTATATAGGATTAGAATACAGGGTTAATGGTGAAGAAACACAATGCTTTATGAATGGTTATGATTATGGCGAACTGGTTTATACATTATATCCAAAGGAGAAATAGAGAGAAGAATATAAACAAAGCCTTTAAGTATTGCGAATTTATGCTTAAATATAGTCCATACGCATCACTCGCTCTTCTATAGACAATGAAGCGATGTCTTCCTAAAGATTGCATGGCTTTTGAATTTCGGAGATAAGGAAAATAATAAATTTGATTAAACGATACTATTTTTATCTATTTGATAGAATGGAACAGATATGAATACTCGGAAAAAAAATTATGTAACGGCTCGACAAATCGATGGACGATCGGGGATACAAAGCCCACATGAACGCGAATTAGAAACAATAGGCAAGAATAAATTAGACCTTTTTTTAAATAATCCCCAAGAAACCATAAAAAACATAGTTGAGACTAAATTGAATGGAATAATTGAGGATATCAGATTTAACGAACAATATACGATCTCTTTTGAGTATTTTCCTTCGGTTAAGATACATATTCTATATTTCAATTACGGGGAAGAAGAAGGCGAACCAACTAGTGGCGCGGAGCTCAAATTCCTATTCTCAGGGGAAAAAGTAATGTGGGTTCCTAGTGAAGACTTAAATAGTTTTATTGATATCGCATTAGAATATTTGGAATATCTAATTATCTCAGATGAACAGATTTATAATTTATCGACTGAGAAAACATCGCTTCTAAAAATGGCAATAAATCAACGAACTGAACCTTTTCTGAATTTAAAGCCAGTCCATTTGAATGCGCTTGCAAAGTTCATTGGCGGCAGCCTCGAACAGAATGATATCAGTTGGGCATTATTAAAGACTTTTTTTCCAGGAATTGAAGTTATCCTTTCCTATGAATATAATAGCAGAAATTTGGATGTCCAGTATGGCGGTGCCAATATTGAAAATATTAATCCGTATGCTCGAAATCAATTGGGTATCTTTTTCATGAATCACTGTCTACGATTTGTTTCAGTAACATATCCTGCTGTAAAGATGCCTCAAATTATGAAACAAATATTTTCCTTCTCTTATCTGAAATCTCATTCTCAATAATTTATCTCCTTAAAAACAAAAGGTAATTAAAGCGCAATACTTTCTGTGCAACCTAATTTTTATAACTCTGTCCCACAATTTTTACAGAATAATTCATTTGGCTCATTTTCAAATCCACACTTAGGACAAAATATAACACTCGTAGCTGGATGAATGGTTCGGAGTGGCAATGAACTAATCCCCTGAGGTTCCTCGGAAGGAATTCTTTGAGTTAGTGGTATTGATCGAAGTGATGGATTATGCGAAAATGGCTCTAGTCTTTGCATAGGCTGACTAGATGGTGGTGCTGATGGTCTGCCAGAAGGTGTGTGCTCTCTTCTTCCAGGCAATTGAGGTTCTCGACGGGTTTTATTATATATTAAAGCTGAAATTACAATTACTGCAATTATTCCAACGATTATTAAAATTATCATTATACGGTTTAAAGGCAGCGTATTATCCGACTGCGTTATTTGATAATCCTTATTGCGATTGATATAATATCCAGGCGACCAAGAATAGTCAAAGGCATCGAAGTACACGTAAAATCCACCAGTTGAAGATCCGCCCGTATATAAATCGAGGGTGGTTATATTAGTCGCAGGACCATCAATGTAACATCCGCTAGCTTTTTGGATGCTATCGACCCAGACAGCGAATTTGTCAGTTGTGCAATCGAATTGTAATCTGAAATGGTGCCATATTTCGTTGGTTAAATTACAAATTGTATGCCAAGCAATTCCATCATAGTATGAGAGTTCCTCTTTAGAAGTATCCATCACGAGATATATGAACCCAGAGGCACCTCCAAGACAGAATTGGTGAGTGCAGGCGAGCCCCATTTTATTGCCATAAAACCAGAATTCTATAGTGCCTGCTGTTTGAGCTGGAAAAGTAGTTCGCAAAGTAGTATATCCTTGCCCATGGGTGTCAGGATTGTTATCATATAGTGCAATAACGTTGTGATGTCCTGCCTTCTCGGCGAGGATATAACCATCCGTATTCGGACCATGATACGGGCGAGTCCACCCAGCTGGGACAAGCCCATTCGGATCATTCGTAAAACTATAGGTTCCTAAATAATCCTTCGGGGTTGTGTCCGGAACCGTATTTCGGTTTAAATAATAGCCAGAGGCCCATGAATAGTCAACCGCATCCACATAAAAACTCCCCGCCATGGCTGCAGTTTGGAAAACAATGCGAGTATAGGTAGAAGGGTGTTGAAATGTATCTGTAGGAAACAATTGAATACCATTTAACCACATCTGGAATGAGCTGGCCCCCGTTGGTCGAATTCGGACATGATACCAAGTTTCTCCCATTAAGCTATTTGATAAAAGATCCGAACTTGAACCTCCATTAATAATATTATATAACTTTTTTTCGTAGAAATGGAATTGCATCCAGATATAACTGCCACTACCGAAACCCGTATTTTGAATATCGATATCCATGCGGGATCCATTCTTACCATATACCCAGAATTCCAGATTATAGCCATTGCTGGGTGATTTGCTCCCAAAAATTTGAGTCGCAGTCGGATCAGCCGTGATACGTGTGAGGTTCAGTACTTTTCCATGGCCCGCTTTCTCAGCAACGACACTCACTGCCGAACTTGCTGGTTCCGTAATTGTCCACCCAACAGGATGAGTTCCAACAGCATCATTCGTAAAACTATAAAGCCCGAAGTAATCCTTGGGTTTCGATTCGAAATCCATATTTCGGTTCAAATAATAGCCAGTAGACCAAGAGTAATCCACCGCATCGATATATTGATGC
>Ga0315291_10007525_pt1 | contig 13450 bp, 11 predicted proteins | sample YL17G12_20_MG_FD_203070 | JGI IMG/M metagenome (GOLD analysis project Ga0315291, IMG submission 203070) | Sediment microbial communities from Yellowstone Lake, YNP, Wyoming, USA - YL17G12_20 | ecosystem: Environmental > Aquatic > Freshwater > Lake > Sediment | place: USA: Wyoming | collected...
CACTTGGCCTGCTCTGATTTGCTTAGTCATAGCCTCAAGAGGCGCTATAACTATCTCCGAAGTTCTCTTACTGGTCTCAGCCGTAAGTCTGGTCGGACTGGCAGTCTATTTCTATAACGATATAATGGACTTAGAGGACGATCTCAAGACCATCGAGCTGGGGAACCAGATGAAGGATCTGAGACCACTAGGGCAGAAGAGGGTCTCGAAGGATGCTTTATCCAAATTTATAATATTTTCCGCTGCGTTGGGTCTCTTATCGGCGTCGCTCCTGAATATTGGAGTGCTGATAACCCTGTCCCTCTACCTCATACTTGGAGTTCTATATTCGACCGAGCCGGTAAGATTGAAGAAACGCTTTTTGTTCAAGCAGCTTGTCATCGCGTCAGGATGCGTCTTATCAATCCTCGCCGGTGCCTTCGCTGGTGGTCAGATAACCCCTCTCGTAATCTTTCTGGTACTTATGGACTTTGCTCTAGCAATGGGCGTCAACCCTCTAGTGGACATCCCCGACCTTATGGGTGATAGGGCGACAGGCGTGAGGACGATACCGGCAGTCATCGGCCCCTCGATGACAGTTCGCTTCGCGATAGCAGTTCTTACGGTCGTAGTAGGGGGCGGCTTTATTGGATATCTCGGTTTTGGTCTAAATATTGCTCTGCCCCTCCTTGTAACGCTTGTTGCTGGAGCTTTGATCTACGTTATCACACCCCTTCTGAGTAGGTACGATGATATTGTTTTTACTAACTTCGTGGTTTTTAAAAGAGTAGTGCCACTATATATGATAGTACAACTTGTGCCACTTGTTGGGATTCTATTCTGATATTTACTTTATTTGAGACATCTTCTTATCGTCGTTGGAGTCCCATATCGAGTTGAAGAGCTGGGTGAACTTCTTCGACGTCTTATTACACTCGAGCTTAAAAGCAATGCTGAACTCTTCGTTGAGGCTCGGGAACTCGAAGAAGCATATGTAGCCGTCTATGATACAGAAGCTGAAGGGGGTCTCGATCTCCCTAAGCATGTCGTTTATGTTAGTTCCTTTCGTTGTCTCTAGCATCTTCATGATGAGCCTGGGAGAGAGTAGCATCCTTAGTTTGTTCATCTTATTCGACATAGTCTCCTTTGAGATAAGGACCTTCAATTCGACGCCTCTCTCCTGAGCCTTTAAGCACTCATCGACGACACTCATCTCGAAGTACCTCGATGCCAGGTACACGCTCCTCTGGGATGAAGCTATGTCACGGGCCAGCATCTCGACCAAGGTCTTGTATTCTGAGATTTTTATTATCTTCTCTGGGGATATATTGTGGAACAGGTCGAGAAGCTGGCTATCATCTTCTCCATCAAACAACACGGAGTTTATCCTCTGCTGCTCGTCCGGGGATAAGACCTCCGATGTTGTTAAGTTCATCAGCAACCCTATTTTCTGCTTGTTGTTCACGACGCTCATCATCGATAGGCCGAGCTTGTGCAGCATCTCACCTATGGGAGTATACGCGTAGACACCATTTACCTTCTCGAGGACCCCCGCATCTACAAGCTCCTTGAGCCTCGAGTAGTACCTCTTCGGGGTTAAACCGAGCCGCTTGATCGCCTTGTTGGAGTTGCCAATACCTTTCTCTGCGAGCATGAATATGTGCATCGTGTCGAGGTTCGCGAACATGCTGAATATGTCTATGCACTGCTCAAGTGTCTCGGCAGACGGCTCAGAGGCCGCTTGAGTATCGTCTAAGGTCTCCAATAGAGTATTCGACTCTCTGGACATACACTTTACATACTGGTTAAAAACCTTATTATGTATTCTAATTTAGTTTATCACTATGAATCAGTGGTACATATCTTTAATATTGATTATTGTATTATATGGATAGAAAAATATTATAGATATATATCTATAATATGATACCGTTAATTCATAATCTATTTATTAACGGTGAGGAGGTGTCTCATTCACGTGAATATTGGAGGGAATGAATGAAATTGAGTAAGCTCAAAGATAGGAAGGCAATCAGCCCGGTGATCGCAACAGTGATACTTGTCGCCGTAGCGATAACGATCGCAATAGCTGTCGCCTACTGGATGGGCGGCATCTCGAGCCAGTACACGAGGTTCGAGAAGGTCGAGATACAGTCAGCTCAATGTGAAAAAGACACTAGCGGGAACTATTGGACAATCACTCTCTCTCTGAAAAACAGTGGGAGCGCAACAGCGACGCTTAATAACGTCTATGTCAACGACAGAGTAGCAACCTATCGTCTTGCCGGAACAGTACCTGTTACACCTTTTACTAACCTATATGCTGATGTTGATTCAACTACTCAAAAAACAATCCAAAGCGGCCAAACCGACACTGTCACTATCTACGTGGGGTCAGGATGGCCAGTAGGTGCTCCTCTGACTTCCGGAACAACCATCGACATCAAGATCCACAGCGCCGGCGGCATGGACTACATTAAACTAGTTCAGTTAGTCTAAGACCAGCCTTCTTTCCTTTCTTTTTAAAACTTCCTGGTGACTAGGCAATGGGTTTGATGGACCTACTACGGAGAAATGGCGCGGACGCCGATCCCCGAGACGTAGGTGTTTTCATTGAAGAACCCGAGGAAGGTTACCAGGTCGTAGATGAGTATCATGTAAAGGAGCCCTTTTCGAAGGTAAGCATATTCAAGTCTGCCAAGCTCGGGGCGGGTCTACACTACTTCTCTATCGAGTATCCCTTGGGGGAAGACGAGTACGAGACCTACCAGAAGATGGTTAAGATCCTCAGCAAGGAGCTAGAGCCCCCCACAGAGGAGGGAGTCGACCCTAAGAAGTACGTCTTCGAGCAGGCCGAGAGGATCGCCGAGAAGTACTATCGTTCTCTCGGGAAGTTCGACCGGATGGGTTGGGAGCGGATCTTCTACTACGTCGTGAGGGACCTCGCAGGGTACGGCCCTCTCGACCCCATCATGAACGATCCCAACATAGAGGACATAAGCTGCAACGGCGTGAACGTGCCCCTCTACGTCTGGCACAGGAAGCACGAGAGCATACCGACGAACATCATGTTCACGAGCGAGCAGACCCTGAACGACTTCATCGTCAAGCTGGCGCATAAGAGTAGCAAGCACATCTCCAGCGCCCAGCCCCTACTCGACGGGATGCTCCCGGAGAAGCACAGGCTCGCCGCGACATTCATGAACGAGGTCTCCACGAAGGGGAGCACGTTCTGCATCAGGAAGTTCAGGGCGGACCCGCTGAGCATAGTCGACCTGATAAAGTTCGGGACCCTGAACGAAAGGATAGCGGCCTACTTCTGGATGCTACTGGAGAACAAGTTGAGCTTCATGATCATAGGCGGCACCGGTGCAGGCAAGACGAGCACGCTTAACGCGACCCTGAGCCTCATGTCCGGGAACGATAAGATCGTGACGGTCGAGGAGGTCCCTGAGCTCAGCCCTCCCGTCTCCAACTGGACCCAGCTCAACTCCAGGCAGAGCTTCCAGTTCGGCACAGAGGCCTCGAAGAACATAACCCTCTTCGACCTCGTCAAGGTCTGCCTCAGGTATCGGCCGGACTACATCATAGTCGGCGAGGTCCGTGGAGAGGAGGCCTACACCCTCTTCCAAGCCCTAGCCACTGGACACGGCGGCCTATGCACCATGCACGCCGACAGCCTCGACGGGGTCGTCAAGAGGCTAACCTCGCCTCCGATGAACGTCAGCGAAGTCTATATTCCCTTGATGAACAGCGCCCTCCACGTACAGAGGGTGGAGCTGCCCAGCTCGAAGGGCGAGACAATCTTCGGCCGAAGGGTCCGCACAATCTGGGAGATAGAGGACTTCGACAAGTACAGGGTCGTCGCCACCTGGAACCCGTCCACGGACACCTTCGAGACAAAGATGGAGGATAGCCTGCTCTTCGAGAGAATAGCCCAAAACAAGGGCATGGCCAAGAAGGAGGTCATAAGGGAGCTCAACAACAGAGAGGCGTACCTCAAGGAGATCGTAAGAAGCGGCGTCCGCGATCAGAGGGAAGTCACTTTCAAGATACTATCTTACTACATTGACCGCAGGGAGGAAAAGGACGAACATTCTCGTGAGCCACACAAGAAGTATCGTAAGAAGCGGGCATCGAAAACCGAGACAGACGCTTCACTGATGCAAGAGGAGGCACAACTCCCCGAGATAGCGGTCAGGGAGGTGGAGCCCAGGGCTTGAACACGCGTGACATCTGCTACGCCTACTTCTCTTGGCTAGGGAACGGCCTCGCGAGGGTCTTCAAGGGCGCCGAGAAAGACCTAGACGCCGCATACATGAAGGTTCATCCCGAGGTCTACTTCAGCGTAGTCGGGTTCACAGCCTTCGTAGCCCTGACCATACCGGTAGCCTTAGCCGTTCTATGGTTCCTGGGCCTGTGGCCTTCACTGTCCTTCCTGCCGGGGAATGGCTTCATAATCATCCCGCTCTCCGCCCTGGCCCCGATCGCGATAATAATGTTAGGAGTCATCGCCCCGAAGACGGCGGCCTCGAACAGGATCTCGGGGCTGAAGACCGAGATACCCTACGCCTCGATGTATATCAGCGTCATGGCGAGCGGCGGCCTCTCGCCCTACGAGAGCCTGCTTAGGATGAGGAGCATGGACCTGCTGCCAAACATGCAGAAGGAGGTCGCGAGGATCGAGACCATCGTAATGTCGACGGGCGCCGACCCAGTGACGGCGATGGAAAAGGCGGCGAGGCAGGTGAGCATCACCGAGTACAAGGAGCTCCTCCTCGGCTACGCCTCGACCGTCAGGACCGGCGGGGACACCCTCCACTACCTCTACAACCAGACCGAGGGAATGTTCAAGAACCTCTCGTCAAGGGCGAAGGCGGTGGGGGAGAACATGGGGATGCTGATGGAGACCTACACAATCATCGGCATACTCGGCGTCCTAGGCATATTCCTCATGTTTGTCATAGGCATCAGCCTCCCTGCTGCTGGGGTGAACATCACGCCCTTCCAGTTCTTCGCCTTCTCCTTCGCCTTCATGCCCTTCATGTCCTTCGTCTTCATATACGCGGGGGACGCTGGGCAGATGAGCTACCCGATCTCCAACTGGAAGACCTACCTCTACACCCTGGCCTTCGCCCCGATAGGCATATTCGCGGGGACTCAGATGGCCCTGCCCTTCTTCAGCCCGGAATTCAAGTTAATACCTCAGGGTGTCGAATTGGTGGTGTTTATCAGGAAGTCTCTTGGCTTCGCCGAGGGGACCGAGGCGGCGATCGGCGTGTCCATCACCCTCATACTCATAGCAATACCAGGGCTTATCGCCGACTCTATGCTCGTAGGCAGGGACAGGAGCATACAGGACGGCATCATCCAGTTCCTCCGCGACCTCGTCGAGACCCGGAAGAGCGGGCTGAGCCCGGAGAGGTGCATAGACGCCCTCTCTGGACGCGACTACAAGGCGTTCTCGAAGCACCTCGAGACGATAAACATGAAGATAAACTGGGGGTACCCCATCCGCCAGATATACGATGAGTTCAAGCACAACATCAGGAACTGGCTCGCCCTCGTGAACATCTACCTCCTGATAGACACCCTCGAGATCGGCGGAGGGAGCGTCGAGAGCCTTGAGTCGCTGGCGAGCTTCGCGGAGTCGTCTAAGAGGCTCGAGGACGAGAAGAGGGGTCTACTGATGCCGCTGATGGTCGTGCCGTACATAGGCGCCGCCATCCTGACGGGGACGACCGTTATGTTCCTCTCATTCTTCTCCGGCATGTCGGGGATGGGGGTGTCGGTGGCCGTCGTGGAACTATACAAGACCCTCCTGACCCCCCTAGCGCTCCACTCCTTCATGCTGGGCCTCGTGACGGGCAAGATTACTTCCGGGAGAGTATCCGCGGGGTTCAAGCACGCGATCCTCCTGACCCTCGTATCCGTCGGTGGCATATGGGCTGTACCGTATTTGAACACAGGGGGTTTGTTCGTAGCTTGAGGAGAATAGGACGCATGGGAAGCAGGAGGGGCATCTCTCCCGTCATCGCCACGATCATCCTATCAGCCGTTGTCCTGACCATCGGAGGGGCGGTCTGGTCGTATGCCCAAGGCGCGTCGACAATGATAGCAACGAGTTATGTCAACGATACGCTAACCATCATGAAAGAGGTCACCGAGCGGTTCACCGTCGAGCACGTCAGCAACAACACTGCACGGACATCGCTGTACGTGTGGGTCTATAACTATGGTGATGTCTACATAACCGTCGATGTCTACGCCAATGTCACCAGCAGTGGCACGCTCTACAGCACGGATACCAATAACCCCCTGGAGATCGAGGCAGGGGGCTTCGCTAAGGCCACCATCACCATCTCTGCCGTAGGCGGCGACGAGGTGGCGGTAAAGGTGCATAGTAGGAGGCAGAACAATGCGTACTACATGTATTACATGCCTTAGACGCCGGAAGGGGATCTCGACCATCTTGGGGACCCTCATATTCATAGGGGTATTATTCACCGCAGTCATCCCCATGTTCCTCGTGATGAAACAGGCTGACAACATTTATGTCCAGAACGTGCACGAGATGACGATTCAAGATGATGAACGTACAAGGGAAAACATAATTGTATCTGCATATCCCGGAGGGTCCGATACGATAATGGTGAAGGTAGAGAACAAAGGAAATGTACCTGTGACAATTGTCCGAGTGTGGATGAATGATGAAAATGTTAGCAGAAACGATTCTCTTTCTTCAAATTCTCACAAGATATTAGGGCCCTTCCAAGTAGATGTAGAAAACGGTGATACCGTGATAACTAATGTTGTGACGGGGAGAGGGAACGTCTTCTACTCCATTTCCGGCGGTCTCTATTATTCGGATGGTCAATGGTTTACAGTTTCCTTAGGTATATGTGTTGTAATATACGACCCTAAGGGTGGGCAGTTCCGAATAACCCTCGTAAATGGGACTCATCCTTCATGGAATAAAATAATCTACGAATCCAAGTGCCAGGAGTGGAAGGACGTTATAGCCTCATACCCAGTAGATGACGCTGGTCCTTATACAGTTAAAATTGAACAAAAGAAGGGGAATAACTGGAAGGATTTACCTAGTACGCCAATAGATGTCGAGATAAGATGGCCTAATGGACCCCCCTTCATAATGATATGGGTGAGTCCCTGATCGTTCGTAGAGGAGAACCCTCTCTCTATAATATAATTAATGCATTTTAATTCATCACTTTTAAATTAAGTTCATGAAATTGAAGATATGATTCATCCTGTTATCTTTATTCTATTTTCAGTGATTAGTTTTATATTATATATCACTGTTTCATAAATCCTTTATTAGCTCTGAACCCATTTCACTTGAATCTAGCGGGTATCATAGGCTATGTCTGGCACGCGGTGTGGTTTCCAAGCCCTTAGAGGTGTACTCCTCCTGTCCCTGCTCCTGAACGTCGGAGGCTTACTTGCACTTACGGAGCATTCGACGATACCCTCAGTTTTCGGCGCCCCGTCGTATGTGATCGATAAGCCTTGGGAGCCGCTCTTCATCGGCAACGGCACCATCCCGGCGGGGGACAAGATGGTTGTCACATGCAACCTCCAGGCCGGGAAGATGTACCACATATTCCTCGTAGGCGACTACGTGAACGAGACTAACCCTCAGACCGACTACGACATATTCGTTTACCCGCCGAGCGGTCCGCAGACCACTCACACCGAGGCGACGGCGCTACCCGAGCAGATCTCAAACGACGCCAGCCATCAATTCTACTATGCGCAGAAGAACGGCACCTACACCTTCGAGATACACAACGACCCTGAGGACACGAAGAACGAGATGGCCGAGCCCGCCGTCTTCTTGGTCATAGAGCACATCGACACCGACAAGAGGCTAAGCACCTCGCTCATGGGCAGGCTACTGCCGAGCGACCCCCAGAACCCTGCGAGCACCTGGGCTTGCGAGTTCACCACGCCGGCGAGCAACTTCACCGTCTACATCGACACCCCGGACGACATCGACATGTTCGAGGCGAGGGTCTACCCGATGGCGAGCCCCGGCACGACTGGCTACGAGATATGGGGGGTGCCGACCCCGAACGGCGACCTGCTGAACGGCACCGTCGAGGGCGGCTACGGCGGCTTCAACACTACGATCGGAGGCTACAGGCCGGCGAGCCTGACGGCGAGCTGCGAACATATGGGTGAGAAGATGAAGGTGAATGTCACCGGCTTCGGGAGCAGCAACAGCACCTCGGCGTCGCTCGGCACCTCATACTTCCTCGTCCTCATAGCCGAGTACTCTAAGACGAGCACGCCGAGCGTCGTGCCCTTCTACATCAAGACGAGTGACCTCAAACCCGACGTCGCCCTCAACGGGACCATCGGGAACGTCTATGCGAATGAGATAACCGAGGTGTCGGCTGAGATAACCTCGGGGCGCGTCGTGAAGAGCGTCTGGATGAACTTCACAGTGAACGGCGTTAAGCGGGTGGATGTAACCCCCCTTGCCGAGGCGGGCGGCCTCTACTCGGGACAGATGCCCGCATTTGCAGCCAGAGATGTGGTTGCCTGGAGCATCTGCGCCGAGGACGAGATAGGCAACGTTGGGCGACTCGACTCCTCCTTCAAGGTGAAGGCGAAGACAGAGACCTCCATATACGTCTCGAATGGTAGCGTCGTGGGCGGCGACACCGTGAAGGTGACGGGGCTGACGACCCTCGCCAGCGCGAGCCTTAGGCTCAACTTCACGAGCGGGAGTTTCAAGGAAATAATACCCGTAAATGCAGACCAGCTCGGAGGATACACGTACACCTATCTGCCGAAACATGCCGGCTCCTGGTCCGTATCCGCGAAGTTCGACGGAGATGACTCGACTTACCCGTCGATGAGCTCCTCCGCCTTATTCACCATGACGCCCCAGCCTACGAGTGTAAGCTGCACGCTCGACTCCCAGGAGTTCAAGGTGAACCAGGTGCTCCAGCTGAGCGGCAAGACCACGCCCGCAGGGGCTGGGCTGCCGGTGGAGGTGACGCTGGCCTCCGGCGGCGTAGTGAAGACGCAGACCCTGACCACGAGCGCGGATGGGTCCTTCAGTCTCAGCACGCCTCTCGAGGAGGGCGAGTGGGACGTGGTCGCCCAGGTGAAGGGGAACTGGAGGTACGCCTCTTCGAATGGCGGCATCTTGAACGTGAATGTCCTGCCTCTCACAATCATCGACAAGCTCTACATCGCGGTCGCGACCGCGGCGACTCCACCGTATCTGTACGCCGTAATACTCGCCTCAGGGATAGCCGTGACGCTCGTTGTGAGGTGGAGGTTCCCCAACATCTCCTCGAGGCTGCCGAAACCGCTACAAGCCCTGTTCGCGAGGCTCGGCCTCTCCACCAAGGCGAAGGTAGTCTCAACCAGAGATCGGCAGAGGTACCGGAAACGCGGCGAAGAGGACTAGCTCTCATTATAATCCCTATCAGCCAGCCCGTTCAGCAGGTACCCTTCTTAGGGTGTCAGAAGAGAAGAACGGGTTGGCCTACCTGAGCGACTCGGCGAACTCCTTTCCCCAGGCCCTGCAGTCGGCGAGGACCTTCACCTGGTTCGCCTTGAACTCCGTGTCGACCTTTACGCAGACCTCGTCGTAGACCTTGTATCCGAGGTCTCGGACGTAGCCCTTTAGCCTCTCCTCCATTATCCAGGCGCCGTCGTAGCCGTAGCTGCCGAAGACCCCGGCCTTCTTCCCTGCTAGCTTCATCTTCTTGAGCTTGACGTAGCTCTCTACGTGCTCTAGGAAGTCTTTCATCTCGTTTGTGACGTCGGCGTACCGGGTCGGCGAGCCGAAGGCTACGCCGTCGGCCTCGGCGAGGATGCTCAGCGGGAACCTCTCTCCTATCTTCTTCACATCGGAGGAGACCCCCTTGACCTGGCCTGCCCCCTCGGCTATCGCCTTCGCCATCTTCTCGGTGTTGCCCGTCTTGCTATCGTAGATGATTAGGACCTTCATGTTTGTTCATCCCATCGCCGGTGAAATCCGGCGCATAGGTTCTTCCTCCTCCGCGGATTATATATACGTTACCCAGTAGGTGGGTTAGTGTTGGTGACCAGCTTGAGGCTAGGGGAGGTCAGGTGCAAGGGCATCCTGAGCCACAGCGGCATAGGCGGCATGGACTACGCCGTGAACCCGTACCTCGGCTGCGGTCACGCCTGCGCCTACTGCTATGCGAGGTTCATGACCAGGTTTGGCCACGCCGGTGAGGAGTGGGGTAGCTTCGTCGATGCTAAGGTGAACGCCGTCGAGAGGCTGATGGTGGAGGCGCCGAGGAAGAGGCGGGGCAGGGTGATCCTCAGCAGCGTTACCGACCCCTATCAGCCCCTGGAGCGCAAGTATAAGCTTACGAGGGGCGCACTCGGGGTCCTCTCCCAGTACGGCTACTCCGTGGACGTCCTCACCAAGTCCGACCTGGTCCTGAGGGACCTCGACCTGCTGACGAAGATGGATGATGTGGAGGTTGGGTTGACTATCACGAGCCTCGACGACGGCGTCAGGAGGGTGTTCGAGCCGGGCGCCTCGACGGTGCAGGCGAGGCTCGAAGCGCTGAGGAAGCTTAGCGACGCCGGGCTTCCGACCTACGCCTTCATAGGCCCGCTGCTGCCCTACCTGGGCGACGAGAACCTGGACGGGCTCTTGGACATCCTCGCTGACAGGGTGAACAGGCTGCTGGTGGATCGTCTGAACATCAAGTGCGGTAACATGCCGGTGATCAGGCGGGTACTCGAAGCGCACTACCCTGACCTCGTGCCGGTGTTCGAGTCGGCGCTTGAAGATGGCTCAGGCTACTACGCGGCGCTTAGGAACAGGGTCGCTGAGTTGTGCAGAGAGAGGTCTATCCCGGTCGAAATCGTCTTCTAAAAGTAGTGCTATTGTGCTTTTTTGCAAGTATCAGAGTCGGAGTGGTGTCTTCCCTGAGCGTCTTCTGGTGGGAGAAACATTTTTCCACGAGATCAGGGGGACCCCCCTCCCCTATTTTTAGCTGAGCGGCTTGTTAGGAGGCTAGGAAAGAAGTCTTTCCGGGGCTCACCCCGTGGGAAGGTTTGTCGGTGGAGGTTGGTCAGCGGGTCCTCTCGACGAGTTCCGCGACCCTCTTCTTTGCGTCCTTCATCACGTCCTTGCCGTGGGTGTAGAGGAGGGCGTCGAAGTCGTAGTCTAGGAGCTTACTGATCCCATTCGTCGCCTGCTTCACGTCGAGGCAGTACCTCTCCGGCGGGGCCATCAGGTTACCCTCGGCGTCGCCGAAGACGGTGTCGCCGGCGATCAACGCGCTCTTCTTTGGCAGGTAGTAGCAGGCGTTCCCCTCAGAGTGGCCGGGGACCCAGACGACCTCGATGCCGCCGCAGAATTGTAGCACCTCGCCGTCTTCGAGCCCCTCGACCTTGACGCCGACCGCCTTCTCTATGAGGGGCGCTTCGAGCCTATGGGCCTTGATGGGGGCGCCCGTAAGCTCCTTCACCTTTGGCAGGTTCTTGATGTGGTCGGCGTGCTTGTGGGTGATTAGGACGAGCTTCACGTCATCCCAGTCCTTGCCGAAGGAGGAGAGCTCGGAGGTGATCCTGTTCACGGCGTCGGGCTTCATCCCGGCGTCGACGACCACCACGCCCTCCCTGCAGTTCAGCACCCAGGTTTCAAGCGAGTGATCCTTCGCCTCTGAATGATCCATACTATAGACGTCTTTGAGAACTTCCACCATGATGATTACCATTAGTTTTAAGGGCCTATCACCTAGATAAGACCCGACTCTTCGGGCTTTTGATGCGCTGAGAGATGTTATTGGTCAATTATTCAATCGTTCTATATGCTTGAGAGAAGGTCGCTCACTTTAAGTATGCAGCGTAGTTGAATCTTTTATTATGGGCAAAGTCTGCAAGGCGTGCGGCAAGCCCGTTGGTTTCTTCGGCAAGGTCTGTCATGCGGGAGAATTTTACCACAGCAGCTGCTTTGAGCAGCTCAAACCTGAATTGAGGTGTCCTGTCTGCGGTGACCTCCGCATCCCCTTCGAGGACGAAGGTGGAGGTTTGGGCTGCACGCGATGCAAACGAGGGGGGAGGGACGAACTCTACTTCAAGATCCCACCCAAATTCAAGGTCAAGATCGGCAGGTATGTCTCCCATGAGTGCATAGATACTTCAACGAGCAAAAAGTCGAGCACCGAGATCAATCTCAAGTGGAAGGTCCTTCAGCCTCCGGAGTTCGCGGAGAAAGAGGAACTGCTAAACTTCGAAGTCCTAGGAAAAAGATTCAAGAACGAGGCGCTGAGCGAGGCGAGGCAGGGTGACATCATATCCATCGTGATCCGAACCGACGAAGGTATGCCAGGACCATATCATTTCAGGAACCTCACCACAGGCCTCGACCACTCACTGCACATGCCGATCTCGACAGCATTCCTCAGCAAGGGTGATCATGGAATGATAACGGTCTGGCAATGGGAGAACCCCCACTCAAAGGAGCTAGGCGCCACGTTGGAGGCGGCTACCACAAACCTGCCGGTCCCCGTTTCGGAGGCGATCCAACAATCCCTGATGATGCGGGAACTCATCCGCGGCGCCATGAGCCTCGTCAAGGTATACGTGGTATTGTTCAGAAGCGAGTTCAACAGGCTTATGTACGCGGATCGAGCGAGGACCGCCCTCGGCATGAGCCCGGGCGCCACGGTCTTAGGGATAACTCCGAGCGACGAGACGTTCGCGAAGAGGGCCATCGAGGCAGTGTGTGGCGACATCTCCTCGCTGAGCCCGGCGCCGGAGGTCAAAATGGAGAGGGACGATGGCTCCAACGTATTATTTGATCCCCGTACTCAGATGGAGAGCTACGCGGTCGGTTTCCTCAAGAAGAAGATCTCCGCAGGCGAGGATCCGGACTACTTCCGGAAGCCTGGATACAACGTGCAGGCGACGATGTCTACCGATCGATTATCCGGAGACTACGCGATAGTCATCAGAATCCAGAAAACATGGTGAGGTTATACCCAGAATCTAAAAAGTAGTCGAGAACGGCAAAGTCTTACTGGATTTCCGATATCTTCTAGATGAGACAGTGTAGTTTAGTGTCTGGATAGCTTCAACGAGGGGGTGCCTTGAAGCATGTCCGTTTATACTGTGCTTGCAATCAAGCGTCGAAAATTTTTCTTTGTTTTGTCATCCGATTGATGAGTTCCTTTTGAATACCTATAATTTTCCTTTTACTGATATAACGCAAATTCGTAGTTCTAAAATATTCTAATTACAATTATTATTCAATCGTTCAGAATTTTTCTAAAAAAAATATTGTAAAAATATGCGAATACAGTGGCGGGTCCTGAGACAAAAAAGACTCGTATGGTTATGCCTGAAATGAAACGCCTATCCCCTGTGTACCCGTTTCTATATTCAGGTGTTTAAGAATGGTAGATTCATTCAATAAAAGATGGGAGAAGGGCGATGAACC
>Ga0315291_10007526_pt1 | contig 13449 bp, 10 predicted proteins | sample YL17G12_20_MG_FD_203070 | JGI IMG/M metagenome (GOLD analysis project Ga0315291, IMG submission 203070) | Sediment microbial communities from Yellowstone Lake, YNP, Wyoming, USA - YL17G12_20 | ecosystem: Environmental > Aquatic > Freshwater > Lake > Sediment | place: USA: Wyoming | collected...
GATAAACCATGGACCAACAAGCGCGTTTTACTAATCTCATGCAATTCATTGCGTATTTCAGGATCCACTTTCAGACGAGATTCTAGGAGCGTACGATCCTTTTCGTTCAGCTGGTTATCCAGGTATGCTGAGATCAGTTCATAATCACGCGCTGTTATCTGGTTTTTCATCTTTCACCCTTATTCCAGACGAAATCCAACCGGTAAAAGTTCCGCGAATCCATTCAGACAATCTCGCAGGCGTAATCGGGCGCGTGCCAGGCGACTCTTTATCGTCCCAATCGGTTTTCCAATTGCCTGGGCCGCCTCAAAATAATCTAGACCTTGAACATCCACCATGATTACAGTTGCACGGAAATCACCAGGCAGGTTATCCAGGCAATGTTGGATGGCGCGCTGTAGCTCAGCTTGCTCGACCTGCTGCTCAGGTTGATTGACTGGGTCAACCATCCATCGGGCTGATTCGACTTCTTCCCCGGCGTCATCCAATGGTTCCAAGGGCACTGTTGGCCTTCGTTTCCGACGGCGCAGCTCATCATAGCACGCGTTCGTCACGATACGGAGCAACCAGGCTTTAAAGGAGCCGCCTCGGAATGATCCCAAATGGTTGTATGCAGAAATAAATGTATTTTGGGTGGCGTCATCCGCTGATTCTTCTTCACCAACCATACGGAAGGCGTGGTTATAAACCAGGTCTTGATACGCCAAAACCAGGTGGTTAAAGGAATCCAGGTCTCCCTCTCTTGCCGCCTGGATCAATGCAATCTCATCCACCAGGGTATTTTAACCCAAATTACGAGTGCAAGCCATTGCTTTAGACGGGTATGGGGTTTAAAATCCTTGAACAGCTGTTTTATAATTGAATATAAATTACCCATATCCACATCCTGTATTGCGATGGCGATTGTAATTAGCTTATTACTATGCTAATTGTTTATCACCGGGAAAGTGGTCCTGAAGTAAATCTCAAACGCAGGCGGTCTTTAATCCAATGAGTATTAATCTTAGCCGAGTAAAGGCAATTTGTTTTGATGTTGATGGGACTTTGAGCGACACAGATGACCAGTTTGTCCAAAAACTGGTTAAAATATTGACCCCGATGCGAATAATCTTCCTTGGAAGTGATGTGCACAGGATTGCGCGAAGATTAGTTATGCTCACTGAAGGGCCGGGTAATTGGGCATATAGTTTTGCAGATAAATTAGGCCTGGATAATAACATCGTCGCTATAGGGGACCGACTCTATGAAATGGGTGTAGGTGAATCCGTTCAACCATTTCAATTGATCTTAGGGGTCAGAGAAATGTTGGCTAATCTACAAAACCATTATCCACTCAGCATTATCAGTGCACGCGGACAAAAATCCACATTCAGGTTCTTATTTCAATTTGAGTTGTTACCTTACTTTAAAGCTGTTGCTACTGGTCAGACTTGTCTTCATACCAAACCATATCCTGACCCAATTGAATGGGCCGCGGACAGAATAGGCGTTCCTCCAGCATCCTGTCTTATGGTGGGGGATACTGTGGTTGATATAGTGAGCGCTAAAAAAGCAGGGGCTCAATCGGTAGGAGTTTTATGTGGTTTTGGTGAAAGGAAGGAACTTGAACGGGCTGGTGCTGATCTTATTCTCGAGAATACAACGGATTTAATGGATATATTGTTGTACAGGTAATTTCATTATTGGTTTTTTTGATTATCGGTGAATAAGCTACCCCCATGGTCGGTCGAACCTCCGGTAATATATTTGTGAATGGTATAAACCTTCAAAAAACCTCATCCTGAGATTACCTATTACCGAGTTAAGTACCCTTTTTTTCCTCCTCTTCTAACTCAACCAACATTCGTTGATAAACGCTGGCATTGGTTGGATTGAGTGCCAGTATAGCCATGAGCGATTCGATGGCTGCTTTACGATTACCCGCCTGAATGAACAATTCTTTCGACATTTCCAGCTGGTTGATGGCTTCTTCCTTGCGACCTAATAAGCGATAAATCTCAGCTAACCGGTGGTACAGGGCAGGTTGAGTCTGATTTTCATGGATTTTGGTATTTATATATTCCAATGCTTCTGTTGTCCGATGGACGCTGATCAGTCGATTAAGGTAATTATCCAATTCAGACATTGCCTGATCAGTTTGCCCCACACGAATATTAAGATCGAATAACATGTCGCGTGCTTTTTCATCTTCTGGGTCCATCGTGCGGATTTGTTCAAACACGCGGATCGCATTACGCCAATCAAAGCTTTGCATGTCAATGTCTGCCATTCGGTGCATTAGTTTTACCTTGGTATCACGATCAACGTTGGATTGTTGGGCAAAACGGAATGCAAGCGAATATGTTTTACGAGCCATGGCAAGGTCTGCAATGGTGTAATAGGTTTCTGCTAGTTTGGTGAATTCCTGAATAGTATCTTGTGATGAGCCACGAGCCGTCAATAAGCCTATCAAAGAATTGCGGGCTTCCATATCCATTGGATTCAATTCAGTCACGCGCTTTAGCAAGCTTATCGCTCGATTGGCTTCGCCTCGAACACTATAACTTTTAGCGACTATTGAATACTTCAAGACGGCCTCTGGTATACGGTTTTCCTGAATTAACAGATCGCCAATACAAATATGTAAAGGTAAATATGTAGGTGCAAATTTCAGGGCATAATACGCTTCTTCCATTGCAGTGAGCAGTTTATTCGAACGCGCCAGCTGGTTCACCTTGGATAGTGATTCCACCAGCTGGCTGCTTGTCGCCTCGGTCAGCATTTCTGCCAATGGGATCGGGGCTGAACCAGATGGTTGTGCAGGAAGTTGTTGGCGGGCGCGTTGAATTTGATCTCTCCAATCCGGACGGATTAGCATTTTACTTATATTTTCACAAATTCGTTTTTGCAACCTCGAATCTGAGTGGAGGGTAAAGGATTCGATCAACGGTTCGTATAATTGGCTCAATTCCTCAGCTTGATCTGCGGACACACTCTCTGAATCAGCAATGCGTAAGGCTTGTAAGTATTCGACCGAGGAATCATTAATAATATCCATTTTATATAATGTCAATGCCAGCAAAAGACGCGCTCCCAGGCCGAATAATTCATGCTGAACTGACTTTTTTAAGTTATGAACAGCGCTATCTAATTGATCACCCTTCGAATGCATGAAACCCAAAACAAAATAAGCTGCAGAACTCTCCAACCCTGCATCCATGGCTCGTTCCAACTCTATAGCTGCATCTTTATCCTGTCCACGGGATTGCCTATCAATCGCTTGGCTAAGGTGAAGGATTATCTTGGTTTGATCAAATTGTGCTTGCCCAAGATCGCCCGTTCCTTTGACGATCGAAGTTAAACCCTTGCGTGCTTGTGGTCCTTGAGTCTCCTCCTGTTCAAAGAGCAATTCAGCTAACATGGTCAACGCTTTTTGCTTTGCATCCTGAATAGGATCAAGCTTCGAATGAGCCTCTTCCTCGCTTTTTGTAATTTCACTCTGGCGGCCTTGAGAAATTAATATAGGCCCTATCCCTCCGAATTGACGACTTGGTCTCGGAAGGGGTTTACCACTTTGTAGCATTGTCAAAGCCAGGGTGGCTTCTTTGCTGTTGGGAACTACATCCAACGCGTGTTTCAAGGTTTGCTGTGCCTGTTGAAAGTTCCCCTGGTTCTGAAGCAGGCTTGCAATGGATATATATTCAATCATCGCCAGAGTAAGGCGGCCTAAGCGTTCATACACCAGTGCTAAACGCGCATGCGCAGCCAAATACTCAGGGTTTAAATCAACAACGCGTGACCAACTACTTATCGCTTTTTCGATATCCTTGCTGTGGGCATACAATTCAGCAACGTCCATGTATGCTTTGGTTGCTTTACCCAGATCACCTAAGCGTTCCTGGATTTCAGCCACCTTTTGCTTGGGTAGTGGATCGTTGGGTGAAACCTGGGCAACGTGCTGGTAGTATTCCAGCGCATCTGGGTATTTTTGAAGTTCAAAAAGTGCCAGGGCAAGGCTGGTTAATGCATTGGTATCCTCTGGAAATTCACTAATTGCAATGCGATAAAAGGTGGATGCTTTTTCCCAATCCTGATCCCAGGCAGCTGAATGACCCTGGCTCATTGCATATTGATATGCTTGTTGGTCACCACTCATACTTGCTTCCTATTCTTCCAATACTGATAAATCTCCCCAATCATGACCATGGCGGGCTTCAGTTTTAAGGGGAATAACTAAATTATAGGCGTTTTCCATCATCGTACGTACAATTTGAGCCGTCTTTTTCAGTTCTTTTTGTGGGCATTCAAGCACGAGCTCGTCATGGACCTGGAGCAGCATGTGCCCGCTCAACTCGTTTTCTTTCAGAGCTGAAGAAACCCGGGCCATGGCAATTTTCATGATATCAGCTGCTGTCCCTTGAATGGGGGCATTAATCGCTTCGCGTTCCTCGCGTGCACGAGTTTGTTGATTCCCACCAGATTTTAAACCCGGGAAATAGCGGCGCCGACCAAGCAAGGTTTCAACATAACCTTGTTTAGCTGCTAACCGGCGCATATTATCCAGATAACCTTTGACACCTGGGAATTGTTTAAAATAGGCTTCGACGAAATCTTCCGCCTCAGCAAGGGTAAGGTCACTGGTGCGAGTCAATCCGTATGCACTCATGCCATAAAGCAAGCCGAAATTTATCGCTTTGGCATGCCGCCGCTCATCCTTGGTAACCTTATCAAGTGTCTTACCCAGGATGGCTGCCGCAGTGGCAGTATGAATATCCTGATCTGCACGGAAGGCAGCTAGCATAGCCTGGTCGTTAGACATGTGGGCAGCAATTCGAAGCTCCACTTGAGAATAATCCACAGATAGCAGGGTAAATCCTGGTGTGGCGATAAATGCCTGACGTACCTGCCGCCCAAGCTCAGTGCGGATGGGGATGTTTTGGAGGTTCGGGTCGGAGGAAGCAATTCGACCGGTGACACTGCCGGCTTGATTGTATGATGTATGTACGCGCCCAGTTTTGGGATTTACTTGTCCAGGTAATGCGTCCAGATAGGTGGATTTCAACTTTGAGAGTTCACGATATTCAAGCAGAAGATCCACCACTGGATGTTTCCCCTGCAAAGATTCCAAAACCTCAGCAGAGGTGGAATAATTTCCCGCTTCTGTCCGGCGAGTGCGATCGGGGGGTGTTAGTTTTAAACGGTTGAAAATGGCATTCGATAATTGTTGTGTTGAATTAATATTAAAGCGCTCGCCGACATGCTCATATATTTTGTTTTCCAATTCATCCAAGCGAGTTTGCAGCTCGTTTGACATGTGATTAAGGAAATCAATGTCCAGGGCGATCCCCGTCATCTCCATATCCGCAAGGACCGGAATGAGAGGCATTTCGATCTCTTCAAACAATTTCAATGCAGAATTTGCCTTCAGCTCTGATTGAAGCCCTGGCAACAGACGGAGGACAGCGATTGCATCCATGGCGGCATACGAAGCAGCCTTCTCGATGGGTACCCGGTCCATGCTGATTTGTTTCTTGCCTGTCCCGATTAATTCGGTTATCTCAGTCATCCGAAAATCCAAACGCACCCACGCTAGGTTTTTCAATCCAAGATTGTGAGAGGTTGGATTAGTCAGCCACTCAGCTATCATGGTGTCAAAGGTCAGGGGTGTTGGTCGCAAGTTATTCTTGGCAAGCATGACGAAATCATACTTGAGATTATGCCCGATCTTAGGAATGTGGGCATCAGTCAGTGGGCTTCGCAATGCATCGATGACTTTCTTGAAAGAAAGCTGCTTTCCAAGTTCAGCTTGATGCCCCACAGGGATGTACCAGCCCTTGTTACTATCCACGGCCAGTGAAATACCAACCAAGTCTGCAAGCATCTGGTCGGTGGAGGTGGTCTCGGTGTCGAAAGCGATAACCTTTGCAGATTTTAGTGCTTGAATCAACTCAGCTAAACTTTGCTCGTCATTTACCACGCGAACGGTGATTTCTCCTGTTTGCTTGGGGGTGGGTTCAGATGTCGTTGCGGCGTGGGTGAACAAAGACAGCTGCTCCTGTTTTTTGGTGCTGGATTTTCCGAAGGCTGGATATAACGCAGTCAGGCGCCCCATCAAAGAGCGAAATTCGAGCTCGCGAAACAAGGCTTCAACCTTGGCAGGGTCGAAGTGTTCAGTGCGTGCCATATCAAGGTCAAGTTTTACCTTCAGGTCAGTGATGATGGTCGCCAGTTTTTGGCTTAAATAGGCTTTGTCCTTGTCTGCTTCGAGCTTCTTGCGTATGGTTTCAGAAATATCGCTTAAATGAGCGTAAATACCATCCAAGGTCCCATATGTGTTCAGCAGGGAGGCAGCAGTTTTTTCGCCTATCCCCGCAACGCCAGGAATATTATCCGATTTATCACCCACCAGGGCTTTATAATCTACCACTTGATCCGGTTTTACCCCAAATAACTCGACCACATCCTTGGCAAAATAGTCCTTTGCATCGGCAATCGTTCTACCAGGGAGATTAACCAGGATACGGTCATTGACTAACTGCAGAAGGTCGCGGTCGCCCGTGATGATCTTCACTCCAAATCCTTCGGATGCCAGGTGGCGTGCAAGGCTTCCCAAGACGTCATCTGCCTCATAGCCTTCCATTTCCAAGCGGGGAATGTTAAAGGCATCCACTAACTGACGGATGCGTTCCATTTGAGGGCGAAGATCCTCAGGCATCTTGGCGCGGGTACCTTTATACTCTGGGAAAAGGGTATCGCGAAATGTCTTTCCAGTATCAAATGTTACCGCAAGATAATCTGGATGATCCTGCTCCAGCAAACGCAGCAGGATGGAAGTGAAACCGAACACCCCAGCGGTGGGTTCACCGGCGTGGGTGGTGAATGCTGAAGAGGAACCTCTAGTTAGAGCAAAGTATGCCCGGTAAGCTAGGGCGTGTCCGTCGAGTAAGTATATAATGGGAGGCATATCTTTTTTGAGTCTGATATTGTTGTGCGCACACCTTATCAGTCAATGATTTCGTCGATGTACTTGTTGACCAGGTGTGATTGAATGGTTTACTCATTTCGGGGGATAATGTTATAACCAATACATGTGTTTCACCCGTCATGGCATCAGTTTATCATGCCCTTTGCGTTGCTGCAAGGAAGATTGACAATGGTGAACATACATGATAATGTATTATTGGATGGAAAAGCTGATACGACTTTTCCGTTTATGTTTTGCTTGCCTTTTCCTGATAATTACCTTAATTGGAAGAGGTAGTGTTCGCGCTGCAAATAATACCAATGGGGAAAAAGTGCGCCAAGCTACCATCGTTGTCACTTATACGAGATATGAATGGTGGTTGCTACGATGGTCGGACAACCAGCTTTTATGTCAGGTGTATATCGACCATGAGGGTTGGCCAACCGCTGAAGAGGTATTAACGGATTGTGGTGGAACCATCTATAGTCAATGGATAAATACTCAACCTTGTTCTGGATTGGATCAAGGACACATACTCCCAACTGGATGCATTGGACTATATTTATTTTTTATCGGCAGTGCACCCGCTGAAAAGGAGATACTGGTTGACTTACCTCCCGCACAGGTATACATAACTTTAAGCGGTTGTTCGCCCGTTCCACCAGAAAATCTCTGCCCTACCGTGCCAAGTTTACACTTCGAGGGTGATGAACCGTTACCAAATGAGCAGATCATAGCCATCCATGTCAAGATGGATGGGGTGGAAACAACCTGTCAGGGGAATAGCTGTGATATTCAATTACACTCGACCAGATTGGCGGGAACAACAGTCGAATTTTGGGCAGATTCCAGCTTCGGGGATTCAAGTGCAATTTTCACCGCGATGGTGCGTGTCATTGATAGCGGGGTAAGTGCCTCTCCAACCAGCGGTGGTTGGTACGTGGATGTGATATCCACCCAATGGCAGGGGAACGAAATCGCCACTTGCGCACAGGAGTGGCAGGCTTTTCCACCAGTTGGGGGAGTTCCTGATTGGTTATCCACGCCTGAAGACCCAGCTTTCCTGGCTACAGAACAACCTTATGCTTACCTGGCGGGTCGACTGATCGCTGAAGGAGTGGTGAATCCTTCAACTTGCCCGAGTGGTGGTTTACTTTCCAACGGTTATGCAGATAATTGTGGTTTGGATATGGCAATGCCGAAAGTCATTGTATGGCAAAACCAATTCGATGACCAGATCATGCAGGTGGCTAATAACACAAAAGTACCTGCCCAGTTATTGAAAAACTTATTTGCCCAAGAGAGTCAATTTTGGCCTGGAGTATTCCGGCAACCTAAAGAATTTGGATTAGGGCAGATTACAGATAATGGAGCTGATGCACTTCTCTTGTGGAATCCATCGTTCTTCGACCAATTCTGCCCGTTGGTGCTTAATCAAGATCAATGCTCATTGGGCTATCTCAAGCTGGATGCAGATACACAAGCGATCATTAGAGGCGCGCTGGCTACAAGCGCTGATGCAGATTGTTCGAACTGTGAATTCGGGATTGATTTAACGGGCATAGATTCGAGTATCAACCTGGTAGCCTCTACCATGTTAGCGGATTGTGAACAGGTTGCCCAAATTGTTTATAACGCAACCGGTCGGATTGCCGGTGAAGTAGCCAGTTATGAAGAATTATGGAAATTTACAATTGCAGATTATCACGTTGGGCCAGGCTGCCTATCTTACGCCATGTACACCTCGTGGGCAGCCAGATCAACCTTGGATTGGGAACACGTCTCCACTCATCTGACTGAACCGTGTGGGACGGTTATACCTTACGTGACCCAGATCATAGCAACCCCTTAGAACCGTACATCGGGGGATATCAGTTGGGGAATCTACTTTTTTCCAAGCAATTGAATCAGCTGTAAGAACTCCTCCCATTCCTCAGTAAAAAAATGGACCGTGACGTTATTCAACTCCAGATGGTAGGTAGTTTCACCGTCTGGTTCATCTGCTTTCCATACTTGATAATGCATATTATCAGTCTCAGCAATTACCTGGGTCTTAAAGTCCATGTCATGTTCTGGCATCGATCTCCCTTTCATGAATTACCACAGCGGTGGTAAATTGTAAAAATCGGATGATAGATTTTAGGGCGGTGGTAGTACGTACCACGGACTGATAAAACCACCCATATAACGTACTTCAAAGTGTAAGTGCGGACCTGTAGAATTTCCGGTGCTGCCTACTGCGCCAATATAAGTTCCAGTATAAACGCTTTGACCACAGTCGGCACTCACTGCACTCAAGTGGGCATAAAGGGTTTGGTATCCATTGCCGTGGTCGACCATCACCATGTAACCATATCCGCCATTAGCCCACCCTGCAAACACTATTACGCCCGCATCAGAGGCAAATACTCCGTCACCCAAGTAGCCTGCGATATCAATTCCAAGGTGACCTGACCAAAAATCATTTCCTGAGAGGGTATGAGATGCAGTTGGCCAGGCAAAAGCGCCGGAACCATAGGCACCAGCATAGTTGCCTTCACATGCGCCCGGTCCGAGCACAGATTTTGAAACACCTGAGTTGGTACGCGCAATGGTTGGCACAAGCCACTGGCGGAATTCACGATGCCCATTAGGGATCATGATCCACGCTCCTGGCTCGACCTGGGGTTTAGTTAAGTCAAAATTATTGCCTTCCCACCCGAGGATATCTTCTACTTTGGCATCGAATTTTGTCGCTACAGATTCAAATGTGTCACCTTCTTGCCATTGGTAATAAACGCCATCCACGGGTGGTACGTTCAGCATCATCCCCGGGTTTAGCATATCTGGCGAGTCATTGAGTTGGTCATAATTTGCCCAGAGGATAGTCTCGGGATGGAGGTTAAAGCTTTGAGCGATACCAAATACTGAATCTCCTGTAGAGACTGAATATTCAATCACCTCGGTACGTGGTCGGGTAGGAATGTTTGTGTGTAAAGCTGTTCGTCGAATAATCCCGTCTTCAGGGTGCACTTTTAAATAGCTAGGCAACTTTGCAGCGCTAAGTTTAGATGATGATGCAAATGAATCGGGTTGGAGTGTTAGAACAGGTGTTGATACGGGTGGAGCAGCTTGGGTAGATTGGACCCGCCACCCAACATAGCCAGCTAATAAAACCAGGCTTAAAGCCAACATCCATATGCCAGCCAAAAGCACACCATTTGGTTCCTGTGCCCCTTTTGGAATGACAGGCTTTAGAGCTGGTTTTGACCGGCCTATATCTTTATTTAATTTCTCATTCATGACCAATACCGATTAAAGGCGCGTTTATTATAACTGCATTATAACAAACCGCGATTTATACCTATAAGCTGGTCAGTCCTGGTCTTCGTTGAGGGTCTCGAGGAAAGCAAGATTATCGTCAGTTTTCGAGAGACGCTGAAGAATAGCCTCAGTGGCGGTGGCTGGATCCATTCCAGCACCAAATGGGGGTGCGGCGATCATTTGATCATACATGCGACGCATCAACCATACCCGTGGAGTTAAATCGGGTCCAAGCAGTAGTTCTTCACGGCGGGTGGAAGATCGCTCGATATCGATAGCAGGAAATACCCTTCGTTCCTGTAACCGGCGGGAAAGCAAGAGCTCCATGTTTCCGGTACCTTTGAACTCTTCATAGACCACATCATCCATGCGTGAGCCTGTATCCACCAGGCAGGTTGCAATAATCGTTAGTGAGCCACCCTCTTCAATGTTGCGGGCGGCACCAAAAAATCTTTTTGGAGGATAAAGTGCCGATGGGTCAATGCCTCCAGATAAGGTTCTACCGGAAGGTGTGACCACCAGGTTATATGCACGGGCTAATCGAGTAATTGAGTCCATCAAGATAACTACATCACGCCCGGTTTCCACTATGCGTTTGGCACGTTCCAGAGCCATTTCTGCCACACGTACATGCGATGTCACCGGCTCGTCGAATGTGGATGAGATTACTTCAGCGTCCACCGAGCGGTCCATATCCGTCACTTCTTCTGGACGCTCACCGATGAGGGCAACCATCAAATAGACATCTGGATGATTAGTTGAAATTGCATTGGCAAGCTGTTTTAGGATGGTAGTCTTACCAGCCTTAGGGGGTGATACGATCAAACCACGCTGCCCACGTCCGATGGGGGTTACCATGTTGATCAGGCGTGTAGCCAGAGTGTGCCGGTCTGTCTCCAAATTGAAGCGTTTGTCCGGGAAGATTGGAGTGAGGCTTTCAAAGGCAGGGCGGTTGCGAATCTCCTCGGGATCAATACCGTTTACAGTTTCCACCTTGAGCAAACCGTAATGTTTTTCAGATTCGCGGGGAGGTCGGACATGACCAATGATCAGGTCACCATCACGCAGGCTATACCTTCTTATCTGCGACTGGGAGACATAAACATCGAAAGCGCCGGGTTGGTAATGACCTGAGCGAAGAAAACCCATTCCATCGCTCATTATTTCCAATATACCCCCGCGTAGTTCAAGGCCATCCCTTTCAGCTTCGGCTTGTTGAATTTTTAAAATGAGGTCGTCTCTTTTCAGGCGGTTGGCCCCCTGAACGTTCAAGTCCCTGGCCATTTGACGGAGATGATCCAGGGTGGAAGCCTGCAGTTCAATAACTTTCATATTTTATCTTCTCGTAAGTAAGAATATTAGTTTTCACATGAAAAATTTTATTTTCCTTACCCCCGCCGAATTTTTACAATAACAACAATAATCATGGCGGGAAGCCGGAAATATATGTGGGGCTAATTACTGGTAAAGGGGGGATATTAGAACTGATTTATTATAGCATGTATTTTAGATTTATGCAATCAATACGCAAAGCTTTTTGCTAATGTATTTGTGGATTTTATCCCAAATAAATAATTAACTTATTCTTGATGATCTAGCGGGCTGGCCTTGGTAAATTCCACCACCAAATCTGATTGCAGTTATATATTTCGATTTAATTGTAAAGGTGAGAATTATCTATGCTATGAAAATGGCTCAAATCTAGATTCATTTATTATCTTTAGTGACCTCACCAACCCCATGGACCCTCTAACCTCAGGTTATCGCACCCCAACTATATCACAAAGTTGAGATAACTGCATAATAGCGATAATTTAAAACGAGATTACGATTAATTCCTGAATACTTGTCTATAAATTCGATTCATTATTTTGCATCTTTTATTGAATACTTATGCTCGATATTACACGCTTTTAAGAGCATGGCCTGGGCTGGACAGTATTTTGTAGCTGAAAGCTCAATGGAACGCTCCAATGCTGCGGGGTCTACATTGTGTCCCTCAACAATATATTCGATGGTGATATTAGTGAATACTTTAGGGAATTCAACAGCTCTCTCTGCATGGACTTGCACTTCAAAAGCGGTCACATCTTGACGTTTTTTCTTCAGGATGGATATTGTATCCATAGCAGTACATCCAGCTAATCCAATGGCAATCAACTCCATAGGTTCAAACCCATTATTTTCCCCACCTACAGAAGGTTCAGCATCTAACGGGACGGTAAAGCCATTCTCTCCTGTGCCTGTAAAGGAAAGCTTTTTAATCCAGGTTACTTTTGCTTCCATAATTTATTGCTCCAATAGCGGGGTGAGATATTTTTCAAGCATTGCCCGGTTGATGGGACCTGTCCAGGCGAGGATTACACTTCCATTATGATCGACCACATAAGAGCTGGGCAGGCTGTCATTATGAAAAGCGATCAGCGATTTATTGTTTGGGTCCAGTAGAACCGGGAAATTTATGCCATATTTATCAACGAAGCTCTCCACATCTTCCGCTGAATCACCTGCCTCGATTCCAATCAGCATAAAACCTTGATCCGAATGCGCCTTGAAATACTTGATCAGGATCGGCATCTCAGCTTTACAAGGGGGGCACCAGGTGGCCCAATTGTTGATTAAAACGATTTGGTGACGGTAATCGGAGAGGTTAACTTTCCTACCAGCAAGATCGTTCAAGGTTAATTCTGGTGCAGGAAAGTTCACAGTGGAGGGCACAACCGTGTAATCGGTCGAAAAATCTCCACTGGTGAGAACTTTGGTAATTACTAACCCTAAGATGATCAATCCCACCCCAATTAAAACCAACGGGATAAATTGGTGTAGATTTTCCTTATACTTCTTAGCTTGTAGATCCATATGAGTAAACGAAAAAGTTTAAACTCTTCAGCACGCTTTAATTCTCGAAGAAAGTACTCCTCTGGCATAGCACCCAGTACTACACCTGCACCATCATTTATAATGGTCTGTGGAATAACGCTGACATTATATCGCATCGCCTGTACATAGAACACATTTAATAGATATAACTAACATAGATAACTTAAGGAACAAAAATTGATTTAGTTGAGTTCAACCTGGATGGGTAACGCTTAAAATTTAATGCAACACTCATCTGCGGTGTTATAATACTTACAAGTCATACCATACAATTGTATTTACGGTCGACAATAAAAAAAATATAATCTCAATGAGACCTCTAC
>Ga0315291_10007527_pt1 | contig 13447 bp, 5 predicted proteins | sample YL17G12_20_MG_FD_203070 | JGI IMG/M metagenome (GOLD analysis project Ga0315291, IMG submission 203070) | Sediment microbial communities from Yellowstone Lake, YNP, Wyoming, USA - YL17G12_20 | ecosystem: Environmental > Aquatic > Freshwater > Lake > Sediment | place: USA: Wyoming | collected...
AAGTGTGGACAGCAAACTGCGCTGCCCACACTTCCCACAGCGCCTACTGCTACGGCTGCCATCCCTACTCTACCACACTTCTCACATTAGTACTCCAAAAGGCGACACCTTTTAGTTTAACACAGCGCCATACGCGACAGCATCTCTCGCCGCAAGGGAGCTTGACATCAATCTGCGGCACAATGTTCTCCAAGTGGCGCTATATGATAGATTGGTAAACGAGTACGGTGCGGAGAATGTGCGCACTGAACTACCGAGTGGTGTGGGTACCAGTATTGATGTTGTAGTCCGCCATAAGGGCGAGTTTCACTTCTATGAGATAAAGACTGCGCAGTCACCGCGCGCCTGCCTCCGCCAAGCTCTCGGGCAACTTCTTGAGTACGCATTTTGGCCCGGTTCGCAAGAGGCTGTCCGCCTAGTCGTCGTCGGCGAATCGGCTTTGGATCAAGAAGGCACAGAATATCTGTGCACCTTGAGGAAACGGTTTTCCTTGCCTGTTGAATATGAGCAGATTGTTGTCTAGCCAGGCAGCGGCCGGCTAGTCACGATGCCAGGCTTGCGGTCTATCTACCGCGCTGTTGGGCGCAAGTCGCAATACCACTACGCCCTCGGAGGTGCTAGATGCAGGAGCTCAATACCCTCACCGCGAACATCCAGCGCGGATGGCTGGCACGAATACTGGATGGCTCGAAGAAGATCGAGTATCGGGACGCTACCGACTATTGGCTGTCAAGGCTCGAACGAGTTGGCCCTCCACCCTTTCGGCTACGACTCATTAACGGTATGCGGCCTGATTCGCCCGAAGCCACACTGCTGGTAGAGCGGGTTGACATAGATATCTTGACGGGACAGATACGCCTGCACATCAAGGAGATCCTTGAGGCCATTCGCTGGAATCCCGCCTGGCACTCGGAGTATCCTCCCCTTGAGCCCAAACCGCCACTCGATCCAACGACTCTGTTTGAGGAACCACTAGCCGAATCCAATATCCGACTTACTGTTTCCTCATCTATCTTGGAGTCATTGCTACCGGGGACACCTATCACGTTTGCATTACCCCTAACAGAGGATACCTACAAGCGATTCGCGGAAGCACCTGAGGGCATCTTTACTGTATGGCTGGAGGCGGACAATCAGGCCCGGCAGGTTGTCCTTCTCACGGCATACGATCGGTTCTTCGAGGATGTGGTTGACTACACCGTTATTGCACCGCCGGAATGCGCCTGAGTCACAAGGATGTCCAGGCCGGGGAGCGGAGGGCGATAGAGTCGCCCCCCAACGGAACAGCGCCCGATGAATCAGGCTTGTGGCTGTGCCACAGGCCTGTTTGTGTTATTGCAGAAGGGCGTTTGTGCGAGTGGGATGGTCGGGATATAATGGGGAGGAATGCTTCGTTGAGGTTCGCGCCTCGTAGTAGTTGCCGGATCGCATAAGGAGGCTCCCACCTATGGACGTGCCGCTGCAGTTGACGATGGCCATCGCCCCCGCCCATCGCAACGAGTACCTATTCTCCGATCACTACCTGGATAGCCTGTTGCCCCAGGACCCGCGTTGGGAGGGGGCGCTGGCGGAGGCGCGAGCGTTCCTGGGCTGGCTGCAGGGGTTGTATGCCCAGGAACGAAATCAACTCCCCAAGTACAACGAGGGCCAACTGGAGGAACACTGGTTCAAGCCGATCCTGAGGCAACTGGGCCACGCCTTCGAGGGGCAGCCCGGGGTGCCGGGACTCGACGCGGGAGTGAAGCGGCCCGATTACGTGTTCTTCCCGGACGAGGGGACGCGGCAGGCAGCGGCCGGGGCGCAGAACACACAAGAGTACGCCGCCGAGGCGCTGGCAGTGGGAGAGGTCAAGCGGTGGGACGTGCCGCTGAGCCGGAAACAGGAAGGAGGCGGGGCGACCTTCGAGGCGCAGAACCCCAGTTGGCAGATTGACTACTATGTGCGCACCACAGGCGTGAGGTGGGGACTGCTCAGCAACGGGCGGCGGTGGCGACTCGTGCACAGGGACACGAGCGAACGGCTGTCCATCTACTACGAGGTGGACCTGGTGGACCTGCTGAGCCGGGGGGACGCAAGGGTGCTGCGCTACTTCCTCCTATTCTTCCGGCAGGCGGCGTTCCGACCAGACGAGCAGGGGCGAGTGTTCCTGGAGGACGCGCTGGCGGCGAGCCAAGCCTACGCGGTGGGGCTGGAGGAAGACGTGGAGGCGAACGTGTACCAGGCGCTGGAGCGGCTGATGCAAGGCTTCCTGGACCTGCCGGCCAACCGTCTGGACGCGGGCGACCTGCGCGAGATCTATGAGAACAGCCTGTATCTCCTCTACCGGCTGCTGTTCATCCTGTACGGTGAGAGCCGTGGCCTGTTGCCCCTGCACCTGACGTCGTACCGGGATAACTACAGCCTGGATCGCTTGAAGCGGGAGATCGCCGAACTCAGGGCGGCGCCAGCGCCGATGACGACGCTCTACTGGGGGCGGCTGAAGCAGCTGTTCCAGATCATCAATGGGGACAACGTGGAGTTGAACCGGCACCTGGGGGTGCCGCGCTACAATGGCAGGCTGTTCGACCCGGCGCAGCACCCGTTCCTGGAGCGATGTGCGGTGGGGGATCGGGCGCTGGTGGAGGCGCTTGATCTGCTGAGCCGGCGGGCGACCGATGGCAAGCGAGAGTTCGTGGACTATCGCACGCTGGGGGTACGGCACCTGGGCTCGATCTATGAAGGGCTGCTGGAATATCAGCCGCGCCACGCGAGCGAGCCGGTGGCGGCAGTGCGGGAGGACAGGGGGGAGCGGTGGCTGAGGGCGGTGGAAGTGCCCGCAGGAGCACGGATCGTCGTCCGCCGAGAGGCGGGGCAGGTATACCTGGAGACAGACCGGGGGGAGCGGAAGGCGACGGGGTCATACTATACGCCGCAGTACATCGTCGAGTACATCGTGGAGCAGGCGGTGGGGCCGCTGGTAGAGGAGGCGGTCGCGCGGGTGAAAGCGCGGGGGAAGAAGGCGAAGGGGGAAGCGGCGCGCGCGGCGGCAGGGCGGTCGCTGGTGGACGAGATCCTGAGCCTGAGAATCCTGGATCCCGCCATGGGGAGTGGCCATTTACTGGTGGAGGCAACCGAATACCTGGCGCGGGCACTGGCGACCGACCCGTACGTAGAGACGGGAGCAGCGGCAGAGGAGGACCTGACGCACTGGAAGCGGCGGGTGGTGGAGCAGTGCATCTACGGGGTGGACAAGAATCCGCTGGCAGTGGAACTGGCCAAGTTGAGCCTCTGGCTGGCGACGGTGGCGGTGGACAAACCGCTCAGTTTTCTGGACCACCACCTGCAGTGCGGCGACTCGCTGATCGGGGCGCGGGTAGCCGACCTGGGTGCGGTCCCGCCGGTGGCGCTGAGCAAGAAGGCATTGCGGGAGCGAGAGGCGCAGTATGCTGCTGCAGTGCGCCAGGCCAACCTGTTCGAAATACGCTTGATCGAGAGGTTGCCGGTGGTGATGGGGCGCATCCTGGAGATCACGGAGGTGGAGAGCGACTCGTACGAGACGGTGCAGGCGAAGGAGGCGGCGGACCAGGCGGTACGGGAGTTGAAAGCGCCATTCCAGGCGGTGGCGAACCTGTGGGTGAGTGCGCATTTTGGGAACGAGTTCACGCAGGGGGAGTACGACGAGGCGCTGGGGCTGGTAGGGAGGCCGGGGGAATTGCTGGCACTGCCAGCAGTGGAGCGGGCGCAAGGTGCCGCGCGGGAGCGGCGCTTCTTCCACTGGGAACTGGCCTTTCCGGAGGTGTTCTACGACCGGAACGGGCAGCCGCTGGGGGAGGCCGCGGGGTTCGATGCAGTGGTGGGGAATCCTCCCTGGATTGATGCCTGGACGCAGTCTCCTACAGAACAAATGCAGCGCGAAACAACTTTCGCTCTTTGGAATCCCCGTGTGCAGCTTGAGGCTCACTGGGACGTATATATCGTCTTCATTTACCAGGCACTGGCGCTCCTGAGGGTAGGTGCATATCAATCATTCGTCCTACCAAGCCCTTTTGCAACAGAGCAGTACGCTGAGTCAGTGCGGGATCACATTCTCCAGAACTACACGGTTCATTTCTTTACTGATTTTGGGACCAGAGTCGTTTTTCCTGGTGTCTCGCGTAAAGTCATCGTCGTGGGAGTCAGAAAAACACTGCCACGTTCAGATAGCCAGGTGACTGTGCATGATCCTGAGTCTGTAGTAGATCAAAGTGCCATCATATCTCATTTTGCTCCACAAAGGGTGTGGCTTGAAAACCCTCACAAGCTGTTCCGGGCCGATACACGCGAGTCCTGCGTCTCGATCCTGGCAACGATCGAGGGAATTTCGGAACCAACTGGAAACTATTACTATGTCAACTATGGGGCGCAAATATCCAGTAGGGAAAAGGGGGCCTTTACGAAGTCTAAGCTCTTGAGCTACGAGCGGCGAGGTAATGCTCAGGCTTGTCTTGAGGGCAGAGATGTATCTCGTTATAGCATCGCTTGGCGGGGCCTGTGGCTTGACTATAGACCGGATGTCATGTATGGTCCGCGCGTTCCCGAGCTCTTCGAGAATGACAAGCTATTGGTTTCCAAGACGACGGGACCAGGTTTCCGGTTGCTTGCTGCTTTAGACACCGAACACTTCTATTGTGATCAGCGTGTACTTGTTGTTATTGGCTACGAGATGCTGCGATGTACATCCCTGCGACAAGATTTTTCAGGCTATGAGAGGGCAATTACGCCTGTCAGCTTAGCGTATGCATGTTCTCTTCTTAACTCAACTCTCATGAGCTGGTATTTCTACTTGCGCTTGGCCACTGGCAATCTGCAGGGAGAGTACAGTGATGTTGTACCGTCCAGCGTGAGGGCGCTTCCCATCCGTCGCGTCTCTTTCACCACCCCCACTGGCGAACGAAGGCAACTTGTCGAAGAAGCACGAACCCGAACCCAGGAAGTGGTCGCGGCACTGGCAATGTCCGGTGTTGTCGGCTCGGACTCACCACTGGACCGAGCAATATTGCTCCAGGCGGCATCGTCTATATTGGAGTTCGTCGGAGAGTGGATGGCGGCCCAGCCAGAGCAGTCAGACGTGGCGCACGACCTACTGGCCCACCTGGCCGAACAGATGATTGTGATGAATAAGGAGAAGCAGGCTGTGGTCGAGGCCTTCTGGCTGGACCTGGAGGGAGTGGCCGAGGGTGCGGCGTTCGAGACATTGCGCAACCAAGGGAAGCAGGAGCGTGCTCTGTGGCAGAGAGCCGTGGCGTGCCGGCCGTTCGTGAGCGCAGATAGCCATTCGACACGCCGACTGGACCAGGGCCTGGGATGGAGCGAGGAGGCGTTCAAGGCGTTTGCCAAGATTCTGGTGGGCAAGTTGCAGGGGCTCAGCGACGTGGTGGACGTCTACCGGACGCACAGCCCGAGGTATCGTGAGCTGGTGGCCCGCATCGAGGCGACGGATTGGCTAATTGACCAGGTCGTGTACCGGTTGTACGGGCTGACGGAGGAGGAGATCGCCGTGGTGGAAGAACGCTCACAAGGGTAGGACATTGGCCGAGGCAGCAAGAGCGCTGAGGAGGTATGGGTTGAGGTAGTGAGCGCCCGCCTGCCACTGGGGTGTAGCCCGTGCATTACTTGTAGCAGGTCGGCGGTAGGGCTTCAGTAGCCACCGAAGACCTGCCAGGTTTTGGAAACCTGGCAGGTCTGGACCCAGGACGTCCATAGCCGGATGTGGCCAGGAGAAGAAAACCGGGCAGTTATGAGATAGGATACCGATATGCCCACCATCCCCCAGAGTGAACTTCCCGTACCCAAGTCGTGGGACGAGTTCGAGGACATCGTGGCCGACCTGTACGCGCGGGCCTGGGATGACCCCCACACCCGGCGCTACGGCCGCACGGGCCAGGCACAGCAGGGGGTGGATATCTGCGGCCGCCCGGCGCGCCTGCGGGGCCGTTACGCCGGCGTGCAGTGCAAGCGCTACGAACCGGGCACCCTCACTCTCAAGGCCGTCGAGGCTGAGATCGCCAAGGCCGAGGAGTTCAAGCCCCCGCTGGCCGAGTACACCATCGCCACCACCGCTCGCCGCGACGCCAGGCTGCAGGAGGCGGTTCGCCTGATCACCCAGGAGCGCGAGGCGGCGGGCAAGTTCTCCGTACACATCGCGTTCTGGGAGGACCTGTGCAGCCTGCTGACCCACCCGGACAACAACGACATTCTGCGCAAGCACTATGGCGACTGGCTGGTCCGGCTCAAGACAGTCCCTGGCGAGAACCTGCGCGACAGGGAACTGGCCTACCTCCATGGCCTGCTGAAGCGCTACGAGTTCTGGCGCGATCACTACACCCCGCTGGCCGGCATCGCCGAGGTGCGCGCTGCCGTCAAGGATGGCCCTCGCCTGGACTTGCCGATGCCGTTCACCCCGCCAGGCTTTGAGAAGCTGGTGGAGCACGGCTATGGCGGGCGGGTCGAGGTACGGCGGGAGCCGGTAGACGACCTGCGGGCGGCAGTGACGGAGCATCGGCGCATCCTCCTGCTGGGCGACCCTGGCAGCGGCAAGACGACCACGCTGTGGCGGTTGGCTTACGACTACGCACAAGCGGCGCTGGCCGACGGTCGGGCACCGCTGCCCTTGGTGGCACCCCTGGGCGCGTATACCGACGACGGTCCCTTCGATGCCTATCTGGCCCGCCATCTTGGGCCCCTGGCACCCTACCTGGAGACCTATTGCGCCTCAGGCCGGCTGATCCTGTTGCTGGACGGGCTGAACGAGATGCGCCAGGCCGGGTACGCCGAACGGGTGGGGCGTATTCAGGAGGTGTTGGGCCGATACTCCGATGATCCCGCCGTCGTCACCTGCCGCGCGCTGGACTACGTGGTCAGGCTGGAGGGGCTGCAGAAGGTCGAGGTGTTGCCGCTGGATGAGACGCGCATGCGTACTTTCCTCCACAACTACCTGGGCCAGGCGGCTGGGGAACGGTTGTTCTGGGCCATGGCGGGTAGAGACGATTTGCGCGCCCGGTGGGATACCTGGCAGCGGGCGGGCCGGACGTGGACAGAGTTCTGGACCGAGGAGAAGATGCGTGAGGATGTGTATAGAAAGATCTCGGAGGCTCACGATCAGCTTTGGGCACACCTGCAGCGAGAACCGCCGCCGTTACTGGCGCTGGGCCGCAATCCCTACCTGCTGCTGATGACCGCCCAGGTGTACGCCGGTGCCGGCGGGGCATTGCCGGCCAACCGCGCCCGGCTGTTCGCTGCCTTCGTGGACACACTGCTGAGACGAGAGGAGAAGCGGCACCTGGAGGGGTGGGTCGAGGCTGAGCGCCAGAAGGACGGCTTGGCAGGGCTGGCTTATGCCATACAGGCGGAGCAGGGTAGCGGGACGACGGTCGAGCGCGCATGGGTGGTGGCTCAGCTTCGCCGGGCGGTGCCGGGATGCGACGCCGAAAGGCTGCTGTACCTGGCGACCAGCGCTATGCTGCTGGATGCAGATGATGCGATGGTGCGGTTCCACCACCAATTACTCCAGGAGTACTTTGCGGCCCGTGAGCTGAGGCGGCGGCTGGCCGTGGGCGACTCGTTCGGCCACTACTGGCCCCCAGCCCGCTGGTGGGAGCCGTCAGGATGGGAGGAGACCGTCATCCTGCTGGCCGGGATGGAGCCCGACGCTTCGGCACTGCTGGAGGAGCTCGTGGCCGTCAACCCCGTCGTGGCTGCCCGTTGCCTGGTCGAGGGGGGTGCCGATGCCAATGAGCCCACCCGGCGTAGCATTGCCGCGGCGCTTGTGGCGAGGGTGAACGAGGAGCGGCACCCTCCTGTCGCCCGCGTCCAGGCTGGCGACGCGTTGGCCAGGCTGGGCGACCCGCGGCCGGGGGTGGGGGTGGACCCGGAGACGGGCCTGCCGGATATTCTGTGGTGCTACGTGCCTCCGGGGCCGTTTCTGATGGGCAGTACGGATGACGACACGATGGCCTTCAGCGACGAGAAGCCGCAGCACCTCAACAAGCGCATTACCGAAGGCTACCTGATCAGCCGCTACCCGGTCACCAATGCCCAGTTCGGCGCATTTGTCGCGGCCGGGGGCTACGCGGAGCGCAAGTACTGGGTGGAGGCGGAGCAGGCCCGAGTATGGGCGGATGGCAAGGTCAAGGGGCTGCGCGATGACGAGCCCCGTGCAGTCCCCTACGACTTCGGCGATCCCTTCAACTTGCCGAACCACCCGGTAGTGGGGGTGACGTGGTACGAAGCGCTGGCCTTCTGCCGTTGGCTTCAGGAGCACGTTGCGAATCGCGAATGGCAGGTCTGGCTCAATGGGCAAGTCAAAGCCTGCCCTGTAGAACCGCACAACGCCACCATTCGCCTGCCTTCAGAGGCAGAATGGGAGAAGGCAGCACGGGGTACGGACGCACAGCGGTATACGTGGGGGGATGATTCCGACCCGAACCGGGCCAATTATCGTGACACAGGGATCGGCACGACGAGCGCGGTGGGCTGTTTTCCGGGCGGGGCCAGCCCGTACGGGGTGGAAGACCTGAGCGGGAACGTGTGGGAGTGGACGCGCAGCCTGCATCGAGGCTATCCATACGATCCTGAAGATGGGCGGGAGAACCCTGGGGCTGGGCTGAGCGTCCTCCGTGTGTTGCGTGGGGGCGCCTTCAGCGATGAAGACGGGAGCTTCCGGTGCGCCTCCCGCTACTGGAACGACCCGGATAGCTGGAGCGGGAACCGCGGTTTTCGGGTGGTGGCGGCCCGTGCGCCAGGATAAACCGGCAAGGTGTAGTAGGTGAAAGGCCTATGCAGTCAAGATCTAGCGAACCAGGCTGGCCGCCAGTCTGCGCAGGAACGAGCAATCGTTCAGGCGAAGCGTTGACAGGGGGACGTGCAGGTCGGGTATGGAGCCGCGAAAAAAGCCAACTATGGAGCGCCGAAGCATTGGGCCGAACGGAAGGCTATACTGCGACAATCGGTAGCGCGAGACTGGCATGGGCTCCACAAGGTCGGAGACCCCGTACATGCACGGAAACACCTTGCGCGAGAACTGGGAGAGCCCACGAGAACGCGGATGGATCTGGGAGGACGGGAACGCGGATGAACGCGGACGAACGCGGATGAACGCGGATGGATCTAGGAGGACGGGAAGGCGGATGGACGCGGGTGGATGTATGAGGTTTGGGTCGAGGGGTGATGAGATGAGCAGGACTGGTATGGCCTTTGCTGAGCGTGTGAGGTGGCGCGGGAGCGCGATCTGTGGGTGCTGTCGGACAAGATCTATGCGCGCCTGGCGTTCGCAAGTCAAACCGCTCTAGTCGAGCGTGAGATGATACCTCAAACCCTCCATCAAGTCGCCGTACTTGCTCTTGAAGCAGACGTTCAACCTGACGTCCTCTTTCCCACCCCTGCAGACCAGCAGCACATTGTTCATCCCCTTATCCAGCACTACGTCGTCAATCTTCAGATCCAGGTCGTCTCCCTGGGAATTCTCATAGTCCGCATAACAGTGCCCGTCCACGAATAGCTTGAAGGAAGCGTTGATCTTCAGGTACAGGTCAGGGACGATGCTGCTGTCCGGCAGTTCGTTGTTCACACGCCTGGTGGGGTCCCGGTTGACGTCGGATTCAACAAAGACGGTGAGAAAGTACGTCTTGCCCGCACTCTCAGGGATAGCGATGGCCCCTGCCCTTTTTTCAACTGGCCTCATCCAACCATAGACCCCTTCTCCCAGGTTATTCAACGTATAGTTCCGGTCGCGGAAGTGGGCCTCCATCTCGTCGTACTCGACGTGTTCCTGGTACGGAAGCGCCATGAAAGATTCAATGCCATAGTCCCTGTCTTCCTTCACGGTTCTCAAAAGATGGGTATGGATGGAGGCCCCCAGGTTGCCGAGAAGGCGGGTGTACACCCGCTTGACCTTGTCGTTGCCCCTGAGCGGCCTGATCTGGCTCAGCAGGACAGCGCCCTCGCCGATGGCCTTGACCACGCCGTAGCATTTTGGCTCGCATTCCGCCTCCTCGGCCATCGTGGCGATGGCAGTTTTCAAGTATTCGCCGTCGAAACCCCGCACGAAATAGTCGTACCAGGGATTCTTGACGCTCTCGAACACGTTTTCTCCACCGGCCAGCCGAATGGCGTTTTGACACAGGATGACGTTCTCTTTGTTGGCGGGCGTGTAGGTGACCCTCTCGAAATGGCACAGGTCGTGGGGCGCCAGTCCCCTGGTCACTGCGTGAGGATTGGCCTTGACCTGGTAGACGGCGGCCTGTTCGACCTGCACAGCCACACCCACCAGCGCGGTCAGGAGCGCCTGGTGGCGCGGCTCGACCGGTAGCACCACAAGCCTGCCGCCGCGTTCGACGTAAGTGTGCAGCCAGCGTGCCTTTTGCTCGTCCAGCGCGTCCGGGTCCAGGACGAGGAGCGAATAACCCCCTGCCTCATCTGCGCCTGATACGGGCGTACACTCCAGCCCTATCTCTCTCATAAAGCCTTCATAAGCGGAACCGGGCAGCGCGAGCGACCCCGCCCTGCCCATGGGGTTCCCTGCGTGCTCGATCCCATAGGCGAGCACGTTTCTCAGGAGCAGACAGGCCGGAGGAACCTGGTCAAAGTTGGCGATGAGGTCTACCTGGTTCAGAACCACCTTCCCCTGGCCGATGGTGTATTCAACCAGCGGCGTCCACAGCAAGCCACCCCAGCCGAAATCGCCTTCGCCGCATTCCAGGAGGACGGTGAAATCGCCCTGGACCGGCTTGTGGAAGGCGTTTTGAACCATGAAGGTACATCCTGGCTGATTGACGTTGTCCGCGCCCCAGAACTTTAAGTCCTCATCCGACAGTCCCCTGAAGATGGGGTGGCCCTCGTCGTTCATGAAGGCGCTGAAGAAGCGCCTGCCAGACAGTGCCACCTCGCCGGGCGTCTCCCGGCTTTGCTCCAGGATGAGCAGGAAGCCGCCCCCGGCTACGAAATCTTGCAGGGCAGGCTGGAGTGCTGCCAGTTGCCCTTCGAAGTCTCTGCCGACGACGAGAACGTCCAGGCGTCTGAGCGAGTCTGCGCCGCAGTCCTCAAGCCGTTCCAGCCGGTCCAGGAGCCGGGCGAGGACCGCATAACTGGCGTCGTTACCCAGCAGGGCCACCCGTTTGTTGCGAGTGTGGATAGGAGCGTCTTTGTAACTCCGTGGATGGATTTTGTATGCCAGGCCCAGCGTGTGAACCGGGTCGCCGCCGTGGTACAGCGCCAACTCAAGCGTGAAAACTTTCGTCTCCGCCACGTCGGGCAGGGGGAAGGTGAGGCCCCATGCGCGGCGCTCGCCGGGGGCGTGGGCAAAGGTCTCCTCTCCCTCGCCAATGCATTCAGCATCGCCGGCCAGCAGCCGGCAGGTGATTTTCGCGTCAGCCGCTTTCTCGGTGTCGTTGTAGATGCTGAAACTGCGGCTCAAGGCACTCCCCCCGAAGAAGGCGGTGTTGTACTCGTTGGGGACAATCGTCACCGGCTTGAAGGCAGCCTGGACGTGCTTCCAGGAGGGATTGGGCCGCACCAGCGGCTCGGCGGGCGCGTAGCCGTTGTTGATGGTAAGCGCGTGCCGCCTGATGACTTTCGGCTTCACGCCAGGCGTAGACAGATCGTCCCAGGTCAAGGGAATATCGGCGTGGGGCAGCGTCTTGACCATATAGTTGGCCATATTAAACGGGGTGACGCCGGTGACTTGCTCCCGCCGGGCATACTCGATGAACAGCCGCTCGTGCAGGCCGATGCTGTCCAGGCAGGCATCAAAACTGAGGTAAGCGCCAGGCCCGGCCAGTGCAGTGCACACCTGCGGCGCGACGTAATGCCATTTGCCGTGTTCCCCAAAGATGAGAGGCTTGTCCTTCTGCCAGCCGGCGACGGTCCCGTCAATGTTATAGTGCATGCTGATGATTTCCATTTCGGCGGGGTCCACCAGCCGGTTGTCCCCATCGTAGGAGACGGGCCGGGTGTCGTCCAACTCCTTGATGGCCCTGGTCAAGCCTGGCATGGCCGCCTTGTAGCCATCCCGGCCATCCACCCAGCGCATCTCGTTCTGCATGCTCCAGATGATGATGCTGGGGTGATTACGGTCCCTGAGTACCAGGGAGCGCAAGTGCTGGCGGCAGGCGTCAATGAATTGGGGATGGTCCGCCTGGACGTTTTTGCTGGAGCCGTAGATGGCGCTTTCATCCACGACGAGCATGCCAGCCTCGTCGGCCGCATCCAGGTAGCATTCGGGATAGGGCATGGCGTGCAGGCGGACGAAGTTGATGCCGGTCTCCTTGCAGGCCCGATACCAGTTGAGGGCATACTGCTTGTTCTGCTGGAGAAACCCCTGGTAGTGCCAGGCGTCGCCTCGCAGGTTGATGGGCGTGCCGTTCAGGTAGAATCTGTGGCCCTCGATCCACACCTCTCGAAAGCCAAAGCGCGTGTCGAACCGATCCACGCTTCCCCCTGGGCCGATCCACTCCGCCTGGAGCGTATACAGGTGGGGGTGCTCCGGCGACCAGCGAATGGCGTCCGGCCAGGATTCCTCCAGCCGAAAATGGGTCACCTGCCCCGGCTCGAGACTAACCTGGCCAGACGCCATCTCCTTCACCGGGGTACCCCCATCCACGATCCGCAGCCTGACAGCGCCCCGGCGGCGCTCGGACTGGTTGACCACAGACACGGTAACGGCGATCCGCTGCTGTCGCACCGAGGTCTCGACGTACACGTTCTGAATGTACAGCGGGGGCCGGTATTCCAGGTACACGTCCTGCCAGATGCCCCGGCTCATCTGAGCAAACCACGAGCCATTCGGGGCCAGCACTTTCTTCCCCGTCCCGGTCAAGATGCTCTCGAAGGGGCCGCACCAGACCTTTAGCTCATTACCGTCCCCATTTCTCACCTGACCGGTAACGTCAACCTCAATGGGCAGGTAGGCCTCCTGGCTCTGCTTGACCTGCTCGCCATTGACGTAGACTGCCGAGCGCTGCAGAACAGCCCCCAGGATCAAAAAGACCCTCTCATCTCCTGTCTGGTGGACAGCAAAGGGCCTGCCGACCACGCCCGCTTCGGCCTCGTTCCACGTGGGGGGATAGCCGAACAAATCGTAAGGCTGAAAGGAGGCTGCCGGGTTGATGACCCAGCGCCAACTGGAGGGCACTCTGATCTTTTGCTCCTCCCAACGGCAATCCTGGAGCGCTTGTTCCGGACTTTGACCCCGGTAGTCGGGCGAAAAATCCCATTCACCGTTGAGACAAATCCTATCTCTCATATTTGTGTCTCCTCTGCAGTTATCATGCCCCCTTCAGGGCACCATGAAGTACGAAAACACCTCAACAAGTTGAGGACTCCGGAGTCCCGAACTTGTTCGGGGTATTTTCAGAGCAGTTACCATGCCCGGCAGGGCACCATGAAGTACGAAAACACCTCAACAAGTTGAGGACTCCGGAGTCCCGAACTTGTT
>Ga0315291_10007529_pt1 | contig 13446 bp, 7 predicted proteins | sample YL17G12_20_MG_FD_203070 | JGI IMG/M metagenome (GOLD analysis project Ga0315291, IMG submission 203070) | Sediment microbial communities from Yellowstone Lake, YNP, Wyoming, USA - YL17G12_20 | ecosystem: Environmental > Aquatic > Freshwater > Lake > Sediment | place: USA: Wyoming | collected...
CAACTGAGAACCTGGCTTGCAGGGAAACGCTTATGCAGTTATCCACGGACACGTTTCCTGCCGTCGTCAGGGCACCCGACGTGGACCTCGGGGTGGTGTACACCTACGAAGACGATTTCATGCCTCGGCTGCTCTCCGGCTTGCACGCATCGGGGGACGGGCTGGACCTGCGGCTGATCCTGGTCGACAACGATTCGCGGCGCGGCGCCGGCCCCTGGCTGACGTATTTTCCCGACACCGTGGTCCTGCACAACCGGAAACGCCTCGACTGTTTCGGCAATCGCAACCGCATTCTGGCGGCTTCCAGCGCCCCGTACGTGCTCCTCCTGGACACCGACATGTATTTCGACCCGGCCGAGCAGTGCGTGGCCAAGATGGTCCGCTTCATGGAGAGCCAGCCGGATTGCGGGATCGCCGGCTGCCGCCTGCATCACGAGGACGGCCAGCACGCCCCCTCGGCCCGGCGATTTCAGACGCTGCGAACCGTGCTGGCCCGCAGGCTCGGCCTGGAAAAACTGATGCGGCGCACGCTCCAGCGGTATCTCTACCGGGAGCGGGCCGTCTGCGATTCCTGGCCGTGCGATTGGCTGTCGGGCTGCTTCCAGATGGTTCGCCGCAAGGCCTTCCAGGAGGTGGGGTTCTTCGACACCAGATTCGACAAGTACCTCGGAGACGTGGACGTCTGTCTGCGGATGGCCTTGGCCGGTTGGTGGGTGATGTACCACGGGGCGACGTACTGCTATCACGCCGAACAGCGCAGCAGCAAGAACCTCTTCTCCGGCGACGCCCGCAAACACCTCCGCTCCTATCTCCGCTGGTTGGTCAAGTGGGGCCTCTCGCCGGAGCGGGCCCTGCCTGGCCAGCAACAGCCCCGCCGAGCAGCGTAGACCACACCGACAGCAACGGCGAGGGGCTGGAGTTCACAGAAGGCGGTGCCCCGCATTATGAACACGGACACCTCGGGCAGCCTTCTCAATGAAGAACAGTCCATACTCGGCCAGCTCGACCGCGCCGTGCGGTCGGATACCGTTCGCCAACGGATCGATTGCATCGTGCGGCGCGTGGAGGAAAGAATGAGGGAGGACCGCACGAGGCTGATGGCGTGGGAACCGATTCCGCTGTCGGTGTACGGCGAAGCCTTACCGGCCATGATCCGTTCCAGTTGGGTCTTCATTCTCCGGGCCGGGGCTGCGACGGGGCCGGAACGGCATCCTAACAGCCACCAGCGGATGATGTCCTACCGGGAAAGCGGCGATCTTCAGACCGGCGGCGAAGGTCGATGGGAGTCACATCTGCTCGTGAGCGAGGCCACGGCCGGCCTGGAGGGACGTTGGGTGTCTGTGCCTCCCAACGTCTGGCATCAAGCCGTCGTGCCGGGTCACGATTGGGTCGTGGTATCGTTCCACACCGTCGGCGCCGACGAATTGGCGGGCGTAATGCTCGTCGCGGAGCGAGAGGGGACAGTGGTGGCTACAGGCGCGCTCGCCGGCTGCGAGATCCTGGGTGTGTTCGTGGACCCGCCGTATCAAGGCTGCGGGTACGGCAAAGCGGTGATGCGTGCGTTGGAGGAGCGGGCCAGAGGGATGGCGTGCGAGCAAGTGGAGTTGAGCGTTTCGCTGCCCTCCAAGGCTTTCTACGAAAGCCTTGAGTATCGGATGATTGAGGAATGCTCCATCGCCGTGGGCGAAGGCGAATGCCTGCGCTTCTGGAAGGCAAAAAAACCGCTTGGAACCGATCGAGGGCACTGATGAGGCCCCTGGGGGCGTCCTGGAATTGACCGCAAGCCAAGCCGAAGACCCCCGCTGGGCTCATCGCGGCGTGGATCATGATCGCGGGTGGCCCACCTTCGCAGAAGTCGGCGGGGAGGAAAAAGGGGACAGGTCCAATTTGTGCCAAGCACCCTACGGGCCGTTCCGGCAAATTGGACCTGTCCCCTTTTTCCGGGAATCACGCAAGACTATTTAGGGCCGGCCGCTGCCCGAGATTTCTTGTGCCTTCGGCACCCAGCTTGTGCCAAGCCTGGTCACCGGGGATGAGTATCAGAGGCCCAGGTCCTTCCTCACCTTGCTGATCTCCTCTTCAATCTCTTCAACTTTCTGCCAGTGAGCCGGTGTGGCCCGATGGACCGAAATGTACCCCTCGGTCCCGTAGCAGTGCTCGGGCAAGGTGGACTTCAGCTCCTGCAACTCTTCTTCAAGGCGAGCCAGTCGCTCTTGCCTGGTCTCTTGGTCCTTTTCCATGCGACTACCTCTGGGGGTTGTCTATGGGCGTTACCAGTGCGCGGAGGTCGCGACGGGGGTACCGCCATGCCCGCTGCACCGCCGCCTCCACCAGTTGGCGGACTTGCCGATAGTCCGGGTCGTTCTGGTCCTGGTAGACCGACGGTTTGCACTTGCCGGTCCCGCCGGCCTTCTCGGCCAGCGGTGCGATCAGCAGCAGGCTCCGCTCCGGGCGCTTCAGGTCGATCCAGTCGGCGCGGGTGACCTCCAGCGGCTTGTGGCACGCCGCACAGCGCCGCGCATGGACGGCGGTGATACTCTTCAAGAGTACCTGGTCGTTGGGTAACCCATACGACGGCTCTTCTGGCCGCTTGTTGACAAAGCCGTCGTGGTAGGGGGCGTTGGCGTCGATCCAGGTCACCAGCCGGTACCATTCCTCCTGGCTCAACTCCGCCCGCTTGCTGCACGCACCCTCGCGGAGCACGTGGACGAGCCTGCTGCGATGTGAGCCGAAGCTGAGCGGCTGGGTAATGCTGGCGTCGCCTTGCGCGGGGGAGCAAGATACCAGGCCGCGGGAGATGATCGTATCGAAGGCCCGATTGTAGCCGTAGCCCACAATGGGCGAGTCCTGGCCGCGACCACCTGCGGTGGTGCCCCCCGCGGTCAGCCCCCCGCCGAAATCCAGCCCACCGGCCGGACTCAATCCGCTGTGGCACCGCACGCAGTGTTTGTCGAAGATCGGCTGGACTTCACGGAGGAAGCTGATTGGGCGGTTGCCCCAGGGCGGCGGCGCGAGAATCGACGGGTCGCGGAGCGCCGCCAGGGGGAACTTGCCGCCCAGCGGCGCATCCTCGCGGGTCTCGTGGCAGCCCACGCAACTGCGTCGCTCCCCCGGCTGAAAGCTGATGAACGAGCGCATCCGCCGCAGCTCCATGTGGTTCTCGTCGAGCAGTTGGAAGTAGACGGCCGTGTCGACGGGGACCTGGAAGTGGGCACTCCCGTCGGGCTCGATGGGCACCTCGCCGATCACCCGGGTCGGGGTCCAGTTGTTCGGGTCGGCCTTCTCCGTATAGCGGTGTCCGCCGTACTTGTTGTCGTACGGCCAATGCAGACCCTCAGAGACGCGGAGATAGCGGGCCTGCTGCGGATCAACGCCGTCGACCCCGTAGGTTATCTTCGCCACCGAGCACACGGCGTAGGGCGTACTCGGATCGGTCACGTCGGGGAGCACGGGCGGCTTCGGCCGCGGCCTAAGCGGGATGGGGATGAAGCAGGAGATGCCCGGATCGCGGTAGATCAGCTCCTTCGTGCCGAACACGTCGATCAGGTAGACGGCGTAGCCGGTCGCATCGGTCTGCTCGTTCGAGAAGGTGTAGGAGACCAGGAAGTACTTCTCCGAGAGCGGCCAGGGGGTCATGTACAGCCCGCCGCCGTCGCGGACGCCGCGCTGGTCCACGGCCGTGCCGGACATGCCGCCCTCCGGCGGCCGCACGCCCGGCGTGACGATGCGGATCGACTTGGAGTCGTTCATGCCGTGGCTGGGTGTGATCACCACCACCGGCCCGGCGGCCAGCGTGTGATGTCCCGTGGCGATGCACACCAGCCTGCTGCCCACGGTGCCGGGGATCGAGCGGACGTCTTCCAACGCCCAGGGGTCGTTCAGGTGCTGCTTGAACAGGGCGTCGGCCCCGGTGCCGTCGGGCCGGACGAACCAGATCGACTGGATGTTGGCCCAGCCCCGCTCCTGGTATTCCCAGCGGGTGTAGCCGATCGTGCCGTCGTCCAGGCAATGCGGCAGGTAGTCGCCGTCCTTGGTGACGCTCAGGCGGCGGATGCTCGTACCGTCGGGCCGCATCACGTAGATGTTGCAGGAGGTCTCGTCCTTGTCGTATTCGTTGCACTGCAGAGAACAGGCACAGCGTTCGGAGACGAAGGCGATCTCGCCGCTGGGCAGGTAGGTGGGGTCCAGATCGCTCCAGTCGCGGCTGTCGGTCAGTTGCCGCAGGTTCCGGCCGTCGATGCCGATCTCGAAGATGTGGGTGGGCTCCTCGGTGCGGCGGAGGTGGTAGTTGTTGGGCCGCCCGCGGTCTGGAGGGCCTTCCGCCGTCTTGGCCTTGGCGTAGCCAAAGACCACGCGGTCGGCCTCGAACCAGAGGTCCATCCCGTGCACGTGCCCCGGACCGAGCTGCCCGTCGATCACGTTGCGGACCTGCGGCTCCCCGTCGGGGCCGGCCAAGGTCACCACGCAGACGTCGCCGCCGGGCCGCGAGACCCAGGGCATGTGGTTCAGACACACGTCGGGATACGTGTCCTGGGTGAACCGCTTGCAGACCAACAGCTTATCGAAGTCCAGCAACGGATTCGAGAATGCCAGCCGCCGCACGGTCCTGCGGGCCTTCAGGTAAAGCTCGCGATACACATCGGCTGGCGCGCCGGCAGGGAGTCTCTTCAGCCGAGTTGCCAGTTCCCCCAACTCGACCTCAAACGGCCTGGTGTCCATGCCCATCTGTCGCAGGTCGGCCGCCAGCAGGCCGCCGCTGCGCAGCACGTGCTCGACGGCGGACGCCGCCAGCGGCGCCGGGGGCACATCCACCTTGGCGCTCGACCACTGGCTGACACTGCTCTGGTCGGCCGGCCGCCGCAGGGCGACGTTCTGCTTCGGGTCGTCCGGCCCGTAGACTTCGACTTCATCGAGATGGAACCAGATCGGCGTCTGGCTGGGGATCGTCAGTCGCACGAAGCGCGCCGCGAGTTGGCCCGGCTTGAAGCTGACCTCCAGCGGCGGCGCGCCGGTGACGCCGCCAAAGTGCCTTCCGCCGTTGTCGTAGACCTGCGTCCATCTCTTGGCGTCGTCGGAGACGAGGATCACCAGGCCGTCGGCGTTGTGAAGACCAGGCAGGTAGTCGAGCCGATTGTAGACCACGATTCGCGCGATCGGCGCCGGCTTGCCCAGATCGACCTGCCACCAGGGGTTGGGCTCGCGGTCGGTGTGGAAGGCGTACTTGCCGTCCTTCACGCCGTCGACGGCCCCGGCCGCGTCGGCCCACGTGGGGACCGAAGACTTGCCACCCTGCGGGCCGGCCGGCGGGGTACCCGCTTGCGGGTCGGACCACGCTGCGGCCTGCCGCAGCCAGTCCGTTTCGACCTGCTCACGCAGCGACGCGGCGCTGGTCCTGGGAATGCGAGACCCCAACGGGGAGCAAAGTGCCAGAACACACAGGCAGCAGCCGATCCGCCGAAGAACCGTCATCGACCGGGGGTTATTGCGCAGCATGGCGACACCCCTTCACCCCCAGTCCGTCGCCCAGGCGTCGCGAGGCTGGGTATACAGTGCCAAGTCGGAGTCAGTGTATCGCGCCCGTCAGGAAGCTGTCAATTCGGCGTGGTCATCCATCACCCGGCTGTTCGGCGTTGAGCCGGTAGACCCACAGGGCCGCTTGCTGGTCGCCCCGGTGTGGCACGGCCAGATAGAGAGAGTTGGTTGCAGGGACGAAGAGCGAGGTGCGGGCCCCGGTCGCCGTCGGTATGGTTGCCAAGGGCCGATAATGGTCGGCGTCAAGTTGCTCGAAGACGCTGATCGAACCCGCTCCGCCCGAGAGATAGATCCGCTTCAGCCGTGCATCGTAGAACACGTCGTCGGCGTCGCCGGAGCAGGGGGCTGACGCCACGACTTTGCCGGCGTCAACGTCCAGGACCAGCAACTGGGCCGGCTTCCGGCAGACCACCAGCAGTCGATGGTTTGCGTCGTCCAAGGCCATGGGATAATTCGCCTCGGCCTGCTTCACGGACCAGGTGGCGGTCACGGCCCCAGCTTGCCGGTCGATGACGGCAATCCGCCGTGCGCTGGGAACGTTGACGAAAACCCGTTTTCCTCGGCCTTCCAGTTGAAACGATTCGGGATGTCCTTGCAGGGGGATATCGACAACACGGACGCCTTTCTCCAGGTCGATCGCGGTCAGGGCCCCATCGCCGGAGCCGACGTAGATTCGCTTGCTGGCGGTATCGTAGCGGACGTTATCGGCATCGGATCTGCAATCAATTGTCCGCACTTGCTGGTAGGTCGTGCCATCGAACACGCGAACCGAGCCGTCCGCCCCATTCGCCACCACTATCCAGTCGTGCTCCGGAATGAACGCCACACCTTGCGGCTCGCGGAGGCCGGTGATGCTCCGGAGCCGTGCTGCTTGCTTTAAGTCGACGACTTCCAGGCTGTTGTTGCCCAGCGCGGCCACAAACAATCGCTGCCCCCGCAGATCGACCGCCAGATGGTCGAACCTTCCCTCTACGCCGGGCAACGGGATTACCTGGGTGGGCCGAGTGGGGAATCCGTTTTCCGCCCCAACCGTAGCTTCCAACCCGGCAAACACGATCGCGGCAAAAAATACGAGTCGCATGGTCTCCTCCAAGCACAACTTGTTCTGCAAGTCCACTTACAGTAGTTCCAAGTTCGGCTGCTCGGAGTTCGGGTGGCCGGGGTCGAGCGTCAGCGAGCCCCCGGGAAGCCGGTGGTCTGAGGGCTCACGTCGTTCGACCTCAGCCACCCTCTGTGAGAACTTGGAACTACTGACTTACGCATTCTATCGCGCGGTCTCGGCCAGCGGCAGGGGCAATGGTGTGTGGCAAGTTCTCCTGGCAGATTGGTGGGTGGCTGGCGGTCAGCCGCAGACTGCCCCCAGCAGGCTTATCTGGGGGCTCGCTTGGCTCGACCCCAGCCACTCCAGGCACCAAGTTGCCAGGAAAACTCGCCGCACACGGGCAATGATCAAGGGCGAGGCAGGCGGGTGGACAGCGTGGCGGTTGCTTGGTCGCGTCAACAGGACGCCCCGTGACAACCCCGACCCGGCCGGGTACACTCGACGAGGAAAAAGGGGACAGGTCCAATTTGTGCGAAGCACCCTACGGGCCGTTCCGGCAAATTGGACCTGTCCCCTTTTTCCGACTTCGCCCCCGGCACCAGCCCACCAGGAACCGTCCATGCAGTTGTTCTTCGCTCTCACGTTATTCATCAGTGCCACGCTGTTGTTCGTCGTGCAGCCGATGTTTGCCAAGATGGTGCTGCCGCTGTTGGGCGGGACGCCCGCCGTCTGGAACACCTGCATGGTCTTCTACCAGGCGACGCTCTTGGCCGGGTACGTCTACGCACACCTGTCGATCAAATGGCTCGGGCCGCGGCGCCAGGCGGCCGTGCACATGGTGTTGTTCTGCCTGCCGTGGCTGGTGCTGCCGGTCGGTCTGGCGGCCGGCTGGACCCCGCCAAGGGAGTCGAATCCTATCCCCTGGCTGTTGCTGCTCTTGGCCGTCTCGGTGGGCCTGCCGTTTCTGTTCGTTTCGGCAAGTGCCCCGATGCTCCAGGCGTGGTACGCCGCCACCGGCCGTCGCGGCGCCAAGGACCCCTACTTTCTCTACGCGGCCAGCAACCTGGGGAGCATCCTGGCACTGGCCGGCTACCCCCTGCTGCTGGAGCCCCGCTTGACGCTCGACGAGCAGACGTGGTCTTGGGCCGCCGGGTACGGACTGTTGATGGCCTTGAGCCTGCTGTGCGCGATCCTGCTGTGGCGCTCGCGGCCGGCCAAGGCGACGGAGGCCGGGGGCCAGGGGTCGGGGGCCAGGGGTCAGGGGTCGGGGGACAGGGGTCAGGAGTCAGGGGTCAGGGGTCGGGAGCCAGGGGTCAGGGGTCAGGAGTCAGGGGTCAGGGGGCAGGAGTCAGGGGTCGGGGATGAGGGGGAAGAGGGGAGGGATCGGGGTCTCAAGCTATCACCCGTCAATCATCAATCGGCGATCAGCAATCAGCAATCATCAATCAGCAATCAGCAATCATCAATCATCAATCATCAATCATCAATCATCAATCATCAATCTGAAATCAGAAATCAGAAATCAGAAATCAGAAATCCTCCGGACGGCGTCCCCACCTGGCCCGGCCGGCTGCGATGGCTGGCCCTGGCGCTGGCCCCGTCCAGCCTGCTGTTGGGCGTGACCACGTATATCTCGACGGACATCGCGTCGGTCCCGTTGTTGTGGGTGGTGCCGCTGGGGCTGTACCTGCTGACGTTCGTGCTGGTCTTCGCCCGCCACAAGCTCCTGCCGCACGGGCTGATGGTCATGGTGCAGCCGATCCTGGTGGTGATCGTGGCGGGGGCGTTTTTCGTGGGCGGCACGAGCACGTCTTACCTCGCGGCGATCTTCCCGCTGCACCTGTTGACGTTTTTCGTCACGGCGATGGTCTGCCACGGAGAACTGGCCGCCAGCCGCCCGGCCAGCCGCTACCTGACTGAGTTCTACCTGTGGATGTCGGTGGGCGGGGTGTTGGGGGGGATGCTGAACGCGCTGCTGGCGCCGCTGATCTTCGATAACGTCTACGAGTACCCGCTGATGATCGCAGCGGCATGCCTATTGCGCCCCGCGGCGGCCCGGGCGGTCCGGGCGCGGTGGCTTGATTGGGGCCTCCCGCTCGGTGTGGCAGTGGGTTTGGGCCTGGGGGCGGTCGGGCTGAGCCGTCACAACTACCTGGCCGACTGGGCCGGCTGGCTGCTCGAGAAGCTTTCGACGTGGGGAATGACAAAGCTGGAAGTCGACAGCGATGCGGCGGGGGGCCTGGTATTTCTCGGGGCGGCCGCCCTGGTCGTGCTCTGCTTCCGGCGGCGGCCCGTGCGGTTCGGGCTGGGGGTGGTCGCCCTGTTGATCGTCAGTCTGCTTTATTCCGGCGAGAAACTCCGCCCCTTGTACATCCAGCGGAGCTTCTTCGGGGTGTTGCGGGTCCGGCAGGTCACTCAGTGGGACGATGGCCAGCAGATCTGCCAGGTCCACCAGCTCACCCACGGATCGACCAACCACGGCATGCAGAGGCTCGACCCGAAGCTGCGGCTGGAGCCTTGCACGTACTACCACCGGGCCGGGCCGGCCGGGCAGATTATCGACGCGCTCCTCCAGCAGCGGCCGCTTAAGCAGCTCGGTGTGGTCGGCCTGGGGACCGGCACAATGGCCGCCTACGGCCGGCCGGGGCAACGGATCACCTTCTATGAGATCGACCCCGCCGTCGTCCAGATCGCCCGAGACCCCGAACTGTTCACCTACCTGTCCGACTGCCGGGCGGAAGTGGAGGTCGTGGTGGGCGACGCCAGACTCTCGCTGGCCGACGGGGGGGCACCCTCTGGGTCGCGGCGCTTCGACGTGCTGCTGATCGACGCCTTCAGCTCCGACGCCATCCCCATACACCTCTTGACCCGCGAGGCCCTGGCCCTCTACTTCCGGCGGCTGGCCGACCACGGCGTGCTGGGAGTGCACATCTCCAACCGCCACCTGGATCTGGAGCCGGTGCTGGGCAACCTGGCCGCCGACGCCGACCTGGCCGCCCGGGTCTGTGACGACCGCGACGAGGACCGGAAGGACGGCAAGTACGCTTCGACCTGGGTGGCCCTTGCCCACCGCGACGAAGACCTCGGGCGGCTCACCCACGACAGCCGTTGGAGACCGCTGGCCACCCGGCCTGGAGACCGCCTCTGGACCGACAATTACTCCAACGTCGTCGACGTGCTCAATTGGGACTTCGACCTCCGTGGGCTATGGCCCTGGAAATAGAGTCTTAGCGGCTGTCCAACAATAACTTCGTGTTTTCGCCGGCCACTGCCCTCACCCCCTGCCCCTCTCCCGCACGCGGGAGAGGGGAGTAATTGTTGGACGGCCGCTTAGAGCTTATCCCAGAGGTGTACGGAGCATCCGGGGTGGCCGGGGTCGAGCGAAGCGAGCCCCCGGAGTGTTGCGGCTGGGGGCGGCCTGCGGCCGACCGCCAGCCACCCGGGTTATCGGTTCTGGGATAACCTCTTAGGCTGAGATTTTGGCGCGTTCTGCGCGCGTGCGGCGGATGTTGCGATCCGTGCCCCAGACAGTAGAATGGGGGTCCGGTGGAGGAAGAGACCACCGGGAGCGGCGGCACCAGCCGCACGTTCCCCCCGCGATGCGCAATCGGCGGCGCATGGAATCCCCCTGAGGTCCCACCCGAATTTGTGGTCCGTGATCGGCCCAACCCTGACGTTCCGATCCCCATTGAGCCGGACACAGGCCTTCCAATGCAGAAAGGAACTGGTATGAAGTCAAGCTTTGCCCGCCCGACAAGGCGGGAGTTTCTCACGACGGCCGGCGCCGTGGTGGCAGCGCCATACGTGATTTCCTCGGCTGCCGGGTACCCCCTGGGTGGTGCGGCGGGCCGTGTGCCGCCCAGCCAGCGGATCACCACGGCCCTGATCGGGTCCGGCGGCCGCGGCCAGCAGATCATGGCCGGGGGAGACCAGGTCGTGGCAGTCTGCGACGTGGACGCCAAGCACCGCGAGGCGGCCCAGGCGACGATCGACGCGAAGTCCGGCAAGCGGGGCTGCGCGGCCTACGGCGACTTCCGGGAGGTCTTGGCCCGCGACGACATCGACGCGGTGGTGATTGCCACCCCGGACCACTGGCACGTGCCCATCGCCGCCGCGGCCGTGAAGGCCGGCAAGGCGGTCTACGTGGAGAAGCCCTTGTCGCTGACCATCCGCGAGGGGCGGATCTTGGTCGATCTGGTGCGGCGTTACGGCGCCATCCTTCAGGTGGGCAGCCAGCAGCGTTCGCCCGAGTATGAGAGGTTCACCCGGGCGTGCGAGTTGGTCCGCAACGGGCGGATCGGCCGAATCCAGACGGTGAAGGTGGAAATCGAGACGCGACCCGGAAGCGTGAAGCCCTGGAAGCCCCAGCCGGTGCCCAAGGAACTCGACTACGAGATGTGGCTGGGACCGGCACCTTGGGCACCGTATCACAAGGACCGCTGTCACTACAACTTCCGGTTTGTCAGCGATTACTCGGGCGGCGACGTGACCAATTGGGGCGCCCATCACCTGGACATCGCCCAGTGGGCCCTGGCGGCCGACGGCTCCGGGCCGCTGGACGTGGAAGGCCGCGGCAAGCGCCTGGCCACCGGCCTGCACAACACGTTCTACGACCTCAACGTCGACTTCACCTACCCGGACGGCGTGAAGGTCCAGTTGCGCAGCGGCGGCGCGGACGTCGGGACCGGCAACGTGCGGTTCGAGGGCACCAAGGGCTGGATCCTCGTCAGCCGCGAGCGGCTCGACGCGGAGCCAAAGGCCCTGCTCACCTCCCGCATCGGGCCGGACGAGATCCACCTCGCCCCGCAAGGTGGTGCTAGCACCCACATGGGAATCTGGCTAGACTGTGTCCGGACGCGCAATCCCAAGGGGCTCAACGCCCCGGTGGATGTCGCCCACCGCTCGGCCACCGTGTGCCACCTGGCCAATATCGCCATGGAGCTAGGGCGGAAACTGAAATGGGACGCCGCCCAAGAACAATTCGTCGACGACGACGAGGCGAACCGCATGACCTGGTACGCGATGCGCGAGCCTTGGCGGCTATAGAGCGTGGTGCAGCGATGGCAGTAGCTTAGGCCAATTCCGTTCGATTGGGCGTAATATCAAGCAGCATTAAGTGGCACCGGCGTCTCGCCGGTGTGTCACAAGTTTACGCGTTACCATGAGTTGCATCACACCGGCGAGACGCCGGTGCCACTGTGTTGACGCCAAGTTCGCCCCTGATTCACACGGGATTGCTACTAAACCGCAGGCGAGAACCATATAATGAAACAGCCAACCACGACTGTTAGTAACCGGCGACGATTCCTGCAGCGGTCTGCCGCGGCCGCCGGCGCAGTGGTGGCCGCGCCGTACGTCATCACCTCTGCCGCCCTGGGTGGCCAGGGGCGGCCGCCGGCCAGCCGGCGGGTGGTGACCGGCTACATCGGCACTGGGCCCCGCGGCATGCTCAACTTGAGCGAGCAGCTCTCCTGCCCTGAGGCCCAGGTGGTGGCCGTGTGCGACGTCTGGAAAAAGGCCCGCGACAACGCCAAAGGGGCCGTCGATACGCACTATCAGAACCACGACTGCAAGACCTACGTCGATTTCCGGGAGCTGTTGGCCCGCGACGACGTCGACGCGGTGGGCATCGCCTCGCCCGACCATTGGCACGTGCCGATGGCGGTGGCGGCGGCCAAGGCGGGCAAGGACGTGTGCGTGGAGAAGCCGCTGGGCGTGAGCATCGCCCAGGACCAGGTCTGCCGCGAGGTGGTCAAGCGCTATGAGCGGGTGTTCCAGTACGGCACCGAGGCCCGGGCGATGGCGGCCTGCCGGCTGGGATGCGAGCTGGTCCGCAACGGGCAGATCGGAGAGATCCGCGAGATCCGCGTCAAGGCGCCCAACAGCGTCCCCGGCGGCTCACGCCAGCCGAAGCCGGTGCCCAAGGAGTTGGACTACGATTTGTGGTTGGGACCGGCGCCCTGGCGGCCGTACAGCGGTTGTCCAGACAACGGTGACAGTTGGTATCACGTCTACGACTACGCGTTGGGCTTCATCGCCGGCTGGGGGGCCCATCCGCTGGACCTGCTGCAATGGGCCTTCGACACCCACCTGGCCGGCAACTGGGAAGTCGAGGGCACCGGCACGATCCCCACCCAAGGATGCCACGACGCGGTGGTCAATTGGGACGTGCGGATCCGGTTTTCCAGCGGCGTGACGATGACCTATTGGGCCAGCGGAGTGCCGAAGGACGAGGATCCCCGCCTGGCCCGGCTGGGCGACTACGCCCAACTGATCGGCAGCGAGGGGTGGGTTGCGATGTATTACGGCGGGATGGTGAGCGAGCCCGACGCGCTGCGGACCGCCACGCTGGGTCCCGACGCGATCCGGCTGCCGGTGAGCCAGGGCCAAGAGCGGAACTTCATCGAGTGCGTGCGGACCCGGCAGACCCCCGTCAGCCACGTCGACGACGCCGTCCGCAGCGACATCGTCAGCCACGTTTCGGACATCGCGATCCGCAGCGGGCGGAAGATTGTGTGGGACCCCGTGAAGGAAGAGATCGTCGGCGACCCGGAGGCTGCGCGGATGCTGACCCGGGTCATGCGCGAACCGTGGCGATTGTAGAGCGTTGTGCAACAATGGCAGCAGTCTACCCAGGATTATTCATGCCGGGTGCCACGGCCGTGTCGGCCGTGTGACCATGGGCAAATTTGGGAATCTGGAGCACGGCTGATACAGCCGTGGCACCCGACAACCGACTCGACCACGGTCCGATGAATAATCCCCGCTAAACCCAATACCGTTGAATTAAGGGCCAACCCAGCCTGGACACAGTGGCACCGGCGTCTCGCCGGTGTGATGCAAGTGAAAGTGCTGCCATCATTTCCGTCACA
>Ga0315291_10007533_pt1 | contig 13442 bp, 10 predicted proteins | sample YL17G12_20_MG_FD_203070 | JGI IMG/M metagenome (GOLD analysis project Ga0315291, IMG submission 203070) | Sediment microbial communities from Yellowstone Lake, YNP, Wyoming, USA - YL17G12_20 | ecosystem: Environmental > Aquatic > Freshwater > Lake > Sediment | place: USA: Wyoming | collected...
CAACGTACCTTATGCCCTAATGAGCAAGCGCCGATATGAGCGTGTCGTTGCCAAGTGGCAAGCGTGCCGGGCTGAGGGACGGGCTTGGCTCAACAGAGGCTATGGCAACAACGTATTGACGCGGTTCAGGCGGCGCGTTCGCCGAGCCGGTATCAGGTCGGGCGGCAAGTCGCTGACGATCCACACGTTGCGAAAGTGCTGCTGCCAGAACTGGATTCAGGACGGCCAGCCGATAAACGTGGTCAAAATGCTTATGGGCCACGCCGACATCGGCACGACCGAGCGGCACTATAGCCAAGTAACTCAGGCACAAAGACAGCAGGTTGCCGCTACTGCTACGGCACGACTACAGACCCCGGCGGCGGAAGCTGGAGCGGACGCGACTGACCCTAAACTGACCTTTTCAACGGATTTTGCTTGCCAAGAGGCGGAGGGAGATACGATAATGCAGACAGAAACGCCGACAACGCAACGACTTACAAAAGTCCGGGGTGTAGCTCAGCTTGGATAGAGCGCCTGCTTTGGGAGCAGGAGGCCGCTGGTTCGAATCCAGTCACCCCGATTTCCATAAGCTATGAATCTATAAGTAATTGCCCTTCCGCAGATCATCAGTTGTTGCTCCCATTTGGGTCCGAAAACCGCTCGGGCGTCAGTCTGGCGTCAGTCTTGGCTGACTCCCTGCGACCGGTCGAGCTATCGATAAGTCGCTGAATTACCATTGCTGCCTTGGCTTCATGGTCTCGGTCGACTTGAGTGTAGAACTCCTGTGTCGTAGCTATGCTGCTATGACCCATCAATTCCTTGACCACATTCATAGGCAGGTGGTCAGCCCAGTTCTGGCAGCAGCACTTGCGGAGCGTGTGGATGGTCAGCTTGGCAACAGGCTTTATGCCTGCTCGCTTGAAGTGCTCCTTGAAGTCTCTGAGCACATTATTAACCATATACCTGTTACGCCATGGCTTTGGAGGTATAACCGAAAGTTGTGGATGGATGGGTAGGTGAAAGCGGCGTATCCTTGTAGTTTTGGATAAATGACTGTTCAAACGAAAGGACACGCCACATGAAGAAGGATACGACAGACAGCGAGCCCACGTCAACCTAAAGTCGGGACGTCCTGACGGAAATCTTGCGACGAGGGGCTCAGAAGATGCTGGCTATGGCCATTGAAAACGAAGTGGTCGAATATATCGCCGAGCACGAAAACCAGCGTGATGCCTGTGGATATCGGCTGGTCGTACGAAACGGCCATCTTTCGGCCAGAAGGATTCAGACCGGGGTAGGCCCCATCGAAGTTGAGCAGCCCCGGGTCAACGACAAGCGAATTGATGAAAACGGCCAACGCATCCATTTTTCCAGCAAGATTCTTCCGCCTTACCTGCGGACGGCCAATCCGATTGAATCGACGTTTGCGACGGTGCGATTGAGAACGGCACGTACCAAGGGTTGCGGCAGCCGGACCGCCTGTTTGACGATGGTCTTCAAGCTCGCACAGTGTGCCGAGAGGCACTGGCGTCGGCTGAATGCAAAAGAACTGATAGTTGAGGTAATTGAAGGAATCAAGTTTGTAGATGGTATCAAGGAGATCGCCGCTTAAATCATGAACGGCTCAATACCGGCAACTGTAAGAAACATGGAATCGCCTTCGGCGAGGCTGTTTTTACGTCATCACCCCCCAGCCGAAGCCAGATGGACGACAGGCTCGAATCTGGCTTCGGAGGCAGGGCTGATGAAAAAATCAAAACAGCCCGCGAAGCGGCTCCGCGGTTGAGCCGAAAAAAATCTCATCCACAACATTTGACAGTATCTCCCAGAGTGCCATTCTCTTTCATTACGTTTACTCCTGCCAAAAGTAGCACTTACTATCCACCTTCTCAGTAACGTAAGCTATCAGCAGACATTATTACCGCCTTCGGGAGGTGCTGCAAGCGGCTTTCCATGCTCAATATCTCCGATACCAGGAGACTACAGCGCCTTCGATGGAGACGCTGAGCAATCGGCTACGGTCTTGAGTATGCTGTCTGCCGCTCCGCTGATTCTTGCTGCTCGCGGATTGCCTGTGTATTATATTGTCAACCGGCCGGCATAGTGCCGCCCCGTTAATGGAGACGCACTTATGGCAACAGCGAGAATCACCGAAAACACAAAGATTGCAGTTGCAACATGTGTCATGTTCACATGTTGTCCACTCTGGGCAAACCAGAGGAGCGAACACAAGGTTTCCGACGAGGCCTGCGATATTGCGCCATTCGGCTTTCGGGTCTCGGACATCGACGGCGGGTGGCATGGTATCCGCTGGGCCGAGCCACGGAAGGTCAGACGGATGATCGTCCAGTTTGAAGACGACCAGACCCTGCCGGACCCATGCGAGGTGAAGCTCCAGTATTGGCACAGGACCTGGGATGGAAAAGCGGACCCGATACTGGCGGAACGAGGGGCCGGAGGAGTCGGATGGGACGCGATGGATGATTGGACTAACGGTAAGTGGATAGATGGCGGAACATCCGTCAATGTAAACGGGGGAGCCTGGACGTTTACCTTCCTGCCGATCACTTCAAAGGAAATTGGAGGCGTGCAAGGCCCGGGTGTTGCTTACCGCAAGACTCTGTGGGTTCGGCTGCTCTTTGGCCGGCCCGTATTGCAACTTCGCAGTTTGCGCGTGCTTACCGAGTCAACCTATCGACCCCTAAAAGTCCATATTCATTTCGGCAGACCAGCCTTATCTGCGGCAAGAAATGCTGGCACGGAAACAGGTTATCTTGAGGTGTATAACGGGCGTCTTGTGAACGTGCGCCCCATCGGCGATGCTCCCGTCAACATCAGCCGCGACCTACAATGGTCTTTGCCCGCCGATGCGGATGCCGATATCGAGGCGGATATTCTGATGGCAAGTGATCCTGCCGATGACCGCTACGACCGAACAGTCGTTACGGTTCGCTCAAACCGCCGGCCATTCTCATTTGCAGCCGATGAGATTGCGCGGGGCGATCGCATTCTCGTTGACGACCTTGGTGTGCTGGTCACACGGGCAGAGGACACCACAACTCTCCATGGCTACCGCGAGGCTCTTCTCGCGGGTTTTCGAGGGCGGACAGTGTATGAGCGTGTGAAGGACGCCTCGGAGCAGACACTGTCAAGGGCCTGGGGCGATATGCCTCTGAAACGGCCCTTGTGGTTTGTCCACGGACTGCCCGGAAATCGTAACACTGTGAGACACCATGCCAACGGCGATATAGACGTGACCGCTGTGGGCCGATGGTTTGCAGTGCAGCGAAGCGAGCGAGACAGCAACCGCAAAAAATGGGATGGAGACATGCTAAGAATCTCGTTCGGATTCCCCGATGAGACGCTGCGCGGGGGACGAAGACTGGAGGAGGGCTATTTGCCGCTTCTGCATACCTGGTGGCAGGACGGCCCTGTCTATTACGAGCAGATAAGTATTATGGATGCATTGGATGCCGACTTGAATGACATCGACCTGGACGACCCGACGGTCGTTCTGATGCGTGTCAGAATGGTCAATGTCTCGCAAACGCAGCACGCCTCTGCGAGACTGCGCTTCGCATCGATGGCGCGTGGCGAAGGCAAGTTGACCGTTCAGCAAGGCCGGGCTATTGCGCAAACCGATAGGGGCTCCCGCCTGCGGTTCCTAATCGCCGGTGGAGAACAGGGCACCTTCGCCGAAGATGGAAATTCAACTGCTTGGGCGGCGAGCATCCAACCCGGTGATGCGGCGACATTGCATATCTGCATACCCTCTGTCACGCTGACAGATGAGAAGGAGATTGAGGCTTTGCAGAAACGCGATTTTGATTCTGACACCAAGCGCATTTGTGGTTTCTGGCAGGAATTGACAGCCAAAGCCGCACAAATCGAGACGCCTGAACCTTGGATCAACGATTTCTACAAGGCCCATTTGAGGCATCTGCTGGTCAACTGCTTCAAGGAGCTTGATTCCGATCTCTTGCACGCCCACGTGGGCACGTTCTACTACGGGGTCTATCCGAATGAATCGGCGATGATGATAAGCGATTTGGACCGCCGCGGTTTGCATGAGCATGCGCAGCACAATCTGGATTCATTTCTGCACTACCAGGGCACGGTCTCAATGCCCGGCAACTTCCAGAGCAGCGAGGGTCAGTTCTACGGCGCCGGTGGCCACGAAACCGGCGGATATAACAAGAGTCATGGGTACGTGATGTGGAACATGGCACAACACTGGTGGTTGGCACGAGACCGAACGTGGATGGAGCAAGCAGCGCCCAAGCTCGTCAAGGCCTGTGACTGGGTGAGTAGAGAACGCAAGGCCACCATGAAGCTCCTGGAGGACGGCACGAAGCCTCTTGAATACGGCTGGCTTCCGAGCGGCTCGTTGGAAGATGTCACTGATTACTGGTACTGGCTGGCCACAAACAGCGCCACGGTCTGGGGTTTTCAGGCTTTGGCTGGGGCCCTCGCCGACTATGGACATACCGAAGGCCCAAGACTTCAGAAGGAGGCGCAGGCCTTTTACGACGATTTCATGCGAGGGATTACCGAATCGCGCATACGCTGCCCGGTCGTGCGGTTGCGGGATGCTACTTATGTGCCAAAGGTCCCTTCCCGGCTTTATGAGCGCGGCCGCGCCCATGGCTGGCTGCGCGAGACGCTTGAGGGGGCCATGTTCCTGCCGGCATACGGTTTGCTTGCCCCGGATGCTCCGGAGACAGAGTGGATACTGAAGGATTACGAGGACAACCTCTACATATCCGAACGGTATGGCTATGCAATACCTGCGTTTGAAGAATTCTGGTTCTCTCGCGGCGGTTTCTCGATGCAGGCCAATCTGCTGGATGGTCCTCTGCCGTATCTGTGGCGGGATGATATCAAGCACTTTATCCGCGCATACTTCAACAGCTTTGCCTCCGCCTTCTATCCCGAAATCCGCATGTGCAATGAACACTCACTTCCGGAGCTTGGATACCCAAGAGGCGATCACTTCAAGTCTTCGGATGAGTCCCAGTCCACATACTGGCTGCGGCTGATGTTTATCACCGAAGTAGGCCCGAAGCTGTACCTGGGGCAGGCCATACCCAGATACTGGCTGTCGCACGGAAACAAGGTCGGTATCAGGAATGCACCTTCCAATTTCGGCGTTCTGTCCTTCGCAATAGATTCCAATTCAGCAGAAGGCGTGATCAAAGCCGTCCTCGACCCTCCTCGCCACAATCCGCCGAAAAGCATATTCCTGCGACTGAGGCACCCGGATAGCAGCAAGATTAAAGGTGTAACCGTCAACGGCCAACCCTATGAGAGTTTTGACGCCGACAAGGAGTGGATAGTTTTGCCGGGCAAGCTTAACGAACGGCAGGAAATCATCGCAAGGTACTGAAACAATTGATTGCAGAGCAAATTGATTTGTGGAGAAACGCTCATGTCGCAAAGAAAACTTTTTATGATTATCTCAGCACTATTTATCTGTGTGGTCCTTTTCCCCGAACTTGCAGCTGGTCAACCGCGGCCGAGGAAGAAGGTCATTGAGTACGGCTGGGATGTCCCCTATCCTGATTTCGTTGAGCAGAATATACAGGAGATGGAAAAACGGCCCTTTGAAGGCATTATCTTCCGCACGAAGGGCTTCGACCACATCTTCGACATCAGCGCCTGGAAGCAGGAAGAACTGCAGCCACAGCTCGATACGCTCGCCAGAATCAAGTGGCGGAAATTCACCGACAATTTTCTGACTCTTTACGCCGCCAATAACTCGAAGATGGACTGGTTCAATGACGACCACTGGAACGCCATCGTCGAGAACATGAAACTGTTCTCCAGGACCGTTCAGATGGGGCATTGTGTCGGCGTATGCTTCGATCCCGAACCGTACGGCACCGATCCCTGGGTCTATCCCGGCTCCTATAAGGACAAGTCGTTTGATGAAGTGGCCGACCAGGTCCGTAAACGGGGAAGGCAGTTCATTAGCGCCCTGGAAACAGATATGCCCGGACTGAGGGTCTTGAGCTTCTTTCAGTTTGGTCTGTATGGCGACATTCTCGATGAGCCGGACCCGAAAGTCCGCCAGGAGAAGCTCCTCAAGCAATGGATGGTCCTGTTGCCCTCTTTCTACATTGGCATTCTCGAAGGGGCTTCGCCGGGTACTACCCTCATAGACGGTAATGAGTCGGCGTACTACTATGAAAGCCCCGACAGTTTCTTCCGAGCTTATCACCTGATCAGGCAGCGGGCTCAGGCTCTCATTCCGGAGAACCTGCGCCGCAAGTACAATGCGCAGGTGCAGGCTGGCATGGCGCTGTACATTGATCAGACCTTGGCCAAGCGCACCGAACAAACGACAAGCCATTTCCTTTCGCCTCAAGAGCAGCTCAGGTTCTTCGAGCACAATGCCTATTACGCGCTCACTACCACCGACGAGTATGTCTGGTGTTACAGTGAGAGGATGAACTGGTGGCTGCCTCTGGAGAAGGTTGAGCAGGATCGTGTGCTACCGGCCGGTGCTGAGGAAGCACTTGTCATCGCCAGGCAAAAACACGAACAGGGCAGGCCGCTGGGCTTTGATATCAAGGATATGATCGAAAAAGCCCACGACAAAAGACAGAAGGCCAAGGGGAAAAACTGACAATACGAGCACCCCCGCCAGGCCAAAAGGCCCCGTGCGGGGGGCCCTTGGGGCAGGGCAGATGCCAGGAATTCACTCATTGCTCAGAAAGGTGCGATCGAGATGGCTATAGGGAGTAGAAGAAGCATGGACTACCCATTCATGAAAGATGCTCTGGTTGCGCTGCTGTCAATTATCTCCTTTTGTTCGCGCACGACGGCGGTGAACGCAAGTGACACTGGCATTCCCCAAGTGCAAGTCCAGCAAGAAGATGGAAAATGGATTATCAGCGGACTGAAGAATCGAATCGAGCTCAACCCCTCGGATTTGCAGATGACTGTTCATGCCCAGGGACAGACCTGGACCATGATCGCCTCATTTTCTGGCGACCTTGCCGTCGAGAATTCAGGGGCAAGACTTGCCCTGCGCCTTGCCGATGCGGGGAAGAAGGAGATTACACCGTACGATACAGGTTTTAAGACCGGCCTTAAGATTGTGCTGACAGATTTCAATCACAAAGACACGCGAATTGATTTACAGATCAGCCTTTTCCTATGCCTGGAAGGAGAGCAGGAAGAACTTGTCTGTGAACTGATTGCCGTGGAAAAGACGGCGACGGTTCTGGAGTGCTTTTGGCCCCAGGCAATTGCTGAGGATAGCTTTGATTCTACGGTCGTCCCTTTTATGCAGGGGATGTTACTTCCTAAAGACTGGCCAAAGAAGGTTTGGTTATACGATACAGTCTGTTACGGACGCGGTCTGTATATGCCCTGGTGGGGGCACCAAAAAGGAAAATCCGCAGTGCTCGTTCTCTTGGAAACACCGGAAGATGCCGGCTGTAGTTTCGAGCATCCTGAAGGCGGCCCGACAAAAATGGAGCTAAGATGGATTCACTCGCTGGGTAAGTTGGATTATCCACGCCGGGTGAGACTGTGTTTTTTTCAGAGTGGCAATTATGTGGATATGGCGAAACGATACCGGCGGCATGTTCAGGAAATCGGGCACTTTGTTTCTCTGAAAGAGAAAGTCGCCGGAAACCCTCTCGTAGCGAAACTGATCGGCTCGCCTGTCATCCATACCGGGATCCTATCGCATATCCAACCCGAATCCAGTTACTACCACAAAGATGACCCTGCTAAGAACCATCAGTTGGTTACCTTTGACAAACGTGCCGAAGAACTCCGCCAACTGGCAAAGAAAGGCATAAAGCGTGCCTATGTACATCTCGATGGGTGGGGATTTCGAGGGTACGACAATCTTCATCCGGACATACTGCCGCCTTGTCCGGAGGCAGGTGGCTGGGGAGGCATGAAACGGTTTGCCGAGACCTGTGACCAATTGGGCTTCGTATTTGCAGTCCATGACCAGTACCGGGACTATTATCTGGATGCCAAGTCATATGATCCCAACCTCACGATCCTCAGTCGCAATGGAACCAGACCTCACGGCAGCACCTGGTTTGGGGGCAACCAGTCGATCCTCTGTTCCAGGCTGGCTCTGGGCCATGTCAAAAAGAACTACTCATCCCTGCTGGCCCATGGTGTGAAGGTACGCGGCGCCTATCTGGATGTCTTTGCCGTGGTGCCACCTGACGAATGCTACAATCCTGATCATCCTGCCACACGCACCGATTGCCTGAAATACCGGGGTGCATGTCTGGACTTTCTACGGGCGATGGGCGGGGTGGCCAGTTCCGAAGAGCCGGCTGACTGGGCTATCCCCCATATCGACTTAGTCCATCACGGACCTTATGCCCTGGCACCTGATCCTGGACACGGTCCGGCAATGGGAATCCCTATCCCACTGTTCAATCTCGTTTACCACGATGCGATTCTGCTGCCATGGTCTTTAGGAAAAGGAGCATGGGGCATTCCTGAAAATGAACTTGGATATTTACATGGTCTCATCAACGCAGGCCTTCCCTATTTATCGCTGAATCCGGGGAAAGAAGAATTGGACCAGGTCCGTACAATGTGTGCCCTGAATGAACGGGTCGGACTTCTCGAAATGACAAGGCACGAGTTCCTGGATGGTTCTTTCAGAAAGCAGCGGACGACATTCGCCGATGGAACCACGGTTACCGTCGATTTTGAGAAAGAGACCTTCGAAATATCTCCAAGACTACCCGAGATCGGTAGCGAAGAGTAGACCTCTGAAGCCCTTTGCCCTCGTTTTGGAGGTCTATCAGTCAAGTCTAAGAGCCTATCCGAATAACTTGGTCGTCATGAGGCTGAGCGAAAAGCCCGAGGCCAAGACGGCAGGCCAAAAACGCTCGGAGGCGTGGTTTGTTCCACGCCCAGAACGTTTTTGGCCGACAACGCAGGCATCGGGCTTTGCAGCCAGCCGGAATAGACCGGGTTATTGGGATAGGCTCTAAGTAGATTTCCGGCGCCGGAACTCATCCAGTCTCCTCTGCAAGATATCTTCAATCTGCCCCATGATTTTGGCCGGCCAATCGCCTCTCAGCGAGTCTCTTGTCAGAAACAGCCCCTCTATGCCAGCCTGCTTGTACACCTTTATCTTGTGTTCTGTCCGGTTATCATAGTCTGGGTTGCCATTCACACCGAAGTACTCGATAACAATGCCCAGTTCCGGCAGGCGAAAATCCGGGTAATATAGCCGGACCTTTCCCCGGTCAATCACGGCAGTCGGATACTCGTATTGGCAGGAAATTCCGTTCCTCTCAAGCAGCCTGGCTATCTGCTCTTCACCCCAATGTCAACGGGCGCGTCAAAACCAGCCAGTAATTCCTTCCCTTATATACCGAATTTCCTTCACAGTTCAAGACAATTTGGCGTTTTCTATCGTTCGATTCCAGAGGGATCGAGGTCTGTATCGCTCGGACCGGCGGCGGGGTGAGAATGGGCCCATGCCAAGCTCGTCGGATCAGCGGAGTGGGGATCGGGTGCATAGATTTTAACGGCAACGTGCACCCCGACCAGTTCTGGTGGCATTATGATTTGGGGAGCGTCTATGAGAGGCCCTTTAGCGAGATATGGACGGATCCCGATGAGCCTCTGCTCAAAAGTCTGCGGGACCGAAGGGCGCACATCAAGGGCCGATGCAGGCTGTGCAAATTCTTCGATTGCTGCGGCGGGAGCCTGCGAGTCCGGGCAGATTTGCATTTTAGCGACCCCTGGGCCCCCGACCCAGCCTGCTACCTCACGGATGAAGAAATCGGCCTTGACGAAGAAAAACAAAAAGAGCTGCGACAAACAAACGAAGTATTCGAAATGCCCGAATAAGTTGGTATTCCGGAAGAATAGATTTCCGTTCCGGGCTCTGCGCTTCGCTACGTGTCTCCGCTTCGCCCCGAAGGGGCTTCGGTCGAAATGACATTTTGTCCCATCGAGCGCATCGCACCGTCACCCCGAGCGCAGCCTGCCCTGAGCCTGGTCGAAGGGTCGAGGGGTCTATTGAAACCAGCCTGCGTCCGCCTGTTCCAGGCGTCTTTCGCAGATAATCCTTTGGGAGTCCCTGTTCCTTCGACTTGTGCGCAAGTCTCTGCTGCGCCTGTGATTATGCGAATAATCGAAACAAGTCCTATAATTTCTCATTTTTTTCTTGACTTTTACCCCCCCCTGTTAAACTGGGTAATATTCGATGATATTAGCACGGAGGCTGGGTGAGGAAGCGATTTTTTTAGTCAAGCTTTTCCCCACAAGTAGCCAACCATTTCGGAGGGCAGGAGTGAAATAACGTGACAATGGCGGCATAGTTTGTCCTATTGCCGGAGGAGGTGTCTTATGGACTGAGATACTTGTGTTATCAGGGGGAATAGTTTTGGTTTGAGAAAAGAACGATTTAATTTTAGGAGGAGACAAAAATGAGAACTAAATCAATTCTTGGGTTGGCAGTTATTGTGTGTATGATGGCAGTAGTGAATGTTGCCTCGGCAGATTTGGTGCAGGGAATCAACATTGACTTTGTAGCTATTGGAAATGCGGGCAATCCTGGAGATACCAGGCCTGAAGCATATCCGACTGGCTCTGGTGCGGTTGATTACAATTATCGTATCGGGAAGTATGAGATTACCGCTGCTCAATGGCAGACGATAGATACTGCCGCAGGTATTGGTGATTCAGGGGGGTGGAGCGGAGATCAGCCAGTGGCTTGGATTTCATGCTATGACGCTGCTCAGTTCTGTAACTACTTAACCAGTGGTGACAAGAACCTCGGCGCTTATCAAATCGGTGCAGACGGCCACATTGTAGTTGATCGCGCATCGGCTATATCGACTTACGGCACGATCTACGTTCTACCTACCGAAGATGAATGGTACAAGGCGGCCTATTACAAACCGGACGGGAGTGGTTATTCGTCTTATGCAAATGGCCAAGAGGATATTTGGATTTCGCCGCCCCACGATGGATGGAATTACTATGGCGGTGCTGTGTACACTCCTTGGGACGTCGGCAGTGGTACGCAGGAGCAGAACGGGACCTTTGATATGATGGGCAATGTCTGGGAATGGAATGAAAAGGTGTTTCCTGAGATTATTCCCAATTCCGGGTTTCGCGGTGGCTCATACGCGATCGAGTACTACGGCCACCAGCCTGGCTGGCCCGAGGACGCGTTCCTGAGTTCGGCCGACAGAACCGGTGGCATCCAGTCTTGGCGCGAGCAGAGCTATGTAGGCTTTCGGATTGCCTCCGTCCCCGAACCAGCAACGCTCTTGCTGCTTGGTTTGGGCGGGCTGACTTTACTGCGAAAACGTAAGGCGGTTTAGGAAGCAGGCAATTGGAAATCTGAATGGGGCTGTACGCTTCGTACTTATGGCCCTTTCTATTCTTGCTGACGGCAGATTTAAGAGACTGAATCGATGTAATTGAACTGGTGCGAAAAATCGCACCCTACGTGGCCCAGCCTTCACCCGGTCGGGCCGCTGGTTTTATTCGTAGGGGAGAGGGTCTTTGTCCATCCGGGTTTTACGTTCAGCCTTGATTTGGGTGATTTCGTCGGCAACAGCGTCGATGGCGGTCTTACCGGTGTGCAGGGTGAAGTCTATCGTGAATGAGCGGCTCTGGTGCGGGGCGAGCTTGGGAACGCGCCCGAATCTACGCTCGACCGACCTGTTGCGAGAAAAGCCGGTGCCCGGCTCAAGCCCCGTTACGTAGCCGTCTTCAAGGGCGACCGGATTCTTCCAGAGCGTAAAGTAAGGCAGTTGCTCGATGGAAAAGGCCATCGAGACGGCCTTGTCGCCTTCGGCGTTGCGGAGCATTGCCTTTGTATTGTTGTTCTCATCGGCCCAAAGCTGCATACAGAAGACGTGCTCGGCCACTCCCGGCGTCGGGGCTGGATAGGAGTCATAGCTTTTCAGACCGGAAGCCGAGATGTCGTTGATGGGCGTGACCTGACGGACCGGAGCGACGAACTTTGCGCCTTGTTCCATCAGGGGCGGGCCGTAGTTGGCATGGTAGAGGATGCCGAATTCCTGCTCGATAGCGCTGCGGTTGGTTATCGTGTCCGATACTTGCAGCGTGTTGGAGCCGGGCAGTGTTGATACCTCTGCGAGGAGCTCGAGCTTAGGCCCGTGGAGACAGGCCTCTTCGACTCTTCCGCGTATTCGGATGCGGTAGGGGGGCCGGCGTTCGATAATCACTTCGACCTGCGAGGCGGGTGTGTTGCCGATTTTTCCGTGCAGGGTCAGGTCCATCGTCGATTTCTTGCCGGTATTGTCGATGAACTCGTCCGGCCCCGGCGCCCCGAAGAACTCCAGTCCGCACCGGACCATCCATTCGTTGAAGCCGTACAGCCAGCCGAGTCCCTGGCGTTCGCTGAGGTTGACGAATTTCGGATGAACCAGCCCTTTGACCGGCGAATCCCAGCCGAGACGCAAATCATCCATAATCACCTGCTGGATAGACATTCCGCGTGTGGGGACGACAGTGAAGCGGCCCCTGCCGTTGTTGACCTCGATGACCTCGACGCCTTCCTGTTTGCCGCCGTGGAGGACGTACTTATCCACCGACCACACAATAGGGCAGTCGGGCGTGATTTGGCGGGATGTAATATGGAGGGTCTCGATATAGACGTTCTGCTCGATGTCGGTAAGGATGATGCGGTGAGGCTCGAGGGCCTGATTTGAAGCGGCTGCTGCAATAATCGTGATGAGGTATGCCAATTCTGCCATTATTCGCCTTTCCGAATGGATCGTATGCCAGCCGCCGACGGATTCGTCTGTTTGGCCGCTGAACTCCGTCAATTTAGCAAATCGCGGCGGGCGTGCAAGGGAAATGGTGGCATGGTTCAATTCTGGGTGGCAGCCTCAAGCGCAGCTTAGGGATGGCAAAACTCGCAAAGCGGTGCAACCATCCCCAAATCCTTCGGATTTGAGGATGCCACACCCTATGCAGCCACAAATAATGTTGCCCGGAATTTGACTTATTTGAACCATGCCGAAATGCTTGTGCGTTCCGGGTGCGGCTTTGATATAATGCCTGGGAATTGAGCTTGGCTGCGTAGCCCAGCGGTTTGCAGAAAAGGAATACGGGATGGGGCTTTCTGCCAGTTAGCCCTTTTTGGAGGATTTACTATGCGAGGTTCTTATTCACGTCGAGATTTTCTACAGGCCGCCGCTGGCAGCGCCACGCTGGCGATGTCCGCGACGAGCTATTCCCGCGTCATCGGGGCCAACGAGCGGATATCAATCGGCATCATAGGCTGCGGCAGTCGCGGCGTCGGCGCGCACATGGCCGGCGTGAACGAGCACGCCAAGACCCAGAATATCGAGATCACAGCCGTTTGCGACCCATGGCGGGTTCGGCAGGAGGTCGCCTCCGCCACGGCCAAGGAGTGGTACGGGCGCGAGGCGCGGAAGTTCTCGTCATACCGCGATTTGCTGGCGCTCAAG
>Ga0315291_10007534_pt1 | contig 13441 bp, 14 predicted proteins | sample YL17G12_20_MG_FD_203070 | JGI IMG/M metagenome (GOLD analysis project Ga0315291, IMG submission 203070) | Sediment microbial communities from Yellowstone Lake, YNP, Wyoming, USA - YL17G12_20 | ecosystem: Environmental > Aquatic > Freshwater > Lake > Sediment | place: USA: Wyoming | collected...
CCGACTCTATCGCGCTATCCGATTATGATGGAAATTAACCAAACGATCCACTCACCAAACAATTCGGAATGCCCCCGCGCACGGAGGCGCGGGGAAAGTACTTCTATTCTAAATCCCAAGCACTAAATCCTAAATAAATCCCAAATTACAATTTTCTAAATCCAAAACGGTTTAAAATTTTGAATTTTGGTCATTGTAATTTATTTGAAAATTGGGACTTGGGATTTGGGATTTTAATCTTCAATCAGCGGCACGAACACAAATCCCGGAAATTCTTTTTCTTCAAATTTGTTCTGGCCGGTCTTGTCCAACAGCCAGATGCTGTTTTCAACCGGCAGGACCAGTCGGCCGCCAATTTTTAACTGCTCTTTCCAGGCCGCCGGAATTTTTCCGGCGCTGGCGGCGGCAATAATTTTGTCAAACGGCGCCTCCTCGGCTAAACCTTTTGTGCCATCAGCGCAAATAGTTTTCACGACTCCTTTGGCAATATAATTATACTTGGCAATATTTTGTTTACCAAATTCACAAAGTTCAGGAATGCGCTCAATGGCATACACCTTCCCCACTTTGTTCTCCCGGGCGGCCTCCCGCTCCGCCGCTGGCGGAGCGGGAGGCCGCCCCTCGCCGCCACCGCTCACACACCAAGCCAGCAGAGCGCTGGTCCAGCCGGAACCCGAACCAATATCCAAAATTCTATCCCCCGGTTGCGGCTGCAGTAATTCCAGCATAAAAGCCACAGTCAAGGGCTGAGAATTGGTCTGACCATAGCCAATGGGCAGCGGCGCATTAAAACCCGCCTCGTCTCTTAAATCGTCCGGCAAAAAATCAGCCCGATTGATATTTTTGAATGCTTCAATGAGCAGCGGGGTTTTCAGATAATGCTGGCTAATTAATTCATTTATCAGTTCAAAATAATCCACAGGTTTATTATTGACTAAAATCAAAATTTGGCGTATTTTAAGAATGGTTCAAAATTCACCGTAAGGAGGTAGTGCTATGTCTTTTGAAGTAAAAGATCTCTGGCAACAGGTGTCTGAGTTAAGGGACACGGTACAGAACAGATTGGACAAGATTCAAAAAATTTACGGGCTTGAAAAACGTCCCACCTGTTCTGTGGCCGCCACCCGAAGTCCAAAGGGGGAATTGCTGGCAATCGTCGAAATCCCCGAAGGAGGAAAAATCGACGACCGGCTCCGGTATAAATTTACCGGCACTCCCCAAACTGTTGCCAAACTGATTTTACCAATCCTAACTTCCCTCCTAATTGAATAATTGAGTCGTTCTTTATTCGAATTTTCCCTCCCGCCTCGCCCATCCCCTTCTCGGATGGGCTCTATTTTTATCATACAACATTTCTACCGAATCAAAAACCGCCCCCTGCTTCTTGAGGGACGGTTTTTATGATACGCAATTTCACTGATTAACTGGCGCGGGCTGATTGGCGGGCGTTGGTCTTAACTGAATTGATTGGGCGCTGACACTGCCGTCGGCATTGGCCGTACCGCTCACCGTGATGGTTTGACCAACCTGCAGGTCAGCCGGCGTGCCGCTGGCCGATTTGGTAATTTCGGTGGAAGCGGAGAAAAAAATGATTTTTGAGCCGGCCTGGGTGCCAGCAGTGCCGGTGGCATTTTGGGGCGAGCGAAGCTGAATAGTCACGCTTTTGTCGTCTTTGGACAAAATTTCGCCGGTGGCAAAACCGTTGCCGCCGCCGGTCCGGCCGTTGCGCAATGCGCCGCTGATATTGGCCGCGCCTCTTTGAAAATTACCCGAAGCGGCGGCCGGACTTTTGCCCTGCTGATATTTCATTCCGCCGTAAAAGCCACCCGCTCCAAATATTAACGCGCACAGAACACCGACTATTATAATCTTGTTTGACATAAAAAATCAAAATGTAAAAATCAAAATGTAAAAATTTGGTATCCCGCCTTCGGCGGGATTAATTTTATCATTTTACACTGTCATTTTTCATTTTGAGATTTAAATTTTAAATTAATTCTATTCATATCTCAACGCCTCAATCGGATTCAATCCGGCGGCCCGGCGGGCCGGGCCTGCCCCGCATGAGGGCCAACGCGCCATATTGTTCTATAAGTGTTTTCTCTTCCCTATTCATATCGGAGTGCATCAATAGGGTTCAATCGTGAAGCCCTTCGTGCGGGGTAGTAGCCAAAAATTATTCCGATAGCGGCCGAGACGCCGACTGCCAGTAAAACAGACATTAGCGAGATTTTAGTCGCTATGCCGCCAAATTGCGTTACGCCGAAAGAAAGCAGCCACCCCAAAAAGATTCCCACAATTCCTCCAATAAAAGTAAGCATCACCGATTCGGTTAAAAACTGACGGCTGATATCTCTCTTTCTGGCGCCGATGGCTTTGCGCAGTCCGATTTCCCGCGTCCTTTCGGTGACTGTTGTCAGCATCATGTTCATGATTCCAATACCGCCGACAATGAGAGAAATGCCGGCAATCGCTCCGAGTAATATTGTAAGGGTATCGGTTATTGAAGAAGCGCTGGCCACAATGTCGGCTAGATTCATAATACTGAAATCGGCCAGCTGGGGATTTGAAATATTGTGGCGGCTCAATAGGAGCGAGGTTATTTGTTCCTGCATCGCCGTCATTGAATCTTGGTCAACTGCCTGCACGCTGATAGTGGTTACGTAATCGCTGCCGGCCAAAAAGCGCTGGGCAGTGGATAACGGAATAAAAATTATATCGTCCTGACTGCTGAAACCGCTTCCTCCTTTTGCCTTGGTTATGCCTATAATTTTAAAATCAACTTTTTTGATGCGAATTGTTTGACCGATTGGATTCGCGTTTTCGCCAAAAAGGTCGTCTCTTGCCGAGGGACCGATCACCGCCACCTTAGACATACTTCTTACGTTTTGGTCGGAAATAAAAGAACCGGTATCAATTTCAACGTTTCGCACCGCCGGGTACGCGGCAGTTGTTCCAAGAACCGAGGTATTGGTATTCTTGCCTTTTGCCGTAACCTGATAACGGCCGGAAAGTTCGGGAGCAACGGCTTTAGCGAAAGTAATTTCTTCTTGGATGGCATCGGCATCATCTTGTTTAAGCGTCTGCGCCGAACCTCTGCCTGAACTTACCTGCATCCCGACTCCGCGCTGCGCTCCGGGCATTATCATAACCAGATTTGAACCGATGGACTGGATACTTGATTGAATAGAACTCGATGCTCCCTGCCCAACGGAAACCATGGCAATCACCGAACCAATGCCGATGACAATACCGAGAATCGTCAGGCCTGAACGCGCCTTGTTTGAAAGCAAGGCAGAATATGTTTCTTGAAATAAGTCAGAGATTATCATAAATTGTTGTGGTTAATAGCGCGTTTTTTGGGATTTTTTTCATCTTCAACAATGAGACCGTCTTTAATATGGATGATGCAGTCCGCATGTTCCGCCACATATCGCTCATGAGTGATTAAGATAATTGTCCGGCGCTGTTCCTTGTTTAACATTTGAAAAGTATCAAGCACAACCTCGCCCGTTTTCGTGTCAAGATTACCTGTCGGCTCGTCAGCCAAGATAAGGGAAGGATTATTGACAAGCGCCCGAGCAATCGCAACGCGCTGCATCTGGCCCCCGGACAGTTGATTGGAAAGATGGTAGAAGTGGGATTCTTCCAGCCCGGCATTCTGAAGCGAGACTTTTGCCCGTTCTTCCCGTTCATCTCTCGAAACTCCCGCATAAACAAGCGGCAATACTACATTTCGCAAAACGGTTGCCCGCGGCAAAAGATTATATGATTGAAAGACGAAACCGATTTTATTTTTTCTAATGTCCGCCAGTTCATCGTCGGAAAGTTTGGAAATGTTTTGGCCGTCAAGAAAATATTCGCCGCTCGTTGGCGTATCCAAACACCCCAAGATATGCATCAGCGTTGATTTCCCAGAGCCCGATGGCCCCATAATAGCCACAAACTCCCCGTCCTGTATTACAAAAGAAACCCCTCCTAAAGCCGGGGTTTCGCCCGCTTCGCTTTTGTATATTTTTGTGATATTTTTGCATTCAATCATGGTTAAATTTTATCCGTCGCAATTATAAGCCGGGAACTCGAAACCCTCCGCTTCTATTCTGCGAATTGCTTTGCGTAGTGGTATTCGTGGTATTTCCGGTAATGGTTTGAGTCACCACTTTGTCACCTTCCTTGAGGCCGCTTGTGATTTCCGTCATTGTATCATTTGATAGTCCCACCTCAACCGTCTGACTGCGAGGAACATTATTTTCTAAAATCTCGACGTATTGTTCGCCATTGGACTTTACTGCCGCATTAGCCACCAAAAGAACGTCTGACTTTGCCTCAATAATAATCGCCGCCGCCACGCTCATCCCCGGCTTAACCCGCTCATCTTGCGTGTCAAAGCCGATTTTCACATTGTAAGTGACGACGCCCTGACTGACCGTGCCGAGCGTGTCAATCGCCACTACCTCTCCGGTGATATTTAATCCCTCAATCGCGTCAAAAGTTAAAGTTGCCTTTTGGCCAACTTTGGCCTTGGCCACATCAACCTCATTAAGAGCAATCTCGGCTATTTTTTGTTTGGTGATGAGAGTGGCGACAACGCTGGCAGAAGAAATCGAATCTCCTTTTTTCACATCCATTTCGGCAACCAGGCCGCCAAAGGGAGCATAAATATAGTAATCAACGAGATTTTGTTTTGCCGTCAGTAGAGCGTCTTCTTTTTGTTGAATAGCAATCTTCTTGGCTCTAATACTCAAATCGTCAGAGCCTGCTTTTATTTTTGCCAGCGATAGTTCTTTTTCTTTAATTGATTGTCCGGCATCAACAATCGCTTGTTTGCTGTTTTGGATTGTATTTTTGGCAGAAAAAAGACTTAAAAGATGAGAGTTTGTTTTACCGGTGTAAGTATTGAGGTTGGATAAATGGGTATCGGCCAGCGCTGCCGGTTTCAAACCGTTCACGGTCAGTTTATTCTCGTAAAACTGAATTAAGGTGTTGCTGTTTTTTATCGCCTCGGCGATGTTTTTGGTGGTGTCGTAGGTCTCATTGATCAGCGATTCAATCACGTTGGTATTCGAAAATCGGCTGGCCGCTTTGTAATCGCTGAAATTTTTATCATAGGCGGTGTGGGCAAAATTGTAAGCGCCGTAAGCATCGTTTCTGTATTGAATAATTTTCTCGTCATATTGTTTGGCCGCGTCGGCGTAGTAATCTATATTCCACTGATCCGACTTAAAAGTATTGGCTACCAACACGTTTTGCAAACCCGTCATCACGGTGGAAAGATCCAAAAAGGCATTAGCCACGGTATTAAAACCATCATCGTAGGACTTGATGAGGTCGTCTTCTGCTTTTTGTTTTGATTCGTTTGCTTGAACCAAAGAATTTTCCGCCTGAAACAAAGTAAGCTCGTCGGGTGGGCTTAATAATTCTTCCAATTCAAGATTAGCGGTTTCAAGGGCTGTTTCGGCGTCTCGCACCGCCTTTTGAGCATCGCGGCTGTCAAGCTGGGCAAGCAGCGCCCCGGCCTTGACTTCTTGTCCGACTCCGGCGCCCAAATAGACGATATCGCCGGAAGCTTTCGGTTTAATATCCACCTGATTTGAAGCCGAAACCTGACCGCTGCCCGAGATTGAAGTAATCAGCGTCCCTTTCTGCACCGCGGCCAAGACATAACGGGTCTGGCTGGCACCACCATTCAATTTAGCGTAACCATAATAGCCCGCTCCCGCTAATGCCAAAACGATGATTCCGGCAATAATTTTGTGACTGACAATTAATTTGAAAATTTTTTTAAACATAAAGCTTAGCGCGCCATAGTCCCGCTCGGCGGGACTATGGCGCGGAAATAAAACACTATTGATTGATTGACGATGAAGTGGCGGCAGGCAAAACATTAAGCGGCGGGGATGGCTCGCCTCGCTGAAGCTCCGGCGAAGCGGGTAAAACTCTGATTAATTTTGCTTCCACCTGGCCGACATCATTGGGTTGACCAATGACCACAATCTGTTCATCTACTTTAAGATCGCTTAGTTTGATGGTTTCTCTGAGACGCCTGATGAGCGTGTCTTCTTTGATTAAAACTATTTTTTCAATATTATCCCTGCCTTCAATTATTAATGTTGAACCGTCTATTTTTATTATCTGACCGTCTACTCCGTGGCCGCCCATAAAATCTTTGCCAACAAAATCTCTGGGTAAACCGCGCCCTGGGCCGCCAAAATTTTGGTAATAATTTTCTCCCCAGCGATAAGAATGGTCGGCTTTTTTGAAACCGATAAACATGCCCGCTGCCAAAACCGACAACAAAACAATCATCGCCGCCACGCCAATTAAAATGATTTTAAATGTTTTTGACCCCGCACCTTTTAACCACCAATAGCAACGGGTATTGGAATTATTGCTTTTATTATTTTCGCTCTGTTGGGCTTCGTGTTTCCTAAAAAGGTGCGGGGTTGACTGAAATAATTTATTGATGTCCATACCAGGTAGTAGAAATTTGACTGAATAATCAAATCCCTAAATGTTTAATAATTTCATCATTTGCCGAGGTTGTAAAAATTGGGCAGTATTGTTTAAGAAAGAATAACCTGTCAAATTTTCACTACCTGGCATATAAGTTATTCACCAATCCGGGAGCCGCCCAAAAAACCGCGATATTTTTCACCAGATATTTAAACGACCCCAAAAAGATGAAAATTACGGCAAATAAAAGCGCGGCGTTCATCGCCGGCAGGGACTCAAAAATTGAAAAGATAAATTTATCCCAAAAAGTGATGACGGCGCCAAAATCGGAGAAAATAAGCGAGAAAAATTGAGAGAAACCGGATTCAACGACGGCGCTGTGCGCCGCCTGAAAAGCCGGGATGGAAGCGACGAGCGAACCCAAAACGCCAAGCGAGAATATCGCGATTCTCTTTTTGGCCGCCCTCAGCCCCTTCTCTCTCTGAATACTGTTTAAAATCCTGCCCAAAAGCTCCGCCGGCGGCTCGGGCGGTTTAAGATGGCTAAAAAGTTTTTCGCAATCTCGTCTCATGAATTCCTGTATATTAATACGAAAAAGGGATGCATTTTGGTGCACCCCGTTAGAAGTTTTCATAATACTCTTTTTATTTAAATAATAAAAGCCGTAAGGCGATTTCGCTCATAAAAGATTGCGTTATTAATAATCTCGGTTGAACTTCTAACGGGGTGCATCCCTTTAAATGCTTCAGACGCTGATTGAAGCATTTACCCCGCACCTTTCGGTTCCATCGAAAGGTGCGGGGTTTAGCGACCCTTGACTCTATATTCCACATTTCTGCCAAAAGTGCCGATTTGTTCAATTTTCCCTTCTTTCTCAAGTTCTTCCAGATAACGGAAAGCAGTAGCTCGCGAGATATCAATCAAATCCGCCACCTCATTCGTTTTAATTGTGCCTTGCTCGTCCGTAGCCTTACGCGAAGGAGAGCCTCGTTTTTCTAATTCTTTAAAAACCTCCTGCTTTCTATTTTCTTTTATTTCCTGCGTTTTGCGATTAAAGTCGGCGAGGTTAAAAGCAACGCCTTCTTCCTTACTCGTCCGCAGCTCGCAAGAGCGAAGGAGGGTTCTCTCTTCTTCCATTTCCTTCTCCGTTCTTTTTAATTCAATCTCCAACTCTCCCACTCTTTTTTTCATTATCACCCAAACCGCCCCTGCCCCTAAAACAATTCCCAATAAAAAAACAAATATATTCATATAATTATTTGTAAGAATCCCTCGCGTTGTTAACACTTTTAGGATAAAGTGATAACAACATGACAATTCATAAATTCACTAAGCTAACTCCGGTCAAAAGACGGGAAATAGCCGATCAATATTTTAAGGAGGGCGTGAGGATCTGCGATTTAGCCAGAACATATCAGGTTAGCCGGAACACTATCTACAATGTTATTCATCGGGCCAAGAACAAGGATTTCAGCGTCCACAAGAGCATTAACAAGCGGTATCGCTGTATCCAATACGGCTTAAAGCGTCTGGCCAAGGTGGAGGCGGAGCTGGAAAAGAAACTGGCCAAACAGGCTAGGCGTTACAACAAAAACTATCCGGGCGAGATGATACATTCTGACAATACCGAACTGCCAATGCTAGAGAGTGAAACTGTTAAAGACAAGTCGGAAAACCTGTATGTGGCCATTGATGATTTTTCCCGAGAGCTCTACGCCGCCATCCTGCCTGATAAGACCCAATATTCGTCGGCGACCTTTCTTGAACAAGTGCTGGAAGAATGTCCCTATACCATAGAGCAATGGTATACTGATAACGGCACGGAGTACAAAGGAAATCCGGCGAAGCACGCTTTTATGAGATTAGCCGAAGTTCACGGCATCAAGCAATCTTTTACCAGAATTAAGAATCCAAAAACTAACGGCAAGGCAGAAAGAGTCATTAGAACAATTTTGGAGATGTGGCATGACAAGACGACATTTAAAAGCAGAGCGCACCGCAAGCAGGAATTGATCCGATTCGTGAATTACTACAATACTGTCAAACCTCATAAAGGTATTAATAACTTAACTCCTTTTGAAAAATTAACCAATTATTTTTATCCGCAAGAACTGTGAACAACGCGGTTAATTCCTACAAATTATTCCTTCCAACATTCTCAAGAATGTTGGAAGGTTATTTTTATGCATTTACCTACCTGCCCCGTTAGATATCCTTGCATCCAACGGGATGAATACGAATTAGACAATACAAATTTTTTATTAATTAAGTCGTATTTAAAAGTTATCCCCAACCCCTTGCTTGACATAAAATTTTGTGCTACACTACAAATGTAGGTGAAAACCTACTAATCACGCGGTCCCGCCAAAAGCGGGATTTTCGCTTTTTATGTAGACCTTCTTGCCTTGGTAAAATATCCCAAAATCAATATATATATATCCTTTCAAACAATACAACATCCTTACATTCTCAAGTTTATAAGGATGTTATTGTGTACGGCGGAATGATTCCAAAAAACGGACAAATGTTTTTCCGTAGGGCGATAATTTATGCTCCACGAATTTGCCGCGGTATCTTTTATCAATCAGCCCCGCCTGAAAAAGCCGCCGGGTGTGCTCGCCGATTGTCTTTTCATTGGCACGAAGCGCCTCCACTATGTCTTCAAGCGTAATCCCCTCCTGAGCGGCGACCAGAAGCAATATTTCAATACGGTAATGGTTCGCCATTCCTTTTAAGTGCCGCTCCATTTGTTTTGCCGTCTTCAGTTTTTCCATATTTACATTATACACAATATCCTTACATTCTCAAGTTTGTTGGTTTGTCATTGTGCGCTGCACGAAACGATGGGGATTGGGATTAAATAACGGCGGCTGACAGCTTTTTCTGCTTTTTCAGATTGTATTTTCCGTTTCTGTAGAAAATGTGAAACTTGGCGGCATCTATGTCTAATGCCTGCCTTTCTTCTTTCGTCTTAAATTCGCTCTTTTTTACATAACAATGGCTTTTAAATATAATCCGTAGTTTGTTACCTCGTCTGACTTTATCAAAATAAATCTCTCCCAATTTATTGTTAATTGTTGCAAAACACCAACACATAAATTTATTTTTAATTTTCTTCAAATCTCGCCGCCGAATTTCGCATTAAATAATACCGCTAATGACATTCTCGCATTCCCTGCCCCGTAGCGTGCTCGCTCTGCTACTGGGGCGAATTAGACAATAAAGATTTTACGGGGTTCTTTAAATCTTGCCCGAAGCGCCGCCGCCGAATTTCGTGCCGGCAAAGCTGGCGCGGCGGCTATAAATTTTAATAAAATTGGTACCTAAAAACACTTTTACACTCATCCTTACATTCTCAAGTTTATAAGGATGTTGCTGTGTGCCGCCGAATTTCGCATTAAATAATATCGCTAATGACATTCTGACATTCTCAAGAATGTTGGAGGATTTATTCTATTTCAAGTTAAATTCTAAATAACGGTACCTGCTTCGCCCTTCCGAAGCATTTATGCGAAGGAGGGACACCTTTTTCTGTTTCTGTGGACAACTCTTGCTTGACATAAAATTTTATGATATATTGAAAATGGCGCTTGGAGGGCTTTGGCCCTGTCACGGCTATCCAAGCTGTAGCCAAGTGCCGCTAAAGAATACCGCGAAACGCGGTGTTTTTTAGTTTAGTTCTGTTCCGGGTCGCCGGTATGCAAAATCCGTTTGTAATTCACTTTATCAATACCCCAATAAGGAATAATGCTCCAAAAATGCTTTTCTCCCCCAAACACCTCTTTCACAATAACCTTCACTCGCACATTATTTAAGACAGCGATAAATTCATAAAATATAACATCCTTCACCGCGTATTTCCACTGACTGTTTGTATTCTGCATTTCAAATCGTCTTGTTTTCCAAACGCCCTGCACCGTGTGTGATTTTCTTAAAACTTCCGGGGCAAGACGCAATAATTTTAATCGAGAAAATTGGTCATGGTGCGATCGCGCCTGCTGGTCGGATTTAAATTTAAGATGGCGAAGTCCCTTTGCATTAAACGCTATTTCTTCTTCAAAGTACGGGCAATAAACTGGACTAAATGTTTGATAAAGTTTTTCGGCCTCATCGCGGACTTTTTCAAATTCTTCCTGGTTAAAATTGAATTTACCCATTTTGCGTGTTTACTGTCTTTAAATTTTCCATATTTACATTACATAACATCCTTACATTCTCAAGTTTATAAGGATGTTGCTGTGTGCCGCCGAATTTCGCATTAAATAATACCGCTAATGACATTCTCACATTCCCTGCCCCGTAGCGTGCTCGCTCTGCTACTGGGGTCAAGGATGTTGGAGGATTATTTTTCTATTTACCTATTCGCACCTGCCCACCTCTGGCGGGAATTAGACAATACAAAAATTTAAATCTTGCCGGGAATGTGGGGTGGGGGATGGTGTTGAAGTTAAACTTCTACGATTTATTTAAATTCTTTTCGAACAATGCTTTCTCTATATCTCTACAAGAAAATCCTGTTTGCGAAGAAATTTCTCTTAATTTACTGAAAAAATCAATGGCTCTTTCGCGGTTTAAAAATAAATCTTGTGGCTCTTCACCAAATAATTCTCTCCAGGCGTGTATGTCTAAAATTCCGTAATTTTTAGGATCGTAGAATGTTAAAATTACACTAGCCAGCGCATTTCCCACCCCTTTTATGTTCGGCGAACACAGCAGGTTAAGTTTGGTTTCGTCGTTTTTATTTCTGAACGCTAATTCCGAAAATTCTCTTATGGTTGATTCTTCATTACGATCTACGAATGACAAAATCCGCATACACCTTCCTGATAATCTGGGGCTTTGAAATTTCCATTTTACAATTTCAATTAAATCGGCCTTCTCGACTACTTTATTTTTTTGAAACTTTTTTCTTAACTCTCTCTCGAGCTTTTTATCATATAAATCCTCTTCTTTATCGTATTTATTTCTCCAAAATATAATTTCTTTTCTAGTCATAATTTTTAATTTTATGATTCTCCTTTCATTGATTTATGCAAAACGGAATCAAAAAGCTCTTTGAGTTTTGATTTTTGGACGAGGAGTTGGTTTTTATAGCTTTGAAATTTCTCCAATGACGCTATCAATATTCTTTTTCTCCACCCATTTGAAATAATAACCGCCTCCGCTTAACTTTTCCCATTCCGCGCCGATTGCCTTTTTATAATCAGAATCCTCACCAGTCGCCAAGTGCTCCCCTTTATATTCAAACACAATATAATTTCCGCTTTTTGTTTTTACGATAAAATCTGGATAAAATCTTTGCTTTTTCCACCCTTGGATACAAAACCCACTCATTTCCGGATTACGAAACCACCAATGCACATTTTCAAGCGCGTTTAATCGACCGGCAAAATCCAGTTCTTCTTTGTTCATTTTACCCGTCTTTTCGTACAGATGCTTATCGAAATTGTCTGAAATAATCTGCAACAAACTGATACTATCGCCGAGAACAAACCCCTCGCCATGAGAAATTAATAACTGTTTCTTATCTAATTCTTTAAATTTTTGCTCTGTTAGTTTATCAATAATTTCATTAATTTTATTTTCAATGACTTCTTTAATTTGATAACGATGCGCACTTAATACATTCAAAGTGTGGCTTGCTAATAATTTATCAATGGTTTTTCTTATATAAAAATCCATCTCATCAATTGCGATAAACCCGCGTTGAATTTTTGCCCGAAACCAGGACAATAAATCTTCTTTGGTAAAATCTTTAAAGTGATAGACAACGCCTAATTTACCTGCTGAATCTTTTACTAATTCGCCCTCATGTCCAATATCAATTTTTATGATTCTGTTATCTTCAGCTAACTGAAAATTAATTTCCGCGTTCTGATTTTTTAAAACTGGCGTGTCCCCAATTAAATCCGCCACATAATCTAATTTTCTCAACGCTTCGCCGTCTTTAATATTTATGAAAGGAATAACGGACTTTTTATCGTCAATTTTCTTTTTATATTCATTAGCGGCAACCGCAACACCATTTGCCATTGGCACAATATCTTCATAGCCATTTTCCTGCAACCCCTTGATAACCATTTCCGATGTCTGGTTAAAGTTTCGAGTCGCGGCAAAAATATAAGCAGAATTAAGGGCCAAATCACTTTTTTCCTCCGCATTCGGCAAACGCATAATGCGCCCAATTGTTTGTTCAACCGAAAGCCGCGCGCCTAAATTAGAAACAGAAACCAAAACATAAGCAAACGGACAATCCCATCCCTCGCGTAAAGCATTAACCGTAATAATATAACGAATCGGACAAGTTCGTCCCAAAAGCGTTTTCATATCCGGCAAGTCCTTTTTCTTGCTTGTCTGAATGGCAATTTCTTCCGCGGGAATTTTTACCTCATCAGTTAAAAATTTGTAAATCCGCCCCACATAAATTTTATTCTTATTTTCTATATCCTGTTCCGCCTGCAAAAGCATAATCGGCCTGATATATTCATCCTTAATTTTTTTAGCGCGTTTTTCCAAATCGCGAAGTTTGCCGATGCCTTCATAAATTGTCTCCTGCCATGGCGTTTTGTTCTCTAAGTAAATCGGCATTTTAATCATTTTTTCGTCTTTTAATTCTTTTGCCGAAATATTAACCAACACATTACTCTGTCCGCGCGGTGTAGCGGTAAATTCCAAAACAAAAGACGGATTTAATCCTTTCAGCATTTCAAAAGAAAGTTCGGTTTGCACATTATGCCCCTCGTCCACAATTACCAACGGATTATGAAGTTTAATTACGTTTACCAAGGAATATATAATTTCGTCTTCTTTGCTTTTATCCAAAAAATCAAAATCAGAGGCGTCTAATCCTTCAAAATGCGGCATTAATGTGCCATTATCCTGATATGCTTTAAGCCATTCTTTGTCTGTCCGCCGAAAGGCGCTCAAGGTAGAAACCACGATACAAAGATTATCCGCCAAATCATCTTTTTTAATCGCTTTTGCTTCC